>JRHI01000444.1_pt1 | contig 45123 bp, 45 predicted proteins | sample 215371 | NCBI WGS metagenome assembly JRHI01 (sample SAMN02929681, study PRJNA255918) | sediment metagenome | biome: cave system; feature: Ice Cave; material: Sediment; isolation source: sediment from deep within a dark volcanic ice cave with no known source of... ... | reverse complement strand
GAATTCGCTCTGCAACTGACTACTCGGACAGGCTCCTAGTGGTGTGCTTGTCGAACCACGGCAATGCCTCCACTACCACCATCAGCGTCGCGGCCGTCTCGGCGCCCTGCCGCCGAAGCGGCGGCCCTTCGGCAGGCCGCTTGAGGCTCCGCCCTGGCGTTTGCCCTCCGACAGCATCTCGAAGCGCAGAGCGCCGGCCGTCGGAATCGCCTCGACGAGCTTGACCCGCACGCCGTCGCCCAGCCGGTAGGTCTCGCCCGTGCGGTCGCCGATCAGCGCGTGGCTGTCCTCGTGATGGCGATAATAGTCGTTGCCGATGGTGGCCGCGGGCACGAAGCCGTCGGCTCCGGTGTCGAGCAGGCGCACGAACAGGCCGGAGCGCGTGACCCCGGAAATGCGCGCTTCGAACTCTGCCCCCACGCGGTCCGCAAGGAAGGCGGCGATCAGCCTGTCGGTGGTCTCGCGCTCGGCCGCCATGGCCCGGCGCTCGGCATCCGAGATCGCCTGTGCGATGTCGCCAAGCCGCGCGGCTTCCTCGTCGACGAGGGCGCCAGCACCCAGGCCCAGCGCGCGGATCAGCGAGCGGTGCACGAGCAGGTCGGCATAGCGGCGGATCGGCGAGGTGAAATGCGCGTAGCGGCGCAGATGGAGACCGAAATGTCCGAGGTTCTCCGCCGCGTAGACGGCTTGCGATTGCGAGCGCAGCACGATCTCGTTGATGAGATCGGCGACCGGCATCGACTTGGCGCGCTGCAGCACGCGGTTGAAGTCACCGGCCTGCAGTGAGCCGGCACCGGGCAGCTTCAGACCCAGGCTCTCCAGGAACTCACGCAGCGCCGCCAGCTTCTCCTTGGAGGGCGCATCGTGCACCCGGTAGACGACGGCGGCGCGCCTTGCCTCGAGGGTTTCCGCGGCCGCCACGTTGGCCTGGATCATGAACTCCTCGATCAGGCGATGCGCCTCGAGCCGCTCGGGCCTCGTCACGCGCTCGACTTGGCCCTGCGCGTCGAGCATGATCTTGCGCTCGGGCAGGTCGAGGTCGAGCGGCGCGCGCCGGTCGCGGGCGGCCGCGAGCACCGCATAGGCTGACCACAGCGGCTTCAGTGCTGCATCGAGGAGAGGAGCGGCCCGCGCGCTCGGCTGCCCGTCGACGGCGGCCTGCGCCTCCTCGTAGGACAGCTTGGCGGCGGAGCGCATCATGGCGCGCAGGAAGGTGTGGCCCTTCTTGTTGCCGTGCCTATCGAACACCATGCGCGCTACGAGGCACGGGCGCTCCTCCCGCTCCTTCAGCGAGCACAGATCGTTGGAGATCCGCTCGGGCAGCATCGGCACGACGCGGTCGGGGAAGTAGACCGAGTTGCCCCGCAGTTGCGCCTCGCGGTCGAGGCGGGCGCCGGGCCGCACGTAATGGGCCACGTCGGCGATGGCCACGTGCACGATGAAACCGCCGCTGTTGGCCGGATCGGCGTCGGGTGCGGCGTGGACGGCATCGTCGTGGTCGCGCGCATCGACGGGATCGATGGTGAGGAGAGGCAGCGCGCGCAAATCCGTGCGGTTCTCGAGCCGTGGGGGCTCGAGAGATTGCACCTCGGCGAGCACGCCGGCCGGGAAATCGTCGGGGATGCCGTGCGCATGCACGGCGATCAGGCTGATCTTGCGTTGGTCTTGCGGGTTGCCGAGCGTCTCGACGATGCGGGCCTGCGGGACGCCGAAGCGGTGGGTGCGCGCCAGCTCGAAGCGGACGAGATCGCCCTGCTTGGCGCCGCCTTCGTCACCCTTGGCGATCGGCCACTCTTTGAGCTCCTTGCGATCGACGGGATCTATGAGGCCGCCGCCGGCGGCCTTGGTGCGGAAGATGCCGAGCAGCCGGCGCTGCTCGCGCGGCACCCGCTTGATCGGCTCGGCTTCGTAGCGGTAGCCCGAGACATCGGGCTCATCGAGCCGGGTCAGCCGCGCCAGGATGCGATCGCCGTGGCCCAGCGCAGGCTCGCCCGACCTGCCGCCGCCGCGCGGCGCCAGCACCAGGGCGCGCGGGCGCTCGCCCTCGGCGGCGTCCCAGACGACGGGCTCGGCGATCAGCTCCCCGTCCGCGTCGCGCGCAACGATCTCGAGCACGGCCACGGGGGGCAGGTGTCCGTGCTCCTTGAAGCCCTTGCGGTTGCCGCGCAGCAGGCCCTCCTGCGCCATCTCGGCAAGAAGGCCTTTGAGGGCAACGCGATCTCCGCCCTTCACCGAGAAGGCGCGCGCGATCTCGCGCTTGCCGGCTTTGGTTCCCGCCGTGCGCAGAAAATCGAGGATGTCTTGCTTGCTCGGCAGCCCCGTCGGGCGGCGGGCTTCTTTCGGTTTGTGGGGCACCGTCGTCGGGGGTCCTGAAACCTACTCCGCTGCCTCTCGGGTCCCGACCGACTTGCCCTTGGCTTTGCCCTGGGTCTTCGCTTTCGACTTGGGCGGCTTTGTCTTGCCGCTGCCGGAGGACAGCGGGTCGGCTGTTTTCCCGGTGGTCTTGGCGCGCCGACCCTTGGGCTTGGAGGGGCCTTTGGCGATGCGCTCGGCGATCAGCTGCACGGCCTCGTCCATGGTCAGGGCGGTCGGCTCCTTGCCTCTGGGCAGAGTGGCGTTGACGTCGCCGTGCTTGACGTAGGGGCCATATCGACCCGACAGCACCTGCACCTTGCCGCCTTCACTGGGGTGCTCGCCGAGTTCCTTGAGCACCGTCGGTGCCGCGCGCTGCCAGCGGCCCTTGCCGCCACCGGCCTTCTTCTCCGCCAACAGCACCACGGCGCGGTTGATGCCGACGTCGAAGGTCTCCTCCACCGTCGGCAGGTTGGCGTAGGTGCCGTCGTGCAGGATGAATGGGCCGTAGCGGCCGAGCCCCGCCGTGATGGGCTTGCCGGTCTCGGGGTGCAGGCCGACCTCGCGCGGCAGCGACAACAGCTTCAGCGCGTAGGCCAGCTCCACCGTGTTGGCGTCGACGCCCTTGGGGATGGATGCGCGCTTGGGTTTGTCGTCCTTGCTGCCTTCGCCCAGTTGCACGTAGGGGCCGAAGCGGCCAGTGCGCAGCGTGACGGGGAGGCCCGTCTCGGGATCGGTGCCGAGCAGCTTGCCGTCAGGCGTAGAGGCTTCCGCCGGACCCTCGGGCTGGGAGAGCTGGCGGGTATAGCGGCAGTCGGGGTAGCGCGAGCAGCCGATGAAGGCGCCGTACTTGCCGCTGATCTTGAGGCTCAGGCGCCCCTCCCCGCAGTTTGGGCACAGGCGCGGATCACCGCCCTCGGCCCTTGGCGGGAAGATGTGGGGGCCCAGCAGCTCGTTCAGCGCCTCCAGCACGTCGCCGACCCGCAAGTCCTTGATCTCGCTGACCGCATGCATGAACTCGCGCCAGAAGTCGCGCAAGACGTCCTTCCACTCGAGCTTGCCGTCGGAGATGAGGTCGAGCTTCTCCTCCAGGTCCGCCGTGAAGTCGTACTCCACGTAGCGCTTGAAGAAGCTCTCCAGAAATGCCGTGACGAGCCGCCCCTTGTCCTCGGGGATCAGCCGCCTCTTGTCGATGCGGACGTAGTCGCGCTCCTGCAGCACGGCGAGCGTGGACGCATAGGTCGACGGACGCCCGATGCCCAGTTCCTCCATGCGCTTGACCAGCGTTGCCTCGGTGAAGCGCGGCGGCGGCTCGGTGAAGTGCTGCTTGGCCTCGATGCCCCGGTCCTTCAGCGCGTCGCCCTGGGCGAGTGGCGGCAAGCGGCGGCTGTCGTCCTCCTCGGCTTCCTCGGCCTTGCCGTTGCGCGCCCGGTCGTCGCGGCCTTCCTCGTAGAGCTTGAGGAAGCCCTCGAACAGCACGACCGATCCCGTAGCCCTCAGCCCGTAGGCCTTGCCGTCCCTGCCCGGCACCCCGATCTCGGCCGTGGTCTGCTCGAGCTCGGCGGACGCCATCTGGCTTGCCACGGCGCGCTTCCAGATCAGCTCGTAGAGGCGGGCCTGGTCGCGCTCCACGTAACGGGCAACCTCATCGGGCTTGCGCCGCACGTCGGTGGGGCGGATCGCCTCGTGGGCCTCCTGGGCATTCTTGGCCTTGGCTTTGTACTCGCGGATGAAGGGCGGCAGGTAGCGCTTGGAATAGTCGTGCTCCACCAGCTTGCGGATCTCGGCGACCGCCTCGGGAATGATCGTCACGCCGTCGGTGCGCATGTAGGTGATGAGGCCGGTCACCTCGCCGTCGAGCTCGACGCCCTCGTAGAGGCGCTGGGCCACATTCATGGTCTGCTTGGCGGAGAAGCCGAGCTTGCGCGAGGCCTCCTGCTGCAGGGTCGAGGTGGTGAAGGGGGCGTAGGGGTTGCGCCGCACCGCCTTCTTCTCGACCGAGGCGACGGTGAACATGCCGCCCTCGATGGCGGCCTTGATGGCATTGGCGGCGACGGCATCCTTGATGTCGAGCCGGTCGAGCTTCTTGCCGGCAATCGCGGTCAATCTGGCGCGGACTTCCTCGCCCTTGGCGGTGGCCAGCAGCGCCTCGATGCTCCAGTATTCTTCCGACTTGAAGGCCTCGATCTCGGCCTCGCGGTCGCAGACCAGGCGCAGGGCCACCGACTGCACGCGACCCGCCGAGCGGGCGCCGGGCAGCTTGCGCCACAGCACCGGCGAGAGCGTGAAGCCGACGAGGTAATCAAGCGCCCGGCGGGCGAGGTAGGCCTCCACCAGCGGTGCATCGATCTCGCGCGGCGCCTTGAACGCATCGAGAACAGATTGCTTGGTGACGGCGTTGAAGGTGACGCGCTCCACGGGCGTGCCCTTCTTCAGGGCCTTGCGCTCCTCCAGAATGCGCAAAATGTGCCAGGAAATGGCCTCGCCCTCACGGTCGGGGTCGGTGGCCAGGATCAGCTTGTCGGCATTCTTGACGGCCGCGGCGATCTCTTTCATCACCTTGGCCGACCGGCCATCCTCGTCCCAGTGCATCTGGAAGTCGTTGTCGGGCTCGACGGACCCATCCTTCGACGGCAGGTCGCTGACGTGCCCATAGGACGCCAGCACCCGGTACTTGGAGCCCAGGTATTTATTGATCGCCTTGGCCTTGGCGACCGATTCGACGATGACGATGTTCATGCGTGATGGTTCTTGGCAGCAGCTCCAGCCGTTGAAATTTCCGAGCCGCCGCGCTCCTCAGCTGTTGGCAGTACCGCTTCAAGCGGCGAGAACATGGTGGAAGTGAGGGGGCATGTCAAACTCCCGCCCCTAGAGCGTTGGCTGCAGAAATTGCATATTAGTGACACTTCATTAGATTGCGGCAACGTAGCGCGGAGACTTAGATATGGCGATAAGAATCAATGTTTTCGGGGCTCGCGACATATGACCGCTGGGCAAAGTGCGGAAAATGGAAAACCGTTGAATGGGGCCGAGTTCCCCAGCCGGTCGGAGATCGCCACGCCGCCGATTGCGTCGTCGCAGGCCCAGCTCGAGTATATTGCCGACATGGTGCAGGAGCTGAAGATAATGTCGGCACAGGCCAATTGCCAGGTCCTGGCCGATCTCCTCGGGCAAGCCTACAGGGAGGCCGTGCGCCAGCGTCGCGCCGGCGGATAGGGGGAAAAGAAGGGTCCGACCCCTTTCTGAGGCGCTGGATGCGAGCGGCCCCCGTTACCGAGAGGGCTCCGATCCCTTTCCTTCCGAAGCCAGCGAGATGAGCTGGCGGCCGTGGCGCTCGATGCGGCCGGCCAGCGCCAGCTCGATGAGGGCGATCTGCAGGGACCGCACGGGCAGCCCGGTGGCGCGCACGAGCTCGTCGATATCCACCGGCGCCGGCCCGAGCGCCGCGAGCAGCCGGGCCCGGTCCTGGGGTGCGACCTGCGACGCCCCATCTGCAGCCGAGAGACCCGTAATTTCGGCAGGGGTGGGCTCCTGTGCACCTGCCGGTCCGGTGAAGGGCTCGCCTGCCCGCATCGGTGCCAGGGCGTCGATAACGTCTTCGGGCTCGGTGGCTATCGTGGCCCCGTCCTTGAGGAAACGGTTGGTGCCTTCGGCGCGCGGATCGAGCGGATGGCCCGGCACGGCAAACACCACGCGCCCCTGGTCGGCGGCCGCACGGGCGGTGATGAGCGTTCCCGATCGCCGCGCCGCCTCGACGATCAGCACGCCCAGCGCGATGCCGGAGATGATGCGGTTGCGGCGCGGAAAATCCTGGGCGCGGGGCACGAAGCCGGGCGCGTTTTCGCTGATCAGGCAGCCACGTTCGCCGATGCGGCGCTGCAACTCGGCATGTTCGGGCGGATAGACGTTGTCGAGGCCGCCGGCGAGCACCGCCACGGTGCCGTGCTCGAGCGATGCCTCGTGGGCCGCCGCGTCGATGCCGCGGGCGAGCCCGGAGGCGATGACGTAGCCGGCGCGGCCGATGCGAGCGGCGAACATGCGGGCAAGCTTCTGGCCGGCGGCCGAGCCGTTGCGGGCACCGACGATGGCGACCATCGGGCGCGTCAGGTGGGCGGCGTCGCCCTTGACGTAGAGCAGCGGGGGCGGCGCATCGATGGCGGCCAGCGCCGGCGGGTAGCCGGGCTCGATGGTGAAGAGGGGGCGCGCGCCGATCCTGTCGGCGGCGTCGAGTTCGGCCCGGGCTTGCGCCTCGGGACAAATGCGGATCGATTGCCGCCCGCCGCGCCGCGACAGCTCCGGCAGCGCCGCCAGCGCGGGCTCGGCCCCACCGAAGTGGTTGATGAGCTCGCGAAAGGTGACGGGGCCGACGTTGTCGCTGCGGATCAATCGCAGACACGCCAGTCGCTGGGCAGCGTCGAGGGGCGCCTGCGGCAAGGGCGCGGGCGTCAATCGAGTGCGGGCTTCAGGCGGACGACCGGGCGCCAATCTTGCTCTCCTCGCCAGCGCGCAGGCGGCGGATGTTGGCATGGTGCTTGGCGAAGATCAGGAGCGCCATGATGAGAATGACCGGGAGACCCGCCCAGCCGGTGATCGCATAGTAGAGAACGACGGCGACGGTTGCGGTGAGGGCGGCGAGCGAGGAATAGCGCGTGCCCAAGGCCACCGCGATCCAGACCAGGCAGAACACCAGCGCCGCCAGCCAATGCACGCCCAACAGGACGCCGATGAAGGTGGCGACGCCCTTGCCGCCCTCGAAGTAGAGCCAGACGGGGAAGAGATGGCCCAGCAACGCGCCGAGGCCAGCCAAGTAGGCGAGCTGGAACGCCTCGAAGGCCCCATAGCGCCGCGCAACCTGATCGACGATCAGGGCCGCCGCCGTCCCTTTCAGCATGTCGAGCAGCAGCGTGGCGGCGGCGAGCCCCTTGTTGCCGGTGCGCAGCACATTGGTGGCGCCGATGTTGCCCGACCCGATGTTGCGCACATCGCCGAGACCGGCGGCATAGGTCAGCACGAGACCGAACGGGATGGAGCCGATGAGATAGCCGACCAGCAGCGCCAAGGATGCGTTGTTGGAAAACAATACGCCCATATCGACCTGCAAGCTTGGAAGCGGCCTACGCCCGCTCGGCGGCAGCGTATTGGTAGACGGTCTTGCCGGCAACCATGGTCGTGATCACGCGGCCCTGCATGCGGCTCTCGTCGAAGGGCGAGTTCTTGGAGCGCGCCTTGAGCAGCGTGCGGTCCACGACCCAGGGCTGGCCGAGATCGACCAGGACGAGGTCGGCCGGCGCGCCCTTCTCCAGGCGACCGGAGGGCAGGCCCAGCAGCTTGGCCGGGTTGATGGTCATGGCGCGGAGCAGCGGGATGAGGCCGACCTCGCCGTTGTGATAGAGCCGCAAGGCGGCGGCGAGCAGGGTCTCCAGACCGATGGCGCCATCGGCGGCTTCGGCGAAGGGATGGCGCTTCACGTCCGCATCCTGAGGATCATGGCTGGAGACGATCACGTCGATGTCGCCGGCGGCCAGCCCCCGCACCATGGCAGAGCGGTCCTCCTCCGAGCGCAGCGGCGGCCGCAAGCGCAGGAACGTGCGGTAGGAGCCGATGTCGTTCTCGTTGAGGGTCAGGTGGTTGATCGATACCCCGCACGTCACGGGCAGCTTGCGCGCCTTGGCGGCGCAGATTACGGCCAGGCTCTCGGCGCAGGAGAGGTTAGAGGCGTGATAGCGCCCGCCGGTGATCTCCACGAGCCGCAAATCGCGCTCGATCACGATGGTCTCGGCCGCCTTGTTGACGCCGGGTAGCCCCAGGCGCGTTGCCACCTCGCCGGCATTCATGACGCTGCCCTCGGTGAGCTGGGGATCCTCCGTGTGGTGCACGACGAGGGTGGCGTGGTCCTTGGCGTAGAGCAGAACGTTGCGCATGACGCGCGCGTTACCCACGCTCGACTTCCCGTTGGTGAAGGCGATGGCGCCGGCCCGCTTCAAGAGGCCGATCTCGGCCATGTCCTGGCCCTTGAGGCCCCGCGTCATGGCCGCCATGACATGCACGTTGACGATGGCGTTGTCGCGGGCGCGGCGCTGGATGAAGTCGACCAGCGCCACCTGGTCGATGACGGGCTCGGTGTCGGGCATGACGACGATGGTGGTGACGCCGCCGGCCGCCGCCGCTTGGCTCGCGGTCTTCAGGGTCTCGCGGTGCTCCAGGCCCGGCTCTCCCGTGAAGACCTGCATGTCGACGAGGCCGGGGCAGAGCACGTGGCCTCCGCAGTCGATGACCTTGGCGCGATCGGGCGCGTTGCGGCGCAGGTGCCCGCCCAGATCGGCGATCACGCCGTCCTTGACCAGGAGCCCACCGGGCTCGTCCTTGCCCGAGGCCGGATCGACGAGGCGGGCGTTGAGGAAAACCGTCGCCTCTTGTGCCGGGGAACCGTTCTTGCGCATGCCGATCTACTTCGACTTTCTGCGTCAGTGGTTGGGCAGCTGCCGGGCCATCGCCTCGAGCACCGCCATGCGCACCGCGACGCCCATCTCCACCTGGTCGCGGATGACGCTGCGCGAGTGGTCGGCGATGGTCGAGGCGATCTCGACGCCGCGGTTCATTGGCCCAGGATGCATGATGAGCGCGTCCGGCTTGGCGCGGGCGAGCTTCTCGTGGTCCAGGCCGAAGAAGTGGAAGTACTCGCGCGTGGAGGGCACGTAGGAGCCCTGCATGCGCTCGCGCTGCAGCCGCAGCATCATGACGATGTCGACGCCCTCCAGGCCCGCATTCATGTCGGTGAAGACCTCGGCGCCCAACCTCTCCGCCGCGGGCGGCAGCAGCGTGGAGGGCGCGATGATGCGCACGCGCGCACCCATGGTGTTCAACACGTTGATGTTGGAGCGGGCGACGCGCGAGTGCAGGATGTCGCCGCAGATCGCCACCGTCAGCCCGGCGATGCGGCCCTTGGCGCGGCGGATGGTGAGCGCGTCGAGCAGCGCCTGGGTCGGGTGCTGGTGTGCCCCGTCCCCGGCATTGACCACGCAGCAGTCGACCTTCTGCGCCAGCAGCTCGACGGCGCCGGCGGCGTGATGGCGCACCACCAGGATATCCGGGCGCATGGCGTTGAGCGTCATCGCCGTATCGATGAGCGTCTCGCCCTTCTGCACCGAGGAGGTCGCCACGTTCATGTTCATAACGTCGGCGCCCAGCCGCTTGCCGGCGAGCTCGAAGGAGCTTTGCGTGCGGGTGGAGGCCTCGAAGAACAGGTTGATCAGCGTGCGCCCGCGCAGGACGTCGCGCTTCTTGATGATCTGGCGGTTGTTCTCGGCGGCCTTGTCGGCCAGGTCGAGCAGGGCATTGATCTCGCCCGCCGAAAGTTCCTCACAGGTCAGAAGATGACGGCGGACGAAGGAGGCCTTGGCTATGGGATTGGTCATTAAAGCCGGTCCTATACGCCGACTCACCCGACCCCGCAAGGGCGGTGGGTGACGAGGTGCCTCGCGCGCGGCCTTCGCTGTTGATAGGCTCGCCAGCAGTCCAGGGAATCAGGCCGGGAGGACGCCCATGACCAGCCAATTCGCCACGCACGAAGTCACCAACCAGAGCCCGCCGTTGGAGGACATTAACCTCTTCACTGGCGACCGTGCGCTGCTGGAGGCGGTCAACCGCGAGGGGGGCGCGCATGCCGTCAAGCGCCTCACGGCGTTTGGGGCCATTTGCGGCAGCGCCGAGGCGTTCCAGCGCGGGCGGATCGCCAACGAGAACCCGCCACGCCTCAGGCCCTTCGACAGCAAGGGGCGCCGGCTCGATACCGTCGAGTTTCACCCCGCCTACCACGAGTGCATGGACGTGAGCATGCACGAGGGCCTGCATTGCTCGGCCTGGGACCATTTGGCCAAACCGGGCGCCGAGCCGTTGCCAGGCGCCAACGTCGCGCGCTCGGCGGGCACCTACATGGCCATCCAGATGGAAGCCGGCCATCAGTGCCCCATCACCATGACCAATGCGTCGGTGCCGACGCTGCTGCTGGAGCCGGAGCTCGCCAAGTGGTGGATCCCGAAGATCCTGTCTCGCACCTACGACAAGAGCTTCAACCCGGCGTCCGCCAAGCGCGGCGTGACCATCGGCATGGGCATGACGGAGAAGCAGGGCGGCACCGACGTGCGCGCCAACTCCACCAAGGCGGTGCCCGCGGGCAATGGCGGGCCGGGCGCGGAGTACCTGATCACCGGGCACAAGTGGTTCATGTCGGCGCCCATGTGCGACGCCTTCCTGGTGCTGGCGCAGGCGCCGGGCGGGCTCTCCTGCTTCCTGATGCCGCGCTTCCTGCCCGACGGCAGCGTCAACGCGCTGGCCTTTCAGCGGCTCAAGGACAAGCTCGGCAACCGCTCGAATGCGTCCTCGGAGGTGGAGTTCCAGGCGGCGCATGCCTGGCTCATCGGCGAGGAGGGCCGCGGCGTTCCCACCATCATCGAGATGGTGACGTGCACGCGGCTCGACTGCGCGGTCGGCTCCGCCGGGCTGATGCGCCTGGCGCTGGCCAACGCCATCCACCACTGCCGCCACCGCACGGTGTTCCAGAAGCATCTCGTCGACCAGCCGCTGATGAGCCAGGTGCTGGCCGACCTGGCGCTGGACGTGGAGGCGGCAACCGTGCTGTCGTTCCGGCTCTCGCGCAGCTTCGATAGGGCGTCGGACCCGCATGCCGCGGCCTGGCGCCGGCTGATGACCCCCGTTACCAAGTACTGGGTGTGCAAGATCGGGCCGGCGCTCGCCTATGAGGCCATGGAGTGCCTCGGCGGCAACGGTTACGTCGAGGAGGGGTTGGCGGCGCGGCTTTATCGCGAGCTGCCGCTCAACGCCATCTGGGAGGGCTCCGGCAACGTCATGGCGCTGGATCTGCTGCGCGTGCTGCAGCGGGAGCCCGAGACGGTGGCGATCGTCATGGACGACCTCAGCACGGCCGTGGACGGGGATGCCCACCTCAGGGCGCACCTGGCGCGGGTGCAAGCCATGCTGCATGAGCCCCGTCTGCTCGATCGACGCGGGAGGGACCTGGCCGAAGCGTTGGCCATGCTGGCGGCGGGCACCATCCTGCGCGCCCACGCCCCCGCCGCGGTGGCGGATGCGTTCATCGGCACGCGGCTGTCCGGACCCGGGCGCCAGACCTACGGCCAGGGGCTCGACTGGGCCGATACGCGTGCCATCGTCGACCGCGCCTTCCCGATGTGAAACGGGCGCCCTGCGCGGTTTGTGGACGCATGCTCCGGTGCAGCTTATGCTTGCGCGTGCGTGCGGGCGGCTGTCGGGGAGGTGCCAACATGACCAGAACACTCGCACTCTTGGTTTTGATGATTTTCGCGTTTCCTGCCACGGCGAGCGCCCAGAGCCTTATTCTCGTGGCAAAGCACAGCGGCAAGTGCGCTCAAGTGAACGGCGCCTCGCACGACAATGGAGCCAGGATTAGCCAGTGGGATTGCGTCGATCAGCCCAACGTGCACTGGCGCAAGGTGCACCTCGGGGACGGGCAATTTTATCTGATGGCGCGGCACAGCGGCAAATGTGCGCAGGTGATCGAAGCTTCTCACGCCAATGGCGCAGCCGTAACCCAATGGGACTGCGTCAACCAGCGCAACGTCAAGTGGAGACAAAGGCCGGCCGGAGGCGCTTACGTCTATCTTGTGAACAGGGAAAGCGGAAAGTGCATGCAGGTGAACGGCGCAGCGAACACCAACGGCGCGAACATCAGCCAGTGGGACTGCGTCGATCAGGACAACGTCAAATGGAAGGTGACGTCCGCTAGATAGAGGCTGAACTCCAGAGCGGTAGCGCAAGCTTCATGGGTAGCCATCGGCCGGTAGAGCCGGGATCGGGAGGTGACAAATGCTGCAGTCGACGAAGCACGGTCTGTCCGCCAATTGCGGTTGCTGCATCCAGCCGTCTGCCGAAGCTGGTTTGAGCCGCCGTCAGATGCTGGCCGGCGGTGCCGCTGCGGTGGCGGTCGCGACGGCCGCGGGCTTCGCGCCGAAGGGGTTCGCCCAGGCTGCCCCGCACCGCATCGATGTGCACCATCATGTTTCGCCGCCGACCTGGCTCGATGCGGTCAAGAGCATCAAGAAAGACAATCCGCCGATGGCGAACTGGTCGGTGCAGAAGACGCTCGACGACATGGACAAGGGCGGCGTTGCGACGGCGATCACGTCGCCGACGACGCCGCAGGTCATCGGCCTCGACAAGACGGTGGCCGCCCGCGTCGCGCGCGAGTCGAACGAATTCGCCAAGAAGCTCGAGAGCGATCACAAGGGCCGCTTCGGCACGTTCGCCATGCTGCCGTTCCCGCACGTGGACGAGTGCCTCAAGGAAATCGCCTATGCCTTCGACACGCTGAAGGTCGACGGCATCGGCTGCATGACGAGCTATGGCGACAAGTGGCTGGGCTACGCCGAGTTCGAGCCGGTGTGGGAGGAGCTCAACCGCCGCAAGGCCATCGTCTATACGCATCCGACCGCCGCCAATTGCTGCGTCAATCTGGTGCGCGGCATCGACGACGCCTATCTCGAGTTCGGCACCGACACGACCCGCTCCATCTTCAGCTTGATCTTCAGCGGAAGCTCGCAGAAGCATAAAGACATCAACTGGATTTGGTCGCATGGGGGCGGCGCCCTCACCGCGTTTGCCGAGCGCTTCCTGGTGCAGGCGATCAGCCGGCCGCCCTATGCGGGCAAGTTCACGCGCGCCACTGTGGACGGCGAGCTCAAGCGCTTCCATTACGACACCGCTCAGGTCGCCAACAACGTCACGCTGGCAGCCATGGCCCAGCTCATGCCGATCTCGCAGATCGTGTACGGCACCGATTTTCCCTATCGGAGCGCAGTGGAACATACGAAGGGCGTGAGCGAGTTCTTCAAGGGCGATGACCTGAAGGCCGTCGACCGCGAGAACGCGCTCCGGCTGATCCCCCGGCTGAAGACCGCCTGACCCGGCAGTGGCCCTCAGGCCGAAAAGTCAGACCAGCGCTCAAATTTTTCATGGGCGCGCGGGGCTTAGAAGAATTGAAGAGCCGGCCCGAACAATTAGGGGTAGGCTGTTTTTTCCCTCGATGCACCGTTCCGCTTTCCGTCGTCAGCGGATCACCAAAGACAGTGCGCGAGCGGCAATAGCTCTGGGAGGAATGCCATGAAACGAGCGAACATCTCGCGTCGTCGCTTCGTATCCACAACGGCGGCTGCATCCGCGACCGTCATTGCCGCCCCGTTCGTGCGCACCGCGCACTCCGCCGGCAAGCTGTCGATCGGCTTGTGGGACCATTGGGTGCCGAGCGCCAACGCCGCATCCAAAGCTCTCATCGAAGAGTGGGCGGCCAAGGAGAAGGTCGACGTCCAGATCGACTACATCACCTCGCAGGGCGAGAAGCTGCTGATGACGGCCGCCATGGAGTCGCAGTCGAAATCGGGACACGACATTTTGACGCTGCGCACGTGGTGGGCACACGAGTACGCAAAGAACCTCGCGCCGGTCGACGACATCGTGGAGCCGCTGATCAAACAGAACGGCGCCGTCAACGAGACGGTCAAGTATCTGGGTTATGCGGACGGGCATTGGCTCGCAGTACCCGCGACACCTGGCTCCAATATCAAGGGCCCGTGCTCGCGCATCGATATGATGAAGCAGCACGCCGGCATCGACGTGCAGGCCCTGTATCCGGCCGGGCAGCCGCCCAAGGCCGAGAACTGGACGCTCGACACCTTCCTCAAGGCCGCCGAGGCGTGCCACAAGGCCGGGTTCCCGTTCGGCATCGGGCTGGGCACGACAACCGATTCGGTCGACACGGTCGGTGCCATCTTCCAGTCGTTCGGCGCGACGCTCGTCGATGCCAACGAAAAAATCACGGTCAAGAGCGACGCCGTGCGGGAGGCACTCGATTACTACACGAGGCTTGCCAGGTTTTTCCCGCCCGACGCGCCGGCGTGGGACGACGCTACCAACAACAAGTGGCTGGTCGCCGGCAAAGGCGCGCTGATCATGAACCCGCCGAGCGCCTGGGCCGTCGCCAAGCGGGATGCGCCCCAAGTCGCAGAGCAACTGTGGACGCACGGCATGCCGTCAGGCCCGAAGGGACGCTTTGCGCCCTTCGCATCTTATTTCTGGGGCATCTGGAGCTTCGGCAAGAACAAGTCGGCGGCCAAGAGCCTGCTGGTTCACCTTTCGCAGCCGGCGGCCATCGAAAAGCTGGTGGTGGGCAGCCAGGGCTTCGACCTGCCGCCCTTCGCCAACATGACGACCTTGAAGGTCTGGGCTGAGGAAGGGCCGCCGAAGGGCACGCTCTACCACTACCCCAATCCCTACAACCATCAGATCCTGTCGATCGCGGCGGCACCCTCACCGCCCAAGATCGCCCAGCAAATCTATGCCCAGGGTCTCATGACCAAGATGACGGTGCGTCACCTGCAGGGCGAGCCGATGGAAAAGACGCTGGCGTGGGCGGAGACCCAGGTCGAAGGCTTCATGCGCAGCTAGCGACGCGCAGACATACGCACCCGCGAAGCATTGGCTTCGCGGCCCGGGCTGTCCTCTGTCCCCGGCCGGAGGGCGGCTCAGCGCTGGGCGGCGGCCTGCCGGCTCATGGCGCGCACGATTTCGCCCAGCGCCTCGATGAAGCCGCCACGCTGGCCGGTCGCGAGCACGGACAGCAGGCGCTGGTCGACCCGCGCAGCTGCCGGCTTGATGGCGGAGAGGGCAGCCTGCCCTTTGGGCGTCAGCCGCACGGCATACATGCGGGCGTCACGGCGCGTGCGCTTTCGCTGCAAGAGGCCTTTCTTGACCAGCCGACGGACGATGTCGGCCAGCGTGGACCGGTCGACCCCGGTCTGCTCGACGAGGCCCGTCTGGCTGATGTCCGGATTCTGGGCAACGCTGGCGAGGATGGCGTACTGGCGCGGCGTGAGGTCCGCCTTGCCGGTTTCATTCGTGAACAGTACCTCGGCACACTGACCGGCGCGGTGCAGGAGGTGGAGGGCCGAAATTTCGAGTGCGCTCGAGCGATGGTTGTTCTTCATGGAAAGCTCCGCCGTATATGAGGACAAGAAGCGACAACGGTCCTCGCGATGAAGATCCGTCTCTGTACTCTACTTAATGCGTGATATGCATTTCAGCTAGTCCGGTCGTGCATCGCTCACACGATTGTCAGCGGCGATGACGGGAGCGATATTGTCAGCCGACCTACCATCGACTTTGGTCGCAATCCTGTGGCGTGCTGTCCCCGCTCACCCGAGCCCATGGTTGCGGCTAATCCGCCCACGGCGATGGCGCTGGTGGAGGCGAAGAAAGCGTTGCCCTGGCCCAGGCTGCCGAGCAGGATGGCATCGAGCATGCGGTTGTCGCGCTTGGCCATGTTGAGCATCCAGCGCACGCGCTGCGCCTGCACGGCTCCGATCAGGCTGCGTGCCTCGAGCCAGCGCGCGCCGGCGACCAGCCGATAGATGCCGATCGCCAGTAGGAAGTAGGCGATAGCCGCCAGGTCGAGCGGCGTGGCAAACGCGTCGACTCTCATGCGGATCCCCTCCCGTCGCTCCACGTCTCAAGCCCGATCGAACAGCTTGAGGCGGTCGAGCGCGCCTTGCAGGATCAGGGTCGCGGCCACCTTGTCGATCACCTGGGAGCGGCGGCGGCGCGAGACGTCGGCCTCCAGCAGCGAGCGCTCGGCGGCCGCCGTCGTCAGCCGCTCGTCCCAGAGCAGGATGGGCAGCGGCGTGAGACGCCCGAGGTTGCGCGTGAAGGCGCGCGTGGCCTGGGCTCGCGGGCCCTCCGAGCCGTCGAGGCTGATGGGCAGTCCGATGACGAAGCCGCCGACGCCGTGCTCCAGCGCGAGCTCCAGGAGGCGCCGGGCATCGGCAGAGAACTTGCCTCGCGCCAGCGTGGTGAGCCCCGAGGCGATGGTGCGGGTCACGTCGGAGAGGGCGAGGCCCACCGTCTTGGTGCCGACGTCGAGCCCCAACAGGCGCGCGCCAGCGGGCAAAGCCCCGGCGAATTCTTCCGCCGCGAGGACCTTGCCTCGACTCTCGATGGTGGCCGGCCCGCGGCTCATTGCCCAATCATGATCCTTGTTGTGGCGATGCCGCGCCTTATACTCCGCCGCTGCGCCGGCGTGCGAGGGCCAAACGACGGCCGATTGACGAAAGAGGGCGCCAAGGAGGCGCAATTGGCATGAAGATCACGTGGTATGGACATTCCTGCTTCCGTCTGGAGACCGGCAACAGCGTCATCCTCATCGACCCCTTCCTCAGGGGCAATCCCACGTTCGAGGCATCGGGCATCGCCTGGGACGAGGCCACCGCGGGCGTGACGTATGTGGCGCTCACGCACGGGCATTCCGATCACGTCGGCGACGCAGTCGAGATCTGCAAGAAGCGCAGTGCGCACGTGTTTGCCAACTTCGAGCTCGCCATGTACGTGAAATCAAAGGGCGCGGAGAAGCTCGAACCGATGAACACCGGCGGCACGGTCGCCACCGCCGATTTCGACCTGACACTCGTCAATGCGCTGCACTCCTCCTCGCAGGACGTCTACCTCGGCAATCCCAACGGCATCATCGTCCGACCCAAGGAAGGCAAGACGCTCTATCACATGGGCGACACCGATATGTTCGGCGGCATGGCGCTCATCGCCGAGTTCCACAAGCCCGACATCGGCATCGTCCCGATCGGCGACCGCTTCACCATGGGAGCCAGGTCAGCCGCCTTCACCTGCAAGAAGTTCTTCGCCTTCGAGATGATCCTGCCCTGTCACTACGGCACCTTTCCGGGCATGCTGGATCCCGACGCCGACAAGTTCGTTGCCGAGATGAAGGACCACAACGTGGTGGTGCCGAAGGTGGGCCAGACGCTCACGGTGTGAGTCAGCGCCGGCAGCCATGCTTGCGGCGTGCGCCCGTCGCGTGAGGAGTTTTCGCAGGATGCCCGACATGAACACGGAAATGGAGGGCGGGAGGAGGTCCGCGCCCGGTGGAGGCGCGTTGCCCGTTGTGCGCGGGCGGCCGGGCCTTGCAGTATTGTCGCATCCGGGGTTCGTGCTCTGGTCCTACACGGCGACGACGTTTCTCTCGGCGCTGCTGCTGTTCTCCGTGCAGCCGATGTTCGCCAAGATGGTGCTGCCGGTGCTCGGCGGCTCGCCCTCGGTGTGGGCCGTCGCCATTTTCTTCTTCCAGGCCGCGCTGCTCGCCGGCTACTGTTATGCGCACTTCCTGATCGCGCACGCGTCCACGCCGGCGACGGGCGTAATCCATCTGTGCGTCTGCCTGCTGGCGTTTCTCGCGCTGCCGATCGGGCTGCCTTCGGGCTGGAGCGAGCCACCTACGGGAGAGCCCTATCTGTGGCAGATCGGGCTCTTCACGGTGGCGATCGGCCTGCCGTTCCTTGCCGTTGCGGCCAATGCGCCGCTGCTGCAGGCTTGGTTCGCCCGCACCGGGCATCCGCACGGACACGATCCCTATTTCCTGTACGCGGCCAGCAACCTGGGCAGCCTGATCGCGCTGCTGAGCTATCCCTTCATCCTCGAGCCGGCGTTCGGGCTGAAGGAGCTGAGCCGGCTGTGGACGCTGGGCTTCCTGCTGCTGGTAGTCGCGTTGGCGCTGGTCTTCGTCGTCATGCGCGCCTGCCAGAGCGAGTTGGGAAGCGGGGCTGCTGCCGGCGCACCGATCGCGGAGACCGGCGGCGCCGACGCCGGCACAGCCGCTCCCCCGAAGTGGATGGATCGCCTGGGTTGGATCGGCCTGGCGCTGGTGCCCGCGGCGCTCCTCACGGCGTTCACTACCCACGTCACGACCGATGTCGCCTCCGCGCCGCTGCTCTGGGTGCTGCCGCTCTCGCTCTACCTGCTGACCTTCGTGCTGGTATTCCGCGACAAGCCGCTCATTCCTCGCGAAGCCCTGCTGTGGCTGCATCTGGCCGCGGTGGCCGTGGCCCTGCTCGCGCTGTCGCAGACCAAGCACGAGACCTGGTTCCTCACCGCGGCCACCGGCGTCGCCGTGTTCTTCACCTCGGCCATGGTGGCCCATCGCACGCTCTACGAGGCCCGGCCCGCGGCCCGATACCTCACCGAGTTCTACCTGTGGATGTCGTTCGGTGGTGCGCTCGGGGGTCTATCCGCGGCGCTCATCGCGCCGAAGATCTTCAGCGAGGTGTTCGAGTATCCGCTACTGCTGGCGCTCTCCATGGCGTGCCGGCCGGGGGTCTTCGATGCCGCGGCGCTGCGCCGCGTCGCGGCCAGCATCGCCGCGCTGGTGGGGCGGGTCGTGTCCGTGCCCGAGCGGTGGCGCGGGGGCGAAATGACCGACCAGGACAAGCAAAACGTGCTGGTGCTCTGGCTGATCGCGGCCGGCGGGATACTGGCGATCTATTGGCTGCCCTGGGCAGTCACGAAGCTGCGCCTCAACGTGGGGGAATGGGGGTCGACGCCGGTCGTCGTCGCCCTTCTCATCGTCGTGCTGCTGGCGGAGTTCCGTCGGCCGCCACGCCAGTTCATGGCGGCGCTGCTGTTATTCTGCGCGGTCGTGTGGCTGCCCTCCGCCGTCAAGCGTGGCGACGCGCAGCGGAGCTACTTCGGCGTCTATCGCGTGCAGACGGCGGACGAAGGTGCCTACCACACGCTGATCCATGGCACCACGCTGCACGGCGCGCAACGCATCCGGGACGACGAGGGCAATGTTGTCGACGACCCGACGCCTGCCACCTACTATTACGAGAACAGTCCCATCTCCCGCACGATCGGCAAGGTGCGCGAGCGGCTGGGTGAGAAGAAAGGGCGCTACGGCGTGACCGGTCTCGGCGCCGGCTCGCTTGCCTGTCATTCCAAGGAAGGCGAGGCGTGGCGCTTCTTCGAGATCGACCCTGTCATCATCGGCATCGCCAAGAACCCGCGCTACTTCACCTTCCTCAAGCACTGCCAGCCGCAGACGGACATCGTGCTGGGCGATGCACGCCTGACCATAGCGAAAGAGGTGAACGACAGCTTCGACCTCATCATCGTCGATGCCTTCTCCTCCGACGCCGTGCCGGTGCATTTGATGACCGCCGAGGCGCTGCGGCTCTACCTCGACAAGGTCAAGCCCGGCGGCATCGTGCTGCTGCACATCTCCAACCGTTATCTCGATCTCGACTCCGTGCTGGGCGCCACCGTCAAGGTGCTGCCGGGCGCGTACGGCATTCTCGTCTCCGACGACACGGCCGACGGCAGCTATGCGCAGTCGACGTCCACGGTGGCCCTGTTCGCCAAGACGAGAGAGGCGCTCGAGCCCTTCCGCGCGTTCGAGGGCGTGGCGGAACTGGCCGACGGCGGCCTGAAGCCGTGGACCGATGACTATTCGGACATCCTGGGGCCGTTCCTGAGCAAGATGAAGCTGCGCGCGGAGTAGGGCCGTTGTGCCGGCCGCCCAGCAGAGCTAAGAGTGCGCCGGCATCAGGCAAGCCAAGAGGCTTCACTCATGCAGGTCGACGAGGCGACGGTGCGTCGCATTGCGCGCCTGGCGCGCATCAAGGTCACGGACGCGGAAGCCAAGGCGCTCGAGGGTGAGCTGTCCGGCATCCTCGACTGGGTCAAGCAGCTCGACGAGGTCGACACCAAGGGCGTCGAGCCGATGTCGCGCGTGGTGGCCATGACGCTCAAGAAGCGCGCCGACGTGGTGACCGACGGCGGCATTGCCGACGACATCGTCGCCAATGCGCCGGCACGCGAGGATCATTTCTTCGTCGTGCCGAAGGTGGTGGAGTGAGCACAACCTGTCATCCCGGAATTCGCGCCCCCGGCTCGGGGGCCGGGGCAGCCAGCGAATTCCGGGATGACAGGTTGTTGCGGAGATGAAGGGCGTGAGCGAACTTACTAAACTCACCCTGGCCGAAGCGCGCGAAGGGCTGCGAGGCAAGCAGTTCTCCGCGACCGAGCTGTCGCAGGCGTTCCTGGCCGCGATCGAGGCCGGTAACAAGTCGCTCAACGCCTACGTGCTGGCGACGCCGGAGCGCGCTTTGGCGCAGGCGAAAGCGAGCGATGCGCGGCTCGCCAAGGGCGACGCACGCCCGCTCGAGGGCTTGGCGCTGGGCATCAAGGACCTCTACTGCACCAAGGGTGTGCGCACGACGGCGTGCTCCAACATCCTCGACAATTTCACGCCGACCTACGAGTCGACCGTGACGCAGAACTTGTGGGACGCTGGCGCCGTCATGCTGGGCAAGCTCAACTGCGACGAGTTCGCCATGGGCTCGTCGAACGAGACGAGCTGCTTCGGACCGGTCTCCAACCCCTGGCGGCGCAAGGGCTCCAACGTGGCGCTGGTGCCGGGCGGCTCGTCGGGCGGCTCGTCCGCGGCGGTTGCCGCCGAGCTCTGCCTCGCCGCCACCGCGACCGACACGGGAGGCTCCATCCGCCAGCCCGCCGCCATCACCGGCACCGTCGGCATCAAGCCGACCTACGGGCGCTGCTCGCGCTGGGGCATCGTGGCGTTCGCCTCCTCGCTCGATCAGGCGGGGCCGATCGCCAAGACGGTGCGCGACGCGGCCATCATGCTGCGCCACATGGCGAGCGTGGACCCCAAGGACTCCACCTGCGTGGAAGCGCCGGTGCCGGACTACGAGGCGGCCGTCGGGCAGAGCATCAAGGGGTTGAAGGTGGGCGTGCCCAAGGAGTACCGCATCGACGGCATGCCCAAGGAGATCGAGGCCCTCTGGCAGCAGGGCATCGCATGGCTGAAGGCGGCCGGCGCTACCGTGCGCGATGTGTCGCTGCCGCACACCAAGTACGCGCTGCCGGCCTATTACATCGTGGCGCCGGCGGAGTGCTCTTCCAACCTCGCCCGCTACGACGGCGTGCGTTACGGTTTGCGCAAGCCGGGCCACGATCTGATCGACACCTACGAGGCGACGCGCGCGGCGGGCTTCGGTGCGGAGGTGCGCCGGCGCGTGCTGATCGGCACCTACGTGCTCTCGGCGGGTTACTACGACGCCTATTACATCAAGGCACAGCAGGTGCGCACGCTGATCGCGCGCGACTTTACGGAGGCCTTCGAGAAGGTGGACGTGCTGCTCACCCCCACTACGCCCGGCCCTGCGTTCGGCATCGGCGAGGTGAGCGGCGATCCGATCCAGATGTACCTCAACGACATCTTCACCGTGACGGCCAACATGGCCGGCGTGCCCGGCATCTCGGTGCCGGCGGGGCTCTCCTCGGAGGGCACACCGCTCGGGCTGCAGCTGATCGGCCGTCCCTTCGACGAGGCCACGCTCTTCCGCGCCGGCCGGGTGATCGAGGACGCCGCGGGGCGGTTCGCGGTGCCGGAGCGGTGGTGGGCTTAGTGACCGCGCGAGCGCCGGCTCGGTTCTCGCGTTCCGCTTCAGTAGCCGTATGGGTGAACGTATCCGCGATCAGAACGTGCCGAAAACACTGTCAAGAAGGGTCCTGCCGCTGCCCTTCCGCGGCGTGCGCGTCTGGCGCCCCGGCGTTTCGCCGCCGTCCTCCGGTGATGCCCGCTGCGCGGCGGCGGCCAGGTTGAGCTCGACGGGAGCCAGATGATCGCGACCCCTGGCGATCTGGTCCCACTTCCCCTCCAGCGCCTGCGTAATGCGCCGTTCGTGTCCATAGACGTCGGGAAACGAGTGCAGCTTGCCGTCGTCGCCGACCATCGCGGTGAAATACGTCGTGTGGACTGGGATCTTGCGCTCGATGGCGACCTCGTTGTTGAGCGGGCCATTGCTGAAGGCCTCGGCGACGCGCGCTGACTCCCAACCCTGATCCTCCCGAAGCAGGACCTCCGCGAGGCGCATCGGGTTTTGCACCCGCATGCATCCGTGGCTGTACGTGCGCCGGGCCGCGTTGAACATATATCTGTCGCGCGGCAACGTATCGTGCATGAAAACGGTGTGCGGGTTCGGGAACGAGAACTTCACCTTGCCCATCACGCTTTTCGGCCCGTTGGGCTGGATCACCTCGTATTCGCGGATATCGGTTTTCGTCCAATCCATTTTCCGCCAATCGACCAGCTGGCCATCCTTGGTGCGGATCTCGAGGTCCCACTCCCGCATCAAGCCGCCGCCGCGGAGCAGGCTCGGCCATAACTCGCGCACCTTGATGGATTCCGGCACTTTCCACGTCGGCTTGAAAGTGATCCTGCGGATGGGGCGGGTGAAGATCGGCGTCTGCTTGCCGATCTCTCCAGCAACGATGCGCTCGGTCTGCAGGACTTGCCCGCCCTTGACCACGCGCTGCGTGTACTCGGGAATGTTGTTCCAGACATAGAGGTCGCCCATGTCGGCTGGCATCCAGCGCCACTGTTCCATGTTGGCCAGCAGCTTCTTGGCTTCGGCGCCGGCTGGGTTGCCGGCTTTGCCCCGGGCGTTGCGGCCGAGGATGGCCAGATATTTCTGGCGCAGCCTCTCGAACTGCGGATGCTGTGGATGCAGGCCGCGAAGGTAGGCTTGCGGATTGTCGGCGGCGGCGATGCCATCCAGGATCAAGCTTGGCTTCAACAGTTGCGGCCGGCGGTCGAGGTAGGAGCTCAATTGCTCGGCTGGATGGATGATGCGCCCGCCGCGGGCGTAGCGACCATATTTCAGGACAGCGAGCGAAAGGCCGACTTCGGACTCGGCTACCTGTTCGGGCGTGAGAGCGGCCTTCGTCGCGGCGCCTGCGGTGCGAGAACCCGCACCGGGATTGTCCTGCTCGATCGGCAATGAAAAATCGCGCGCATCGAGTCCCCCTTCGTGAGCCCGCTTGATCTCGGAGACGAGCGCCACTGCTCTTGGAGAAAGCCCGGCTGGAGACGTCAGCCAAAGAGGCGCAAGCTTCCGCGCTTCATAGAAAGAGACGATCGCGGCGTGCTCGGCCCGCTCCTCGTCCGTGGTCCCCTGCGCGAGAGCCGCCAGACGCTTGCGCAACGCCTCCTGGGTCTCGTCAGGCTGGGCTGCGGGGCTCTCCGCTGGAGGTGGCGGCGTCGGCACGGCGCTCGTCACCGCGGGAGGAGATTGTGCGGGCTCCGTCGCGCGCGCGGCATTCGTGTCTTCGGCACGCAAAGGCGCGATCGCGATAGCTGCAGCTGCCACAACTGCGAGTGCAAGCCAGCGAATCATTCCCATGCCCCTGATGCCGGGTGAACACTAGCCAAGAAACCCGTTGCCCACACTAGCGGGCGAGCGCATCGGTGCGCTGCTCGTTGCCCACCGGCAACAGGAAGGCGGGGCGGTTCGCCGTGCCGGAGAGATGGTGGGCGTAGTGCCCCCTCACTCCCGCACCTGGTGGACCTCGACGATGTTGCCGTCGGGGTCGTAGAAGAAGATCTGCTCCCAGCCTTTCATGGCCCAGGTACCGAAGTCGGAGAAGGGGATGCCCTTCTCCTTCAGCCGGCGCTTGAAGGCATCGATGTCGTCGGTGCGGAAGGCGATGTGGCCGCGCTCGACGGGGTTGATGGCCTGGCCCGTGCGGAAATTCACGCCCAGGTCCTTCTCCGCCAGGTGCAGCTGGGTGGTGCCGTCGCTGACGAAGGCCACCTTGCCGGGATAGCCGCCGCCCGGCGTGCGGTTCTCGTTCAGGCCCGGCTCAGGCTTCAGGTCGAGCACGGTGCGATAGAACTCGTCCATCGCCGGCACGTTGGTCGAGCACAGGTTCACGTGGTGCAGCTTGAGTTTCATGGGGCTTCGCGGCTCCGCTTCTTTCGTTGGGCCCTGCCGATGGCGCTATCTTAGACATCCGCGCAATATATCCCAAACCGCAACACCAGCCCCGACACGTTCCACCCTTCATCTCGCAGAGCGAGCCGATATAGTATTGGTTCGCATCATCCGCCGAGCTATCATCGTGGCGACCTCGGACGAGTGGGTGGCGTCATGGCGCGGTGGGATGCGCTGGTTTGGTTGGCTGCTGCGGCGGCCTGCATGGTGCTCGCGGCCTGCACGCAGACCTCGCGCGTCGACGATAACCTCTCCACGGCGTCCCTGGCGCAGACCAAGAAGGCGGTCGCCGTCATGCGGGTGGGCGCGGCGAGCCCCTCGTGCATCAACGTCGCCGTGCTGCTGGGCGTGCGCGAGGGCGACGGCTATCGCCGCCACCAGGGCATCACGGTCGCCAACGTGCGCTCCATAACCGAGCCGGCGGTGGCCGAGGTCGAGCTGGACCCCGGCGAGTACCATGTGCTGGCGTATCGCTGCCAGGGCGCGAGTGGCAGCGTCAAGACGGTGGACGACAACGCTGGCGGGCAGCTCTACCGCACCAGCTACGCGAGCTTTACGCTGCAGGCAGGCGAGATCGTCAACGTGGGGTACCTGCACCTCCATGCCTGGCGGCATGGCCACAATACCTTTGGCCGGCCGGTGGAAATGGACATCGAAATCACCGATTGGCCGCTTGCCGAGCTCGATCGCTTCAAGGCGAAGCGTTCCCAAATCTACGCGCAGATGACGACGCGTCTCATGAAAGTGCCGCGGCAGCCGGGCGAGCTTGGGCCGCAGGAGTGCGCCAGGCTCAAGGCGCTGCTGGCGGAAGGCAAGGTGCAGCAGCTCCCACCTGCGTGCCTGCCGGCTCCGGCAACGGCCAAGCGCAAGACGGGCGCAGTTGCCAACTCGGCCGCCAGTTTGTAAGCCCGCTGGGATAGCAGGTTTTCCTCCAGGAGCACATCGACCGCCATGGCCCCCCGACCCCCTGCGGAATGTCGCGACATGACCGAAGTTCGCGCCGAGATCGATCGTGTCGACAAGGCCCTCGTCGACACCATCGCCGAGCGCTTCGGCTATGTGGAGCGGGCCTGGCAGCTCAAGCTCGAGGCGCGCCAGGAGGCCAACGTACCCTGGCGCAACCAGCAGGTGATCGACAAGGTGCGCGCGCGCGCCGACGAGAAGGGCGTGCCGGCCGACCTGTGCGAGGCGCTCTGGCGGCAGATGATCGGCTGGTTCATCCAGTACGAGGAGGAGAGGCTGCGCCACAGGATCGAGGGCCAGTCGCGCTGACGCCCGGATATCCCCGCATATGACGCCCGTCGACCTCAGGGACGTGGTTTTGACCGCGCTGCTCAATCCCGCCGTCATCTTCGTGGCATTCTGGATGGGTCGCAGCGCCGACCAGTGGCAGAAGCTCCCCGTGGCGGCTTTTGCGGCGGCGCTGGCCGGTTCGGTACTCCTCTATGTGGCGACCCGGCTCGGCATCAGCGGCGTCAACGCCGTGGGTCGCGCCGCGGCAGGGATTTTCACGGCCCAATTCCTATTCGGCCTGGTGTGGGCATACCTGGGACGTCGCATTGGGCGCCGCGGCCCGTGACCATGCTTCGTTTCTGGCTCATCGGCACGAGCGTCATCCTGGCCACGTTGGCCGTATGGGCGTTCGCGCCAGTGCTGTTCTTTGTCCTGCTGCTCACGGCCGCCCTCGGCGCCGTCTCCGCCGTCATGATCGGCCTTGCGCGCGCCTTGCGGGCCTGGCGGGAGCGGCGCGGGGGCAGGCTTTCGTAGGTTGCGTCGAGCCTTAACGATGACGCAACGCAAGTGGCGGTCTCGTCTTGCGTTGGGTCAGCGCTTCCCTTGACCCAACCTACGCGCTACGCGACTACGCCGCGAGCGGGGCAATCTCGGCGTCGTTGCAGGCTTGGGCACCGGGCAGCGATTTCTCCAGCAGCATCAGGCCGCGCACCTCGGGGCTCGGCTGAATCGTGAAGCCGGCCTTGCGCGCGAGCGAGATCATCTTGGAATTGGTCGCCAGCGTCTCGCCGACGATGCGGCGGACGCCTGCGGCAGCGGCGCGGCAGGCGAGCTTGCCGAGCAGCAGGCTCGCGAGCTTCTTGCCCTGCCAGGGCTCGGCCACTGACACGGCAAACTCCGCGTCCAGCGAATCTGGTCTGCGCACATAGCGCGCCTCGGCGATCACGGTCTCGCGGCCGCCACAGAACACCTCGGCGACGAGCGCCAGGTGGTCGACATAGTCGACCTGCGAGAAGCGTCGCATCAGCTCGGGAGGCAGCTCCCGCAGGCTGGTCATGAAACGGTCGTAGCGCGCCGGGGCCGAAAGGTTGCGGAAGAACGCGGTGGTCAAGTCCTCGTCCTGCGGCAGCACCGGGCGGATCACGACGCGCTCCCCGTCGCCGAGGCGCACCACGTCGATCAGCTCGGCCGGATAGCGATGGATCTGGTATGTCATGGCGCGCCCCTCGGTGTGCGTTCAGGCGCAGGCGCGCTCGGGCTCGGAGGCGACCGACAGACTGCGGGGAGCGGGCAGCTGCCAAGCCGCGCCCACCGTGATCACCGCATCCTTGAGGGCATAGGCGACGGCAAGCCCGGGCCGGTCCAGGACCAGCGACTGGCCCGCTGCCAGGATCATGTCGCGGGGGTCGCGCTCCTGCGTGATCCAGGCCACGCCGTGGACGCACGAGACGCGGATGCCCTTGGCATTCTCCATGCGATGCACGGACCGGGCCGCGAGCGAGATCGGCTCGAGAGGGAGAGGAGCCAGCATGATCGCCTCCTTTGCATGCGCTGTGCGCATTGAAAAATCACCAACCTGACGTCCAGATTCGGTTGCTGTGTAAGAATTACTGATGCAGTGTGCGCAGCACAAACGATGATTTCTCATTTCATGCATGAGCAGGTGTAATGCAAAAGCGGCGCTTCAATCTCCCCCCTCTGGACCTGATCCAGGGCTTCGAGGCGGCGGCACGCAACCTCTCCTTCACCAAGGCGGCCGAGGAGCTGTTCATCACGCAGTCCGCCGTCAGCCGGCAGATCCGCGCGCTGGAGGAGCACTTGAGCGTCGCCCTGTTCGAGCGCCGCCACCGCGCGCTGGTGCTGACCGAGCAGGGCCGCATCCTGCAGCGCGCCGCCACCGAGCTACTTGAGCGCCTGCAGGAGGTGACCGACCGCATGCGCACCGCCGGGGTGGCGCGACAGCTCACGGTGACGACCACCAATGGCTTCGCCTCGCTGTGGCTCATTCCCCGCTTGCGCGGCTTCACGGTGCTGCAGCCCGACGTCGATGTGCGCATCTCGGCTACCTACAAGGAGATCAACCTTGAGCGCAGCCTGGTCGACGTGGCGGTGCGCCTGTGCGAGCCGGCGGCCGCTCTGGAGGGCGCCGCGCGGCTGTTCGGAGAGGAGCTGTTTCCCGTCTGCAGCCCGGCCTTGCTCGACGGGGGGCCGCGCGCCTTGCGCACGCTGCAGGACCTCGAGCACCACGCGCTGCTGCACATGCACGGGGCGGAAGGATTGCTCGACTGGGGCACCTGGCTGGCGGCGCAGGGGTGCATCGACCTCAAGCCGGCCGCGTCGCTCAGGTTCGACGGCTACGAGCAGATGATCGGCGCGGCTCTCAGCGGCCAGGGCGTAGCCATGGGCATCGGCCGCCTCGTCAGCGGCCTGCTGGCGGAGGGCCGGCTGGTGGCGCCCTTCCACAAGAGCCTCGTCGGCGAGCGCGCCTATTACGTGATCCGCTCGTCGCTGACGGGCACGCGGCCGCACGTGCAGGCGTTCGTGGACTGGCTGATCGCCGAGGCGAAGACCGTCGCCGTTGCTCAGAGCCAGGCCGGCCTCAGCTCCCCACCACCAGCGGCGAAGTCAGCCGGCGCAAAGCCGCGAGCACGCTCAGCGCGGTGATGCGTCCGGTGCGCGGGTTGTCGGGGTCCGGGATGTTCTCGATGGTCATGGTCAGGTCGGAGGAATCCGACCGCACGGTGACGGTGTGCGTGTTGCGCGTCACCCCGGGGTCGGCCCACACCTCCACCTGTGTGCGGTCCGGCCCGATACCGGCGAGCGACAGCGCCACCGCCACGTTGACGTTGGCGGGGAAGCCGGCGATGGCCTCGCGCGCGCTGCCGGCGAACACCCGCAGCGGCGCCTTCAGGCCGTCCACCGACAGGCCTTGCGCGGCGAGCAGGGGCGCGCCGGCGAGGCCGGCTGGCGGCTTGCGCGTGACGATGGTGGCGGAGGTGATCTTCCCCGCGGCGGTCGCGCGCACCGCGTCCAGCCCGAGCAGCGCGCCGGTGGGGACGACGATGCGGGCACCCGTCTTGGCTGCAAGCTCCACCAGCTGCATGTGATCGATCAGCGCACCCACCGACAGCGGCATGAAGATGCGTCCGCGCGTCACGGCCGGTTCGGCGACCTCGAGGAAGTGCTTGGAGGGCAAGCATTCGACGATCACATCGGCCGCATCCGCAAGCGCCGCGAGGCCGAGGAGCGGCGGGGGATGGCGAAAGCCCGCCATGGCCCTGCGCGCCTTGGCTTCGTCGCGCACCGATACGGCGACGAGGGCCAGGCCCGGCACGTCGCCCGCATCGACACGGCGCGCCACCGGAAGGCCGATGGCACCCAACCCGGCGATCGCCAGCTTCACCGGTGCCCTGCGTGCATCCATTTTCGGCCTGCTGCTGTCAGCGATGAGCGGTGAGGGCCGCCCCTCGTCCTCACCTTGTCAAAGGAGGACGTACATGCATTGCCGTGGTTCGACAAGCTCACCACTCGGGTGGAGCACGACCTCCTCCGGTGCGGTCCGGCCCTCCTCTTTGCCTGAAGAGAACCTGCAAAGGCGATGTTTGTTGACTTATGGAGTATAGAATATGAGGTGTGTGCGGTAGACGAGCCTGAGAGATTGCGATGCAGGAGATGGCAGGGACCGATCGGCGATGGTGAGCCGCGACGATCCGCCCGCCCGGGACCCCGAGCGCTCTGCCGCTGCAGGCGGCCGACCGCGCCGCCTCAAGGTGAGCGATCTGCTGGCGGGCGAGCGCGAGGCGATCCTGGACCACGACGGCCAGGAGTACCGCCTGCGCATTACGGCCAACGGCAAGCTGATCCTCACCAAATGAAGCTCTGCTCTTGCCGCAGTGCAAAATCGGCGTCCCCGGCCTCCAAGGGAGCCTGCGCGCGGGCTCGTGCATCCGCCGCCTGCAGCCGGCCGATCGATGAAGCACCCTCGCTTTTGCAGGACTGTCATGCAATATGTTGAGCCGATCCACGCTCTCCCGGGGCCCCCATAGCGATGCGTCTGACCAAATCCACCAGTCACGCGATCCGCATCCTGATCGACTGCGCACAGGCGGACACCCGCCTGGTCAAGGTGGCGGAGCTCTCGGAGCGCCTGCAGATCACGCAGCAGAACGTGTTCAAGATCGTGAACCTGCTCGCGCGTGGGCGTCTGATCGAGGCGGTGCGCGGCCGCAACGGCGGCGTGCGGCTGGCACGGCCCGCCAGCGCGATCCGGATCGGCGACGTCGTGCGTGCCACGGAGGTCACGCATGTTGAGATCGAGGAGGGTACGGGCGGGCGCAAGCCGAAACGCGGCGGCGTGAACCAGATCCTCGACACCGCGCTCGGCGCCTTCATCGACGTGCTCGACCAGCATACGCTGGCCGACATGGCGACAGGCCGGCACACGGAGCCTCCGCGGCGCAAGACAGGGAGCCGGGCGGCCACCATGGCCGTGCCGCGCTATCGCCGCTCGCTGCAGCACGGCGGCTGAGCGGGTGTCAGACCCCCCCCGGCCTGACACCGTATTGCCGACAATGGTTGGAGCAACGGTATCAGACCCGGAGGGTCTGACACCGGCACGACACCGCACCGGAGCTACTTTTGATTTCGACGAATTCTAAAGTGAAAACGCGCGCTTGACAGGGGTCGTGGGCGCCGCGAAATGTTGATAATGCGCCTCAACAAACCGTCTCGAGACGGGTGAGCGCGCTGCCGATGTCGGGGCCTTGAACCCCAACGATTGGAGACTGATATGATCAATCCGGCGGCTCCTCGCCATGACTGCAACGTAGACGCGCGGCGTAGCCCCGGCTCGGCGGAGTGCGCCCCATGATCCGAGTGCAGGACGGCGCATCGACGCAGACGGGCCAGCTCGGTGGGCCGGAACGGCTCGTGGGTCTCGGCTTCCGCTACTGGCTCAAGGGCTTCCGCACCGGCGACATTTCCTGCTGGGAGAGAGCGTGGAGTGCCTACTCCAATGTCCTGGGTGCCACGGCGGCCAAGAGCGCCGTCACCGACTTGTCCTGCTGGGTGCGAGCCATCAACCGCCATGCCCGGCGCGACCTCGAGACGGCGGCGGTCGACTGCGAGCGCTTCTGCCGCGACGAGTGCATCGCCATCGAGATGATCTCCGCCTGCCAGCACGCGGCCTGTCCCGCCATGCGTGCCTGCGCCTTCGCGCTGCTCGGCTGCTCGATGATCGACGAGGTGGTGCACGGGGCGGAGAATTTTGCTGCGACGATGCGCGGCGCGGACCAGGTCTTGCCGCCGTCGTTCTCGCCGGGTTCATCCTTGCTGGCTATGCAGCCCGCCAGCGCCTTGAAGCAGTGACCAGATTGGAATTTGAACGCCCATGATCGTTTGCTCCTGCCTGGTCATCACGGATGCGGATATCGAGCGCGCGCTGCTCGAGATCCTGAGCCAGCCCGAGGCGCCGCTGCCGACGCCCGGGGTGGTCTACCGGCACCTCGAGAAGAAGATGATTTGCTGCGGCTGCTCGCCGCTGGCTGTCAGCACCATCTACCAAAAGATCGACGAGCTGGCGGCGAAGGGCGTCGTGTGCCCCTATGCCTGCGCCTGTGCGCAGGGGCGCCTTCTCAAGTGTGCCAGCGACACGCCGGCGCAACGGCTGATCGAGCTCCCGCCCCTGAAGCGGCGACGCATCGAGTTCCCGCAGGTTTCCGCCGGGGGGCCGGCACTCGAGTCGGCCTGACGATTGTCGTTCAGAGTGGCTCTTCGTCCCGCGGTGTCGCGCTGGCTCGTCGCCCGCAAGTATCGTAGGAAGCATGAGCTCGTGTGCGCCGCGCTCAACCGCCGCCGCCGCGCGCGTTTGGGGCAAGCGCGGATCACTGGCGGACAGCGGACCGGCGAGCAGGCATGGGAGAGGCGGCATGAAAGGCAAGAAAGAGGTTGTCGACATTCTGAACGAGGCCCTGAAACACGAGCTGGGCGCCGTCAACCAATACTGGCTGCACTACCGCATGCTCGACAACTGGGGCTTCACCAAGCTCGCCAAGAAGGAGCGCAAGGAATCGATCGAGGAGATGCAGCACGCCGACAAGCTGGTGGTGCGCATCCTCTTCCTGGAGGGCCTGCCCAATCTGCAGTACATCGCGCCGTTGATGATCGGGCAGACCCTCAAGGAGGTGCTGGAGTGCGATCTCAAGGGCGAGTACAACGCGCGCGATCTCTACACGCGGGCACGCGGCATCTGCCGGACCCACGAGGACCTGGTGTCGATGCAGCTGTTCGAGGACCTGCTGAAGGACGAGGAGAGCCATATCGACTTCCTTGAGACCCAGCTCGACCTGATGGACAAGATCGGGGTGCAGAACTACGGGCAGCTGCAGGCCGATGCGGCCGATGATGTGGATGGGGATTGATCGCGAAGCGCGTAGGTCGGGTTGAGCGTCAGCGATGACCCGACGCAAGTCGGGCGCGCGACTTGCGTTGTGTCATCACTTCGCTTGACACAACCTACGATGCATCAATCCTCGCACCACAGGCGCAGCAGGTTGGCGGCGCATTTGGCGAGCAGGTCGCCGTCGGGCGTCTTGCCCTCGCGTTCGAACAGGCGGCGGCGCGCGGTCTCCAGCTCGAACAGCAGCTCGCGGCGCGCGGGATCGCGGATGTAGCTGCGCACCCAGCCGACCGCCGCCAGTCGCTGGCCCCGCGTGACGGGCTCCACGCGATGCAGCGTGGTGGAGGGATACGTGAGGACGCTGCCGGGGGCGAGCTTGAAGGCATCCTCGCCCGCGGCACTGTCGATGATCAGCTCGCCACCGTCGTAGCTCTCGGGCGCCGATAGGAATAGCGTGAACGAGACGTCGGTGCGCACGCCACCCATCAGCGCGTCGTCGATGTGGGCGCCGTAGGCGTGACCGGGCTCGTAGCGGGAGAAGAGGGGGCCGAGGATGGTCTTGGGCCGGGTTGCCAACGCGAAAACGGCGTGCTCGGCCAGCCGCGTCTCGACGAGGGCACGCACCCGTTCCAGCTCCGGGCCGCCCGCCGCCTGCAGGTTCGCCTTGACCAGCTTCGCCGACCAGCCGGCCGTCGCCTTGCCGTCGACGAAGGTGGCGTCGGCGAGGCCGGTGTGGACCTCGGCAACGTCGGCCGCGGACAGGACGTTGGCGATGGCCAGGATCATGCGTCTTCAGGGGCCGGACCCCTTTCCTCTGCAAGCGGGATCACACCCCTTTCCTCTCCTGATTCACACTATAAGCTACTGTAGGCGAAAGGGGTCTGACCCCGTTCGAGGAATTGGGTCTGGCCCCAGGGAGGCGAAATGGCGAAGCTGACGCGCAAGCTGTGGGTCGCTCGCTGGCGCCTCGCTTGCCGGCGGCGCCATGGCACAGGACGCCCACAAGGGACACAAAGACGGACCCGCACCGGCCGCGGATGCCAAGAGCCCGGCGGCGAATCCCGCGGAAGGCGGGGAGGCCTACCTCACCGACGGCGGCCCGCGCGATACGCGCATCCGCTTCTATCGCGACATCGCGCTGATGCGCGGTCACCTGCTGGTCGGCGGGCAGCTGATCGAGCTGGAGCTGTGGGACGAGGCGCTGCCGCATTTCCTGCACCCTACCGAAGAGCTTTACGGCCTGATGGAGAAATACATCAAGCTGCACAACATCCGCCCCTTCAGCCGCGAGCTGCAGGCGCTCGCCCAGGCCGTGAAGGCCAAGCGCAAGGGGGCCCATGAGCAGGCGCTCAAGGTAGTCGACCAGCGGCTCGAGGGCGCGCTGGAGGCGGTGAAGAAGTTCATGAACCCCCTGCGCGGCTTCACCGCACGCTCCGCGGCCGAGGTGTTGAAGGTGGCGCTGAGCGAATACGAAACCTCCATCGAAGGCGGCCGCTTCGTGAAGCCGGTCGAGTACCAGGACAGCCGCGGCTTCGTGTGGGAGGCGGAGCGTTTGATCGAAGGCGCCGCGCCCGAGCTGGCCAGGGTCGATGCCGCGGCGCTCGACCGCATCCGCAGCGCGCTCGCGAAGCTGAAGGCGGCGTGGCCGGCGCCGATGCCACCCGACGCGCCCATCCTGCAGCCCGGCGAAATGTCGGCGCTGGTCTCGGACATCGAGCTGCACGTCTCGAGGTATTGATGGCGCGGGTCGGGAATAACTGCCGTGCCCGCGCGGGCTCCCCTCCCCATCATGCCGAAGGCGTGTCTTCGAGCGGGGAGGAGTTGGGGGTGGGGGTGTCCCCACGAGGTGACGTCAGCGATGAGACTACCGGCGCGTTGCAGTGCAGTGTGTCAAATGAGCAGTCGCTCCCGCGTTTTCACCCCACCCCTGACTCCTCCCCGTCAAGGGGAGGGGAATTCTGTTGGCGGTCTGGCGCGGGCGTTTTCGTCGCAGGTGCGGCGGTGGGGTTCGCTACACTGACGGCGATCGCGCTGTGGTCGGCGCCCGAAGTCGCGCGCGCGCAGGTGGCCGACCCGCTGGCCGCGCTGAAGGCACGTTTCGCGCGCCCCACCTTCGTCCCGAACCCGTCCGGCAACCCACCGACCGCCGCCAAGGTCGCACTCGGCAAGCGCATCTTCCAGGACGCGGAGCTTTCCGCTACCGGCACCATTGCCTGCGCCACCTGCCACGATGCCAAGCTCGCCTTCGCCGACGGCGAGCCCAAGGGCAAGGGCGTGACCAACCGGCGCCTGGCGCGGCACACGCCGAGCCTGTGGAACGTGGCGTGGAGCCCGCTGTTGTTCTGGGACGGCCGCGCTTCGAGCTTGGAAAACCAGATCCGCTTTCCGGTCGAGCATCCCGACGAGATGGGCTCCTCGCTCGAGAATGCTGTGGATCGCTTCTCGCGCCACGAGAGCTACGTGCGCGCGTTCGCGCAAGCCTTCCCGCGCCAGGATCCGCAGATCTCGCCGCGCACGATCTCGCAGGCGGTCGCGGCCTACGAGCGCACGCTGGTGTCGCCGCCGACGCGGTTCGATCGATGGTTGGCCGGCGAGGCGGGCGCGCTGACGCCGTCGGAGGTCAGCGGCTTTGCGCTCTTCACGGGCAAGGGCCGTTGCAGCAACTGCCATGCGGGCTTCGCCTTCACCGACCATGGCTTCTACGACATCGGCCTGCCCGGCACCGACAAGGGGCGCGGCGCCGAGATCGGCCTTCCTGCCGCCGACCACGCCTTCAAGACGCCGACGCTACGTGAGCTCGCCTGGACCGCGCCCTACATGCACGACGGCTCGCTGGCGACGCTGGAGGACGTGGTGCGCCACTACGAGAGCGGCGGCGTCGCGCGGCCGACACGCAGCAGCGATCTGCCGCAGAACCTGGTGCTCACCGAACAGGAGCGCGCCGACCTGGTGGCGTTCCTGGAGACGCTGTCCAGTGAGACGCCGCCCCAACCCTCGCGCGAGCCGTGGGTGGACGCCGCCGAGCCCGCAGGCCGCGCCCCGCCCGCCGACACGACGGTCGTGAGCCAGGTCAACAAGCTATTTTCGCCCCATTCCATCCGTGTCAGGGCCGGCCAGCCGCTGACCGTGCTCAACGACGACATCCGCACGCACAACGTGCGCATCTACGATCCTCGCTTCGACTACAACTCGGGCGCGCAGGAGCCCCATGAGACCGTGACGATCCGCTTTCCGGCCCGCGGCACGTTCGAGGCCTTCTGCGGCATCCACCCCTCCATGCGGTTGACCGTGGTGGTGGAATAGCGACCCCTCGACTGTGCAACTGCGCCGACTATATTGGGCCGGGGATCACAAATGGAGCGCGGGTGGTGCGGACTGTCAAATATTTGATTCTGCTGATGTTTCTCATGGCAACGGCCGTGGTGGCTGCGCAGAGGCGGTCCGAGCCCGCGGACCCTTCAGGCGCGGGACGCGTCTTCCGCGATTGTCCGACCTGCCCGGAGATGGTGGTGGTACCGGCGGGCGAGTTCATGATGGGGTCGCCGGAGAGTGAGAAAGGCCGCGGCAAGGACGAGGGCCCGCAGCGCAAGGTCGCTTTTGCTCAGCCGTTCGCCGTGGGCAAGTTCGAGGTGACGTTTGCGCAATGGGATGCCTGCACGACCGAGGGCGGCTGCCCCCACAAGCCCGGTGACGAGAACTGGGGTCGCGGCAAACGCCCGGTGATCAACGTGTCGTGGGACGACGCCAGGCAATTCGTGGCGTGGCTGGCGAAGAAAACGGGCAAGCCCTACCGGCTGCTGACCGAGGCAGAGTGGGAATACTCGGCACGGGCCATGACCAAGATCCCGGAGACGAATGCGCCGTTCTCTACAGGGCAGACGATAAACTACAAGCAGGCCAACTACGACGCCAATTTCACGTACAACAAAGGTCCACAGGGCATCTATCGGCAGAAGACGCTCGACGTGGGATCATTGCCGCGAAACGCGTTCGGCCTGCACGATATGCACGGCAACGTCTGGGAGTGGGTGGAGGACTGCTACAAGGACAGCTATGCCGGCGCGCCTGTGGACGGCTCCGCCGTCACATCGCCAAATTGTGGTCTGCGTATCCTGCGCGGCGGTGCCTGGAACTACTATCCTCGCCTGCTCCGCTCCGCGTACCGCTATGCGACTGCCGCGGGCGTCCGCATGGAAAACGCCGGCTTCCGTGTTGCCAGAGCGCTGTAACCTCATGTAACCAGCAATTAGGCAGCGGCGTTGAGAATGTGTCGTCGGTGGAAGAGCGAGACGGTTGCGGCCGGTCTCGATTTCTGAGGTCTCGTAGATGAAATCCAAACTTGCCCTGGGCCGGTGCATCGCCATCCTCGCTATCGCCGGTCTCGCTCTGCTGGCGCCGACGGGCGGCGTCGATCCGGCGGGTGCCAAGAACCCGCGCGATGCAAGGCGCGATGAAGGCCAGTCCCATGGCCCAGGCGTGCCCATGCTGGCGATCGTCTCGCTCAGCGACCAGCGGGTCACGATCTATGATGCCGAGGGCAAGATGCTGCAGTCGCCGGTGTCGACAGGCGCGACCGGCCTGGAGACGCCCGCCGGCATCTTCAGCGTCGTGCAGAAGAAGGAGGTGCATGCGTCCAATATCTATGAAGACGGTAACATGCCCTTCATGCAACGCATCACCTGGACGGGCATCGCCATGCACGCCGGTGTGCTGCCGGGCCAGCCCGCCTCGCACGGCTGTGTGCGCATGCCGCATGCTTTTGCCCAGCGCCTCTTTCCTATGACGGACATCGGGCTGCGTGTGATCATCGTGCGCGATGACATTGCCCCCGGCAACATCGAGCATCCTGCTCTGTTCAAGCCGAACCCGGCCCGCCAGGAGCTGGCGCTGGCGACGGCGCCGCCCGCCCGCGCATCGGGGAGCGACCGTGCGCCGGCCATACGGCTCGGCACCTCCTCTTCGGCGAGCGATGTCCCGCCGGCGCTGGGCTCGGCCAGACATGTGCAAGTCCTGAAGTCGATCGCGGCTGCCAAGTCCGCGGAAGCGGATGGAGCAGGCAAGCGGGCCACGGAAGCCAAGGCTGCGGCCTCGAGGAAAGCCGCCGAGGCGGCACCTGCCGTCAAGACGCTGCGGGCGGCGGAGGCTAATCTTGCCAAGGCCGAAGAGGTCCTGAAGGGTGCGGAGCGCGCGCTCGAGGCTGCCAACGCTTTGCCCAACCCTCAAGCCGACTCTCCAGACAGCGCCAAGCAGGAGAACGCCAAGCAGGAAAGCGTAAAGCAGGCGGAGGTGGCGAAGGAAAAGGCCATTGCCAAGGTCGCGGAGACGCGCACGCAGCTCGAGGCCGCCAAAGTCCAGGCGCAGGCCAAGACGGATGCTGCCGCACGCGCCGGCGACGAGGCCAAGGCGGCCGAGGCGGCACGGGACGCCGCTGTCGAGGCGGCAGAAGAGGCCAACCGAAGGACGTCGCCCGTCTCGGTGTTCATCAGCCGCAAGACGCAGCGGTTGTATATTCGGCAGGGCTATCTGCCCGTGTTCGAAGGCCCGGTCACGATCCGCGATGCCGACAAGCCGATCGGCACGTTCGTCTATACCGCGCTCGGCTACCTCAACAACGGCGCCGACGTGCGCTGGAGCGTCGTGTCGATGTACAAGTACGCCAACGGGGCCGAGCCGGTTGTGCAGCCGGCGCGCCGGCGGGGCGACTCCGAGGCGATCCCCGCCGACGTCGCCGCGGCGAAGGCGGCGCTCGATCGGATCGCCATTCCGCAGGATGCACTCGACCGCATCTCGGAGGTCGTGCTGCCGGGCTCGTCCCTCATCATTTCAGATGAGGGCGCCAGCATCGAGACGGGGAAGGACACCGATTTCGTCGTGCTCATGAGCGGAGAGCCGCAAGGCGGGCTCAAGACCCGGCGCCGTGAGCCCAGGTACCGCGACGATGACTTCTTCGGCGGTGGCGGCTCGGCCTTCGGCAAGGGCGGCGGCGGATTCCCGTTCTTCTGGAACTGATTGCGAGCCTATTTGGGCGTTCGGGCTCTTTTCCCCACCCGCGGTGCTCCAACCCCGTGGTGAGCTGGTCGAACCACGGCTGGTGTGGGCAGCCCGCCCTTCGACAGGCTCAAGGCTGCGGGGCAAGCGCTAGTCGGCGTGCGGCGGCGCACCGGGACGCGGTTACGCATAAGTAATTTCGGCCGCGGAGAAAGCCTCGCTAAGGTCGCTCACCCTTCAGGGCCATCGGGCATGGGTCCGTGGCGAGTAACGCTGTCCTGGTGCCGGATGAACAAAAGAGCGAACCGATTGGGCATGCGAGGCTTGAGGCTGCTGCTGGCGCTGGGTGTCGTGGCGGCGTTGCCGGCGACGCTCTTGGCGCAAGCCCCCGCTGCTCCCCATGCCCCTGCCGCACCCCAGGCGCCGGCGCCGGCCGCCGAGAAGGCAGACCCCACGCGGCTGTTTCCGCCCGATGCCGTCTCCCAGCATGCGCTGACTCAGGGCGGCAAGCGGCTCGGCTACACGACGAGGGCAGGCGCGCTGCCCCTGCTTGGGCCCAAGGGTGAGGTGAGCGCGCGCATCTTTTCCGTCGCCTACACCCTGGACCAGGAGGCCGCGGATCGCCCGATCACGTTTGTCTTCAATGGCGGGCCCGGTGCGGCCTCGGCGTTCCTGCACCTGGGCACCATGGGGCCCCGAGCCGTCAACTTCTCGGCCAACGGCGCCGCAGCCGTGCAGCCGGTCGCGCTAGCCGACAACCCTGACGCCTGGCTCGACTTCACAGACCTGGTGTTCGTCGATCCCGTGGCGACGGGCTACAGCCGCAGCGCCGCCGGGAGCGAGGAGGCGGACAAAGCCTTCTTCGGCGTCGAGAAGGACGCCGACGCGATGGCCGATTTCGTGCGCCTCACCCTCACGCGGGCCGGACGTACGCTGTCGCCGGTGTTCCTGGTGGGGGAGAGCTACGGGGGGTTCCGGGTGGCGCTGCTCGCGCACCGGCTCGTCAGCCACGGCACCGCGGTGAAAGGCGTGGTGATGATCTCGCCCGCGCTCGAATTCTCCCTGCTGCGCAACAACGCCTATGCGCTCCTGCCCCTGGCGCTCGTGCTGCCCTCGCTCGCGGCTACGCATCTGGAGCGTCGCGACGGTGCAGAGGCTTCCCTGGATATTCTGCCGGAAGTCGAGCGCTTCGCGCGCTCGGGCTATCTCGTGCACCTGGCGGCGGGCCTCAGGAACGACGCCGAGATCGACAAGACGCTCGCGCGCTACACCGGGCTGGCGCCCGACGTGATCCGCGATCACCTGAGCCGGGTCTCGACGCGCACCTTCACGCGCGAGTACGAGAAGAGCGGCCAGCGCGTGCTCAGCCGCTACGACGCCACCGTCAGCGCTCCGGTGCCGCGCCGCAGCGAGATCCACTTCGATCCGATCCTGGATGGGGCCGTCGCGGTGCTGACGCCGACCTTTGCGCAATACGCGCGCACGGAGCTCGGCTACCGCACCGATCTGGAATATCGGCTGCTCAACCGCGAGGTGAGCGGGCGTTGGGATTACGGCACGTCGCAGACGCGACAGGGGTTTGCCGGCGCGCTCGACGAGCTGCAGAAGGCGCGCACGCACAATCCGGCGCTCGGCGTGCTCATCACCCACGGGTATACGGACCTGGTCACCCCCTATGGCGTCTCGCAGTATCTCATCGACCAACTGGCACCCATCGATACGGCGCGGCCCGTCGAGCTCAAGGTCTATCGCGGCGGCCACATGATGTACCTTCGGCCGGTCTCGCGGCGGGCGCTGGCGCAGGATGCACGCGCCTTCTACCGCAGCGTCCTGAAGGGGTTGTGATCGCCGAAGGCGGGGCGCGCGGAGGTGGAACGTGCGGTTTCGACGCGGTAGCCTGGGCTGTGCCATCAGAGCGGGCGGCTTCACGGAGCGGATCGTTGCAGGAATTTGTCTATGAGCGCCCCCACACCGTCGAGGAGGCCGTTGCTGCCATGCGCGGCGGCGACGCCCGCGCGCTGGCCGGCGGCACGGACCTGATCCCGCAGCTGCGCGAAGGGCGCCGGCGGACGGAGCGCGTCGTCGACCTCAAACACATCGTGGAGCTGACCGCGATTTCCGCGTTGCCTGACGGCGGCATCGCCATCGGGGCCGCGGCCACTGCAACGGTGCTGTCGCGGCATGCAACGATCGCCGCCAACTATGCCGCCGTCGCTCAATCAGCGTGCCTTATTGGCGGTGTGCAAGTGCAGAACCGGGCGAGCCTCGGCGGCAACATCTGCAACGCGGCCCCTTCGGCCGATGCGGTCCCGGCGCTCGTATGCCACCAAGCCCGCGCCATCGTCGCCGGCCCCAATGGACGCCGCGAGCTGGCCGTGGCGGCGCTCTTCAAGGGACCCGGCAAGACCAGCCTGGAGCCCGGCGAGTTGCTCATCTCGATCCTGCTGCCGCCAGCCGCGCCTCGTTCGGCGGCCAAGTATCTGCGCTTCACGCCGCGCCGCGAGATGGACATCGCCATTGCCGGCGCTGGTACGTGGCTCCGCCTCGATGCCGACGGTGCCATCGCCGAAGCCCGAATCGTGCTGGCCTCGGTCGGGCCGACGCCGATGCGCGCGCCCACCGCCGAGCAGAGGCTCGCCGGCGAGCGGCCGACACCCGCGCTGCTGGAGGAGGCCGGCCGCCTCGCAGCCGGCGACGCGCGCCCCATCTCCGACACGCGCGGCTCGGCCGACTATCGCCGCTCGCTTGTTGCCGTGCTGACGGCGCGCGCGCTGGCCGACTGCTGCCGGCAGCTGGGAATCGGGATCGAGACGCCATGAAAACGCTCCTCGCCTGCACCGTAAACGGCGAGGAGCGCGCCGTACTCGCCGACACGCGCGACACCCTGCTCGAGCTGCTGCGCGACCGGATCGGCCTGACCGGCACCAAGGAAGGCTGCGGCAACGGCAACTGCGGCACCTGTACGGTGCTGGTGGACGGGGCGCCGGTGTGCGCCTGCCTGATGCTGGCGCTGGAGGTCCCGGGTCGCGATATCGTCACCATCGAGGGCCTCTCGAACGGCGGCAGCCTCCACCCCATCCAGCAGGCGCTTGTCGACCTCAACGGGACGCAATGCGGCTTCTGCACGCCGGGCATCGTGCTGTCCGCCAAGGCGTTGCTCGACGCGAACCCCGCGCCCACTGAGGCGGAGATCCGCCACGCCATTGCCGGCAACCTCTGCCGCTGCACGGGCTACGGCAAGATCGTCGAGGCTATTGCGGCCGCCGCCGCCACCGCGCGAGGACAATGAGCCGATGGCCCCTGCTCCCAGCCCAGCGCTCCAGGTCATCGGCAAGCGGTTGCCGCGCGTGGACGCCAAGGAGCGCGTCACGGGTCAGGCGATCTACCCGGCCGACCTGGCGCTGCCGGGTACGGTGTACGCCAAGCTCCTGCGCAGCCCGCACGCGCACGCGCGCATTGTGCGCATCGACACCTCGCGCGCCGAAGCGCTGGAAGGCGTGCTGGCGGTCGTGACCGCGGCCGATTTCGCCGAGCTGCCCGTTGGCGCGACCATCCCCATGGGCGAGACCGGTTACGACATGTGGATGGTCGCCCAGCTCAACATAGCGCGCCACAAGGTGCACTGGGTGGGGCAACCCGTGGCAGGCGTGGCTGCCGTCGATGTGCACGTGGCCGAAGCGGCCCTCGCGCTCATCGAGGTCGACTACGAGCCGCTGGCCCCCGTGCTCGGCATTGCCGCCGCCATGGCGCCCGACAGCCCCGTCCTGCACGAGCACGTCTTCACCAAGGGCGTGGAGCCGCGGCCGCGCGCGCCCAGCAACGTCTGCTCGCGCACGGCAATCACGCGAGGGGATGCGACGCGCGCGCTGGACGGCGCCGCGGCGACCGCGCGGATGAGCGTCCAGGTCGACACCGCCCACCAGGGCTACCTGGAGCCGCAGGTGGTGGTGGCGCAGGTGGACGCCAACGGCTTGGCCACCGTGTGGGCCTCGACGCAGGGCCAGTTCACCGCCGAGCTGATGATCGCGCGCATGCTGGGCATGCCGCAGTCGCAGCTCAGGATCGTGCCGCTCGAGATCGGCGGCGGCTTCGGCGGCAAGATCGCCATCCACGGTGAGGCCGTCGCCGTGCGCCTGGCGCAGAAGTGCGGCCGCCCGGTCAAGCTCGTGTTCACGCGCGACGAGGTGCTGCAAGGCGGCAGCGGTCCGGCCGCCGGCGCGCTGATCGAGATCGCGGTCGGTGCCGACAAGGAGGGCCGCCTGGTCGCCATCGAGGGCACCTATCGCATGGATGCGGGCGGGCTGCCGGGGCTCTCGCCCTCGCTGTTGATGCAGGCCTCGGCCGCCCTCTACCAGTGCCCCAATCTCGCCCTGCAGGGCTTCGACGTCGTCACCAACAAGCCGCGCACCGAGGCCTATCGCGGGCCCGGCGGCATCCAGGCCGCCTTCGCCATGGAGCAGGCCATGGACGCGCTGTGCCAAAGTCTCGACCTGGACCCGCTGGAGTTCCGCAAGCGCAATGCTTCGGTGACCGGCAGCACCATGCCGATCGGCACGCCGTTCCCCGCCATTGGCCTCACCACTATCCTGGACCGGGTGGGCGAGCACCCCTGCTGGACCGATCCGCTGCCCGAGGGCCGCTTCCCGCGCGGCCGCGGCCTGGCGCTCGGCTACTGGCGCGGCACGTCGATGACGTCGGCGGGGCACATCACCCTCGCCGGCGACGGTCGCCCGATGGTGACGATGGGCGCCGTGGACCTCTCCGGCACGCGCACGACGATGGCGCAGGTGGTGGCGGAGGAGTTCGGGCTGCCCATCGGCGACATCCACATCCACACGGGCGACACCAAGTCGGTGGGCTACAGCGACGGCGCCGCCGGCAGCCGCGTTGCGCGCACCATGACCGCGGCGCTGGTCGAGGCCAGCCGCGATGCGCTGGGTCAACTCGCCGCGCGCGCCGCCGAGAAGCTGCAGTGCCGCCGCGAGGACCTCGATTATGCCCGCGGCGTCTTCCGCGCGCGCCAGGCGGGGGGACCAGCCATCAGCTTGGCCGAGCTGATGCAGGCGACCCTCACCGATGGCGCCGTCGTGGGCCGCGGCGTCTCCACCAAGCTGCCGCTCGGCGTCGAGATCGGCGCGCACGTCTGCGACGTGGAGGTCGACACGGGCACCGGCCAGGTGACGGTGCTGCGCTACACCGCCTTCCAGGACGTGGGGCTCGCGCTGAACCCGGCTGCTGTCGAAGGTCAGATGGAGGGCAGCGTCGTGCAGGGGCTGGGCTGGGCGCTGACCGAGGGGTTCGACTACGGCCCGGACGGGCGCCTGCGCAACGCCAGCCTGCTCGACTACCGCATGCCGACCGCGCTCGACGTGCCGAAGATCGACTGCGTGATCGTCGAGACGCCGGTGCCCAACGTGCCCTACGGCGTGCGCGGCGTCGGCGAGGTGCCGATCGTGCCGCCCGCCGCCGCAGTCGCCAACGCCATTGCGCGGGCGGTTGGTGTGCGCCTCACGCGGATGCCGATGACGCCGGAGCGCGTGCTGCGGGCGTTGCAGGGCGCCACCCGCTGAGCGTGTAGGTTGGGTCAAGCGAAGCGAAGACCCAACGCCTCTTCCGAGAGCATCGCTTGTGTTGGGTCGGCGCTTCGCTTGACCCAACCTACCTACGCTACCGCCCCGGCACCCAGCGGCGGGAGACTTCTTTCTGGTCGTCGAAGGAGGCCTCGAAGATGGGCGCGGCGAGCGTGGCCTGCACGTGCAGGGTGCCGGTGCCGGTATTGCTGAAGCCGTGCTTGCGGCCGGCGGGCACGAGGATCGACTGGCCCTTCGTGAGGTTGGTGCGCTCGTCCTCGAGCCAGAACTCGGCCTGGCCGTCGAGCACGGTGAGGATCTCCTCCACCGCGTGCAGGTGCGTGGGCGCACCTTTGCCCGGATCGCACCACTGCTGGAACACGCACAGCTGCACGGAGCCCGTGACGGCCGACACCTGCATGCGGGTCACCACACCGGGGCGCCACTCCTCGCGCGACTGGCGCTCGTGATCGATGATGTGCATTGGCTCTTGACTCCCTTGGGATTGCCGCTCATTGGCGCAACGCTCACGGCCAGCTGAGCTATCGACATTGCACGCTCAATAGCATATCAGCGGCGACGCAATTGATGCAGATCGCCCCTCATCGACAGGAGAGCGCTTTGCCCGCCAGCCGTCCGCCGCTTCCGCCCTTCACGCTCGAAACAGCAGCCCAGAAAGCTCGCATGGCCGAGGATGCGTGGAACACGCGCGATCCCGACCGCGTCGCGCTCGCCTACACCAGCGACAGCCGCTGGCGCAATCGCGCCGAGTTCCTTCAGGGCCGCGAAGCGATCGTGGCGTTCCTGACGCGCAAGTGGCAGCGCGAGCTCGACTACCGCCTGATCAAGGAAGTCTGGGCCTTCCGCGAGAACCGAATCGCGGTGCGCTTTGCCTATGAGTGGCACGACGACAGCGGCAGCTGGTTTCGCAGCTACGGCAACGAGAATTGGGAGTTCGACGAGCATGGCTTGATGCGCTTGCGCATCGCCAGCATCAACGATCTTCCGATCCCGGAGAGCGGCCGCAAATACCATTGGCCGCTCGGTCCGCGCCCGGACGGTCATCCCTCCTTGAGCGATCTCGGCCTTTGACTCGCCTACGCCATGTACTGCCCGCCGTTGGCGTCGAGGCAGGCGCCGGTGATGAAGCCGGCGGCGTCGTCGGCGAGGAAGGCGACGCAGCGCGCGATTTCCTCGGCGGTGCCGAGACGGCCGACCGGAATGAGCGGCAGGATCTTGGTGTCCAGAATCTCCTTCGGCACCGCCATCACCATCTCGGTGGCGATGTAGCCGGGCGCGATGACGTTGACGGTGATGCCGCGCGCCGCCGACTCCTGGGCCACCGCCTTGGTGAAGCCGAGCAGGGCCGCCTTGGCGGCGGAGTAGTTGGCCTGGCCCGTCTGGCCCTTGCGCCCGTTGATGGAGGAGATGTTGATCACGCGCCCGAAGCTGCGCGAGCGCATGCCCTCGATCACCAGCCGCGTCATGTTGAAGACGGAGTCGAGGTTGGTGTGGATCACCGCGTCCCAGTTCTCCTTGGTCATGCGGTGGAGCATGCTGTCGCGGGTGATGCCGGCGTTGTTGACGAGGATGTCGATGGGGCCGAGATCGCGGGCGATGCGCGTCACCCCCTCCTGGCAGGCGGCGTAGTCGCCCACGTCGAACTTGTAGATGGGGATGCCCGTCTCGGCCTGGAACTGGCGCGCGGCGGTATCGTTGCCGGCGTAGGTGGCGGCCACACGGCAGCCCTTGTTCTTGAGGGCGATGGAGATGGCGTGGCCGATGCCGCGCGTACCTCCGGTGACGACCGCAACACGTGTCATTCTTTGTTTCCTCCCATTCAGCCGTACTAGAGCGAGATCGTTCCAGATGGAAGCACTGGGGCTTCCATCCAGGAACG
>JRHI01000443.1_pt1 | contig 45128 bp, 41 predicted proteins | sample 215371 | NCBI WGS metagenome assembly JRHI01 (sample SAMN02929681, study PRJNA255918) | sediment metagenome | biome: cave system; feature: Ice Cave; material: Sediment; isolation source: sediment from deep within a dark volcanic ice cave with no known source of... ... | reverse complement strand
CATCGGAGACTACGTCGTTTCACTTTTACAGCACTCGGGGGACGCGACCTTTCCGTTTCCCGGACCACCCGCTAAGAGGAGCGGCGACTGGCGGGCCGGTCAGGCCATTGGGATACCCGACCTAACCGCGGAGGTAGGAGATGGCGACGTAGGCCAGGCTTGCGGCACCGATGGGGAGGGCGTCCTCGTCCAGGTCGAAGGTCGCCGTGTGCACCGGCAGGGTTCGCTCCCAGTTGGGGTTCTGAACACCCAGGCGATTACCGAACCAGGCACCTTCTCGAGCACGAAAGCGAAGTCCTCGGAGCCCATCGAGATCGGCGTCTGGGCGACTGCGGCCGCCCCCAGCAGCTCTCTGGCGGCCCCCGCGGCGAGCTCGGTCATTGCGTCATCACAGGTTAACGGCGGATATGCCATGCCCCAATGGACCTTGGACTCGGCGCGCATCGCCTGGGCGACTCCGCCGGCAAGCTCGGGAATCCTCGCCCGAAGCTGGTCCATGACGCGCTTTTCATGCGCTCTGATGGTGCCCTTGATGAGCGCTGTGTCGGGGATCACATTGTGTGTCGTCCCAGAGGTGATGCTGCCGAGGGTTATCAGGCCCATGGCGGTTGGATCGAGCTCGCGGCTGATCAGCGTCTGAAGGGCGATAACGATGTGGGCGGCGATGACAACCGGGTCGACCGCGATGTGCGGCCGGGCAGCGTGGCCGCCGTGTCCCCGCACCTCGATCTCGAACCTCGACATGCCGGCCATGCTCGGTCCGGAGCGAAAGCCGACCTTTCCCATCGGCAGGTCGGGGTGGACATGGATCATGAAGGCGGCGGCCTCTGGATGCTGGTCCGTACACTTACGTCTGGGTCGACGCGCTGACCCAGCGCTGTCGCGAGGGCGGCCGGGTGGTCAACGTCTGCACCGCGATTGCGACTGGGGTCAACGCTGATGGCTACCGCGAGATCCTCGGGGTGGACGTCTTCACCGCCGAGGATGGCGCCGCCTGGACCAGCTTCCTGCGCGGCTTGGTCGCGCGCGGGCTCTCGGGGGTGCGGTTGGTCATCTCCGACGACCACCTCGGCCTCAAGCAGGCCATCGCAGCTGTTCTGCCGGGAGCTGGCTGGCAGCGCTGCCGGGTTCACTTCGTCCGCAACCTGCTTACCCGAGTGCCCAAGTCGGCCCAGACCCTGGTCGCCACCCTGATCCGTTCGATCTTCGCCCAACCCGACCAGGAGGCGGTCTGGGCCCAACACGCTCGGATGGTCGAGCAGCTGCAAGAACGCTTTCTCGAGGCCGCGACCTTGCTCGCCGAGGCCGGCCCCGACGTGCTCGCCTTCGCCACCTTCCCGCGCGAGCACTGGCGCCAGATCTGGAGTAACAACCCGCAGGAGCGCCTCAACAAGGAGGTCCGCCGGCGGACCGACGTGGTCGGCATCTTTCCTGACCGCACGGCCGTGGTTCGCCTGGTCGGCGCCGTGCTCGCCGAGCAGCATGACGAGTGGCTGGTGGCTTCGCGCCGCTACCTCAGCGCTGAGTCGCTGAAATCCGCGCAGGTAGCCGTCATCGATGAGAAGGAGGTGGTGCCGGAGCTGGCCCCAGCCAGCTGATGTTGACGGATGACCTGGTCGTCGGTCTTACACCACTTGACAGGACGTGGCCCCGGGTCGGACGGCGAACCTACTAACTCGACTTCTCTTCGTCTGACTCTCGACCGAAGCTCATCGGTTCGGTGCCGTCAGGTACCGGCCCGATGCTTCGTTTTCCCTCTAATTACGGCTGTGTCGGGGATCGAGCGCATCACGGAGTGCGTCACCCACGAAGTTGACGCTGACGACGGTCAGGAAAATCGCAAGGCCGGGAAAGATGGCGGTCCAGGGAGCGTTGCCCATATCGGTCTGGGCATCTTTCAGCAGGTTTCCCCAACTCGCCGTGGGTGGCTGGATGCCCAGGCCAAGGAAGGACAGGGTGCTCTCGCTGATGATCGCCGTCCCCACGCCCAGAGTGGCCGCGACGATGACCGGAGCCAGCGCGTTGGGGAGAATGTGATTCCAAAGCACACGCGAGCTGGTCGCCCCGATTGAGCGGGTCGCCTCCACGAACTGTCGCTCCCGCAGGCTGAGCACCGACGATCGCACGATCCGGGAGACGCTCATCCATGACAGCCCGCCGAGCAGCGCGACGATGATCAGGAAGGACGGGATGTGCGAGTCCCGGAGGAGTACCGAAGCCAGGATCAGCAGGAACAGCCGAGGAAACGAGAGCATCATGTCGACGAACCGCATCAGGATGGTGTCGACAGCCCCGCCATAGAACCCGGCGACCGCGCCGACGAGCGTGCCCAGGGACGCCGCCACGGCAACGGCAAGCACACCCACCGCCAGGGAAACCCGTCCGCCATGAGCCATCCGCAGGCCCAGGTCGCGACCGAGGCTGTCGGTGCCGAAGGGGTGGCCCGGCGCCGGTCCGAGGAAGATCTGATCGAGGTTGGTCTTGTTCGGATCGTAGGCGACCAGCAGCGGCACGAGGATCACCGCCATGGTCAGCGCGAGCAGGATCACCAGCCCACCCACCGCGACGCGGTGGCTGAGGAACCGCTCGGCGACTCGCCGTCGTCCGCCTGTCGGGGTGGCGGCGAGGGCCGCCACAGCCTCAGGCGAGGCGGATGCGGGGATCGACATAGGCATAGATCAAGTCAGCTGCCAGGTTGGCGAAGACGATCATCGACGCGGAAACGGCAAGGACTCCCATCAGCACCGGGTAGTCGGCCCGGGTCGCCGCGTCCCAGAACAGCCGGCCCATCCCCGGCCAGCCGAAGATCTGCTCGGTCACCAGGGCGCCGGCGAACAGTTCGGGGAGGTCGAGGGCAGCCAGCGTGACGATCGGCAGCGCCGCATTCTTGAAGGCATGGACGAGGACCACTCGTCGTTCCGCCATTCCCTTGGCCCGCGCCGTACGGATGAAATCCAGGCCGAGTGTCTCGAGCATGCTCGAGCGAAGGTACCGGCTGTAGTGGGCGACCCCGACGACGCTGAGCGTGACAACGGGGAGAACCAGGTGGTGCAACCGGTCGAGGACGTCAAAGCCGGCGCCCGCGGAGGCCATCCCGCCGAGTGGAAAGAGGCGCAGGTTGAGCCCGAAAAGGATGATCAGGAGAAGCCCTAGCCAGAATGTTGGCATCGAGAGGCCGGCAAAGCTGACCCCCGTCACGATGTGATCCGCGGCTGAATACTGGCGCAGGGCGGTGAACACCCCGATGGGCACCGCGATCAGGAGGGTCACGACGTAGACGGTTCCCATCAGGTAGAGGGTGTTGGGGATTCGCTCCGCGATCATCTGCAGAACGGGCTGCTGGGTGGCGTACGAGTAGCCCCAATCGCCGGTGATGAAATGGGCGAACCAGCTCAGATAGCGAACGTGGAGCGGTTGGTCAAGGCCGAGCGTGTGCTCCAGCCGCTGAAGGTCGGCGGGCGTTATCCCTGGGCTGTTCTCATAGGCCGAGAGGGGTCCACCAGGTACGGCGTTGAGGATGAGGAAGCTGACGACGCTGATGGCCAGCAGGAGGGGGAACGACACGGCCACCCGCCGAAGGAGGAAACCGACCATCTGGTCTTGGTTGCTAGCGCTTGACTGACCAGTTCTGGCTGTTCCAGGTGAGGTTTTCCCAGCCGTTGCCCGAATAGCCCGACACGTTCGCCCGGTAGGCGTCGATGTTGGATCGGTTGTAGAGCCAGATGTTCGTGTATGCGTCGTTGAAGGCTTTCAGGATCTCTCCGTAGAGCTTCTTGCGCTGCTCCTGGTCGGCGGTCTGGCCTGCCTGCGCGATCAGCTTGTCGACGTTGGCGTCGGAGAACCGGTTGTAGTTGAAGCCAATGCCGTTATTGGCGGCTCGCGGAATGTTGGCCGAGTCCAGCCTTCCCGCAATGTCCTGGTGGGGGTCGGGCTCGGGGGACGAGGCGTACATGTTGATGTCGAAACTGCCCCGCTTGCGGGCGGCACCCTGACTGTAGGAGCCGAACAGTACGCTCGAGGGCACGTTTTTGATCTCCAGCTCGATTCCCACCTGCTTCCACTCGTCCACCAGAACCTGCTCCACCTGCTCGCGAACCTTGTCTCCCGTGGTGCTCGCGACTGAAAGATGCGCGCGAACCCCGCCCTTGCTCCTTATGCCATCGGAGCCGGGCGTCCAACCCGCTTCGTCCAACAGCTGGCGGGCCTTTTTGGGGTCGTACTCCTCCTGTTTCAGGGAAGGGGCGAAAAAGCCGATCGAGAGCATCGAATTGCCCGGCTTGGCCTTCCCGGCCAGCAGCTTGTCGATCAAGCGCTGCTTGGGGGTCGCCAGGAGCAGCGCGTGGCGCAGCTTTACATCGCCCAGGACCGGGTGGGGCACGCTTGGATCGGCCGGGTTTCCCGGCTTGGCCAGGTTCAGCTCGAGCCGCTCCACCGTCGGGCTGGAGACGATGTTGAGCTTGATGTCGGGGTTGTTCTGGATGTCCTGCAGGAGCGCCTCGAGGAGATTCCACATGACATCGACCTCTCCCGCCTTGAGCTGAGCGAGCGCGACCTCGCGTGAGGGAACACTCTTGAAGATCAGCTTGTCGAGAAATGGCTTTCCCTTTTCGCGGTAGTTCGGGTTCCGCTCGGCTGTTATGTGGTCAGCCGATTTGAACTCCGTGAATCGGAACGGTCCGGTGCCCATGGGAAGCCGGACATAGTCGCTCTTGCTGACATCCGCCACCCCGTCGAGGATGTGCTTGGGGAGCAGCCACTGAAATCGGCTGGCGTAGGGCGCATAGATCTGCTTGTAATGCATGACCACGGTCAGCGGGTCCGGGGTGTCGATGGACTCGATCTTGTCGTAGCCTTCGCGGCTGCTCACCTTCGGGTCCTTGACGATCGACTCCCACGTGAACTTGACGTCGGCGCTGCTGAAGGCCTGGCCATCCGACCATTTCACGTCCGGTCGAAGCTTGTAGGTCACGTCCATGCCGCTTCCCTGGACCTTCACTCCGCCGTTCTTCAGGGTTGGTGTCGAGGTGGCCAGGACGGGCACGTAATTGCCCTCCGGATCGGGCCGCACAAGTCCTTCGATCGCCACCTCCCAGACCACCGTGGCGACGGTCTGCGTGCCGTAGTAGGGATGCAGCGTGTTGGGTTCCTGCCAGATCGCGACGGTGACGGTGCCACCCTTGCTCGGGGCAGCTTCGCTGGGCGCCTTGGCGGAGCCGCCGCAGCCGGCCAGGAGCAGGCCCGAAAGGGCGATCGTGAGAAGGCGGAAGCCGACTCGCTCAGGCATGGTCTGCGCAATGGTACCCGGCCGCCAACCGGCTTGCCTTGACCGCCCTCGCTGCCGCGGCTGCCCGACGTCCCGGGGAGGCGTGGAGGACAATGGGAGGGCTGATGGTTCCCGCCGGTGAGACCTTTGACGGCACCTTCCCCTTTGAGCCGCATTTCAGCTCGGCGGCCGGTTTTCGCATGCACTACGTGGACGAGGGTGAGGGTGAGCCGATCCTCCTCCTGCACGGCGAACCGACCTGGAGCTACCTCTATCGCAAATTCATACCGCCCCTCTCGCGCCACCACCGCGTCATCGCGCCCGACCACATGGGCTTTGGCAAATCGGAGACCCCTGATGGTCGCGAGTACACCCTGGAGGCCCACTGCAGCAACCTGCGCGCGCTTGTCGAGGAGCTGGACCTGCGCGATGTGACCCTGGTTGTTCAGGACTGGGGCGGTCCAATCGGGACGGTGCTTGCCGCGCGAATGCCAGAACGAATCCGGCGGTTCGTGGTGATGAACGCCATCTTCGGGGTCGACCGTGGCGTTCGCGAGGAGAGATTGACCCCCTGGTTCGAGATGGTCGACGGGCTCGAAAGGCGGGGGCAGCTCGAAGCCGTGCTCGGCAACCTCGGCGTGCTTGTCGCGGGCGTCATGCTGAATTTGGGCCTCCAGCGCCGGGAGGTGATGACGGACACGTGGATCAGGGCCTACTCCGCCCCCTTCCCGACCGTCGCGGACTGCCGTGGCGCCATCGCCTTTCCCCTCGAGGCGCTGCACCTCGAGAGGATCCGGGAAACGATGAAGGCGGCACTCCCCAAGCTGTTCGAGCTTGGCCAGGCCGGAACTCCTGCACTGATGATCGAGGGAATGATGGATAGGGCGATCTGGCCCCACGTCGCGCTGGCCGGCTTCCGCGCCTTCTTCCCGGGCGGCCGGGTGCACGAGGTTCCCGGCGCCGGACACTTCATCCAGGAGGACGCCCCGGATGTCGTCATCCCCCTCATCGAGGACTTTCTGAGCACAACCTGACGACGTTCGCCGGATTCTCCGGCCGCCGGCGTCTCTTGGGTGAAGATGAAAGACCCGGTCGCGGCGTGGCTGCGGGCATCGGCTCGGCGGTCGCGGTCCTGATCATCGTGGCCCACATCGGTCTCCTGACCATGCTTAGTGGAATGGCGGCGGCCGGGCCGCAAGCGTCAGGCACGGGTAGTCCGGTCGAATGCAACAGCCTTGAACAGACGGCGGTTCACTATCACGTCGCCCTCCGGATGCATCTCCACGGCACCGAAAAGGTGGTTCCCGCCCGCACGGGAATCAGGCTCACCTGTCTCTACTGGATTCACGTCCACGATCGTTCGGGCATCCTGCACATCGAGGCGCCGGCCACTAAGGGCGACAGCGCCTTCCATCTCGGGGATGTCTTCGCGGTCTGGCGCCGGCCGCTCGACGACTCCCATGTCGGCCCCTACACACTCAAAGCCGGGGAGCGCGTCGAGGTCTACGTGGACGGAGTGAAGTGGGAGGGCAACCCAGCCGACGTTCCCCTGGTGGACCACAGGACAATCGATGTCGTCGTGAGCCCTGCCAGCGGATTTGTGTATCACCCCTTTGAGTGGCCGGACGGCTTCTGAACTTGCCCTCCGGCTCCGTCGCGACATCGCGTCCGCGACACTTGACGCATGGATGACAAAACGATCGGACGAGGCTACTTCGAAGCCGGCCACGGCGAACCGACCGAGCCGGGCCGGATCGTCACCGTGGAAACCGAGCTACCCGGAATTGACCTGACCCCGGGTCTGCGGTCGCATCCGCTGGTCGGTAAGAAGCTCCTGGCAAGCTTTGTTCGGTACCAGCCAAACTCGGTCGCTCCCCTCCACGCACACGAGGAGGAACAGGTCTTCATCGTGCTCGAAGGGGAGCTCGAGATAACGCTGGGCGATGAGGTTCGGCGGGTGAAGGCGGGCGACGCGGCGCTGATTCCAGCCTGGGTTCCCCACAGCGTCCGCTCCCTTGACCAGCCGGCCTATCAGCTGGATGTGTTCAGCCCACCGCGCCGCGCCCTGCTCGAGCTCCTCGAGGCGCGAGTCGAAAGCTAGGCGCTTTTCTCCATTGGCCCCAGATGACGGGTCGATTTCCGACGACTGAGCTTTTCAGGAATCTCCTTCATGAGCAGCTCCGTGGCCGGGGCGGTTCAGCCGCCATCGCCGCCCCCCCCACCGCCATCACCGCCGCCGCCGCCACCATCGCCATCGCCGCCCCCCCAGCCGTCGCCATCGCCGCCGCCCCAGCCGTCATAGTCGCCGCCCCAGCCGCCGCCCCAGCCGCCGCCCCAGCCGCGGCCCCCCAACAGCGAGCCCAGGAGAAGGCCCCCCAGCCCGCCCAGGGCGAGATGGCCCCAGGGTGCATTGCCCATGCCGGGAACTCCGGGTGCCGGCCGGGTGGGCACCGGAGCTGCGGTCATCGGCGCACCGCAGTTCGCACAGAACCGGCTGCCGGCTGAGTTGATCATCCCGCAGCGCACGCAATTCCGGGCCACGTCCGCGTGGACGGCGGCGCCGCACTGCTGGCAGAACCTTGTGTTGGCCGCGATCCCGTGGCCACAGGAGGGGCAGGTAATCGTCGCGTTCCCGATCGGGGCATCGCCCACTTGTCCGAACTCCTTTGTGATTCTCCGGGCCGGCCCTGGCCCGGCGCCTCTGATCTGATAGTACCCATATCACCACACGTCTTCGGGACGGACTCGACAGCAGGCGTGGGCCGGGGCGGGGAGGGGGCGAAAATGTTTTCCCATCCCGGGTTGGGGGAAGGGATAATGGCCAGGGTGAAAGGTGGGAATTTAATGACGAAGACGCCCGGTGACCGAGACGCTGTGCGCCGGCAGAGGCGCGAGCCGGCACCCCCTCCCTCGGAATGGGCGGCGCTTGTTCTTCGGTCCCGGCAGAGCCCGTCGCTCGCACCCCGTGCAGCCGAAAATGCCAGGCCCCTCGGCGCCCCGGATCAGTCGGTCACCGCTGCCAAGGACAGCAAGGCGGTCAAGGCCCGGTCGCCCCGTCGGGCTCACAAGGCAGCCCGCCACCCCCAGATCCCCTAAGGCCAGAACCTTTCACAGGGGGGTCGGCGGTTCCGGCCGCTCCAACCAATCAGCCAGAGCCTTCTCGGTTCCGACATCCCGGCCCGCGGCGACCGACATGTAATAACGATGGGTCAGCAGGTCGCAGTAGGCCTGCACCAGGTCAGCTCCCGGGCGCAGGCGCGTCGATAGCTCGTCGAGGTGTGGCTCGTACMCCTCCATCCGCCAGCGCGCTGCTCGCAGTGCCCGGTCACCGGGCAGCGCTGGACCCAACAGCATCTCCCAATACTGGAGGTCCGCCAGCAGGTGGCGCGATTGGTTCTCAGAGGCTTCGATGCCGGTCAGCTCGCGCAGGCGGTTGGCGTGCCAGGTGCGGTCACCGACCTTCACGTGAAGGTGGACGTGGTGGTGGCTTGGATGGGGCTGCACCTCGATCTCGTCAACCTCGAAGCCGAGCGCGTTGAGGCGCCGGATCTTGTCGGCGATGCGATACCGCTGGTCGTTGGGAATGCTCACGGTGCCCGACACCTCTTGCCAGAGAACCTCGTAGCGCTCGGCGATCTCCCGTCCCAGCCCGAGATCGGCCTCGTCCAGCGAGAGGCCGACCGAGGCGGCCAGATCGGCCATCTCGGCGCCGACGTTTTCGATCATGATCTCGATGTCCTCCCGCCGGCCGCCGTCGGATAGGAAGGGCCTGATGGTGGCCGTCTCGGCGTCGACCAGGATTGTTTCGAGTGTCGCGCCGTCGTGCCGGTAGAGGACGTTGCTGAGTGAGCAGTCCCCCCAGAAACAGCCGTAGAGGTGGAGTTCAACCAGAAGGCCGGCGACGGCGTCGAGGAGAGCCGGCCGGAGCTCACCGAGCTCGCCCCTGCTCATCACGTGCCGAAATGGCACGGCCCGGTCCGCAAATCGGGTGATGAGGACCGCGGCGCCCTCGGTGGTGGGATCCTGGGCACCCCGCACCGCGAGACCGATCGGTCTGACGGCGGGGGCGTTGCGTTCCTCAAGCAGGCGGAGCACTTCGTAGTCACGCCGGCCGGGGATCACCGGCAATTCCTTCACCGCGTAGGTCACGTCGTTGAGGGCGATGAACCTGACCTCGTGTCGATGGAGACCGACGGGCCGCTCCACGAGGTACTCCGAGTCCCAGCCGGCGAGCGGTCGCGCCCAATCGATGCTCACAAGGTCCTCGTGCCCGGGTCGCAGGGTCAGCGTGTAGGGGGCCCTCAGTTCACCGCCGCCGAATTGGTCCGGCGACCGGCGAGCCCCAATCAGAGCAGCGCCTTCTCCGTCTCGCTGTCGAAAACGTGGAGCGACCGGGTGTCGAGGCCGAGTTTGACCAGGTCGCCGGCAGCGACCTTGAAACGGGGGTCCACCCGAGCGGTCACCGTGTCGCCCCCGACCTGGCCATAGAGGTACTGGTCGGAGCCGAGTCGCTCGATGACGTCGACCTTCATCTCGATGTTGGAACCCGCGCCGTCACCGGGGCGGTCGGTGAGCGCCTCGGGACGGAACCCCAGGGTTGCCTTGCCCGATGGAAGAGGTTTGGGCAGCTTCACCTCGAAGGTGCCCGCGCGGGCGGTCGTGTCCTGGACTGTCACAGGCACCATGTTCATGCTCGGGCTGCCTATGAAGCCGGCCACGAAGAGGTTGGCAGGATGGTCATAGATCTCGTCCGGGCTGCCCACCTGCTGAAGGACACCGTCGTACATGATCGCTATGCGATCGCCCATCGTCATCGCCTCGACCTGGTCGTGCGTCACATAGATGAAGGTGGTCTCGAGGGTTCGGTGGAGCTTTTGAAGCTCGATGCGCGTCTGGCCGCGTAACTTGGCGTCGAGGTTGGAGAGCGGTTCGTCGAGGAGGAAGACCTGTGGGTTGCGGACGATCGCGCGGCCGAGGGCCACGCGCTGCCGCTGCCCACCGGAGAGCGCTCGCGGCTTGCGCTTGAGAAAGTTGTCAAGGCCGAGGATTCGGGATGCCTCGCTGACGCGCTTATCGATCTCCGCCTTGGGCATGTGCTTCATCTGCAGCGGGAACGCCATGTTGTCGTAAACCGACATGTGCGGGTAGAGGGCATAGGACTGAAAGACCATTGCGATGTCGCGGTCCTTGGAGGCGACGTTGTTGACGACTCGGTCCCCGACTCGGATATTGCCCTCGCTCACCGCCTCCAGTCCCGCCAGCATCCGAAGGGCCGTGGACTTGCCGCAGCCCGATGGGCCGACCAGGACCATGAACTCCTTGTCCTTCACCTCGAGGTTGAGGTCGCGCACCGCCGTCAACTCCGGGGTGTAGCGCTTGACAACGTGGTCGTAGGTGACTGAGGCCATCTTTTCTACCCCTTTACCGAACCGGCCAGGATGCCTCGCACGAAGTAGCGCTGGAGGCTGAAGAACACGATCAGCGGAACGATCATCGATATGAAGGCGGCGGCGGTCAGAAGGTGATAACCCGCTCCAATGGAACTGACCAGGTTTGCCAGGGTCACGGTCATGGGGGCCACCTCGGGAGTTCCGCCCAGATAGATCAGGGCCACCAGGAGGTCGTTCCAGATCCAGAGGAACTGGAAAATCACCAGCGAGGCGATGGCCGGGACCGAAAGCGGCAGCACGATCCTGAAGAACACCGTCAGCGTTCCCGCGCCGTCCATCTCCGCGGATTCAAATAGGTCGGCCGGCAGGGAGCGGAAGAAGTTTGCCAGCAGGTAGATCGCGAAGGGGAGGCCGTAGCCGGTGTGGGCCAGCCAGATCCCTGGAAAGCTGGCGTTGAGGCCCACCACCCTGAAGAGGCTGAGCATGGGGATGAAGGTCACCTGCAGCGGCACCGCGAGCAGCGCAACCAGGGCCAGGAAGATCCAGTCCCGGCCGGGGAAACGCATCCAGCTGAACGCATAGGCAGCGAAGGCGGCCAGCGTCGTCGGGATGATCGTGGCCGGGATGCTGATCAGGAGGCTATTGAAAAAGCTCCTGCCGAGGTTGCTCGAGCTGAGCACATGTTGGTAGTTCTCAAGGGTGAAGTTGAAGGGCGGCGAGAGCGCTGTCCACCAACCCGAGCTGTTGATGTCGTGCAGGCCGCGGAAGGAGCTGACGAGGAGTCCCGCCGTGGGCACCAGCCAGGCGACGGTCAGGCCGATCACGGCGACATGGACGGCGACGCCTCCGAGCCGGTCGGCCATCGAGCGCGGGAAGTTTCCACCAGCGTCTGAGACCTCTTCGGCGGGCCTGGCGATGGGCTTGCTGACGACGCTCACCGGCGACCCTCGGTGGCCCGGAACTGCCGGAGGTTGAAGACCAGCACGGGCACGACGGCCAGGAGGAGGATCATCGCTAGGGCTCCCGACCGGCCGGGATTGCCGTTGGTGAAGAGCTCTTTGTATTGGCGCAGTGCCAGCACGTCGGTGTCGAAGTTGCCGTTCGTCATGACGTACACGATGTCGAACGCTTTCAGGGCGAAGATAAGCAGAGTGGTGGCGACCACCGCCACGGTGGGCATCAAAAGTGGCATGACGACGCGCCGGAAGATGGTCAACTCGCCGGCTCCGTCAACCCGAGCGGCTTCCAGCAACTCTCCCGGGATGCCCTTGAGAGCGGCCGAGAGGATGACCATGGAGAAGCCCACCCAACCCCAAACCGCGGCGGCGATCAGGGCGAAGTTGTTGAACCGGCGATCGACGACCCAGGCGGCCGGTTGGGCGTGGAAGAAGGCGGTGACTATGTAGTTGAGGGTCCCCGTTTGGACCGCCCCCGCCGGCTGGTAGAGGAACATGAACTTCCAGATCACGGCCGTGGCCGTGAACGAGATGGCCATTGGCATGAAGATCAGCGATTTCACCGAGCTCTCGTAAGGCACGCGGTCCGCGAGCACCGCCAGAAGGATGCCGAAGAAGAGCGCCAGCCCCGTGTAGAGGACAAGCCAGAGCACGTTGTTGCGGATGGCGATCAGCACCGAGGAGTCGCTCAGCACGTGGCTGTAGTTGTCCAGCCCGATAAAGGCCCCCGAGCGGCTGAGGAAGCTGATCCTGATCGTGTCAATGGTTGGGTAGACCAGGAACAACCCGATGAAGACCAGCGCCGGACCGACCCAGATCCAGGGCCGGACCTTCCCCTGGATTCCATCGGGCAGGACCCGCACGAGGTATTCGGTGCCGACGATGTAGGCGGCCAGTGTCAAGGGGACACCGGCCACCACCACCACCAGGGTCAGAAGTTGCGAGAGGTCCAAGGCCCGCTACCCGCTACTTGTAGGCGTCCGCCTGGATCTTGTCCAGATTGGCCAGGATCGAGTCGAGCTGGCCGGGGTTGCTCACATAATCGACCACCGCCTTGAAGTAGGCCGACTGCATCGCGTTGGGCATCAGGTCGCCGGCATCGAAGCGGGCGATCTTGGCTGTGGTCAGGGTCTGGCCGATCTGGCGCGAGATGTCGTCGGGGTAGTCGGTCAAAGCAACCTTCTTGTTGGGCGAGATCGCGCCGCCGCGCTTGACCCAGATCGCCTGCGCCTCGGGTGTCGTGAGGTACTTGATCAGCTGCTTGGCCTCGTCGGTCTCCTTGAACATCCCGAAGAGATCGCCCGCCACGACGTGGGCGCCGGCGTACTGGGTGTTCACGTCGGGCAGGTTGAAGAACGTGAAGTCCTCACCCGCCTTGAGGCTGGCGTTGCCCTTGACAAAGAAGTCGGTCATGAATGAGCCCTGGTTGTGCATGTAGCACTTGGGCGGGTTGGTGAACATCGGGTTGCCGGCGTCTCCGAAGGCGGTGGAGAGCATGTAGTCCTTGCCGCCGTAGACCATCCCGGGATTGGCGACGATCTTCCCCCAGGTCTGCCACGCCGTCTTGATCTCAGGTGAGCTCCACTTCTGCTTCCCCTGGTACCACTTGTCATAGACATCGGGGCCCGCCTGGCTGAGGACCAGTTCCTTCACCCAGTCACTGCCCGGCCAGCCGGACGCGGCCCCGCTCTCCAGGCCGATACAGAAAGGAGCGGCTCCGTCGCTCTTGATCTTGTCGTCGAGCGCGAGCATCTCGTCGAACGTCTTGGGGATCTGGTAGCCCTTCGCCTTGAAGTTCTTGGGGTCGTACCAGACCAGACCCTTGAGGGCCGTCTTGATGAAGATGCTGTAGTTCTTGCCGTTGACCTGGCCGAGCTTGATCCAGTCCGGCGCGTACTGCTCTTTCATCTGGTTCATATCGAGGACGTTGTCGAGCGCGACGAGCTTGCCCGCCTTGGCAAATTCCGCCATCTGGCCGGGTCCAGGCAGTCCTGCCAGCTCGGGCGGGGTGCCGGCCTGCACGCGCGTTGTCAGCACCGCGTTGAGGTCGCGGGTGCCCTCGTACTCGACCTTGATGCCGGTCTTCTGCTCGAACGGTTTGACCATGGCCAGGAAGGACTCCTGCTCACTGCCGCCCCAGGTGGCGAGAACGTGGACTGTCTTCTTTCCGCCACCACCGGAATTGGATTGGCCCACCGAGCAGGCGGTGACCACCAGTGAGGCAATGACGAGCAGGACCGATCCATACCTTAACGAACGGACTCCGATCATCTGAAGTTCTCCTTCGCCTACCAGAACGCACCAGCTCTCTTTACAGAGCGATTTGCCGATTGTAGGGCCTGAACGCGCTCAGGTTTGGAGGCGTGCCGTGGGGCAAGCGCCCCGAGAGCAGCTTCAGTGGGCGGCGCGCCGGACAGCCGGGCGAGTGGCCTTCATGTCCGCCGCGATCGCGCTGAAGCCACGGGCGATGGTGCTCGAGGGGTGGCTGAGGACCAGGATCTCGCCGCTGACGCCGGCCCAGTCTGCTCGGGTCGCGTCAAACGGGAGGTCCCAGTTCAGCGGCCGGCCGAGGGCTCGCTCGGCATCGAGGCGACCGATGCGCGCGCTGGGACGGGACCGGTTGAGGGCCAGGGAGATCACTCCATCCGGCACACCGAGAACATTGCGCAGGATCCCGAGGAGCTCCGCCGTGTCCTTCAGCGAGCTCACCTCCGGGCTCACCAGCAGAACGATCCGGTCAGCCTGCTCGAGCACCCGGAGAGTCGTTTCGCTGAGCGTGATGCCGAGGTCGATGACGACATATGTGAAGTTCCGGCTCAAGACCTCCAGGGCGCGGTCCACGAGGGCCGGACTGATCAGCTCCGAGTGCTCCACCTTGAGCGTGCCGGGAAGCAGCATCATGCCGCCGGGGTGGTGGAGGATCGCACTCAGGAGGGTCTCCTCGAAATTCTCCATCCCAGCCCGCTCGCTGAGTGCCAGGCAGCTGCTCGGGACCAGGTTTGCGGCGAGCGCGGCATGGTTGTATGGGAAGGCGAGGTCGAGCAGGAGGCACTCGCCCGGCTGTTCGCGGGCGAGCGCGGCAGCGACGTTGACGGCGGTGGTCGTCTTGCCGGCGCCTCCCTTGGTGGAGTAGACCGCCATCACCGTGGCAGCCCGCTCATGCATCACCTTGCGAGCACGCTGCTGCAGCTGTTCGATCTTGGCGCGTCTTTGGACGATGACGCGGTCGATCTCAGCCTGCGCCGTCGGGTTCAGGGCCAGCGTTTTGAGCAGCTCGCCGCGGGATAGGGTGAAGAGGCGGGCCCGCTCGGTCGCGATCAAGGAGGCCATGTAGGGGCTGTCCGGCTCGGCCGCCTCGCTGCCGAAAAAGTCGCCGGTGGTCAGCACCGCAATGGTGACGACGTGGCCCTTCTCTCCCTCCACCCGCATTTCACAGCGGCCGGATTCGATCAGGTAGAGATGGTCCGCCGGTACTCCCTGGTGGACTACCTCGGTATTGGCCGACTGGACAACTGGCTCCAGCTGGCGGGCGAGCCGGCGCAGCGAGGGGACGGGCACCGAAAAGAGGATCGCGGTGCCCTGCAGCAGCGCGAGGCGCCGATCCAGCTCAGCGGCACCGCTCTGAGCGCCGTTGCCTCCGTCGCTCAAAGCATTCGTTCCGAGGTGCGCTTCTCGAGGAAATCTCGGACATGCGCCGAGAGCACTGTCGGCGTGGCCGGCTTGGTAATGAAGCCCTCGCAGCCGGCGGCGTGAGCAGCCCGTTGATAGAGCGGCATGTCGTGGGCCGTCAGCGCCACGACCGGGATCGAGGCGGTGCCCGGCTCGGCCTTCAGCTCGCGAGTGAATTCAAGCCCGTCGATACCGGGCAGCTGGATGTCCATCAGAATCAGGTCCGGCCGGTGGGCGCGGATCATGGGGCGGGCCAACTCGGCTGACTGCGCGCTCTCCACCACGTAGCCGGCGGCCTCCAGGACCGTCACGGCGAGCAGGAGGTTGGCCGGATTGTCCTCGACTACGAAGATCCGCTGTCGCGCTCGCGTCATCGTCGGCCGGCCACCTTCAACATGACTGTGCTCAGGAGCCGGCCCGGCCGGTCCCGTCCAGCAATTCGAGCTTGGGCGGCAAGGACTTGCGGGATCGCCCGGCGTTGCCCTTGGCGGGCGCGCGGATACCCGACGGGCGGCTGAGCATCACCTGCAGGTCCTCGCTGCTGACCGGTTTGCTGAAGAAGTAACCCTGCCCCCGGCAGCCCAACGGCTCGAGGATGCGGGCCTGTTGTTGCGTCTCGATACCCTCGGCCACGATCTCCACTCCCAGGCTGTGACCGAGGCCGACGATCGCCCGCAGCAGGGCGAGGTTCTTGGGTCCACCGCCGGAGGAGCGCACGAAGGCCTTGTCGATCTTGATGACGTCGATGGGAAAGCGAGCCAGGTAGCTGAGCGAGGAGTAACCCGTGCCGAAGTCGTCGATGGCCACCTTCATCCCCGCCGTCCGGAGTTTCTGCAGCATCTGGGAGGTCTCCTCGCCCTCGCGGATGACGGCACTCTCGGTGATCTCAAGTGTCATTCGGTCGGCGGCCATCCCGGTCTTCTTGAGAACCTGGCGGATTTCGTTGACGATATTCTCCCGCTGCAGCTGACGAACCGAGATGTTCACTCCCAGCCGCAGTGGGGGGCGCCCGGGGTACCGCCGTTCCCAACCCTTGACGTCGCGGCAGGCCTGCTCCAAGACCCACTCGCCCATCGCGCCGATCAGCCCGGTCTCCTCGGCGAGCGGGATGAAACGATCCGGCTGGATCATCCCTTTGACAGGGTGCTGCCAGCGGACGAGTGCCTCCACGCCGTAGATCTGCTCGGAATCAAGCTCCACGATCGGCTGGTACTGGACGAGCAGCTCGTGGCGGTCGATCGCCTGGCGCAGGTCGTACTCCATCTCCAGCCTCTCGAGCGCCGCCGCGTGCATGCTGAGCTCGAAAACCTCGAAGGTTCGCTTGCCACGGCCCTTGGCCCGGTACATCGCGACATCGGCGTTTCGCAGCAGCTCCTCCGGGTCGCTGGATTCCGGGGTGGAGATGGCGATTCCGACGCTGAAGGCCGCGATCATCTCGACCCCACCGGACCGGAGCGGCAGCCGGAAGGCGCCCATGATGCGCTCGGCCACCGTGATCGGATAGGAATCGTCGGGGATCGAGTCGAGCAGGATGGCGAACTCATCACCGCCGAACCTTGCCACCGTGTCCGTCGGGCCGATGCAGTCCTGCAACCGGGTGGCGACGGCCCTCAGCAGCGAATCCCCGGCGGCGTGGCCCAGCGAATCGTTGACGTGCTTGAAGTCGTCCAGGTCAAGGAAGAGGACGGCCAGGCTGCCGCGTGTGCCGCGGTGACGCGCGAGACCGGCGGCCACGCGGTCCTTGAAAAGGGTCCGGTTCGAAAGAGCCGTGAGCGGGTCGTGGTGCGCCTGGTGGCGGAGCTTGTCCTCGAGGTCCTTCCGCTCGGTGACGTCGCGGGTGTTGAGCACAACCGCCCGCACGTTGGGGTCGGCGAGCTGGTTCGAGAGGATCGTTTCCATGTACCGATAGCTGCCATCAGTGTGACGCCAGCGGGTGCCCAGCAAGCCCTCGCCGAAGTCGGTTCGAAGCAGACCCTGGAAGGTGGTGTTGGCGCCCTTGAGGTCCTCGGGATGCACGATCTTCCAGAGGGGGGTGTCAAGCAGTGTGCCGGATTGGTAGCCGAGCAGTTTTTCGACGGCCGGGGTGACGTAGGTGATCCGCGCCTGCTCATCGAGCAGGGTGATGACGTCAGATGAGTTCTGAACCAGTGAGCGGAAGCGCGCCTCCGAGGATTTGAGGCTCTCGGTCGAGCGGCGCAGGTCCTCGGCGAGGTTCACCCTTTCGAGCGCGAGGGCGACGCTCGAGCCGAGGCGGCCGAGACCGTCCTCAACCCCTTTCGGCAGTGCGGTGGCGCCGGCGGCGGCGATGAAGCCGCGCAGCTTGCCTTCGATCGTCAGCGGGCTCGCCACCGCGAAGCCGGTGAAGGTCCCGCCCTCGGTTCCCTCGCGCCCCGCCAGCAGCGGCGACCCTTCGAGGCGCATCCGAATCGGGCGCAGCCCGGTCAGGACCCCCTGCAGGGCGGGGGGGAGGGTGCTTGTCTTGACCTCGGCGATACTCAGGAGGCGGGCCGGCGGGCCCGCGGCCACCTGGCGCTGAGTCCGGGCGGAGCCGATCGATATCGCCGCCCGGGCGCCGGCCACCGACTCGACAAGGCCGACGGCGCCGTCGATTCCGGCCCGGTAGACGTCCTCCAGGTTCTCGGCTGCCACCAACTCGTCGGCAGAGCGGGTCAGCACCCGCTCGCGCCGCAGCGCCTCGATGTAGTCCATGAGGGTCACCTTCACCTGGTGCAGCAACCACGCTCCCGCGGCGAAGCCGGGAACGTTGACAAGGACCTGGGCGACAATCAGCGGCTGCTGCGGATTTCCCTGGCTCGCGAAAGCGACGGAGGTTAGGAGCGCGGTCAGGAACATCGACGTGATCGCAGTCACCCCCCAGGCACTCCCAAAGAGAGAGCGATAGAGGAGGACGCCGTAGAAGAGAAGGTAGAGGCGGAGCGCGTTACTGACCTCCAGGCCGGAGCCGAAAAGAGCAGCGGCGGCGATGACATCCATGAAGAGCGGAAACCTGCCCTTCCAGTAGCCGCGCGCCGCGTACAGCACCAGATAGGTGAGCGAGTAAGAGGCGATCAGCTGGGTCAGGTCCTGGCGGGGGCCGCGCAGGCCAAGGAAGGCGCTGACCGCGGCATTGAATACAAAGAAGAGGAGGAACAGGAACCGGACACGGTCGAGGACGTTGCCGCGCGGTCCCAGGGCCGATGTCCCGGCGCGCAGCACGAGGGCGAGTGCTCGTTTCAAAGACGTCTTCAGGGAATGCAACTGGCCACTCTTTCTCAACCGGAGGCGCTCTCGGCCGGGGAATCTTAACAGCGAGTGGCCCCCGTTCCCCCGCGTTTGCGGTTAAGGCTTGCGGGTGGCCCGGAAAAGCTCGATGTCGTGGCCGGTCCGGCCCTCGCTTACCAGGTCGGCGACGATCTCGCCCACGACGCTGCAGAACTTGAAGCCATGGCCGCTGAATCCGGCCGCGACCACCACCGCGGGAGCCTGGGGAAGGCGGTCGATGATGAAGTGCTCGTCCGGGGTGTTGGTGAACATGCACACCCGCATATCCAGTGCCGGGCCGGCCCCGGCCGGGAAGTAGCTGCGCGCGAATCCTCGCAGCACCGCCTCGTCGGCGGTCCCCGCCCGCCGCTCGAGCGTGTCGGGATCCACGGACTCGTGGCGGTGGTGGAATCGACCCAGCTTGAACCCGGCCTGGGCCTCGAAAAGAGGAAAGCCGTAGTAGGTGCCGTCGGGCACCTCCATCACGAAAACGGGGAATCTTTCCGGCTCGAAGAGCGCCGGCGCGGAAGTCTCCAGCCAGGCCAGCACCTGCCGCTCCGGCTGCAGGATCGGAGCCAGCGCGGGGATGAGCTTGCCCGCCCACGAACCCGTGCTTATCACGAGGTGCCGCGCCTCGTAAGTGCCTACATCGGTGGTGACCCGCACGGCATCGTGCACCTCCACCCAGCGAGTCACCGCCTCGTGCTCGTGGAGGTCGGCACCAGCCGCTCGCGCCCAGGCGGCGTGCGCCTCAATGCAGCGTTCGGGGAGCAGGAAACCACCCTCAGGCTCGAGAATCGCCTCGAGCCCCTCCGGCAGGTTGTAGGCGGGGAACCGGTCCATGACCTCGGCCGCCGAGAGCACCTCGTGCACGAGCCCGTGCTCGCGACATGACCGCAGGGTTCCCTCGAAGACGCGGCTCCCCGCGGCACCGATGTCAAGGCACCCCGTCATGTGGAGAAGCCGCTGCCCGGAACTGCGCTCGAGGTCGCGCCAGAGCTCGAAGGAGCGGCGCAGGAGGGGAACGTAGGCGGGATGCTCGAAGTAGGCGAGTCGGATGATCCGGCTGACCCCGTGCGAGCTTCCCATCTCGTTGGGAATGGAGAACCGCTCCAGGCCCAATACCCGATGGCCGCGCTCGGCGAGATGGGCCGCCGCGGCACTGCCCATCCCGCCCACACCGGCGACGATCACGTCATAGCTGCCGCCCATCTCCGGGTGAGAGTAGTCGGCAGGAGGGCATCGTCCACATCGAAGAGCCTTCGCTGGCCCCGCATCGGTATCGGCTCGAATTGCTCCGTCTCGCTGATCACCCATGCAAAGAGCCGGCCCTCCAATGGCGGCAGCCCGGCCTCTGCCCAATCCTCCGGGTTGACCTTCCGGCAATCGGAAAGGAAGGCCGCGCCGACCAGCGCCCCGCTGGTCCGCGGCTCTGGGGGCGGGAGGAGCAGGCGCGCAGCGGCCGTGCGCTCTGAAACCCCCCAGGCCGCCGACGCGTGGAGGAGGAGGGGGCCCCGATAGCGGGTGGCCCAGGTCCGGACCTCGATCGTCTTGCGGCCGGCGAGGATGGCGTCGATCCAGGGGTGGCGAAAGGAGAGTGCTTTCATGCCCGGGAGCATCCCCGCCTCGGCGCCGGCCGGCAACCACCCCGGTTAAGGGGGCGGGCAGGAGAGGGCGCTCCCTTGCCGTATTCTCATTTCGATGCCTCGGATAGCTGTGATCGCCGGCGATGGTGTGGGGAAGGAGGTGATCCCCGCCGGGATCCGGGTCATGGAGGCGGCTGCCGAGGGGTTGGAGTTCGAGGAGCTGCCCTGGGGAAGCGAGTATTACGAGCAGACCGGCCGGATGATGCCGGCGGATGCTCTCGAGATCCTGCAGCCCTTTGACGCGATCTACCTGGGCGCCTGCGGCTGGCCCACCGTGCCCGACCATCTCAGCCTGTGGGGGCTGCTCCTACCCATTCGCAAAGCGTTCGAGCAGTACGTCAATGTGAGGCCGGTGCGCTGTCTCCCGGGGATCAAGAGTCCCCTTGCGGGCCGGGGCCCCGACGATGTCGACATGGTGTTCATTCGCGAGAACACCGAGGGTGAATATTCGGGGACCGGCGGGCGGGTTCACGTGGGCCACCCGCAGGAACTCGCCGTGGAGGTCCCCGTTTTCACCAAGCACGCCATCGCCCGCTGCGCGCGCTACGCCTTCCAGCTGGCTCACGAGCGTGACAGGCACCTCATCAGCGTCACCAAGTCGAATGCCAGCCGGTATGCCTATGTGCTGTGGGACGAGGTGGTGGCGGAGGTTGGGGAAAGCGAGTTCCCGGAGGTGCGGGTGGAGAAGATGCTGGTCGATGCGATGGCGGCCCGGATGGTCATGCGGCCCGACACCATCGACGTGGTCGTCGCCTCGAACCTCTTCGCCGACATCCTCACCGACCTCGGGGCGGCAATCCAGGGGAGCATGGGGCTGGCCGCCAGCGCCAACATCAATCCTGAACGCGACCACCCGAGCCTCTTCGAGCCCGTCCACGGCTCGGCGCCGGACATCGCCGGGCAGAACCGGGCCAACCCCATCGGCGCGATCTGGAGCGGGGCCCTCCTCCTCCGCCACGTCGGAGACGAAGCCGCCGCGGTGGCGATCGAGGAAGCCATCGATCGGGTTGCCCTCCAGGGCGACTTCCTGACCGCGGAGCTGGGCGGTACCGCCGGCACCAAAGAGGTGGGCGAAGCGATCGCCCGCGAAGTGAAGGCCGTCCTGACCGCGTAGGACTCGCCCCTACACCGGCGGGATGCCGTGCTTGCGCTCAATACTTGGTTCGCGGTGGGTGGCGTACGCGCGGAAGCGCCTGATGAGCTCTGAGCGAAGGTCCTCCGGCTCCACAACATCGTCGACCACCAGGTTGGCGGCCAATTTGAAGAGATCGACGTCCTCCATGTACTCGGCTTCGAGCTGGCGTCGCCGCTCCGCCCGCTGGTCCTCGGGGAGCTCGGCCAGCTTGTTGAAGAAGACGGCGTTGACCGCTGGCGCCGGGCCCATCACGGCGATCTGAGCGGAGGGGAGGGCGAGGGTGCAATCGGGATCGTAGGCCGGCCCCGCCATGGCGTAGAGGCCGGCCCCGTAGGCTTTGCGCACGATCACGGAGATCTTCGGCACGCTGGCTTCGGAGACCGCGCTGATCATCTTGGCGCCGTGGCGGATGATGCCCCGGCGTTCGACATCGGTGCCGATCATGAAGCCGGGCACATCAGCGAGGAAGAGCAGCGGGATGTTGAAGGCGTCACACAGCCAGATGAAGCGAGCCGCCTTGTCGGCGCTGTCGATGAAGAGAACGCCACCCTTCTGCATCGGTTGGTTGGCCACCACGCCGATGGGCTGGCCGGCCAGTCGGATGAAGCCGGTCAGTAGCTCTTTGGCGAAGAGCTTCTTCAGCTCAAACCAGGAGCCCTCGTCGGCCAGGGCCGTGATGACCTTGCGCATGTCGTAACCGCGCTGAGGCTCCTCGGGGATCAGCTCCGCGATCGACCCGCCGGCCGCCTCCCTTGGCGCCGCCGCCGGTGCCCGTTCGGCCCAGTTGCCGGGCAGGTATGAGAAATACGAACGCGCGGTGGCGATGGCCTCCGCGTCATCGGCCACCAGGGCGTCGCCGCAGCCGCTTTCGGAGCAGTGCATCCGCGCGCCGCCGAGCTCCTCGAGGCTGACCTTCTCGCCAACGACCACCTCGACCATTCGCGGTGAGCCCAGGTACATCGAAGCGTTGCCCTCGACCATGATCACGATGTCGCAGAAGGCCGGAATGTATGCCCCGCCCGCCGCCGACGGACCGAAGAGCAGGCAGACCTGGGGCACCTGCCCCGAGAGCCGCACCTGGTTATGGAAGATGCGGCCGGCGTGACGGCGGCCGGGAAACATGTCGATCTGGTCTGTGATCCTCGCCCCGGCGCTGTCAACCAAGTAGAAGAGAGGAACCTGCAGGCGGGCCGTCGTCTCCTGGATTCGGATGATCTTCTCAACGGTTCGAGCACCCCAGGAACCGGCCTTGACGGTGGGATCGTTGGCCATCACCGCGACCTGCCGGCCTTCGATCGTGCCGAGGCCGGTGACCACCCCGTCGGCGGGCAGATCGCCCGCCAGCGCATTGGCATAGAGGCCGTCCTCGATGAAGGAGCCGGCATCCAGCAGCAGCTCGAGCCGCTCGCGTACTGTCAGCTTGTTCTGTTCGCGCAGCTTGGGCAGATAGCGCTGCCCGCCGGCCATCGCCTGTTTGCGGAGTTCCCTTGATCGGTCAGTCATCTGGAGGTTCCGCTCGCCGCGACGGTCCAGGGTTCCAGGCCGGCGCGCTGGAGCCTGCCTGGGAGTTCGGCGCCGAGGGCGCTCGAGAGCCATTGCGCGAGCTGGATCAGGGCCGCCACATCAGCGCCGGAGGGCTCGGCCATCAGATCCATCATGTGGAGAAGGTCCTCGCTGCAGACATTTCCCGTCGATCGTGGCGCAAATGGGCAGCCGCCGATGCCTCCGATCGACCCTTCGAATTCCCGAACGCCGACCTCGAGGGCGGCCAGGCCGTTCGCCAGCGCGAGGCCACGGGTGTCGTGGAAGTGGACGGCGACCCGCTCTTCGCCGAATTCGGCGACGGCCGCGCCCGCCAATGCGCGGACTGTGACCGGCTGAGCCACACCGATCGTGTCGGCGATCGAAAGCTTGCCACAGCCGGCGGCGAGCAGGTCCCGGCAGACCGCCAGGGCCGCGGCGGCTGCCACGGGACCGTCGAATGGGCAACCCCAGGCGACGCTGACGCTCCCAACGACAGCGATTTCCGCAGCGCGCGCCGCCGCGCAGATCTCGCCGATGTCGGCCAGCGTCTCGCTGACCCGGCGATTGAGGTTCTTCAGGTTGAACGCATCGGTGACCCCGACGTTGACGACCACCTCAGCGGCGCCGGCGGCCACGGCGCGCTCGAAGCCGCGCAAATTTGGCACGAGGACGCGAAGGCGGGGCCATAGCCCGGGGCCGAGGCGCATCATCAGGTCGGCGGCGTCGGCCATCTGGGGCACCCACTGGGGCGAGACGAAGGAGGTCGCCTCAACTGTGGCGATTCCGGCCGTGAGCAGTCCCCGGACCAGACGCTCCTTCACCTCTGTGCTGACCGGTTTGGGCCAATTCTGAAAGCCGTCCCGCGGCGCGACGTCGACGAATCTGATCACCGGGCCCGGTTCACCTGGCGCACCAGCCCCCTTTCATTTGCCTCGGAACTTGGGTTCGCGCTTTTCCAAAAAGGCCTGTATCCCTTCCCGGGAATCCTCGGTGAGGGTGACGAGCGTCAGCTGAGCGCGCAGGTACTCGAGCGCGTCCGCGAAGCTCATGTCCTCCATGGCATAGAACGCATCTCGACCCAGACGGAGCACTGCGGGGGATTTGCTGGCCAGCCGCCCGGCCATCTCGCCGACGATGCGATCGAGCTCCATCAGGTCGCCGGCGACGCGGTTGACCAGCCCTGCGTCCTTAAGCTGGCGGGCAGTCCAGCGGTCGCCGAGGAGGAGCATCTCGAGGACCTGCTTGCGGGGTAGGTTGCGAGCCAGAATGGCCGAGATCATCATCGGCCAGACGCCGACATTGATCTCGGGAGTACCGAAGGATGCGGCCTCGACTGCCACGATGAGGTCGCAGGCGCAGGCGAGGCCGAATCCGCCGGCGAGAGCGTGCCCGTTCACCCGGGCGATGATCGGTTTGCCGAGCTGGCGCAGGGCGGAGAAGAGCGCGGCCAGACCGCTGCGCTCATGGTGGCGGGCGATCTCACCTTCGCTGACTTCGAACGAGGAGGCAAGGTCGGCCCCGGCGCAGAACGCCTTGCCGCTGCCGGTCAGGATCACCACCCGTACCGCCTCCGTCGCGTGGCACCACTCAAGCGCCTCGGCAAGATCGCGGATCATGCTTGGGGAGAGGGGATTGCGCCGATCAGGCTGGTTCAGGGTGACCGTGGCGACATGGCCGGTCTGCGCCACCAATACCGAGTCGAGAGCGGGGAGGGTACCCATCCTGCTGGCTATTAGACCAGCACCACGGACGATAGTCATTTCGGGCGTTGCTTGGAAGCCGCCGGCGCTCGCGTAACCCATTTCGTCGGCAATACGTTATCGCTTAATCCATTGACACTTCACTTGATACCGATATCATCAGATCCAGGTTCTTGCCGGGTCCCTGGCGGGTTGTGATTGAAGTGCGGGAGTGATTGGTCGGCGATGGGCTTGGTGAGGCGTGGGGAGCGGGCTGTGGACGGCGATCGAGTATCGTCTGCCGCGGTATCTGGCATGGCGACGGCCGCGGCCGCCGCCTTAACCTATGGCTCGGCCGCTCTGCGCGGACTCCTATTCCAGATGCAGGAGGGACGTACGGCAACAATCAGACCGCGGCGCAAGCAGTGGCAGGATGGCCGCCGCTGGCGCGCCAGCGCCGCCGGGCGCCGGCGTGGCATCGGTGGCAAGAGCCGGGCTGCCCAGTCGCCTTTCGCGGTTGAGCTTCCAGCGCTGGTCAGCCTGCTCCTGGTCGGCGTGGTCGCGCTCGGCTCCTTCATGAGTGTTTCGGCTCTCTGGGTGAAGTACGCGGCCGACCTCCCGGATGCCCGCTCGATCGCCCTCCAGACCCTTCCCCAGGACTCGATCGTCTACGACAGCACTGGCGGTATCGTCCTTGCCGATCTCCATAAGGAGGGCTACCGGCACTACGAGCAACGCCTTGCGGAGATGGGCGCCCTGCTGCCCGCGGCCACGATCGCCATCGAGGATGCCAAGTTCTACCACGAGCCCGGTATCGATGTCGGTGCCATCGTCCGCGCGGCCTGGGTCGACTACCACAAGCACGGCGCCGTCCAGGGAGCATCGACGATCACCCAGCAGCTGGTGAAGCTACGGCTGCTCGGTAACCAGCCCACCATCGACCGCAAGGCTCGCGAGGCGATCCTCGCTCTCCAGGTGGAGCAGGCGTTCAACAAGAACCAGATTCTCGAGATGTACCTCAACACCGCCTTCTATGGGAACAACGCCTACGGCACCAAGGCCGCCGCCCAGAGCTACTATCACACCGAGACGGCCAAGCTCACCCTGGGCCAGGCCTCGATGCTCGCCGGCATTCCGCAGAACCCTTCCTTCAACAACCCGCTCGTCAACTGGGCGGGGGCCAAGCGCCGTCAGAAGGATGTTCTCAACGCGATGGTCCGTCAGAAGGAGATCACGCGAGTGGAGGCCGACCTCGCCTTCGCCGAGGACCTCACCGAGCCGGACCACATGTTCCGGGATTCCAACGTGATCCTGGCGCCGGGCTTCGCCGCTTTCGTTCTCGACGAGCTGCGCGCTCGCTATGGCGCTCAGGCTCCGTACCGGGACGGTTTCCGCGTCACCACAACTCTCAATTGGGCGATGCAGCAGAAGGCCCAGCAGCTCATAGCGGACAACGTGGTCCGATTCCAGAGCCGCGGTTTCAACGTGCGTCAGGGTGCCGCGGTGGGCGTCGACCCGAGGACGGGAGAGATCCTCACCATGGTCGGGTCCGCCAATGCCATGGACAAGGGAGGGCAGTACAACTTCGCGGTCTGGCCGCCCCGTAACCCGGGCTCGTCGATGAAGATGTTCAACTACACGGCGGCCATCGAGAGTGGCAAGTACACGATGGTGACGCCGATCGCCGACACCCCGATCACGTTTCCCAAGCAGCCCTACTCGACTGAGCCGCCCTACCAGCCCCAGAACTACGACAAGAGCCTGCATGGCACCTGCCAGTTGCAGGCCTGCTTCCTAAATTCATACAACATCCCAGCTGTCAAGGTCGAGGTATCGATAGGGGTGCCGCTGGTTGCGGCGATGGCGCGCAAGATGGGCGCCCCACCGTGGACGTACCACACCGATACGGGCTTGTCGACCAACGATGATCCGATCGACGGCTACGGGCCCGCCCTGACCCTGGGCGGGTACGGAGAAACCCCGCTCCAGATGGCTCAGGGAGCGTCGGTGATCGCGAGCGGCGGGATTCTCCGGCCTGTGCATGGCATCCGTTCAATGACCAATCCGGACGGTGTGCCGATCTTCAAGGCCGACCCAAATGACAAGGCAAAGCGGGTTTTGGACCCCAAGGTCGCCTTCATCATGGCCCAGATCATGTCCGACGATGACAACCGGCAGCCGACCTTTGGCCGCCGCGGGAATCTGACCCTGCCCGATCGCCGGGTGGCTTCCAAGACCGGGACCACCGACGACTTCCGGGATGGCTGGACGGTGGGCTTCACCCCGGCCCTGGCCTCGGCGGTGTGGTTTGGCAACCCGGACTACACCGTGATGGGAGGCAGGGGGGTCGAGGCGAGCGAGGTGGCCGCTCCAGTGTGGCACGACTACATGCAGTATTCGACCACGGACGTGCTCAAGGAGCCCGGGAACGAATGGTTCGCCGAGCCCGAGGGCCTCCTCCACTTCAATGTGAATGGCAAGCTGCAGTGGTTCCTGCCGGGGACGAGCCCCACCACGCCGGCTCCGCCGCTGCCGCCGGGCATCATTGTGCCGCCCCCGCCCAAGCCGTCGCCCACTCCCGCGCCGCCCGCGGCACCGCCCGCCGCACCGCCGGCGACGCCACCTCCGGGCCAGGGCCAGAATCCGCCGCCGCCAACGCCGAAACCCTGACGGCTGAACTTGGCCCGGGCCAGCGCCCGGTAATGTTCCCTGATAACGGTAGGCTCAGCTTTGGCCGGGGCTGCAGCTACCGCAATGGTGAGGATGAGCCTGTCCGCATTCTTTAACAAAAATCACTTGCCGGGGGTCAGCTTCGCACCCAGAATCCGGCACGATAGGGCGACTGTCACCGAAGGCTATGTTGTTGGGCCTTATTAAGGTGCGGTCAAGGAAAGGGAATCGATGAACAAAAGAGACGACGCCTCGGCCGCTGCCACCGTGGCCGTTCCGGCCCGGGACAACGCGATCCACCTGGATAAACCGATCTACACCCTCAGYGTGGCGTCCGAAATCCTTGCCACCCACCCGCGCACCCTGATGATGTACGAGCACCTCAACATGATCAAGCCGAAGCGGACGGCGACCAACCGGCGGCGCTACTCGCAACGGGACCTCATGAAGCTGCAGGCGATCCAGACCCTCACCCGCAAGCACGGCGTCAATCTCGCCGGGGTCCGCTACATCCTGGCTCTGCTCAAGCAGCTGCAGGTCGCCGGCCTCAAATCCCCGGACGCGCTCAAAGACCTCGACGTCAGCCTCCTCGACGTATAGCGAGCGGAGGTAGAGCGGGCTCCGACCGTGAGCGCGGCGCCCGGGGTCGAATCGATAGGACCCAGCTTTGCCGACCGCCTCCACAGCGCACGGGCTTGCGAATTTGGTTTGCTTGAGGGATGAAGCCACCCCCATCCCATTTGGATCTCCTGGATCGGCCGCTTTTCGCCCATCTCGGCACCGTTCGCTCCGATGGCTCCCCCCTCGTCAACCCGATGTGGTTCTTCTACGACGCCGAGGCGAACGTCATCAAGCTCACCCACACCACCGAGCGCAGCAACTATCGCTACCTCCAGGCGGAGCCGCGGGTGGCGCTGGCGATCACCGACCCGGACAACCAATACCGTTATCTCCAGGTTCGCGGCGTGGTGGTCAGCGAGGAGGCCGATCCCACCGGCGCCTTCTACCAGAAGCTTCAGCAGCGCTATCGGGGACGGACAACCCCCGTTGCCGACCGGGCGGTGAGGGTCGTGTTCACCATCCGGCCGAACGCCTGGCTGGCGCGCGACCCGCTCCCTGTGCCGGCTCCCGCGTAGTGTGAGGTGATGCCTCGTAAGCATCGCCGGGCGCTGACCAACCTTGCCGCCGGGATGGTGGTCGGCGCTGCTGTTTTCGTGGTGGCCGACGCCGTTCGACCACGCCCCGGCCTGGCTCGAATCATCGATTGGGAGGAGATCCGGGCGCGGGCCCACTCCCACCTGGATCGGGCGGATGCTCTCGACGCAGTCCGGGTGGCTTCGCTGGAGGCGAGCTATCACGCGATGGCGGAGGAGCTCGAGCCGCCGCTGCTCGAGTTCGTGGGGACCATGAAGGTCGATTTCCCTCCCTTCCAGGCCCTCGACCGGCACGGTTGGGTGGACCTCAACATCGACATCATGGCCGACGCGCTGCAGCCCATCGTCGACATGCAGCGGCGGATCCCAAACAGCCGTGCCGTGGAGATGGGCCGGCGGCTGCTGGACCGCTATGTGGGGCTGATAATCGGGTTCCTCTCCAACCGAGTCCTCGGCCAGTACGACCCCCACCTGCTCGGGCACGAGCCGGCCGCGGCCCCCGGCCTCTACCTGGTGGAGCCGAACATCAACCGTTGGGAGGAGGAGTCGCGGCTGCCCGGCGATGCTCTGCGGCGCTGGCTGATCCTTCACGAGATGACCCACGCCTGGCAATTCCAGGCCCATCCCTGGCTGCGGGATCACCTCAACGACATGATCCGCGACGTCATCGGGGCGGCCCTGGATCGCGAGCAGGCACCAATCGAGAGGGTGCTGTCGCTCACCACCGGCATCCGGCGCCAGCTGGCAGTGGTCAGCCGGGTGCAGGCCGCCATGACCCTGATCGAGGGCTACTCCAACCTGGTGATGGACCGGGTGGGCCGGGAGGTTCTCGCTGACTTCGAGCTCCTCGAGGCCGCTCACGAAGCGCGGGCGAGCAACAAGTCGGTCTTTGAAAGGTTGTTCTGGAAGGTAACCGGGCTCGAGCTGAAGCTTCAGCAATACGTTGTCGGCGAGCGGTTCTGCAAGGAGATCCACGACCACTATGGAATCGAGCTGTTGAACCGAGCCTGGTCCGACCCCGCTTCCCTGCCGACCCTGGAGGAGCTCCGCGAGCCGCAGGCCTGGGCAAAACGGATGACGGCCGCCTAAGGGTAAGGAGTGGGCCGCCCCCCCTCGCAAAAAAGCGCGGAGCGTTGGCCCGGCTCCGCCGGGCCTATATGGGTTGTCTCAAATCGACACCAAGGCYKGMGCMSAACGTGGGGGTTCCGGAAGGGGGAGCCCGCTCCCCCTTGCCCCTTCATTCCCACTCGATGGTGCCCGGCGGCTTTGAGGTGATGTCGAGGACCACCCGGTTGACCCCGGCGACCTCGTTGACGATCCGGTTGGAGATTTTTGCCAGGACGTCGTAGGGCACCCGCGCCCAGTCGGCGGTCATCGCGTCGTCAGAGGTGACGACTCGAATCGCCACGACGTTCGCGTAGGTGCGGAAGTCGCCCATCACGCCAACTGTCTGGAGGGGCGTCAGCACCGCGAAGGACTGCCAGACCTGCCGGTAAAGGCCGTTCTTCTTGATCTCGTCGACCACGATCCAGTCGGCGTTTCTCAGGATCTCCAGGCGCTCGGGAGTCACCTCGCCGAGGCAGCGGATCGCCAATCCGGGACCCGGGAAGGGCTGCCGCCAAACCATGTCCTCCGGCATCCCTAGCTCGGCCCCGACCGCCCGCACCTCGTCCTTGAACAGGTAGCGAAGGGGCTCGATCAACTTGAAGCGAAGCCCGGGGGGCAACCCCCCGACGTTGTGATGCGTCTTGATCTTGACGGCGCTGGCGACCGTGTCCGGCGCGGTCGATTCGATCACGTCTGGATAGAGGGTTCCCTGGGCAAGAAAGTCGATGTCGCCGAGCGCCTTGGACTCCGCTTCGAAGACGTCGATGAAGACCTTGCCGACGCGGCGGCGCTTCTCCTCCGGGTCCACCACCCCCCGCAGCTCGCGCAGGAACCGGTCGGTCGCGTCGACGAAGCGGATGTTCATGTCGAGGTGCCCGTGCATCACGTCGAGAACCCGCTGCGCCTCCTCCTTGCGGAGCAGCCCGTTGTTGACGAAGACGCAGGTCAGCTGATCGCCGATCGCCCGGTGCACCAGCGTCGCAGCGACAGCGCTGTCCACTCCACCCGACAGTGCGCAGAGGACCCGGCCGCCGCCGACTGTGGTCCGGATCGTTTCAACAGCCTCGGCGATGTACGACCCGGCGGTCCAGCTGGGGGTCAACCCGGCGACGCGATAAAGGAAGTTGCGGAGGATCTCGCGGCCATGAGGCGTGTGCACCACCTCGGGGTGGAACTGGATGCCGAGGATCCCGGCGTCGCTGGTGAAAGCGGCGTAGGGAGAGTTGGCGCTCGCGCCCAGCCCGCGGAAGCCGGGCGGGAGCCGCGGAATGTTATCGCCGTGGCTCATCCAGACGGGGATCTCAGCCGGGAGGCCCGCGAAAATTCCCTCCGAGCTGGTCACCTCGAGGACGGCGGGCCCGTATTCACGATGAGTTCCCGGGGCCACCTCGCCGCCGAGGTGGTGGGCGATCAGCTGCATGCCGTAGCAGATGCCGAGCACGGGGATGCCGGCCCGCAGGGCGGCGGGGTCGATCTGAGGGGCGCCCGGCTCATAGACACTGGCGGGACCACCGGAGAGGATCAGGGCCGCCGGGTGGCGCGCCTCCAGCTCGGCCCAGGGGGTGGTGCCGTTGACCAGCTCGCAGTAGACATTCGCCTCGCGGACACGGCGGGCGATCAGCTGGCTGTACTGCGACCCGAAGTCGAGGATCAGGACGGTCGCGCGCACCGGCGGCGCGACCGTGCCGCCGCTCACCGGCCCATCCCGACCTGTTGAGCCCGCTGATGAACCTTGCCCTCACTGACTATGGCCGGCGCGATGACCATCTCGACCTCGTGGAAATCGGCCAGGTTGCGCGCTCCGCACACACCGAGCGCCGAGCGCAGCGCGCCGGCGAAGTTCTGCGTCCCGTCGTCGACCACTGCAGGTCCACGCAGGATCTGCTCCAGGGTGGCGCGGACGCCGACCTCGATGCGGGTGCCGCGGGGGAGGTTGGGATCTGGCGTGGCCATGCCCCAGTTGAAGCCGCCCGAGGCCGACTCGGCGGCGCCGGCCAATGGAGATCCGATCATCACCGAATCGGCGCCGCAGGCAAATGCCTTGCAGACATCGGCGCCGATTCGCATGCCGCCGTCGGTGATCACAGCCACCCGGCGACCCGTCCGGCGGTGGCACTCCTCCCGCGCTGCGGCGACATCGGCCGTGGCCGTGACCTGGGGGACGCCCACCCCGAGCACGCCGCGGGTGGTGCAGGCGGCGCCGGGCCCGACGCCGACCAGGATGCCGGCAACCCCCTCCTCCATCAATTCCAGCGCCGTGTCGTAGTGGACCGCATTTCCCACCACCACGGGGATCTGGGATTGGCGCGTGAGCTCGGAGAAGGAGAGCTGCTGGTAGCTGTCGGAGATGTGGCGGGCGGTGAGGACGGTGCCCTGCACCACCAGCACATCAGCCCCCGCCGCCTCGGCCTGTTCGGCGCGTTCGGCAGCGCTGGCCGGGATTGTCGAAACGGCGCAGAGAACCCCGGCCGCCTTGATCGAGCGGATCCGCTCGGTGATCAGGGCCTTCTTGACGGGCTCGCGGTACACCTCCTGGAGCAGGGTGTTGACCTCGGCGCGCGAGGCCTGCGCGATCCGGCGGATGACCGGACCGGCGTCCGCATACCGGGTCTGAACGCCGTCAAGGTTCAATACCGCGATGCCTCCGAGCCGCCCCATCGCAATGGCAAAGGGCACGTCAACGACCCCGTCCATGGCCGATCCCCAGATCGGCACCTCAAGGCGCAGGTCGCCGAGCCGGAAGGAGATGTCAACCTCGGCCGGGTTGATGGTCACCCGGCCGGGCACGAGGGCGACCTCGTCGAACCCGTAGGCGCGGCGGGCGCGCCGTCCGATCCCGATCTCGACTCCGGACTCATGGATAGCTGGGTCGGACAGGAATGTGCTCAAAGGTGTGCTTCTCCCAATGGAGGCGGGGAAATTGGGGCGAATTATATCGGCCGGTCGACGAAACGGCGACCGCCGCCGGTCGGCCGGCCCGGCCTGCCGGATATCCTTGAGCCGGCCATGATGAAGCGCCTCGAGTACCTGCGCGGCATCTCCGACGAGGAATGTGAGCGGCTGCGGCGGATCGGCGTCCGGCACACCAACCAGCTGATCCATGCAACCACCCTGGTTGGCGACCGCGAGCGGGTCGCGCGCCGGACGGGGATACCCGTGGATCGGCTCCACGCCCTCGGCCAGCAGGCTTCCCTGATGGAGATTTCTGGGCTCGGCCGGCACCTGCACGTCATCCTCCGCCTGGGCATCACCTCCCTGCGCGAGCTTTCGCTCAGCGACCCCGCCGAGCTCCGCCGACGAATCGCCCTGGCAGTGGGTCCAACCGCAGCACCGACCCTCGAGCAGGCGCAGTACTGGGTCAGCCAGGCCCGCTACATCGACGTGGTCGAGGACCAGGAGGAGACGAAGGCCGCAAGAGTGAGGCGCTGGGTTCCCAGCTGAGAGTCGGCCCCGCCCCTGCAGGGTGCTAGAAGAAGACTCCCTTCCGAAGCTTGAGGTTCTCCAGGATGCCGGCCTGGATGGTGTCACGCACGTGGTCGTTGAGGGTCATCACCATCCGCTGGTCGTCGGCGTCTTCCGGCGCGCAGAGGTCGGTGCGGATGGGCGGGTGGAACTGGATCCGCCACTTGCTCGGCAGCGGCACGAGACCGAGGGGGCCGAGCAGCGGGAATGTCGGCGTGATCGGAAAGTAGGGGAGCCCGAGCGCGCTCGCGACACCGCCGAAGTCCGCGATCATCGGGTAGATCTCCTCCGAGCCGACCACGGAAACGGGGATGATCGGCGCCTTCGCGCGAATCGCTGTTTCCACATAGCCGCCCCGCCCGAAACGGCGAAGCCGGTAGCGGTTGCCCCAACCCTTGCCGGTCCCTTTGACACCTTCTGGGAAGACGAGCACGAGCTCATCCCGCTCGAGCAGGCGGTGGGCGTCGTCGGGATGGCCCAGGGTCTGGCCGGTGCGGCGCAGAAACCAGGACAGGCCCGGGAGTCCGAAGAGGAAGGACGCCACCAGAGCCCGTGCGTGGCGGGGGGCGGGATGCTCTTCGAACAGGGCCGTCTTGATCATCGCCCCGTCCCAGGGCAGAACGCCGGCATGGTTGGCGACCAGCAGCGCTCGGCCGGCGGCCGGGACCTGCTCGACCCCCGACACCTCAACCCGCCAGTAGTGGTGGTAGATCCACCGAAATACGGGCAGGAAGGCCTCCGTGTAGACAGGGTCGAAGCCGAACTCGTCGACCTCGACATCATCCCTGCGCGCGATCTCGCCCTGCTGGTACAGGAACTGGACCACGGCCAGCATCGAGTTGAGGTCGATGATGTCGCGGCCGGTCAGGTTGCGCAGCGCCGCGGCCAGCCGGGTCACACCTTCAAGGGCAAGAAAGGGCGCCTTCCGCCGGAGCCTGCGGACCGCCGCCGGGAGCTCGATGCGAGCACGCCCCCGGCTGTCCTTTAAGGTTCGCCGGCGAAGCTCCAGCGCGGCGTCCCGGTACAGCGCCTCGAGGCGCTCGCGCTCCCGCCGCCCAGCGGCGCTCATCGTCGACTTCCGGGTCGGGTACCCGGCCCAGGTTGGGGGTTTGGTCCGAAGAAGGCGGCCGCCACCTCGCGGCTGCTCTGGACGGGATGCCAACCGAATTCCCGCTCGAACCGACCGGTGTCGACCACCTGCCCCGAGCTTAGGAACTCCATGAAATGGGCAGGCGGATGAGGCGTGCGCGTGAGGATGCGATAGGACTGCGCCTGCAGGAAGGAGCCGATCAGAGGAGGCAGCGCCGGCCGGGAGGACCGCCCGCCCAATTTGAGGAGTTGGCTGAGCAGAAGTGTCCCCTTCCCGGCCACGTTGAAGACACCGGGGTGGCCGGCCGAGGCAGCCAGCCGGGTTGCCTCGACAGCGTCGGCGGCGCCGAGCAACTGGAGCCGCGGATCGTACCCGGGAACGGTCGGCGGAGAGGGCAGGCGAAGGTAGTCGGCAAGGGAACCCCGCCAGCGGGGCCCGAGGATCGGTCCGAAACGCAGCACGCTGATGGACTGGCCTGGGTTGGCGACCGCATAGTCCGTCAACAGGTTCTCAATCTCACGCAGGTCCGCCGCCGACCGGGAGCCCGCGGGGCGGAGGAGGGCATCCTCCTCACGCAGGACGGAGGGTCCCTCGGAGCTCGCCGGGTAGATGACCACCGAAGACTCGACCACCAGCCGGCGGACCCCCCGACAGCCGGCGAGCAGGTTCATCGTGCCGATCACGTTCGTATCGTGGGCCGCTCGGGGTTGCGCCGCCGCGGAGGCCACCCGAACCGCGAAATGGAGGACCAAGTCTGGTTCCGCCCTTCGAATCAGCTCGACTGTGGCCGCATGTCGGAGATCCCCCTGAATGAACTTCAGCCGGCGCCAGCGCCGCCCCGAGCGAGTCCTGTCAAGACCGATCAGCGTGACCTTGTCAGCGGACTCCCGACCAGCCACTGTGCCATCCTCCGCAGACAGCGCGGCGCCATCGTCCAGTCGCCTGGCGATGAGCGCTCCGAGGCCACTGCCGACGCCGGTGATCAGTACCCGTCGAACCAAGCCATCACTTCCCAGGAGATGAGTCGAAGGCTACAGAGGAGCCCGGCGCGGACGCCGCGCGGGGCCAGCTCGGCTCAGAGCGAGCGCGAGTAGTACAGCAGGACCAGGCCGGCGGCAACCAGCACACCACCCCAGGCCCGCCAATAGGCGGGCGTCACGGCCGCGCTGTCGACCTTACGGTCGCGCATGCTATTGACGGCCCGCATCGGCAGCCGGCCGATGTCGAAGAGGAGCAGGATTCCGACGATGAACCAGAGTCCGGCCACCGCCGTCGTGGCCACTCGGGCGGTGGTCAACTGCGGGGCGCGCGACCGAACAGCGTTGTGAGGCGCGGTCTGACCGTCATGGGTAAACGCCTCTGACGAGGGTCGCGTTGGCGACCTTCTGCACGGCCAGCGCGTAGGCGGCGGTCCGCATGTCCAGGCGCCGGTTGACGCTGGTATGGAGCACCTCGTAGAAGGCGCGCGTGATGATGTGATGGAGCTTTGTATTGATCTCCTCTCCCTCCCAGAAAAACGCCTGGAGGTCCTGGACCCACTCGAAGTAGCTGACGATGACGCCGCCGGAGTTGGCCAGGATGTCGGGGATCACGAACACGTCGCGGTCGTGCAGGATGCGATCGGCCTCGGGCGTGATCGGCGCATTGGCGCCCTCCGTGATCAGTCTCGCCTTGATGCGATCGGCATTGTGCACCGTCACCTGGTTCTCGACTGCAGCTGGCACCAACACAGTGACCGGCAGCTCGAGCAGCTCGGCGTTGGTCACCTCATCGGCACCTTTGAATCCGCTCACTCTGCCGCGCACGCTGCGATGCTCGTCGAGCGCCTCCAGATCAAGCCCCTTCGGGTTGTAGGCGCCACCCTTGGAATCGCTGACTGCCACTATCCGCAGGCCCGCCTCGGCCATCAGTTGAGCGGAACTGCGACCGACAGTACCGAAGCCCTGGATGGCAACGCTGGGGGTCTCCTCCTGCACGTGGAGGTACTTGAGCGCTTCGAGGGTCAGGAATGTCAAGCCCCGCCCGGGCGCCTCGTCGCGACCCTCGGAGCCGCCGATGTCGATGGGTTTGCCGGTCACCGAGGCGGGCACCGAATGGCCCGCGTGCATCGACAGTGTGTCCATCATCCAGGCCATCACCTGGGGAGTGGTCCCCATATCCGGGGCTGGGATGTCTTTCTCGGGCCCGAGAAGGAGCGCGATCTCCGTGGTGTAGCGCCGGGTGAGGTGCTCAAGCTCACTCGGGGAGAGCCGGCGCGGGTCGACCGCCACGCCGCCCTTGGCGCCGCCATAGGGCAGGCCGACGACCGCGCATTTCCAGGTCATCAGCATCGCCATCGCCCTGACCTGGTCCAGGGTCAGCCCGGCCTGGTACCGGATCCCACCCTTGGCCGGCCCCCGACTGATGTTGTGCTGGACTCGAAAGCCGGTGAAAAGCTCGATTGATCCGTCATCCATGTGGACGGGAAAGTGCACCACCAGCTCACGCTTGACCTCGCGCAACAGGCGCCGAACGTTCTCGGTCAAGCCGAGCACGTCGGCGGCGAGGTCGAATTGATGCTGAGCCGTCGAATAGGCGGACTCCTGCTTCAGTTCGACGGGCACGCCGCGATACTACATCCGGAAATGCGTCGGAAGCTGCCGCGTGTTGGTTGGTATCCCGCTGTCGCCCTGGCCGCGTTGGGATTCGGGTTCTTCTTTGCCACGCAGCTTCGCACTCAGCTGATCCCGCCCACCAATCAGATCGCCAGGAACGAGGCGCTCGTGGCGACCGTGCAACGCCTCGAGACCGACAACGAGAGCCACCGGCGCCGGATCGCCCGTCTCCGCTCTGACATCGCCGGTCTGGAAGGCCTGGCTGCGCAGCGTTCGGAGAGCAGCCGCCGGCTGGCGACCGAGGTGGATGATCTGCGCGCACACGCCGGATTGACCAGGCTGCGGGGCCCGGGGGAGCGCGTCAGGCTGGGCAACGGCAAGCCGCTCCCCGGTTCCGCCAGCACCGGCTACCTGGTGCAGTTCACCGACGTCCAGGACGTTGTCAACCTGCTCTTCCAGGGTGGTGCCGAGGGGGTTGCCGTGGCGGGCCGGCGAATCTCGCCGGTCAGCCGCATCCAGGGCGTCGGCGGCGCGGTCGTGATCGACCAGGGGCCGCCCCTGCAGGCGCCCTTCGAGATCGCAGCCGTCGGCAACCGGGCACTGATGGACCAGACCCTCAGCCAGTCCGCCAGCCTCGGCGACCTGAAACGCCGCCAGACGATGTATCAGCTGCAGGTGAGTTGGCAGGGCGAGAGTGACATCGCGCTGCCCGCCTACGACTCCTCCTTCGAGGTGAATTTCGCCCATGCAATTGTCCCGTAGCGCCGGCACCAGCCTCTTCGTGGGGGTGCTCGTTCTGTTTTTGACGATGCTGACGGTGATCCAGATCCGCAGCCAGGCTGACGTGGCCCGCAGCCTGGAGGGACAGGACAACACCTCGCTGGCCTTCCAGATCGACGAACTGCATCGCTCCAATGATGTGCTAGCTCAGGAGGCTTCTCGATTGACCCAGCTGCGGGAGTCCCTGCGCAGCGGAGCACCAGGGGCGGTCGACGCGCAGCTGGCTGCCGAGGCGACCAAACTGCGGGTCGTCCAGGGCAGGGCGCCGGTGATGGGGCCCGGCGTCACCATCAGCGTCGACGCTCCCCTCAATCAGCTGGACATCCAGGACGCTGTCAACAACCTGCGCGCCGCGGGAGCGGAGGCGATCGCGGTGTCAGGCCAACGCGTGGTGATGGGCAGCGTCATCCTGCAATCGGCTGGCAACATCGAAATCGATGGCAGCAACGTCCGCGGACCGTGGGAGTTCAGCGCCGTGGGAGACAGCGCCCAGCTCGTCGCCGCCGCGGCACAGATGACGAGGACATTGCGGACCGATCCGCGGGTGCGCTCCTCGAGCTACCAGCAGTCATCCGCTTTGACGATCGCCGGGGTCGTCAGGCAGCGCCCATTCGTGTACGCCGTTTCGTCGTGAGCTTGGCCGGTCCGGGCCGAGCTGGCCGGCGGTTTCTGGGCTTGCCATTGCTGCCGTTGGTCCCGAGGTGCGCTTCAAGCGCATCGAGTCTCGCTCCCAGCCGCACCATATCGCGCCGGGTGGGGATGTTCAGCCGCTTGAGGGCGCGCTCAAGAGCTCCGTCGACCAATGACTCGACGTCGCCGACCCGACGTTCAACCTCGCCGCTGACCAATTCAGCCGGCACGTTGATGGTGCGGCGCAGGTATTCCAGAAGGGCCTGCCCGCGCTCTTGAATTCCTTCCGCTGCGGCGGCCCCGCCGCCACCACGACGCTCCTCGCGGGTGACAATCTGGGAGAGAATGACCGGCGTCAAATCCTCACCCGTGTCACGCTGCACCACGGTGATGTCCGCGCCATCGCGCACGAGGCGGGCGATATCCTCCAACGTGATGTAGCGACGCGTGTAGGTGTCATAGAGCTTGCGATTCGAGTACTTCTTGATCAGATGATGAAAAGGAGCGTCAGCCATTGATGTCAATTATAACGCGTTGCGTTATGCTGTTTGCCGTCCAACCGCCGCAAGGGAGTATTTCGTGAATGAGTAAGAAGAAATCCGGCCGTTCGTCAGCGTCCCGCTCATCCTCGTCGGGTCCGATGCACCTGTTCGACCAGGCCATGGGGGTGCTGCCGAAGGACTTTCGCAAGCAGGTCGAGAAGGTGACCGGTGACGCCATCAAGCAAGCTGACAAGAACCGCAAGGAAATCGAGAAACTGTGGAACCGCGCCGCCAAGCAGGCTGATATCGATCGGCTGAGCAAGCAGGTGCAGCAGCTCGGTCGGCAGCTCGACGACATTCGCAAGAGCGCCACCGCCGCCGCCACCAGGTCAGCCGGCGGGGCGGCCGGCACCGCCCGGCGGGCTGCTTCCACGACCCGCCGCTCCGCGAGTACCGCGACGCGCCGGGCGGGCCGCTCTGCCTCGGCCACCCGCAAGGCCGCCTCGAGCAGCACCAGGAAGACCGCCGCCGCCGCCAAGACAGCGGTTTCAGCGACCAGGCGAGCGGCAACCACCGCCAAGCGAAGCGCCAGCTCCGCCGCCAAAACGACTGCCTCGGCAACCCGGGCTGCAGCCACCACAGCGCGCAAGGCAGCCACCCGCAAGACAGCGACCCGCAAGCGAACCACCGCGGCGGCCAGCACCGGCGCCGCTGCCAGCGCCGCCAAGGGCACCGTCAAGAGGGCCGCGAGGCGCACCACCAAGAGAACCGCGGCCAAAACTCCGGCCAAAACCTCGACCAGAACCGCGAGCAGGACTCCGGTGAGGACCGCGGCCAAATCGGCCGTGACCCGCACGCGGCGGTCGGTCAGCCGCGCCGCAACGCGCACCCGGCCCGCCGTCAAGGCCGCCGCAACGTCGGCCGTCCACACCGCGGAGACAGCCGCCAGCGGAGCCGCCGACACCGCCCAGGCGGCAATCGGCTCCAACCCCAACCCGTAGCCGCCTACTAAGTAGGACCCGTAACCGGCCTTCCGGCCACCGCCAACGGGCGCGGCCGGAGGGCCGGCCGTTCGTCCGGCGGGCGACCACTACAGTATTTGGCTGTGACGTTGGTCGATCTCCGGTCTGACACCCTGACGATGCCCGGCCCCGAGATGCGGGCCGCCATGGCGGCTGCCGAGCTTGGCGACGACGTCTTCGGCGAGGACCCGGAGATCAACCGGCTGCAGGAGAGTGCGGCGGAGCGCTTCGGAAAGGAGGCCGCGATCTTCGTGGCCAGCGGGACGATGGGCAACCTGATCGGGCTGCTCGTCAACGCTCGCGCCGGCCAGGAGGTGATCTCTGACGCTGAGGCCCACATCTTCCTCTACGAGGCGGGCGGTGCGGCGATGGTGGGGGGCATCCAGATGATGCCGATCAGGACCGAGGCGGGAATCATGCATCCGGATCAGATCCGCGCAGCAATCCGCCCGGACGATCAGCATCATCCACCCACTGCGGCGGTCAGCTTCGAGAACACCCACAACCGCCACGGCGGCATCGCCTGGCCGCTGGCCGACCTGCGGGCTGCAGCCGACGAGGCTCGCCGCCACGGCCTGGCGGTGCACATCGATGGCGCCCGCATATTCAACGCCGCGATCGCGACCGGGAGCGACGTGCGCGACATCGCGGCCTGCGCCGACACACTCACCTTCTGTCTCTCCAAGGGTCTCGGGGCTCCGGTGGGCAGCCTGCTGGTCGGACCGGAGGACAAGATCCATGACGCGCGGAGGTGGCGAAAGATGCTGGGCGGCGGCATGCGAGAGATCGGGATGTTGGGTGCGGCGGGCCAGTTTGCTCTCGACCGCATGGTCGACCGGCTGGCGGACGACCACACCAATGCCCGCACCCTGGCCGAGGGACTTGCCGAGATGCAGGGGGTGAAGCTGGATTTGCAGCGGGTGCAGACCAACCTCGTGATCTTCGAACTGGAGGAGTTGGATCCACGTCAATTTCTCGCCGAATGCCAGAGGCGGGGACTGAAAGGCGGGACGATGGGCCCGCGCCGAGTGCGCTTTGTCACCCACTATGGCATCGAGCCCGAGGACATTCAGCACGCTCTCAAGGTGGTCGACGAGGTGCTCGCGGGGGCCTGAACGGCGCGTGGTCAGCCGGCCAGACACTCCGCCAGCAGGCTGGGGGCCAAGTTCCCGCCGCTCACGACAACCGCCGTCACCCGCTCGCCGGCGAGCTGCCCGAGGGCGGCATAACCGAGGACGCCGGCGCCTTCCGCGACCACCTTCGCGGTGAGGGCAAGTTCCCTGATCCGTTGCCGCACCTCCTCCTCGTCAACCGTCACCCAGCTATCGACGAGGTCGGCGAGGAGCTTGAGGTTCCCGGCGTCCACGGGAGCGGTGGTGCCGTCGGCGACGGTCTGGGGAGTCAGCCCCAGCGGTCGCCCGGCGGCGAGGCTCTGGGTCATCGACGGATAGCCGCTGGACTGGACGCCGACGATCTCAACCTGGGGCCGGGCGGCTTTGAGGGCGGAGCCGATCCCACCAATCAAACCACCACCGCCCACCGGCACCACCACCCTTTCGACCGAGGGCAGCTGCTCCAGCAGTTCCAGTCCGATGCCGCCGTGCCCGGCCATCACCTCGCCGTCCGCGAAGGGGTGGATGAAGGTTTCCGGCTCGCCCTCCCAGCCACGATCGCGCAGCCACTCGTGGACTTCGTCGTGGCTCAGGTAGATGGGAGTGGCGCCCCATCGGCGCACGTTCTCCTTCTTGGCGTCCGGTGCCTCTCGATACATCACGACCCGGCAGCGAAGGCCCAGTACGTGCGCCACGTAAGAGCAGGCGGCGGCAGCGTTACCGGCGCTGACGGTCAGCAGGCCGCGGGACCTCTCAGCCTCGTCCAGCTGGAGGGCGCGCGCGAAAAAGCCCCTGACCTTGAAGCTTCCTGTCGGCTGCAAAGTCTCGAGCTTCAGCCACAATCCCGGGACAAGCGGTACCAGCGGGGAGCGGACAACGTGGGGAGCCGCTCGGGCGGCGGCGGCGCGGATTCGTTCAATCGGGAGCACGTCGGGAATGCGATCCTACTTTGGTGCCGCTCTACGAGTACCGGTGCGATTCGTGCGGCCGGCGCTGCACCTCCCTCCTGCCCTCCTGGTCGAGTGACGATCCACCCTGCCCGGTCTGCCGCGCGAGCAGCCTGCGGCGACTGGTCTCAACCTTCGCCAGCCCTCGGCCGGAGAGCGGAGGTGAGGGGTTCGAGGAATCGGCCGACGACGAAACCGGGACGAGCGATGGCTGGGGCGACGATGACCCGGGCGGCAATTCCTTCGACGACTACTGAGGGGTGACAGCCCGTCGCCTAAACCCCTCATATGGGGACTCACATTTTCATCCCCAGCACTGATACCTTTTAGCAAATGGGCATATCGCTGCGGCCACAGCACCTCAAGCGCTACCGCGACCTCGCCTGGCTGGTCGCCAAATACGGCCGACCGGACCTTGTCAAGCAGGTTGGGCTCGAGGATGCCGTCGAATCACCAAGAAGCGGAGTGGCAACGGCAAGCACACCACGACGCCAGAAGGCGAGGCACTGGCCCGGGACCTGGAACACCTGGGCCCGACCCACATCAAGCTCGGCCAGCTTCTCTCAACTCGATCCGACCTGCTTCCCGACAAGTACCTGAAGGCGCTGACCCGGCTCCAGGACAACGTCGAGCCCTTCTCCTTCGCCGAGGTCGAACGCATCGTTACCGAGGAACTGGGCGTCCGCATTTCGAAGGCCTTCTCGGAATTCGACGCAACGCCGATCGCGGCCGCCAGCATCGGTCAGGTTCACCGCGCCCGGCTTCGTGATGGCCGCCAGGTGGCCGTCAAGGTGCAGCGGCCGGAAATCCGGGAGCAGGTGGCCGAGGACCTCGATGCGCTGGGCGAGATTGCCGACTTCGCCGACGCCCATTCGGAGATCGGTCGTCGCTACCGGCTGGGGCTGATGCTGGACGAATTCCGCAAGAGTCTGCTGCGCGAGTTGGACTACCGCCAGGAGGCGCAGAACCTGGTCACCCTCGGCCGAAACCTGGAAGGCTTNNACCTGATCACGATCCCTCAGCCCATCGCCGACTACACCACGTCGCGGGTCCTGACGATGGACTTCGTGAACGGAGTGAAGGTCACCAAGTTGAGCGACCTGACCAAACTCGACCTGCCCGGCAAGGAGCTGGCGGACCAGCTCTTCAAGGCTTACCTGCAGCAGATCCTGATCGATGGGATATTCCACGCCGATCCCCACCCGGGCAATGTCTTTGTCACCGACGACAAGCGGATCGCGTTGATCGACCTCGGGATGGTCGCCTACATCGCACCTCGGCTGCAGGAGAACCTGATCCACCTCCTGCTGGCGATCAGCGAGGGGCGCAGCGATGACGCTGTCACCTATTCACTGCGATCGCGGAGAAGACGGACCAATTTCGACGAGATCGGGTACTCACGAAAGGTCGCCGACCTCGTCGCCCGCCACCAGCACGTGACCATGAAGCAGGTCGAGACCGGGCGCGTCATGCTCGAGATCTTCAACTTCTCCGGGCCCAGTGGAGTCCGCTTGCCGGCCGAGCTGAGCATGTTCGGCAAGGCCCTGCTCAACCTCGACCAGGTCGGCTGGCTGCTCGACCCCGAGTTCGATCCCAACGCCGCGATTCGCAAGAACGCGGCCGAGATCATGCAGCAGCGGATGCGTCAGAGCGTGTCGCCAGGCAGCCTCTACCAGAACATGCTGGAGATGAAGGATTTCGTCGAGCGGATGCCGGCGCGGCTCAACAAGATCATGGACGCGGTGGCAAATAACGAGGTCGAGCTAAAGATCCACGCCATCGACGAAACCCGACTCATGAGTGGCTTCCAGAAGATCGCAAACCGGATCACGCTTGGCCTGCTGATGTCGGCGCTGATCGTTGGTGCCGCCATTTTGATGCAGGTCCCGACGAGCTTCCGCCTGCTCGGTTACCCCGGCCTGGCCATCCTCTTCTTCTCGATCGCCGCCTTCGGGGGCATGGCCCTGATGTTTCAGATCCTGCGGGACGACCGCCGGGGCTGACCGGTAGCGGTCGGCGTTGTCGGCACCGGCTCAGCCCTTCTGCCCTTCCTCCGGTCGGTTCGCGGCGAGGATTCGATCGGCCGCCCGACCGAGCTCCTCACGATGCGAACCGTCCTTCGCGAAGATCCGGCATAGCGAGATGCGAATGGGGAGCCGCCGGAAGAGGTCGAGCACCCGGTTCGACTCATAGCTGCCGTCGAGCGGGTCATACAGCACGATGCCGGCATTCTCGGTGAGGGGGTTGATGGCCTTGGTGCCCTGGGAGGCGATGTCCACCTCGAACTCGATGTCCCTTGAACCGAACTCCTTCCGAATCCGCCCCGCGAACTCGTCCCGCGTCATCGCGAAGACACCGCTGTCGAGGTCGCGCGATTCGATGTAGCTGGAATAGACCAGGTGCCATTTGAGACGTCGTGCAACGATGTCCCGCCACTCGAGCCCGAGCGCTTGCCGCTCGCTGCCGGCACCGCCCAGCGCCCAGCGATCGACCTCGTCCATCAGGAACCACTCATTGATTCGACGGTAGCGATCCATCAACTCCAGCGGATTCCCGCCCAGCAGCAGATCCATGGTCGGCCGGAAGATCTCCCTGAGCTGGAGGTCGATCCGCCTCACGGTCCGATGGAAGTAGACCTGGTTGTAGAGGTAGAGCCGGGCGCTGAGGAACATGAACAACGCCTCCGACCCGTGATCGTGAATCGCCAGGCCGTGCTCCGAGATGAATGAGTAGTGAAGGATCCTCTGGATGTCGACAGGGCCGGTGGCGACCCCGCAGATGTAGGAGTCGCGGGGCACATAGTCCATGTTGTCGGCGCTGAAGGGCCCGGTGAGGAGCGGGCGCAGAACGGCCAGCCAGCCTGGAGGGGTGAACCCAGGCAGATCCTCATCGGCGATCAGGTAGGCGACCCAGCGGGGATCAATCCGCTCGCCGGGAGCGAAGTCGCCATGGGGTGACGCGGCCAGTCCCTCGATCATGGGGGCCAGCTCGGTCGTGATCAGGCGCCGGCCGATCACCTCGTGGTCGATGCCCCATCGGTCGAGGTAGTTCTCGTCGAAGAAGTGCCCGAAGGGTCCGTGGCCGATGTCGTGGAGCAGGCCGGCCAGCCGGAGCGTTTCTTCAACCAGCGGAAGCGAGGCCGTGTCGGAATGGCAGGTGATCAGCGTCGGGTAGAGGTGGCGGAGCCATTCGCCGGCCAGGTGCATCGCGCCCAACGAGTGCTGCAGGCGTGAATGTTCGGCCGTCGCGAAGACCCACCAGGCGCTCTGCAATTGGTGAATTCGCCGCAGCCGCTGCAACCAGGGCGAATCGAGGATGTCCTGCTCCGAGCACTCGCCCGGCACACCGCCCGGGCCACCTTTGGTGATGCGCAGGTACCGATAGATCGGATCGCTGGAGAGGTTGACCCGCGAGTACTCCGACGTAACGTCGGTCATTGGCGCGAGTCTACCGGTGCCTGTGGGCTGTAACGGCTGAATGAGGGTACAGGCCGGAGGCGCGCAGCCCGGCGTCCCAGGGAGTCGGAGTCGCCGTCGAGGGGGGTGCTAGGACGAG
>JRHI01000442.1_pt1 | contig 45151 bp, 40 predicted proteins | sample 215371 | NCBI WGS metagenome assembly JRHI01 (sample SAMN02929681, study PRJNA255918) | sediment metagenome | biome: cave system; feature: Ice Cave; material: Sediment; isolation source: sediment from deep within a dark volcanic ice cave with no known source of... ... | reverse complement strand
GTATAAGAGGCGGGAGTCGCGCGCAGCGCTAGAGTGAGCGCCAAAATTGACGCGGTCGCAGTGCTACCCCGACCGCAACGGCCATGGTCGCCACCGCCACGCCAAACGGGATAGGAGTGTCTCTCAGTCCATGACCCATCATAGAAACCACGACTGCACTGACGCAACCAACCGAAAGAGGCAGCAGAAGTGCCCGCCAGCGTCGGATACTAGCTCCAACGGCGACAGAGATTGCGAGAATAAGGGCAAGCGTCATACTTTCGAAGTCTAGGAGAGGGCAGCACGCTTTGTCAACACACATCAAGTTACACTACTACTTGAGCACATATTGTGCGTCTAATTCTGGAAAGTGTTCTGGTTCAGCGTGAAATGGAGAGTTGGCGCGCCCCGTCAGCGAGTATTGCGCCAATTCCGCCGAAAGCGTTGGCGGCCCGCAGAAGGGGCAGCGACTGAAACTGCAACGGATTTCAAAAAGGAGATAGACTATTGCTGTGATGCCTATCTCGGTCGCACTTCTATTGGGACTCGCCATGATGCAACCTGCACAAATGCCGACGCCGATGCTTCTGATCGCTCGCGAGCCTTTGGTAGCCGGCCGTGAAAATGCATATCGGAAGATCGAGGAGGAAACTGCGCGCCTCAGCGCCAAACTTGGGTGCCCACATCCCTATCTGGCGATGGAGTCGCTCACCGGACCGAAGGAGATCTGGTGGTTCAACGGGTTCGATTCACCCGAAGATCAAAGGCAAGCCGCCGAGGCCTACGAAAAGAACGCGCCGTTTTCTGCGATGCTAAAGAAGAATCGTGATCGTAAGGCCCCAATAACTGGAAAAGTAATTGAGGTCGTTGCGGAATATCGTCCTGACCTGACGAGCGGCGTTCCGTGGATTCTGGGCCATGGGCGCTTTCTGGTGATTGCCGTCACCAAAGACCGGCCGTCCGGCTCCGGCACGGTTTTTCAAGCAGCCGACGGAACATTCTTCGTTCTCTCACCGGCTCGAACTCGAAAGCAGGCTGATCGTCTTGCGGCCTCAATTCCCGGTTCAACTGTCGTCGTGGTACGGCCCGCGTTCAGTTTTCCGGCAAAGGACTGGGTTGCCGCCGATCCGCGATTCTGGCGATCCACTGCGCGATAGTCATGAGCACATGTTGTGCGTCTATCTGGAAAGCACACTCATACGACTAATGCTACTAACTCTCACGTTACATCTCCTTCAAAAGAAATGAAGAATGACCGAAGCTTCAAGGCTACGATGTTCTAGTCGTGTCCTAGTGGCAAGGGGGTGAAAATGCATCGTTTTGAGAATTTGCTCGTGGTTACCCTACTCTTCGCGTTCGGCGCGGCCGCGCAAACTGCTCCGTCTTCCCAGCCAGCCCAAATGAACGCGCCGGACGGGCATGAACAAGAGCTGCGCGAGCTGCGCACCCGGATCGAAAGGCTCGAAAATCTTGTCGAACGCCTGCAGAAAGAAAAAGAATCGAGTGCGGGCGGTGTGGCGGCAACTTCCAACTTCACTCAACCCGCGACTGTTACGCAACCGAGCGAGCCTGCTCGCGTGGTAGCGGACGAGCATTCTAAGGCTCAAATTGAAACCCGCCCTGACGTGGAGCGCAGGTACCCGGCGCTGCATTTCAGGGGATTCGGAGACGTAGATTTTTCGGCAACCGATGAGCGCGCAACCAAAAGCGGCTTCAATATGGGTCAATTTATCTTGCACGCGGCCTCGCCCCTTTCGCAAAAGGTTTCGGTATTCGGGGAGATCAGCTTTACCGCGCAGCCAACCAGTTATTCCGTCGATGTCGAGAGATATTTGATTCGATACGACTACAACGACCATTTTAAACTTTCCTTTGGTCGTTACCACACTCCAATCAGCTATTGGAATACGGCCTTTCACCACGGACTCTGGCTGCAAACCACTATCTCTCGTCCCGAGATGATTCGGTTCGGCGGGCGATTCCAGCCCGTGCATTTTGTCGGCATGCAGGCGGAAGGCACCGTTCCCTCCGGCCCGCTCGGCCTCGCATATAACGTGGGGCTCGGAAATGGCCGGGCAGGTTCCATCGCTCGCGCCGGAGACAATGGCGACATCAACAATAACCGTGCCTGGGTGGCCAATCTTTATTCGCAGCCTGCCGCTCTCCGCGGCTTGCAGATAGGCGGATCCCTTTACGGCGATCTGATTACGCCCGCGCCTCCGGTGGCCGGTAACGCTGCTTTCCGTGAACTTATTTCTACAGCACACGTCGTTTGGGCTAAGGAAAACCCTGAGTTCCTCGCCGAGTTTGCCCACGTTAGACATCGCAACATGTTCACGCAAAATGTTTTCAATAGCAACGCGGCCTACGTGCAGATTGCCTATCGCTTTCCGGGAGAGGCCCACAAGTGGAAGCCTTATTACCGCTTCGAATGGTCCAATATTTCTCCGAGTGACCCCTTGTTCTCTGTCGTCGACAACACCGTAGCTGTGCGGCCGCTGACAGGCTCGACGTTCGGCGTTCGCTATGACATCACCAATTTGGCGGCGTTCAAGGGGGAATACCGTCACACTACGCGAAAACCCACGGATCCCCGTGTGAATGGGCTTTTCTTCCAGACGAGCTTCACTTTTTGAGAGCATGCTAATGAAAACAAAAATATACATTTCGATGTGGGCCGGTCTAGCTTGCCTCGCGGCCTTCTCTTTGCTACCCATTCAAGCATCCGGAACATTGGCAGAAGCTGATATCGCTGTTGTCGTGAACCCGGGCAATCCAGCAACTAATCTGACGCTCGCGGATTTACGGAAGATCTATCTGGGCGAGCGGCAATATTGGAAGGCCAGCAATTCCGTGGTGCCCCTTATGCGGGCGCCAGGAACACGGGAGCGTCAGGTCATCTTGCGGGTCATTTTCCAGATGACGGAAGAACAATACACACAATATTGGGTTGCCAAGATCATGCGAGCAGAGGTCTCTGATCCTCCAGTGGGTCTCTACTCGAACGGAATGGTGCTGGAAGGTGTGAGAGGCAATCCAGGAGGTATCGGGTACGTCAGTGCAGCCGACGTGCGGCCCGGGGTCAAGGTTCTTCGCGTCGGGGGCCGGCTACCAGGTGAAGCGAAATATTCGCTGCGCTGATTTTCGGAATAAGGCAACAACGCGCGACCGCAGATACGGCCTGACCGAACGTCTTGCGGTCTACGGCAACTGTGCAAGAATTAGAGCGACCTTTCATCATTTATATTCAAACTCGGTATTTCTCTGCTATCCCCATCGCAACTTCTTTGATGTAACTTTCTAAAACTTTAGTTTATCCAATTCTGCTCGCTCTAAACGCGTCCGCTGTAGCAAGCGCGACCGCGCAGTTATGGAGAACTAATCGTGACTTGCAGATTTTGAAGTGTTTTCCCGTACGCTGGTTGCATCGCTTTCAAAAGAAGCGTCCACATTTGTGTTGATTTTGGAACACGACAGAGAACCACGAACATCGCTCTAGCGTAGCTCACTAACTTCCGCCGCCAACGCAATGTCAATTAGGCCGGCCGTGGCCAGGCTTGCCCACAAATATCTCCGCGTACCTGGTGCGGTACGTAATCGGCTAGGGATCGTAGTTGATAGGTGTGGAAATAACGCTGAAGTGAAGAACGATTTGAGCGCATTGTGTGTTTCGGCGCCGCGCGCAAAGATGGCTGATACCGATAGTTCGGGTCGAAATTTGAATGTGCGGGCTCCTTGCAAGTTTCCGCAGATAGCCCCGCTTACTTAAGTGAGTCCGATAACAACGCCACAGCGTACGGGAGACACCTTAAAAAGTGGCACGTCACCATTCGCTCTTTTCGTCCCCACCGTTACCCCCCTCACCGATTCGTTATGTCGTATAAGGCATATACGGTGGGCAGGGACGTAAATATGGGTTCAGGGGTAGCTGATGGGAGGCGGGAGGTAGGAAGTAGGAAGTAGGAAGTGGGAGTAGGAAGGTCTTGCATAACGGGGGGGGGCGGCGGATGTGGCGAGAAATAGGGGACTTGTCGGGCTTCGAGAGCCCAGCCCTATTCAGCGGATGCGGGGAGCTGCGGATGACGGGCCCTGCGGGTTCGGGATGATGACGGTGGGGACTGTGAGTGGGAGCTGCCGCCGCTTGCGAATTGCCATGAGGATTGCGTGCCGCGAGGGGGGAGGGGATTCGTGAAAAAGCGGTTAGCGAGTCGAGGTGCGGCTGCGCGCACGGGCGAATCGTCGGGGCAAGCGGAGCACTTTGGATCGGGCCTCCGCCGCGTCCGGTTACCATGAAGTATATATAGTACTATGTAGTATATCTAGGGGAGATTGTCGGGCGGGTCGCAGAAGTAAGCGGAGGAAGCTGACGTCGGAGGCGAAAGTCGTGCGAAGACATTATGGGACACAGATGGGGTTTCGGCCGCGAGATTTGGGGCGGAACTTGGCTCGGGATGGAGGTATTGGCGGTGATCCAGCAGCCAGCGCGCAAGCATGGCGCACGCGGATTCTTCCAGCCACTGGTCCACCATCACAAACAACTCTTTGCGAATGTTGGCCGCGTGGTTCAGGCGGCTCAACTCAAACGTCTGCAAGGTGTTCATGGAAGCGGTGCGAAGATATTCCCAAGGTACGTCGTATCGAGAAGAGTGCATGGGGCCTCCCATTAGTTACGAGCTTCGTGAAGGGTAAATAACCAATATGAGAACTACCAGTAAGTTACCTACGAGTTTACCCTAGCGCCATAGTACGTCAATACAAACCGCTTAGGGCGTCGGTGCAAAAGCTGTGGATTTCTGTGGAAAAGCTGTAGGAGGTTGGAGCCGAAAGTGAAATCCGCGCGTGAGTTGCGTGTAGTTGGGCCGCAGTTGCGGGGCGGAAACAAGGTGGCGACCGCGCGTGAGGCGGCTGCGAGCACTTCGGATGTTTTGCGGCAGAGTGCGTGTAGTGGATGCGCCGGGGAGTATGAAGATCCGGAACGGACGGCAGCTTCCGCGGAGGACGAGGAATCGGTGGGGGAAGTTGAGGATGAGCAGCAATACGAAGAGCCCGAATAAAAAGCGGCGGGCGCACGGGAGAGAGACCGTGGCGGCCAGACTCGTTGGGCAAGTGTGGTGCGAGGAGTTGCGTGGTGGTACTTCGTGAAAGGAGAGGTGAAGCGATGCGAAAAATAATGAATCCGCAACAAATGGCGACGGAACGCGATGATGAAAATTCTGAAGCAGCGCGAAGCGCGACGCGCGATCCGCGGGAGGAATCCAGACCAATCCCCCGCTTCGTTCGCGGCGACGCCTACCACAGCGGCTATTTCACCTACGGCAACGGAGCCGAGGAATTCCCGCAAGGCAGCGGCGAGCAGAGCAACAGCAGCTACTACCGGAGGAATTGGCCTGCGGGGGAATTAGACCGCGAGGCGATGCGGAAGGCGTTTTGCAAATATGGCATGGGCGGGATGGATGAGGTGGAAGCGGCGCGTTGGCGCCCGCAGCGCGAGGTGGTGCGGGACGTTTTGCTTTCGGCGGCGGAGTGTGGCGCGTGGCTGACGCTAGCGGAGATGCACCGGATGACGCGCTTTCCGGAGTCGTCGATTGGCGCGCAGGTGCGCGCGTTGCGCACGCAGGCGGGCGGCGGATTCGTGGTGGCGACGCGGAAGCGAACGCCGGCAATGTTTTTTGGATGCGAGCCGCAGAGTCCCGTGGAGAGCAATGTTTGGGAATATCGGATTGAGTCGCGGCTGGTGGTGGACACGCGGATCAATTACCAGAAAGAAGAGCCGAGCGCGTATAGCAGCTAGCATCGAGCGAAGGATCGGATCGAGTGCGGGGTTAGGACGGAGGTGGGAAGAAGGCGGAGGAAGAGGCGGTGATGGGGAGCACGGACTGAGGATGGTGGAATGTTGGAGTGAGGCGTGATGGGGAGCGATCGTGGTGGCGATTGTTCGGTACGAAGAGCGTTCCTCAGAATGGCCGCCGCTGCAAAGAGAAAAAGCAAAGCGAGAAAGGCCGCACCCTAAAGAGGTGAGCTACAGGGAGCGCAGACGCGCGCGCGGGGCGACGGGATCAGCGAAGCAAAGGACTAGGCGAACTATTTGTTTCCGGAGGTGCTGCGATGCCGAAACGTGTTTTGGATTTTGATGCGCTGTGGTCGAGCGACAAGCTGGCGGCGTGCGCGCCGTGGGCTCAGGCGGAGTACGCCTGGCTCTACGGCTTGGCGGATTGCAATGGCTCGTTTGAACTGACGAATCTGCGGGTGATCTGGGGGCGCGTGGCGGCAATTCGCGATTCGCTGACGATCGAGCGGCTGGAGCAAATTTTCGATGAGTTTGCGGCGCGCGGGCTGCTGTTTACCTGGGAGGCCAACGGAAAACGATACGGCCACTGGACCGGCAGCGATCAGCCGGGTCGATTGCCGCCGCCATCGTGGCGGGCGCGGCTCGAGCGATTGGCGCCGACGGTGCCGCGCGGGGAACTGGGCGAGTTTATGGCGGGTTTTGCGCAGAGCAAAATTCCGCCGCGTGAACGCAGCAACACCCTGGCCCCAGCGATGGAGCCTGCGGCAGCACCGAGAGCCGCATCCCCACGGGCGCAACGTTGGGAGCCGGCGGAAAACCTCGATGCAAAAAGTCCATGCAATGGCGCCGAGAAATCCCCACCCGTGCAAAAGGCGCAAGGATGGGGCGCCGGGCAAGCGGCACCTGCACCATCTTCACTTTTAGATACGCACGGGCGGCGCGCCCCGTTTGCGGCGAACAGCAACAGCAACGTTCCCAACCTTGCACGGAGCGCAAGGGCGGCAAAGCCGGACTCAAGGCAGGGCCTTGAGGGCACTCAAGCACAGGATTGGAATTTGGATTTGGATCGGGTAAAGGAAAGGGAAGGGGATTGGGATTCGGGTGCGGCCTCCGATGCTTCTGCGCGGGACGAGCTGACGCGTGGTTCTTCCTGGGGAGTTTGCGGCAGAGAATCTTCTTTTTCGGATTCTGCAAAGAAAGAAACGTCTGCAGAGCAAGAAAATCCGAACGGCGCTGTTGAGGGCAAGGCGCGGACTGCGACGGCGTCCGCCGGGGACGATCTCCGCGACGCCGAAATAAGAGTTGCCGAGAAGACCCCGGTTGAGACAAACGGCAACGAACAGAACAAAGATTCCAGCACGTTCAGCAGCGGCGCCAGCCGGATCCCCGCCAACCGCGAAAACAACAACCACGTCCCGACCCTAGCGAAAGACCTAAGGGTGGGGCACGCGGGAGCGGCGCGCTATTACGGAGCGGCGGGGGATCGCTATCGCTCGACATTGCCGGAGATTCGGCTGGGCGGGGGGCCGGTACTCGGCGCGGAGCGGGTGCGTCCTGAAGTGCTGGCGAGGATTCGCGCGCGCGATGCGTTGGCAGTGGAGCGGCCGCCGGGAACGGGCATCGGCTCCGTTTCCGGAACGGGTTCCGCGCCGGTCCACAGCGCAACGCATTGCGCAACAAATTCGGCGGCCAATTCCGAAAAGCCGCAGGGCGGCAAAGCGCGCGCGACGGGCGGCGACCGATGATGCGCAGCTACGCCGGGCCTGCTAAGAAAGCCGATACCCCTAAAGAATTTTTCGTTCACTTCTTACTCCTCAAGCCAGACCACCCGGCGAGAAATGGCACGCGCAACGCGTTTACGGCAGGCGCACCACAGACGCATCTCACCAAGCACCGCGTGAGGCCCAGCTTGCAGCGGAAAATGAAGCCGGAATTCGCGTTTGACATTTGTTACGAGATTTACAAAGGCGCGCGGGAAGTGCTGGAATCGAAGCGCGGGTTGTATGCCTTCGATATGGAGACCTCAGGGAAATATTTGTGGCGTCCGGACATTCGTCCGCGCCTCAATGAATATGTGGCGGATTTCGCGCTGGCCGGAGCCGCGGCGCTCGATGCGCCGAAGCTGGCTTCGCGCCTGGTGCTATTCCGCGCGTATTACCTGGGGGGCGCGAACTACCATCGCGCCCGGACGTTTCTGGGACTGTCAGAATATGCGTGGTCGCAATGGGTGGACGAGATACGGCAGCTGGCGGGGAGGGAGCTGTTGAGGAGAGGGATGTTCCCGCCGAGGAAGTATTTTCGGGAGCCGACGCGGTGACTCACCTGCGAAGCGGAATGACTTTTGACCGCCCAGACTGCTCATTCTCAACAGAGGAAAAAGCGGTCGCATCTTCATAACAGTCTAAAATCTGCTTAACTAGCTGCTCGGAAAGCTTAGTTTCCGCGGCAATTCTTGAGTAACTGATCGGAATTCCGAAAGCAAGCTCAGCCATTTTCTTGAGGGACCGGGGGCGTTCTGTCGGAACATCCAAGTTGCTCGGTTCCTTCGTCCGCCATCCTCTTAAGGTGAGCTGCTCAAACAGGTATCGATACTGCCGGTCCGCAATCAACCCTAGGTCACGCGCACGTCGAATAAGCGCTTGAATTGAGACGCCCCATCGCGGCTTAAGCGCAGCTATGCTGGAAAGCGTAAGCGGGATCGATATCTCGCGTCGCATCGCTACCTCGGGAAGTAGAAACTCCGCTGCAAATTGATCCGCTTGGGCATGCTGCTCAGCACTAAGGCGGGTTCCAGGGTGCAGTACAATATGTCCAAGTTCATGGGCAACATTCCATCTGAGTCTATCGCCGGGCCGACCGGCGCACACCCCAATCAACGGGGTGTCGTCCTTTACCCACAATGAAAACGCATCAATGTTTTTCAGCCCAACGGGAAGAGCCATGACTGTCACGCCTGATTTCTCAACGGTATTGACGAGTTGCTGTATGGGAGAATCTGGAGTCAAGTTAAGTTGCTCTCGCGCTTGTTGGGCTGCGGGAATCGGACCTTTATCCGTTCGTTTAAGAGTTAGCGGAATTCGTGTCACGTAATTTGACAGCAACACCGTCATCTCATAAACGATCTCGGCGCAACGGCAAACAGCCGTAGCTTCACGGCGTAAAGTCGAAGCTCGGGCACGAAACATTAAAGTCTCAGGTGAAAATTCAACGCACGGTTCCTCCGAGAAGAAGGATAACGGCAACTTCATTTGCCGTGCGATCGATTCAAGAAGATCACGCGAAGGAGCCTTAAACCCACCCTCGATATTTGCTATTGCAGCCTGAGATTTGCCGATGCGCTTGGCAAGATCATCTTGGGTCAGTTGCTGAAGTTCGCGAGCTTGCCTTACACGGTTTCCGCTAAACATTACCCTTTTTTCTTTTGAGCGTTTGGACGCAAACGCTCGATTGGAAGGTCTGCCTTGGATGGCGTTTGAACTTCAACTTTGATACTAGTGGTCGGATCGGGAATCCGTGTTCGCCAGTAGTAACTCGCAGCCTGTTCATCTTCGTCCCAATTCCTCGGACAGGCCAGCCAAAGCTCAATTAACTTCCGATCATTGCTGAGACTCCAAAGGAGCGCCAATTTCAGAAGAGAGGCCTCATTCTGAACAAAGTCAAAACAGCTCTGTTCATTAAAGTTGTAGAAGTCGAGGCGCTGCTGGGAGTATCCCGGCGAGGGCAATTCGTGGTCTTGTGCTTTCCACACACGAATGTGAAATCCCGGATAAGTAAACGAAACACCGCACATAGCGAGCTCATCGAACGCAATGCCGAGAATTTCACTCTTCAAGAGGTAGTGTTTGGCGTGAAGCCTTACTAAGCTCGCGTGAACCAGAGGGTCAACGGGCAGCTGCTCGTCATCGAAATACGTATTCGCTTTAAAAACACCGTGATCGATAGCCGGATACAGGTGCGAGAGTACAGGCTCAAGTTCTTGCAGAATTCCGTCTGGGCCGGGAACGGTTGGTTTACTCATCGAATTTTATAACCTCCATCTGGTTATAAAACTACCAGCAAAAGGCCGTAGCTGTCAATGGGTAATCGGCTGTGAAAAGTCCCGAGGAAATATTTTCCGCAGCCAAGGCGGTGAAGGGGAACGTGCGCGTATAACCCGAAGAAAGAATGCGTCCGTGACCCTCGAACTGGTCCAGGGTTACTTTCTCCACGGAAACGTCACGTTGTTGCTGCGGGCATCGCCGGCTATGACAGATGGCCGGAATGCGTGGGGCTAAAATCAACGGCCCCGCAGGAGCATGCGGGGCCGCCGGTAGACTGTATGGATTGGCTGAAGGCGCGAAGGCCTTTTGCGAATCCGAACTTCGCCAGGACTTAAAAGCTCACGCCTTAAGCCTCAGCCACCTCACGATAATTACGACAATCAGAATTTTTCATTTTTTTAGGATCAACCTCCTTTCCCGTGTAAGACCATAATAATTTTAAGCGGCTGCAAATTCAATATGAAAGTTGCGGGTGAAAATCCGAGGCCGGGTAGGCGCGGCGGGTCGCGTCTCAGGATCTCAGGATCGCTCGAAAAATATTTGGATGAGTTGGCAGTTGCCGAATGCGGACGGAAACAATAGAATACCCACGCATCGGGCCAATTTTTTCGAGGCCAACATCTTCGAGGTCAAATCTTCGCGGCAAACAGGATAAAACATGAAAGCAAGAATGCTGGTAGTGAGTCTGGCGCTGTGTTTGGCGGGAGCAGGAGTGAACTTTGCGGATGATGCCAATACGGGGTCCGGGAAGCGGAATGAGGCCAAGCCAACAATCGGCGGGATGGGCGAGGTGTTGGCGTACGCGCAGGGCCCGCCTATTAAGACAGACTACTCCGTGATTAAGGGAGATGCCGGTTTCAATGGGCGGTGGGACATCAAGACCACGGAGAAGCGCGCGCGCGCCTGGTGGCTGGAGATTGAAAATGCCGGAACGCCCGAATTGAAAGGCAAATTCATCACCGCCTTCAGCGGCGATTTGAACCTGATCGAGCACATCGCGATCAACGAGCACACCCTACGCTTCGGCTGGACGCGCAAGGAGCGCCCGAACCCGGGCGCCGAGCCGGTGACGCGGGAACTCGTGTACACGGCGAAACTGGTGAACGGGAAGCTGGCAGGAACTTTTCAGGTGGAAGGCGCGAACGAGCCGCCGGTGGAATGGACCGGAGCACGCGCGCCAGTGATCAACGAAACGGATAACGGAAAGTGGCGGGAAGCAAAGCCGATCGAGCTTTTTAATGGCAAGGACATGAGCCACTGGATGTCTTGGGAGGGCGGCGAACCGGTGGGTTGGTCGGTGAAAAATGGCGCGCTGGCCTCGACCGGGCGTGGCCAGGACATCGTGTCCGCGCAGAAGTTCTGGAACTTCAAGCTGCACGTCGAATTCCGCTTGGCGGAGCACAGCAACAGCGGGGTGGCGCTGCGGAATCGCTACGAAGTGCAAATCCTCGAAGATTACGGACGCCCGCCGAACACGCACAGCGCCGGCGCGCTTTATAGCCGCATTGCACCAAGCGAAAACGCCAGCGCGCCGGCTGGGGAATGGGAAACCTACGACATTCGCCTGGTCGGGCGAGAAGTGACGGTGGTGTTCAACGGCAAGAAGGTGATCGAGAAGGGTGTGATCGATGGGTTGACGGCGATGGCGCACGACGCCGACGAAGGCCGCCCGGGCAGCATCGCGCTCCAGGGCGACCACGGCGCGGTCGAATTCCGCAAAATTACCATCACTCCGCTGGTGAAGTAAGACTATTGGGTCATCTCGCGAAATGCGAGGATGCGCAGCCCTTGTTGGTTCAGCAAATTCTGAACCATGCAGGCATTCTGGTGGAGGAAGACGCTACCGGAAAGATTGGCAAGGGTGGACGCATCAAATGTTCCCGTTCCAATGATTGTTCCGTGGATGCTGGCTGAGGCGGAGGGGGCTGGATTGACTGTGAACGTGATGTTTCCGTCCACGAGAATCAAACCGAAATAGTTGAAGCCGTTGGTGATGTCAATGGTCAGATTGCCCTTGACGAGCAGGAAGCCCTGACCGCCTGGCGCCGTACCACCGACCGCGGATATTCCCAAGGTGAGATCCCCGGGGGCGTAATAGATCACCGGAGTTGCCGGGGCGCTGATCGCAGTGATAGCGCCGGAGCCATCGTAGGTGACTGTTGGAGGAACACCGAGGATAGCATGTGGACCGCTGTAGACCGTGGGGGAGCCGCTCCCTGTGACTCCGGTTCCGGGCGCGTCAATTGCGGTAGCGGTAGATTTGAGAGCTTTTATCAGCGCCGGAACATTGTACGGAAAAGTCGTATTGGGAAGAACACCGCCCGGAGAGCCAGTGACATTGCCTGAACCCGGCGTTGTGATACTGCCACCGGACTTGGCGCCATAGGTGTTGGGCATCGCACAGACCGGATCTGTGAATCCTGTAATGTTCAGCGCCTGGCCCATCACTTGATTCAATTTCGTATGGACGGCGGCATCGACGACTATAGGGGCGAGCGGGCCAACGTCGTAATGCAGAATGCGCTGGGTACCGCCGGGGAGCACTGCGAGGGCGGTAAGGGTATAGACCTGAGCCCCGTTGCGGGCCAGGTTTTGATTTCCGCCGTCAAAGTAAACCGGCGTTGCGGAGTCGTACGGAGGAGCTCCGTGATTATCGATGTCGGTGTGGCTGGACTGCTCGGTCTTGGCGGTAATGCGCACCCATTTGAAGAGAGGTCCCGGCAACCCGGCGATGGCCGAGATTGAGGTGGTCGTCTGCACCTGCACGGTAGGGTCGGTAACGTCGACGAGGAACTCTTGTTTATATTCGACGTCGCGGTAGGGATTGGTGGCAGCCAGGTTTGTGGGATTCACAGTTTCGCCTGCCGAAGGATTCAAAACGTAGCGCACCTGATTGGGATTGAGACCGAGCTCACCGGGGTAGAGCGGAACAAAGGCCGCAGGGAACGCGTTCGGGTGCCCTTGGGACAGCCGGCCGCGCGCTTCTTCCAGACCGGAGTAGGCGGCATAGAAGGCTTGCGTGGAGCTGCGATAATTGCCGTTAATGGCGGCTTCGTTGCCGGCTATCACCATCAAGGAAATGCCCACTCCGCTGATCAGCAGGAGCGAGAAGAGAGCGATAATTAAAGCGATTCCCCGTTGCGATTTCTGTGCGCGTGCGCCCATATGGTTTCCCCTCCATCCTAAGTTCACACCCTGTTAAAGAGCGTGTTGAGCGCCATAGTGTGCGGTGAATAAACCCATACGTGTCTGCAACTTACGGTGGCAAACGATTAGGATTCAGGGGTTTTCCGGAAGGGTTGGGGTAATAAGGTGGCGGTATGAATCGGGGAGCGCCTAGTACTTAATAGTATTATATTATATAATAAGTTAGTAAATACGCTCTGCCATAGACCGCAAATGTTGCAGGCCCGAGTTTTGGTGCGTGGTGGCGGTCTGTGTAGCTCACCGCTTTAGCGTTGAAAACTTTAGAGTAACTATTGGAGCATTTCGCGGAATGCAAGAACGCGAAACGGCTGCCTCTTCATCAAGTCCTGCACCAGGCAGGCGTTTTGGTGAATGAAAATACTGCCTGAAAGGTTTGGAATCGGGGCCATAAAGTCGCCTCCGATGATTATGCTGCCGTGGATACTCGCCGAAGCGGCTGCGTTGTTGGTCGCGATCATCGTCACGTTACCGGTTACCAGAATCAATCCGAAGTAACTAAATCCATTGGTGATGTCGATCGTCAAGTTCCCGTTCACTAACAGGTAGCCTTGACCTGTCACGGGCGGGGGGCTGATCGTAGATGTGCCCAAGATGAGATCACCGGGCGAGTTATAAATAACCGGCGTACCGGGAGCTGTAATCGAAGTGATTGCTCCACTCGAATTATAGACCACTGTTGGGGCGACGCCGAGGGTGGCATGGGGGCCGCTATAAACAGGAGGGTTGCCGCTAACAGTCACTCCCGTTGCAGGCACGGCAATATCCGTGGCGACGGGTTTCAGAGCCTTCATCAGGGCGGTTAAATTGTAGGTAAACGGAGCTTGCACGGCCCCAGTTGCTGCAGATCCTGGAGGCCCTCCTGTTAAGTTACCACTACCGGAAGTTCCGAGCGGACCCTGGGTTATGACGGCATACGTATCAGGACTCGTACAAACCGGGTCGGTATATCCTGTGATGTTCAAGGCCGCGCCCACTGAGCCGCCTCCCCTGGCCTGAATGGCCGCATTTACGGGAATGGGTGCAAGAGGGCCGACATCATAGTGCAGCATGCGCTGGGCGCCGCCGGGGAGCACGGCGAGAGCGGTGAGGGTATAAACTTGCGCACCATTGGAGACGAGGTTTTGATTTCCGCCGTCGAAGTATACCGGCGTGGTGCTGTCGTACGGAGGGGCTCCGTGATTATCGATATCGGTGTGGCTGGACTGCTCGGTTTTGGCGGTAATGCGCACCCACTTGAAGAGCGGACCGGTCAGGTTGTTGATAATGTTCGTGGTCCCCATGGAGGTTGTCGTTTGCACCTGCACGGTGGGGTCGGTAACGTCGACGAGAAACTCTTGTCTATATTCAACGTCGCGGTAGGGATTGGTGGCAGCCAAGTTTAGAGGATTCACCGTTTCGCCGGTCGAAGGGTTCAACACATAGCGCACCTGGTTGACACCGAGAGTATTGGGGTAGATAGGAACAAAGGACGCCGGGAACACGTTGGGGTGCCCCTGAGACAGCCTGCCGCGAGCTTCTTCGAGGCCGGAGTAAGCGGCATAGAAGGCTTGCGTGGAGCTGCGATAATTGCCGTCGATGGCGGCTTCGTTGCCGGCCATCACAATCAAGGAAATGCCCACGCCGCTGATTAGCAGGAGCGCGAAGAGAGCGACCAATAAAGCGACTCCACGCTGAGATGGGGTGCGGGATCTTTTTGTTCGTGAGTTCATAATTTCCTTTTTTATTGCGTTGGGGTCATGGTCCGAACGAGCCCGGTTAGCGTAACTGCGCGCAGTTGATTGTTTTTCAGGTCTCGCTGCGGTGCTTGCACAATCAGCGAAATATTGACTTGGCGAATGTTGGCGGGCTGCGCGGTTGCACCCGCGTCAAAGGTGTACCGGAAAATAGGAATCGCCGCGTTACCCGGGAACATGGCCGGATAGAAGACTTTGAGCTGGTTCATCTGCGCCGCCGAGGCATTGTTCATGACGTTTTCAACGTAAGGGAAGAGCGCCGCATCGGTGGCGGCCACGGGGTCCCCACCGGCTGCCTTGGAAGCCACACCGCGAAACATGGTTGTGCCCACCAGCTTGTAACGAATCCACTGAACGGTAGCAGTGTTTTGCGGGTCGAGGGAGGTTTCAACGATCAGGTCGAAATCGCTCGGCGTGGTGCAACCGGCTCCGACGGTACATGGCGTGCCGGGATAGCCCGGCGCGGGCCAAGCAAACGGCAGGGCCACGCGATCCGGTCGGTTGGTGCCTGCCAAAACCGTAAAAGCGTTGGCAGGGGGATAACCGGCGGAATGGATGTCACGGGACATCTGGTCCACGGCCAGGCGCGCGCTTTGGAATGAATTCAAATACTCGGATTCGATTTTGTAACGTTGCTGCGAGACGTTCAAAAGCTGAAAGGCCGTGCCCATGATGATCGTGAATATGGCCACGGCAACCATCATCTCGATTAACGAAAATCCTTTTTGCTTATGCACGGGAAAGCTCCTCATCGCTGCACCCAGGCTTCTACGGTGACCGGGGGCATCACCCGTGTGGCGTTGCGTTTCCAGGCCCCTACAAAAAATCGCTTAGCAATCACGGTCGTGCCCGACATGGTGGTGACCACCGCCCAACGAATTTCAAAAGGGGGCGGAACCGGATCGTTGGAGTCGATGTAGGAATAGTTGTAATTGGCCACGGGTGCGGCAGTGAAATCGATTTGCGCCTGTCTGCCTACCATTTGCACCGGTCCGCCCACCACGACCTCTGGGGTAGCAGAATTGCCCAATTGGATTATGCGATTATCGGCATCTGTGAATTGCGTGGCACTGAGAGGCTGGGTGATCATTTGGTCTAACACGCGCTGGGCGATCACCACGGCAGTCGAATCATAACGGTTATTCAGATTGGACTGCATGGCGGCGGGCACCAATTGCATCACGGCGACCACGCCCAACATCAAAACCGCAGTAGCGATTACCAGCTCCATTAGCGAGAATCCTTGTTGCCGCTTACCCATATTCCGCTCCTTTACCATTGCCGTAGTGTTGTTGGTCACATTGCCATTGGGAGTACGCAGACGTCTCATGGGCTATGCCACGTTCCGCCCGGCACTGCGCTCCACACCTTGGTTTGTCCTGTGGGCATCAGCGTCACAGCGCGAAAGCCCCGGCCGGGATGTCCGGGGAAGCCCAGGTAAACCACGTACACGGCCGGCGCGGCAGCGCCAAAATTGACAGTGCCTCGGGCGTCAAAGCTGGCCACAATGCCGCTGGCCGGACGAACCAGCGGGATACTGGAATAATTCATGGAACTGGCGTTGGGGACCGAACCGCTTCCAAAGACGTCCAAGCCGCCCGGCAGCATCGTGACGCGTTCGCCAGGATCGATGGCGGCATTCTTATTCACGTCGATATAAAACGTGTTCGTCGAGTCTTGCCAGCGGCAGTTAATGGCGGTGTTGCGGCGGATGGCCTCGTAGCGGGTCCGCTGCAGGATGTTCGCGACATCGATGGCGGCGCCGTTGATCTTGTAGTTATGCACCATGCGCATGGTCGGTGAAACCGACATGGCCGTCATGATAATCGACACGAGGAGCACAATGAGCAATTCGACCATGGTGAAGCCGCGTTGGTTTCCCGCGCAAGTGGCAGCGGAAGAAGCGGCCTTGGCAGCGAATACGCGCCGGCTTTGCAGAGAGGGAACTGGTGTACTGTCTTGAGCCACTAGCCTGTACCTCCGACTGGGTGTTGCTGAGCCTGCTGTACGGGGCTATCTATAGCGTCTGAAGGGCCTTTCCGCGGTGGGTGTTAACTGGAGTGTATTCAAGTAATTAAGGCTGGTGAGTTCTGGAGCGGGATATTCTTTCCTGTGGGGCGGGATAAAAAAGAATCAAAATGAGTTGGCGGGTACCTTGACGGCGTCTCGGCTACACGGCCCCGATTCAAATGGTCCAGTAAAAAAGGCGACGGCAGCACGGATGCGCGTTACCTGTATTGCAGCGCTTTAGCGCTTAGGATTTAGAGAAGAACACCAGCGGAATCGCCCGGCAATCCCTCCATCCTTCCATCCTAATTTCAGGCCTCCTGACACAAGACGGCCTCCTGACACAAGACACTAACGGCTGATCCGTGCATGCGTGCGCACCCTGGCCCAAAGTACAGTGATTGTTTCACAGCCACACGTTTTTTCCGTCGTTGTTGGCGGATACGGGCCCTGTAAACTGGAAACCAATCGTGCATTCGTCTGAAATCTTATAGGAGAAAAGAAATGCGCAGCGTGAAAATGCATGGAGATCATTTCAATTGGCTGCATTGCTGCGCTCGATGCGCAACGGTTTTTTCGTTGCTCGTGCTCCTTGGGCAGCCTTCTCCACTCCATGCACAGGCTCCGAGCGCAGCCACCCCGGGAGAGGCCACAGAAAGACCCGCGGTAGGGTTGACGCCAGGTATGGGCATGGGTGTGCGGTTCGAAGGCAGTTCGAGCGACGACGGCATGGTTTTCGATCTGGCCACCGGGGCGGGCTACAATTTTTCCCGACATTTTGGTGTGGGATTGGGCGTTCCGTTCTATTTTGTGAGTACTCCGAAATCTATCCGCTCGCAGAACCCGCAGGGAGTATCCGGCATCGGCATCGGCGATTTAGGCGTGGACCTCAAAGGGTCTTTCCCGGGGCCGATCAATTATTCCCCCACGCTTCATCTCGGGTTCCCCACGGGGGACAAAAGCAAGGGCTTGAGCACGGGACATGCGACATGGAACATGACAAACCACCTGGATCGCGCCTTCGGCCGTTTCACTCCGTTTATCGATGCAGGTGTAGGCAACACGGTCTTCGAAATTTGGCAGTATAAGCGGCCGTATGTCGTTTTTGGCTACAATGCGCAGTTTGAAGCCGGGACGGCGGTGGACCTTGGTCCTTTCAGCTTGTCGGCTTCCGCCTACGACGTGATGCCGTGGGGAAACCAGACCATCATCAGCCGCGTGTTTCACTGCCCAGCGCGGACCAAATGCGCGCCAACCGGAACGCCAACCCCGAAATCGGGGAATCGCAGAGGGTTCCTGGAAGCGAGTGTGCTAAGCGGCGCTGCCGACCTGGCGCGGGACAATGGATTCAATGCTAGCGTGGAAGTGAAGCCGCGTCCGTACCTCAACGTTGAATTTGACTATAGCCGCAGCGTGCCGCAGCACCGAAACAGCTTTACTTTTGGCATTGGCGTTGATCTCCGCACGCTCCTCCGGAAGGGTGGTCATTACTAAGCAGCGCGGCGATTGCTTCGCTCCGATTCGCAAACCGTTCCTCATTGCAAACCGCTCCTAATTTATTTTGTAAACCGCTCGTAATTTATAAGCGCAATCCAAGAAGCCTGACGTTTCCGAGTGTCGCAGCGGTGGTACGCAATTGCCACAGCGTGTTCGTCGGTTGGGAAGGGAACTGCGCCCCCGCGGTGCTTCGCGCGACGCGGGGGCCAATTGGTGTTCGATCCGGCGAGTTGCTTACTGCAGCATCCTTGAGGAGAACTTGCCGAAGTTGAAGGTGGTGCGCGCGGTGCTGCGAACGGTGATGGGCGCGCCATCGGCCAAGGCCAAGTCCTGCGCGGGGCAATCAAACGTCATGCGTTGCGTGGAGCCGTCGACGTAGGAACCAGCGCACAGCGCGGAGCCGATGGACATGACGGCCAGCTCGTTGCTGACGCTAATTGGCGTGGTGGTGGAGACGGTTAAGCGTAGGGTTCCGCCGCCGTTGCTGGCTGCGGCACTGATGCCCGGCGCGACGCCGGAAGCGGGAACCAGCTGAACACTTTCGATCACGTTGCCTTGCTCGATTACGCGGCCGGAGGAAAAATTCCAAGCCTGAGCGTCGGGCACGGCAGCCGCTGCCGATGCGCTGGGCTCAGCCATCGGATCGGTGGGTGCCGGAGTGCCGGATGCTGCCAGTGCGGGAGCCAGCGCGTCGAAAAAGCTGAAGCCCCGGCGTGAGGCGCGGAAATTGGTGGCGTAGATTTTCCCGCTCGCGGTGTCATCGAAGGTCAAGCGAATGCCGCGCGTGCGGCTCATATCGGCTACACCAAATGCTCCGAACGGGATACGCGCCGTCGGCATGTTGATGTGGTAGCCATCAGGAAGACTCGGCCTGATAAAGGTCAGGTCCGCATCGGGAGTTCCGAAGGGGCCGTTCAGGTCAATGAAGTTAGAAGCTGCTACCGAAGCGGAGAGGGTTCCATCGTTCGCCACGAGCTGCACGTGAAAGTTAGTGGAGGCCGCCGAATTTAGCGTGGTGCGCTTGGGCGACTCGCGATCCAGGCGGAAATCCAGCGTGGCGTATTCGGAAAGATCCAATCCACTTCCTGGAGCAGTGAAGTTGATCTGGAAGAAGACGTCGGCGCCGGGGCGCTGCCAGGCGATGCGTCCAGCACGGAGAAACGCGGGTAGCGGCACTCGAATCAAGCGCGCATCGCGGACCGTGAAGGGGATGCCGTGCTGGATGACGCCGAGGTGCTCGACGGTCACGTTGCTGGCATCGTTGGGCACGCCGAACTGGCTGGTGCCCGTTGGCTGATCGAAATCTTCGAGCGCCTGGGTAACGCGCGAGCTCGGCGAGGCGATGAAGCCGCGTTGAATGCGCGCCGCCGCGGTGACCACCGCGGGAAGCTGGAACTGCGGGTCGAAGTTGGTGAGGAAGTTAAAAAATTCCTCGGCTTCGGATGCTGGCACGGCGCCGCGAACGAGTGCGAGAATGCTCGCGGAGCCCGTGGTGCGCTGCTTCGCGGAGCCGGTAACGCCGGGAAGAATGCCCGTGGCGGGATCGGTTTCGAAAAGCTGTACCGCCGGGTTGTAGCAGCCGGAGGAATCGCTATCCTGCCATTCGGTGTTCCAGTAATTGTGATTGGCGCCGAGGACATAGTAGAACGCCTTCTGCTTCGCGGGATGCTCGGTGAAGCTCTTCATCATGCGGTCATAAGGCCACAGGCCTTGCTGGTTGATCACATCGCCATCGCAGCCGGGAAGCATCACGCTCCACGTGGTGCCTTCGGCGTTGAGGGTGCGGACCGTCTGGCGATCGACCGGGGCGATTTCGAAGATTCCTTTGAAATCCACGGCATCGAGGATGCGCGCTGGCCAATTGATTCCGGCATAGGGATTAATGTCCGTGTTGCGGCCGGTATAAATGTTATACGCGCCGCGCACACCTTCGCCACCGCGGGAGTGGCCGACGAGCGCAATTTTTTTGAAGTTGATTGCGCCTTGCAGGCTGAAGCCGAGCGATGCGGGAGTGGGCTCGAGTCCGCGGTTCCAGCGGCTGAGCAGTTCGAGATGCTTGAGCACCAGGCGGGCGCGCGCGAGGTTCAGGCCGAGGTCTTCAATGAAAGGACTTCCCGGAGTTCCCAGATCCTGCGCCCTGCCGGCGGTGATTCCGCGGTTGGCGTTGATGGAAACGACCAGGTAGCCGCGCGAAGCAAGCTGTTCGGCGAGGTACGCGTAGCCTTCATGGCTGGGCGAGACGACGTAATCGAATTCCGCGGGAGGGTTGCCCTGGCCCTTGAGCGGGCAGGTTCCGGTAGTGGTGTAGTCGATGCGGTCGTCAATGCGCGGGCCGTTGGGCAAGGGAATGAAGCGGCCGCAATTGGCCACCGAGCAGAAAAATGTGCCGCAGGTGCCGTGGTTTCCGTGCAGGAAAACCACCAGGGGCAACCGCTCCAGCTCGGCTGTATCCGGACGCCAGACGCGCGCCCAGATTTCCGTGAAGCGGTCGGTCATGATCGTGGGATCGGTGGATGCCGCAAAGCGATATTCCGAAGTCTTTACGGCGAATGCGCCGTTGCCGGTGGGGTCGGGGGCTTGCCCCGCGGTTCTTACTTGCGCGGCGGCAGTGCCGGTGAATCCGAGAAGGATGCAGAGAATAAGAGCGCAGAATAATGCACACGGCCGCACGCGCCGATGTGCTTGGTGGGTCATAGGTGATTCCTCCAGGTTATGTAGATTATCCAGGTTGTCTTTGTGGGCGAGGCCCAATAAGGATGTGCGCAGTAGAATGCCGGCTCAGGAAATTGTCAAGGTAATTTCGGGATGGAGGATGGGGAAGGATGAGCATGACGCGCATTCGCCGGGCGGCGGCCAGCGAGAATGTGCCGGGCGAGGCGTTTAAGCCATGCGCTAAGGCGACAGCATGGAGCGCACACGGCTAAACAGGTATACAATGCGGTTTCTTTTTCAAGTTCGAGCCAGGGAACGGGCCAGGGACGGGCACGCTTAGCGAATTTGCGGTTTTAGGAGGCGCGATGGCGACAGCAGCGGCACAGGCGAGCAATTCTGGCAGGACGCACGCGGGGCTTCCGGGGCGGCGTTACGATCATTTCTTTTTCTCGGGGATGGCGCTGCTGCTGCTGGCTGCGGTGTTTCTGGGCTTTGCGCACAGCTATTATCTTGCGGGAATGTTTCACGCGCCGCTGGCCAGCCGGCTGCTGCACATACACGGAGCGATATTTTCTTCGTGGATCCTTTTCCTCATCGCGCAGACGACGCTGGTTTCCGCAGGCCGCGTGGACATCCACCGGCGCATCGGCATCGCGGGATTTCTGCTGGCGTGCCTCATGGTGGTGTTAGGCGTATTTGCGGCCACCGAGGCACTCACGCGGAACAACCCTCCTCCAGGCCTGGATGCGAAGACCTTCTACGTCATTCCGATGACGGACATGCTGATTTTTGCGGTGCTCATTTTTTTCGCGTTTCGCGCGCGCTTCAACGCTGCCGCGCACAAGCGCATCATCCTCGTCGCTACGATCGCACTGATGATCGCCGCCATCGCCCGCTGGCCCTTCGCTTTTGTCCTAGGAAAGCCGCTCGCGGCGACGCTGCTCACGTACATCTTCCTGCTCTTGATGGTGGGCTACGATTTGTTTTCGATGCGCAAGGTGCATCGCGCCACGCTGTGGGCCAGCGTGTTCCTGATCGTGGTGCAGCAGATACGCTTTCCGCTGGGGCAAACCGCCGCGTGGCACGCCTTCGCCACTTGGGCGCAGAGCCTCGCCCGCTGACGAGAACAATGTCAGTACAAGCAGACTCCTGGGGGGTCTCGAAGGTTCGGGAATTGAGGAGTTCGCCCGTCGCATGGTGAACCTGGGTTGCTCGACGTACGGGTTGGTGGTTACACTGGCAACCGGAAGGAGTACTGATGCCTCCTACATTTGCTAACGGCAAGATCTGCTACATCGAGATGCCCGCCGATGACGTCGCGCGCTCGGCCGACTTCTATAAATCGGTCTTCGGCTGGAACATCCGGAAGCGCGGCGATGGGAGCACCGTCTTTGACGACACGGCCGGCGAAGTGAGCGGCACCTGGGTACTCGGACGCGAGCCCGCCTCAAAGCCCGGCCTTCTCATTTACGTCATGGTGGACAGCGTGGCCGCGACTGTTGACGCTGCCGTCGCCAACGGGGCCGAGATCGTGCAGCCCATCGGCGCGGATGCGCCGCAGATCACTGCGAGGTTCCGCGACCCCGGAGGAAACGTCATCGGCCTTTACCAAAAACCCGCCTGACGGAGCACTCCTCAGCACTATGCCTCTCGCCGTATAGCGCGCGCTTCTCGGAGAACATGCCCGCGCAGTCCTCCCCTGGGAAGTAACAATTCACTGATCTGGAGCGGCTGGCCTGGAGAGAGCGGCGTTTCACGCGTTCAATAAATTATTTGATCAGTTGTAGGATCGATTTAATCACTTTGGTAATCGGATGAACGATTACCCGAACAGTTCTGAACAGCTCCGCGAGTTCAAACGTGGCCAGAAAGAGTAAGCCATGGAATGGGCCCGGCTGTTTCTCCATCAAAAGCAAAGCTGGCCGGGCTAGCGTGGTCCGCAGACTCTCAATCTTCGTAAGAGAAGCCATGGCGCCGCCCAGGACCGCGCCAGCGATGATGTCCGTGGGGTAATGCACTCCGGTGTAGAGTCGCGGCAGACTAATCACAACAACGGCGTAAAGCGCCGCAACGATCCCGAGGCGCCTGGATACCATCCATAGCGTTACAGCCAAGCCGAAGAAAACAACCACATGGTCACTGGGAAACGAGCTCCAAGTTTCCAGCGTTTCGATGTCCATCGTGTATGGAAGTTGAAAATGGATCAAAGGATTGCGCAGAGGCCTCTCCCGGAACGGAAGGCTCGCCGCGAGGAGTCTTGCTACAGCCAGCGCAAAGACACTCAGAGCGAAACCCACGAGCAGGTATGCGCGCTTCTGTAAACGTTCCGCGTCTCGCCGGGCCCAGGCCCACCAGAAAAGCGCCATGAACATCCCACCCTTGACAAAATCGTTCCAGAGCACCCACACGATCAGGGCATCCCACGCCTTAGAGCGATGAGAGAGATTGCTGAAGAACTGAAGAATGCTTACATCGAAGACATTCACGGCACATCTCCCGAGCTAAGAAGGTCCTTCCGCCGAAGCGACAGAGATTCTTTTACCACGCGAAGCCCCGTATCCACGAAGAGGATTATTGGCGGCCTAAAATAACCCTGCGCGACAAGATAACAGTTTTCGCTGCTCTTCCAGAGCTTCAGGCTAGGCCTGCGGCAGCGGCGCGTTTCTTCATCTCCTCGGGGGAGACGTCTTCTTTGTGGGTGGAGATGTACCAGACGTGTCCGAAAGGATCGGTGATCCCGCCGGTGCGGTCGCCGTAAAACTGATCGGCGAGCGGGCGCTGCACTTTCGCGCCAGCGGCCACCGCTTGCTTAAAGACGCTATCCACATCCTCGACATAAAGAAGAATGCTCACCGGTGAGCCGCCGAGCGACTCTGGCCCGCGATGTTCGGCCACTTCGTCGGCGAGCATGATCGGCGAATCGCCAATTTTAATTTCGGCGTGGCCGATCTTGCCTTGCGGGTCGGCCATACGCATGAGCTCCGTCGCTCCAAACGCCTTCTTGTAAAACTCGATCGCGCCCGCGGCGTCTTTCACAATCAAATACGGTGTCGCGGTGTGGTAGCCCTCGGGTATAGGTTTCACTTTGCTGGTCATAAACTCCTCCTTAAGTGCACGCATGGACAGATTCGTTCTACTGCGATTCTTGAACAATTGGGGGTTTGCGATGGGGCGGCGTCAACAGCCGGAAGGCATAGTTCTTCTTCCGCTCTTGCAGGTCTTTCTTCGCGGCATCAATCAACGCCGGATTTCTGAACAAGTCCATCGTCGTGCCCGTCAACGTTTTTGCTCCCACTATCATCGCTTTGTGCCCGATGGACATCCCCGAGCAGGCCGTAACTTGCCAGCTATGGATGGGCACCCCGGACGGATAGGACGCGACGTTCACAATCGTACTCGGCACCTTCCAACTGACGTTCCCCATATCCGTGGAGAAAAGTCCCTGATTCGGTTTGTCCGGAAGGGGCTCAATTTGTTCCGCCAAAGCCAATTGCGGGCTGGTCTTCAAACTTTTCTGCATTTGTCGCGCTGCCTCTTTTTCCTCGTCCGTGAATTTCGGTGCGCCAACAAGATCGAGGTTGCGGTGCATAATTTCGGCCAGCGGACGATTCGGCAATAGTTCGTGCGAGTCGTCATCCACGGTGACCTGCACCTGGGTGCGAGTCATCATCGCGGCGCCCTTGGCGATTTCAGAGATCCAATCGAACATCTCCACGACATCCTGATGTTTGTTGGCGCGAATGTAGTACCAGGATTCCGCGCTGGCAGGAACGACGTTAGGCTGGCCCCCGCCATCAGTAATCACCGAATGGATGCGCGCGTCTTCTTTTAGGTGCTCGCGCATGAAGTTCACTCCGATATCCAGCAGCTCCACGCCCTTCAGTGCGCTGCGACCCAATTGGGGCGCGGACGAAGCATGCGCGGCCACCCCTTGGAACTTGAAACGAACCGATGCGAGTGCTTTGCTGTAATCAAAACCTGCTCGCGTCCTATCCTGCGAATGCCAGCCCAGCAGGACGTCGACGTCATCAAATATTCCCGCTTCTAACATGTAATTCTTCCCGCCCAGTGATTCTTCGGCCGGCGTGCCATAGAAACGAAGAGTTCCCGCAAGCCGCTTTGCTTGCATCCATTTTGCGACTGCTACTGCCGATGCGGCGCTCGAAGCCTGAAGATTGTGGCCGCATCCGTGTCCGGGCGCGCCCGGGGCCACCGGCGAGATCGCCGCCTCAGCTTTTTGGGAGAGGCCCGCTAGCGCGTCATATTCGCCATAAATGGCCACCACGGGCTTCCCGCTGCCGTAGCTGGCGACAAACGCCGTCGGCATTCCCGCAACTCCTTTTTCTACCCGTAGGCCGTTGCTCTCGAGAAACGCCATCAACTCGCGGCTAGATTTATACTCGCGCAAAGATGTTTCCGCGGCGCTCCAGATGTTTAGGCTCATTTTGCGCAGCGTCTCGGCGTTCGCATCCAACCAGCGGAAGGCGGTATCTTTCTCTGCGTCGGGAGTTGCCTGAGCAGACGCTGCGGTTGAAGTGAGCGCAACCAGCAGCAAGAAAAACACAAATCGTGAAAGCAAGGTCCACATGTTCCGGATCATAGGGAGATTCTTGCGCAGACTGCGGCTCCGAAGCAAGCTTCCAGGTGGGCAAGCTGAAGTGGTCTTTACAATGCGCCCGCTGCGGGCTACCGAGAAACTCATCGCGGGCGGAATCCGGCGGTTCACTCCCTGCGGATCTCCACTTGATCGAAGCCAAATCCCTTTAGCATGCTGGAAAGCGTATTGTGCGCGTTTTGCTCGGCGGTCTTGAGCACGCCATCCTGCAAAGCAGCTTGTAGCAATTGCCGCTCGGCTTCCTGGCGCACCTCGCTTTCCAGGTTCGGGTCCGGCGAGGAAAATAGGCCGGTGTCCCGCGAGTAGACGCGCGTCTTGGCATTGTCGATGCGCGTGCTAAAAACTTCCCCCGCCGGAATCCGTAAGGAAATCGTCCGGCCATTCACCGAAACATCCGCCGGATGAACCTTTCCCAGATCGACCCCGCCGATCACTTCACCGTGTACGACCAGAAGCAAACGATCACCGGCCAGAAATTTTGGCAGGTACGGACTATCGCGTTCGCCGGAGATAATCTTGTCCATCGTGTAATTCACCGTCTCGAGCCGCTGCAGCTGTTGAATCTGGCGTACCACCGTCGGCTGATTTACGTTGATTACGGTCGAGCCGCCGCGAAACATTCCCACCAATCGCAGTAAACCCACGCCCGTCGAGATCCATACCGCAGCGCCAACCATGGCGAGCGCCAGCAACGCCCCTACGAGAAGTCCCACGCGCCAGGAGCTCTTGCGACGCGCGGGTACACGGCTTGGCAGATCGGGATTCATGAGCATCGCCTCAGGCGTTTGTTTCCGCAGTAGCACAATAGGAAAATTTGTTGAAGACCTGGCTCGGACAATTGCGGGTATACTTTACGTGACTGTGACACTCACCTCCGGCTTTCGACTCGGACCATACGAGATCCTCTCTCCTCTCGGTGCGGGTGGTATGGGCGAAGTTTATCGCGCCCGAGACTCGCGCCTGGACCGCACGGTCGCCATAAAAATTCTTCCCTCGCATCTTGCCGACGATCCAACTCTGCGCCAGCGCTTTGAGCGCGAGGCCAAGGCCGTTTCCAGCTTGAACCATCCGCATATCTGCGTGCTGCACGATGTTGGAAATCAAGACGGCACCATGTTCCTGGTGATGGAGTGCATCGAAGGCGAAACGCTGGCGACACGTCTTGAAAGAGGAGCGCTGCCCCTGGCACAGGCACTGCAGAATGGAATGCAAATTGCCGATGCTCTAGACAAAGCACACCGGCGCGGTGTGGTGCATCGCGATTTGAAGCCCGGCAACATCATGCTCACTGCGTCAGGAGTGAAGTTGCTCGATTTTGGCCTGGCGAAGACCGCGCCCCCGCTCGCGTCCGGAGCGACGCTGGCGGCGGCTGTCACGCGCACAACGCCGGTAACCCAGCGGGGGACGGTTCTCGGTACGTTTCAATATATGTCGCCCGAGCAGGTGGAGGGAAAAGACGTAGATGCCCGGAGCGACATTTTTTCTTTCGGCTCGGTCCTGTACGAGATGGTGACGGGGCGCCGAGCCTTCGAAGGCAAGAGCCAACTGAGCGTCGCCTCCGCGATTCTGGAAAAAGAGCCGGAACCGATCAGCAGCGTACAGCCTTTGACCCCGCCCGCTCTCGATCGTGCCATCCGGCGATGTCTCGCCAAAGATCCCGAGGAGCGCTGGCAAACCGCCCGCGACCTCCTGCTGGAGTTGAAATGGATTGCCGAGGGGGGCTCAAACGCGGGGGTTCCGGCTCCGGTGGCCGCCCATCGCAAGATGCGGGAGCGGCTGGCCTGGTCAGCGGCTGCGGTTTTTCTGCTAGGCACCATGGCATTGGCCGCCGTTTTACTCTTGCGCACCCCGAAGCCGGCAAAGCAGATGCGTCTGAACGCGGAGGTTGGCGCAGACGCATTCTTGTTCACTATGTTCGGACCTTCCGCGGTCCTCTCACCGGACGGTACGCGACTGGCATTCGCCGCCATCGGTGGCGACCAGAAGCAACATCTATACGTTCGCCAACTCGACCAATTGCAAGCCTCGGTAATTCCGGGCACCGAAAATGCTCGCAATGCTTTCTTTTCGCCGAATGGAGAATGGATCGGTTTTTTCAGCGAGGGCAAGCTGAAGAAGACTTCCGTTCAGGGCGAAGCTCCCATCACTCTTTGCGAGGCTATCGATGACCGTGGCGGCAGTTGGGGCGACGACGGCACAATTGTGTTCACGCCCGAGTCCAGGTCAGGCTTGTTCAAAATATCGTCCACGGGTGGAACCCCGGAGCGGTTGACCTCGCCGGATCAACTCAGCGAGCACACGCATCGCTGGCCACAAGTGCTACCCGGCAGCAAGGCTGTGCTGTTCACTTCGACCGTGCTTCGCGGAAGCTTCGAGAACGCGGACATTGTGGCATACACAATGTCCACTGGCCGGCGAAAGAAGCTGCTCCAGGGTGGGTTTTACGGGCGCTACCTTTCCACCGGACACCTGGTCTATATGCGCGAGGGTACGCTTTTCGCTGTACCCTTCGATGCGAAGCGGCTGGAAGTCGGCGGACAGCCCACGCCAATCGTCGAAGGAGTCGTCACCAATCCCAACACGGGGAGCGCTCAGTTTTCCTTTTCGGAAACCGGGAACCTTGCCTACGTTACTGGCCATGGTTCCCCCCTCCTTAGTGCGCTTTACTGGATGGACCGCGACGGCAAATTTGCACCTCTGCGGGAAAGCCCTACCCAGTACATAGGTCCCACATTTTCTCCTGATGGGAAGCGCTTGGCCGTGGAAATTTACGATGGCAAGAGAAATGACGTTTGGGTGTACGACTGGCAACGCGATACTCTCACGCGATTCGCTTTTACCGGCGAGTCAAACAGGATTCCGGTCTGGACCCCCGACGGACTAAGAATCACCTATACGATCCAGGAGAAGGGGATTTCCAGTCTCTACTGGAAACGCTCCGATGGCGCTGGCGATGCCCAGCGTTTGACGCCGAGCGGGACACCGCAATACGCGCAATCGTGGCGCTCAGATGGCAAGTTTCTCGCTTTTACGCAATTCAATCCTGAGACCCGCTCGGACATAATGATCCTTCCTATGGAAGGCAATGAGCAGGCGGGTTGGCTTCCCAAGGAGCCAAAGGTTTTCTTGAATACTGCTTACGACGAAATGAGTCCGGCCTTTTCACCGGATGGCCACTGGCTGGCATATTCCTCCAACGAGTCCGGAAACTTCGAAGTGTACGTCCAGCCTTTCCCTGGTCCGGGAGGGAAATGGCTGATTTCGACGGGGGGTGGCCAGTTTCCGAGGTGGTCCGGCAATGGCAAAGAACTCTTCTATCGCACGTCGGACAGTAAACTGATGGTCACAACTTACAAGGTTTCCGGGGATTCTTTCATAACCGAGAAGCCTCAGCTGTGGTCGCAGGCCCAATTCATAAATCTGGTAACACTCGGTCCCTTCAGCAACTTTGATCTCCATCCGGACGGCAAACGCTTTGTTGTGGCAAAGAGCACCGTGACCGCAGCCGGCACGCCGGTGAAGCTGACATTTGTCTTAAATTTCTTTGACGAGCTAAGGCGTAAGGCGCCCAAGAACTGAGGGCTCGGCGAGACAATTATCAGAAGGCTAACTCACCAGTCGATTCTGCCCACACGGTCTCCCAGTGGACGCAATGAAAGCGAGCGACCTAAACCTGCGGGGGTAAGGGAAAGCGCAATGATGGAATATACTTGTTAAGGCGCAGATTTTGACTTTCAGTTAGGCGGGGGCTAGCGTGCGGATCACGGTTTCACACAACAAGACTAAAGAAGAAGTGATGCAAGCTGTCGATCGCGCGTTGAACGACGTCTTTGCGGACAACAAATCTTTGCCGGTTCGATTGGTGGTGGAGCGCAAAGAATGGCAGGGATCGACGCTGAACTTTGCGGCGCGTGCCAGCAAGGGTCTCTTTAGCACAACGATAAAAGGCACGGCTGAAGTTACTGATCGCGACATTACGATTGAAGCGGATTTGGGCTTCCTGGAGCGCTTCATTTCGGGCGACAAGGCACGGGAGGTGATTGCCGGCCGGGTGAAAGGTTTACTGGCGTAATCGTAATAAGTAATTTTCCGCCGCGATACGGAGTGCGTGCCGCGAGAGTAATTCCTGCCCCGATACGTAGCGCTGCCGCGAAAGTCTGCTGCGAATTAGTCCTGCCAACCCTGGGTTAAAAAAAAGAACCCGCGCGCTTTTACCCTCATCTAAGGCTAGAGCGGAATAAAAGCAACGCACAGCGAAAGGCTGCCGCACAGCTCAAAGGGCGGACACGATGGAGACGCAAAGAGGCGGCATTGCCACTGAAATCGCGGGTCGCGCGCCACGCGTTCGAAATGCGGCCATGCCTCAAGCGCTGCGTTGCCGCCGAAAGTTTCTGAGGTTTTTCCCGCAAGGCTTCCAGGACGAGAAGTACATTGCGTGGGAGCGCGGCTACAAGTGGAAGGCGCACCAGCAGTGGGAGGAAGCGCTCGATCGCTCCACCCACCAGCAGCTTTTGCGCGCCGGGGAATTCCGCGAGATCGCCAAGCGCGCCGTGGGAGTGGAATCGCGCACGCATCTCCTTTTCTCGTTTGAGAAAATAGCGCTGCGCGATGCGGTGAGATCACCGGCGGGCGCCAAAGTATTCGCGAAGAGTCTTTACGATTTCCTCTACGGTGAGGATGAGCCCGCCGCGCGATTCAATGAATGGTGCGAAGCGGTGGACGCGCTGCCGCGCAAGCAATCCCGCGTGCTCACACATCCGATTGTGACCGTTTTCGGATTCCTGGCGCAGCCGCAAACCCACATGTACCTCAAGCCCAACGTCACTCGCGCCGCCGCGCGCGAATATGGCTTCAAATTCAACTATAAGTCGCGTCCGTCGTGGGACACCTATGGCAGCCTGCTGGACTTCGCGAAAGTGGTGCGCCGGGATTTAAGCGATCTGCGCCCGCGCGACATGATCGATATCCAATCGTTCCTGTGGGTCCAAGGCTCGGATGAATACGCCGAATAAATAGGACAATATAAATGGGAAGGACGAAGGCGCTTACGCCGATGACGCGGGTGATTCCAGAGCTTTGATGAACTCCTCCGAACTGGAGATCCAACCTAAAATCCTTTCAATGAGCAACAGAGATGCGTCGTAATTTCTTCGCGGCAAATCGTAGCCTACAGGCTCGGCGGTGCAATCCGCCAGCAGCACGGGTGAGTAGTCTCGGAACATCGCGTCGCGAATCGTAGACTCCACGCACACACTTGTGGTGCAACCTGTAACGATCAGATAGCGCGCCCCCAGACTCTTGAGTTTGGCGTCTAGATCGGTCTGATAAAAGCCACTGAACCGGTGCTTGTAGATCACGGTGTCCGCAGCCTCCGGCTTCAGTTCGCTGACGATGTCTGTGTTCCAAGTGTCCCGGATCAGAATCCGGCTCGGCGCGCCGTTGGGCGCGCGAACGGCTGTTCCGACGCCCATTCGCTGGTGGGTCCTCCAGTTGGGAGAGTCGCGAAGTCCCTCATCCGAAAGATCGGGCTGAAACGCCATTTTCAAATAAACGATCTTGATGCCGGCCTTTCGGGCAGCTGCCAGCACACGCGCCGTCGGCGCCACGACACGTTGGATTAGGGAGATATCGATTCCGGCGCGGTCAAACATTCCTCCTTTGCTCCCGAAATCGTTCTGCATATCCACGACGATCACCGCAGTCTTTGCCGTATCGATCGTGATGGGTTGGGGCTTGGCTTCAATTTTGGCAATCCCGGTTTTCGTCTTCTGAGCCGGTGCATTGGTCTGTTCTGCCGAGGCGGATAGCTTGCCCGCGCCTCCCACTAGCGAGGCTGCTGCCGTGGCCCCAATGAGGCCGATGACTTCGCGCCGGCTAAGATTGCGGGCGCGCGGCGTTTTCTTTTCGATGTTCCGCTTCATGGCACCGCCTCCCAGTTCTTAGTTCTCACTGTCGTTGTCGCACAATCGGGAAATCGGCATAACACCAGGTCACGTCACCGCGAATCCCCGGCAATCGCGTTGATTGTAACGCCGACACCACGAATGTCCAGCAAACGTTTCTTATTGGCTAACGCCAAGATGAATTCCTCTTGGCACTTTCCCGATTGCGGGCCAATCACGGCGTTGCCGGAAGCGTGAGCCGCAGCCAATAAATCGTACTTGCATTCCGCGCCCTAACAGCGATACAAAGCTCGCGAGGAGGGCCTTATGTTACCTTTCAAAAACCTTATATGGGTGGCGCTAATGATTACGGCAATTTCCGCGGTTAAAGCCGGGACGCAAGAGGGCAAGGGCGTTACTCAGAGTACCCGGAGCATTGATCGTGGCGCGAAATTTTACGTGGCCCCGATGGATCGCGGGTTTGACGCCTTTCTGGTGGCCGCCCTGGTGAAGAAACAAGTGCCCATTGTGATCGTCAATGACCGCGCCAAGGCAGATTACGAAATAACTGGCGTCGCGGATTCCGAGAAAGCAGGCTGGGCCAAGACGATATTTTACGCGCCACAGTCAAAAGAACAGGCCAGCATTAAGGTTACGGAGATTAAGAGCGGCGAGATTGTTTACGGTTACGCGGTGCATAAGGAAAGCTCCTACAAAGGCAGGCAGAGCTCTGCCGAAGCGTGTGCTAAGCACTTGCGGGAAAAGATCGAAAAAAAATAGCGCCTCCCGGTTCTGGAACGGTTGGATTGCAAGGGATGGTTTGAGGATGACGCTCCGCGAGGACAATTTCCATGACCATGAAGACAGCGATTTGTACACTGGCAATGATGCTGGTGTTGCCGAATGGCAAAGCTCATTCCCTGCGGGCTTCACAGGCGCAACCACTTCAGAAGAAAATTCCGGCAGGCGTGCAACCCTTTTGGCAACGGGAGCGGCGGCGCAGAGCACAGACGTGGTGCCCAATTTCGACCACATTGTGGTGGTGATGTTGGAAAACCATAGCATCGGCGACATTATCGGCAGCCCGGATGCGCCGTATCTGAATTCGCTCACGGTGAACTATCCGCTCGCTGCGAATTATTTTGGAGTTTCGCACCCCAGCCTGCCGAATTACATGGCTCCGACGGGAGGCGACACGTTTTTCACCTCGAACTGCTCGATCGCGCTTGGCGGCTGCACGACGCCTGCGCTAAACATCGTGGATCGTATCGAGGGCAGCGCGAGAACATGGAAGGCTTACATGGAAGATATGCCCGCGCCTTGCTTTACGGGCAACAACTATCCGGTATTCGGCGCTACACCCGCCTACGTGGAAAAGCACAACCCATTCATCCACTACGACAACATCCGCAATACCCCAGCTCGCTGCAATCGAATTGTTCCCTATACCAATCTCACCGCGGACCTTGCGGCTCTGCCCAATTTTGTCTGGATTACGCCGAACATGTGTAACGATATGCACGACCAGTGTTCGGAACAACTGAGCGAGATCCAGGTCGGCGACACCTGGCTGAGCACGGAAATCCCCCGGCTGCAGAACTCCCCTTCCTGCACGGGCACGCAGACATGCCTGATCGTCATTGTGTTTGACGAGGGCTCCTTCAGTTACGTGCCGCCGGAAGATAATCACGTGTATACGGTCTTCATAAAGCCGGGTCCACGGCCTCCAAATTCAAACACGCTCTACAACCATTATTCGCTGCTGCGCACGATTGAGGCGGCATGGGGTTTGGCGCCGCTCACGGCGAATGACGCCGCGGCAACACCGATGGCGGATATGTTTTAGGGCGGGTCCGAACCCTTCGCACACAATACAATGCACGGATCCCCACCCTGGGGTGTCTAAGGGTGGGGATTCTGTTTTACGGGTGTTGCCTTTGCTTTAGCTGTTTTTTTCTGATGTTGCGTTTTCGTATTGTGTTTTGGGATCGGCTCACCTGTAAACCTTCATCCCTAAAGGGGTGAGTTATACGAAAGCGGTGAGATCGTTCGATGGCTTGGCGTTAGCGGTTAGAGCGAAACTTAACGGTTATCTGGACTTGCATGGAGACCGGTTGGCCATTCAGGAGGGCCGGGGAATATTTCCATTGTTTGACGGAGGCGATGGCGGCAGCGCGCAGGAGGTCGGGACCATCGAGCGCGGTCACTTGGACGACCTTTCCGGCGGCGTCCACACTGGCGCGCACGACGACATCGCCTTCGAGGTGCCTTTGACGCGCCAAATCCGGGTACTGCGGCGGCACGGACTTCAGCAAACGCCCTTGCTGCACTTTTCCCCCCATCGGCGGGGGTGGCGCGACTCCGTTCGCGGCATTTGCGCGATCGCCGAGTATCGAATTTTCCGAATTGCTCATCGCGCTATTCGGCATGGGCGCTGCGCTGCGTATCTCGGGCAAGGGAATTGCGGCGCCGGCAGATGGCGCGAGGGAATCACGTTGCACAGGTGCACGCAGGGTGGCATCGAGCGCGGGCCGAGCGACAATTTTGCGCGCCGGCTCGGCTGCGCTTTTATTTTCGAGTGAGGCTGCCGGGCTTTCTGCCAGGACTGAGGCTGCTTTTGCCGCCGCTTTAGGCGCATCCTTTATCCTGGAAGTTGTTTTTATCGCGCGCGAGTCGCGTGCGCTCGCAACGTCTGCGCTCGAATTGTTTGCTCGCGGATTTGCTGCTGCGAAATTGTTAGTTTCTGCGGCGCCGTACGGGCTCATCGTCGAAGCGCTGTTTCGATTCGCTGCATTCCTGTCAGCAGGCGAGGAAGCGTCTGGCACAGGCTGAGAAGGCGCCGCCGGATTCGCCACCGAACCAGCGGCGTAAGGCGCTGGCGCGCTTGCTGCCGACGTCGCCGAGTAATCGGGAGACGAACTTACCTGCGCATGGCTCGCTGCAAGCTCGCTTGGCGCTTTGTCACGCGCGACCGCGCCAGGCCCAAGCAGCATCCACCACGCTCCGCCCCCAACTACGATAAGCGCGCTCGCAGCAATTCCCAGAACCACACTGCTGCGCGACTTCGAGTGCGCGTGGAGCTCTTGGCGATCGTGTGCGATCTCCGCGCCAAGCGTGCCAAACACGGCAGTATTATTTCGCGGGCGAGCCTGCGCATGCGCTTCCCCGGCATCTTCGGCCACGGCGGCGTGTTCGTTTGTATCCGCTTCCGGGGGCTCGGCCACTGTAATCGCTTCCGCGCTACCGAAAAGGGTATTGGCCACGGCCGCGCTCGAGCGTTCGGAGCCACGCGTCGCAGCGCGCACTGTCGCGGCAGCGCGCTTTTCGTTTTTTTGAATTTTAGCGGCGGCGGACTTTTCGTTGCGCAAACGCTCCGTTTCGAGCCGCGCTACAATCTCTTTGTGTTCTTTTTCGGACCGAGCTTTCTCGACTTTTTCCGCAAGCAGCGCTTTTTCTGCGTCGGCGGCGGACAGCTTGGCGGCCTTTTCCGCTGCGGCGGCTTCGACGACCTTGTGCATCGCTTCCGATTTGTCTTTCGCGGCTTTCTCCCGTGACGCAGCTTTTTCCTGGCTGCGGCTGGGCAATCCTGCGGCGCTCATTCCGTAGCCCAACATGGTATCGGCGGCCTTTTCCGTGGCAACGCGCTGGCTTTCGGCTTTTTCGTGCACCGCGCGGTTCGCGGCGGCGATTTCGGAGGCGTGGCGCTCGACTTCCAGTTTCGCGAGAATCGCGCGAGTTTCCTCGGCCTCCTTCTGTTTTTGCTCACGCGCGGCGCGAGCATCGGCTTGCGCTTTTTCCCTGGCGGCTTTCTCGGCTTCCAGCTGCTGCGCGCGTTCGCGAGCTTTTGCCGCAAGCTCCTCGGCGGCGCGTTCCCGAGCGATGCGGGCTGCTTCGGCCTGCTCGGCCGCCAGCTGTTCTGCGGCCGCGCGGGCATCCGCCGCGGCCTTTTCCTTCGCAGCGCGTTCCGCTTCCTGCTGCTGCTCGCGCTCGCGAGCCTTCACGGCAATTTCCGAGGCGGCACGTTCGGCAGCAAGTCGCTCGGCTTCGGCACGCTCAGCGGCCATCTTCTCGGAAGCCTCGCGCATCTCCGCAAGTCGCTGCTGCTCGGCTAACTCCTCTTCGCGTTCGGCTGCACGGCGCGCGGCATCCGCGCGGCGCTGGGTTTCTCTTTCAGCGGCGATGCGCTCGGCCGCGGCGCGCTCGGCGGCAACCTGTTCGGCGAGGCGCGCCGCTTCGGCACGCTCGCCAGCTGCTTTCTCTTCCGCGGCACATTGGATGTCAGCTTTTTCTTTCGCCTTTTTGTCGGCGTCGAGCTTTTCTGCCTGGGCTTGCGCAGTTTGACGACGAAGCGCTATGGCGGCTTCCGTTTCGGCGCGGGCGGCGTCATCGACGGATATTCTTTCGGCCCATGCTTTTTCTCCGGCGATTTCAGCCTGCTCAGGCAAAGGTTCGGAAGGGAAGTGCATACCCCAGAATCCGATGGCGCGCTCGGTGAATTCCACCTCGACATATTCTTCGGCAGGCCCCGAGCTGCGCACATTCACCACGCGGCACCGCGTCACTTGCCCGCTCATTGTGTGCGTGACGGACAGCATCTGCCCGCGCGTGACCTTGGTGGCCATCCGCAGCACGCCGCCCTGCTGAAACACGATTAGCGTGCGCGTATCTTCGTGAAAGGCTTTGGGGATTTCGCTGCTGCCGGGAACCGGAAGGCCCTCGATCGAACGCACCTGCACGGGAATTTCGATGCAGACAGGCTCATGCTTGCGCGCGCGCGTGCCGGCGGCGGTTAACGCGCCGGGTAAATCTTTGATTTCAGTGCTCACGTTTCCCACACAGTTCCGACGCGCGCTATAACTGAGAGGTTCTTGGGGGCTCGCCTAAGCGCGGTCGATTCCATCGTTAAGGCTGTTCATTCGTTCAACTCATAATCGTTCAAGCGCAAATCTTTTACATTTCACAATGTCAGGACTGCGAACGCTGCGTGCGGCTTCGAACTGCGCGCGTCGCCTCCATCACTCAGCGATTGCTGCAATTCCCGCGAGGCCGCTGACTGCTGAATCCGATTTCGCGGTGCGTTGCGTTTCCTCGCCCACATTGCCCGCCGCTGAAGTGGCATCGCGTTCGTTGCGCAGCTCCGATTCCGTCAGCGCCAGCAGCTTGACGCGCACGTTTCCTTCGGCGCACATTTGCCACCCGGTTTCGCGCACCAAGTGCAGCCAGCGTTCATAGCGGGAATCCCCCGAGCGCGAAATATGAGCAGCCACATTTATAGTGTGCTAACGGGGCGCAGCCGGAGCAATGGTACTGGGTGCGAGATGTGCCACAGCGGAACCTGTCCAGGGGAACAGGTAATCTGGTAGGTCTGCGAAGGCTGGGGAATCACGAGTTGCGCGAAAGGCCCAACCTTATGCACTCAAGGGTGGGGCACCGTCGGAAAGGATGATCCGCGCTAAAGGAAGCCCGGCGCGCTAACTGGGGCGGGGCCAACCATCTTCCCAATTCGAATAGTAAAATTTGGTGCGCTTGAGGGAGCGCAAACCGTCCAGCGCGTCATCCAGACACAAGCGTTCGGTTATTTGGCTGTCACTCCCATCCAATTCGTTACAACGCTGCCGTATGTGCGCTTCGGCGATGGAGATACGGTCTCGTAGTTTGATTGGGTCAAGTTCAAGCAGAGCCTCGACATAAGGCTTTTGCCATTGAGGATATTCGAGCTCCATTGGTGCGCTCCTGCCTCTGGCAGAGTGAAAAGGCAACGTCCTTGCCAGAAGGCCGCTGCGTAGAATTCACATGACAATTCACCGTTGCGCACGGCGACTGTCGTAGGTATTACGTTGCAGAAATTAGTTTGGATGACTGATTCTGTCCATAAAGCCATTTCTGTAAAAATGGGGAGGGAATTAGAGGATTTGTTCGGGCAGGAGCCTCAAACTTGTGCTCACTGCTTCAGCGGAAGGCTTTGCGAACTATGGAGATCAGAACCCCCACTTTCGTTCGACTTCGCTCACTATAAACCCCGTGGCGAAGCGGGAACGGCTAACTCGCGATGCAGGACGCGGAGACTATTGATCGCGTCACTGAGAGCCAATTGTTCTCCGTCGTATACCGAGGCCGTGAGGCTTATTTCCCGGATGCGCTGGTGAACGGCTAATACCGCAACTTCCGCGCGCGCTTTTAATGTTATCGGGTTCAGTTCCAGCAGGGCCGCCCGATATAACTCTTTCCAGTCGTTTACTGGATTCCATATGCCAGCGAAACATCCGTCAGAAAAAGCCCAGGCATCAAAGTGAACCAGCACCGGCCGCCCTGACTTATGCTCCAAAACAAATTCGCATTGCAAGGAGCCGTGATCATGAAATCGCTTGAATGTGCCGGCAGCGTCCTGGGTCTTGTAACTGAGCTCATCGAGGGTCTTCCCTAGGATCTCCGGGCGGCTATAACCGAGAAGGTGGCAGGCCCCAGCCGAGCAATCCAACACTTTCCGGGAAGCATCCGAGTAAAAAATGTGGTCGCCCGTCAGCTCCGGGTGCGTGTGGCTACGAATATTGATGAGCGATTGCACGAGGTTCAGGAGATCGCGGCTGTCGCCGCCTTTTTCCACAAAAGCGTCCACTACTTCGGCCACTGTCGCCAGTGCCCCACTGTAGCCGGAAAGCATGATCACCGGGACATGGGGCTTTTGCCGCTTCATATGCGTGGCGACGATTCCGCCATCCATGTCCGGCATGGAATAGTCCACGAGCACAGCATCCACCGGCTGCGAAGCGAAAATGGCCAACCCATCTTTGCCGCTAGAGGCGGTGACGGCAGAGAGGCCCACGGATTCCAGAAGCATTTTACGCATCGTTAAACTTGAAACGTCATCATCAATACAAAGGACAGAATACTGCCGAGGCTGCGCTTGTGTCGCACTCATAAGATCCTCCTTCCGTTGCTGAATCGCCGAAGCTGCTAGGCCTGCGTTGGTCACCTGGTAGGAGAGCTGCGATTAAACCAAAACTAGGCTTGCCTGTCTGTTCAAAAAAGGACAGTGGACTCGAAAGCAGGGACGCCGCGTCTTTCAGATTCGACATAGAGGTTTGTAGGGAGATCGTGATTCCGCGTGAACAACGCCAAGTTACAGTTACGGTCCCCGTATAACCGGGATTACGTGGCGGGGTTAGGGAGCACGTCCAAGATCTTCCGGGCCGAGTTGGCCACGCGAGGTGCCGCCATTTCTTTTTTAACGCGTAACAATACGGTCCTGTCGGAATCTTTTTTTACTTTTCTTATCTTTTTGCGCATGCGTAGATAGTGTCATTCCCCCCGAAGCAATACAGTCCCCTATTGAACAGGTGCGAAAATAGGTTGTGGGGCCACCGCGTCACTGGTTCCAAGCGCAACCCTTCGCATCCAGGCACAAGGCATTGCTAAAAGGCACAAGACAGATGGCCAAGGGGATTTTGCCTGGCGAAGTGCTCCTTCAATTCAGCGTGGCCGCTAATATTCCCGTTTCCAGTAACTTTGCCAATTGTGGGGCGGGCACCGGCTGGCTGAAATAGTATCCTTGTCCTTCATTACAGCCGTGAGCCTGCAGGAAGGCGACCTGCTCGGCTGTTTCCACCCCCTCGGCGATCACCCGGTGCTTGAGGCTGGTGCCCATATTGATCACCGCGCTGATGATGGTGGCATCGTCGGTGTCCGCGACGATCTCGTGCACGAATGACTGATCGACCTTCAGAGTGTCGATCGGAAACTGTCGCAGATAACTCAAACTGGAATAACCGGTGCCAAAATCATCAATTGCCAGGCGCACCCCCATGGCTTTGAGTTTCTGGAGCACCGGAGCACTAAAGTCGACATGGTGCATGAGGACGCTTTCCGTCAGTTCGAGTTCGAGATAGCGCGGCTCCAACCGCGTATCCTCCAAAATAGTCCGAACACCTTCCAGGAAATCCTCGCTGCGAAACTCCACCGAAGATACATTGACCGCCATCTCGATGGGCCGCAATCCAGCATCCTGCCAGGCCTGCGCTTGCCGGCACGATTCGCGTAGCACTCATCGACCGATGGGCAGCATCAAGCCGCAATCTTCGGCGATGGATACGAATTGCAGCGGACCGAGCAATCCCCGCTCTGGATGCTGCCAGCGAATGAGCGCCTCAACGCCCGTGATCTCTCCTGTTTTGAGATCGATCTTAGGCTGGTAATGCATTACGAACTCATCGCGATCAAGGGCGTTGCGCAGGTTGCCTTCCACCGATTGCCGTTCCACAGCCCGGAGGTTCATATCCTGCTCAAAGAACTGGTAATTGTTACGGCCCTTTTCCTTGGCTTGGTACATGGCCAGGTCGGCATTTTTGATTAAGATGTCCGCCTCCTGGCCGTCGTCTGGGTAGGTGGTCACGCCAATACTCGCAGTGACGCGGAGGGTATGTTGGCCGATGTCGTGCGGTGCGATGAGCGCATGCAGGATCTTTCCGGCCTTGACTCCGGCATCGCCTGCGTGCGCAATCTCCGAAAGAAGCACCACAAATTCATCTCCACCGAGGCGGCTTACCGTATCGGAGGTGCGAACACAGGCTAGCAAACGCTTTGCAACCGACTGAAGCAGTTTGTCGCCAACCGCATGACCCAACGAATCGTTGATGTGCTTGAATCCGTCCAAATCTATATACTGCACTGCGAACCGAGTGCCGTTACGATCGGAGGTCGCAAGCGCCTGGCTAAGCCGATCCTTCAGCAGGATGCGGTTAGGCAAATTCGTGAGAGTATCGTGTTGCGCCAAATGGGACATTTCCAGTCCCATCGCCCTGGACACGGATACGTCGTGGAAAACAATTACGGCGCCGACGACCAAGCCGTCGCGGTCATGGATCGCGGCAGCAGAATCTTCGATGGCCGATTCATGCCCGTCGCGCCGGATGAGGATACAGTGGGGAGTAAGTCCCACAGTTTTATTTTTCTCCACCGCACTTCGTAAAGGATTCGGGCAGGATTCTCGCGTGCTGCCGTCGATGATTTTAAATACGTCTTCGATCGGTTTGCCGAACGCCTCCTCCCGCGTCCAACCGGACATCTTTTCCGCTACAACATTCAGGTAGGTAACTTTCCCCGCGAGGTCGGTGCAGAGCACAGCATCCCCGATAGAGTTGAGCGTGACTTGGGCGCGCTCTTTTTCCGTAAACAACGCCTCTTCCGCGGCCTCGCGCTCGGCCATATTGCGTATAGCGCGGGCGAGGGAGTAACTGTCGAGATGATCGGCCAAAATGTAGTCTTTTGCTCCGTGCCGTAAGGCTTCCAAGGCAATGCGTTCGTCCGCCGCACCGGCTAGCACCAGGGTTGGAATGTTCGGTACCGCCAGCCATAGCCTATCGAACGTCTCGAGGCCCTGGCTATCCGATAGCGACAGATTGACAAAGATCGCCCATATGCCCTTTTGCCGCAGTCGTTCGATGCCTTTAGCAAGCGTCGTAACCCACTCGCCCTGAAATGGGCCATCGCTGGCGTTGCGTAGCGCCTCGCGAAAAACCTCGGCATGCGAGGGAACGTTGTCGATGAGAAGTAGCGTCCTTATATTTGCCATATTCGGGTCCCTACCGTACAGTGCCTTTTGTTTCAAATTGCAACTGTCTTGTTCTATACAGTTCACCCAAAGAGTAAACACAGGGGTTGAAGCGGATCCGCCGTTGTTTATCAGACTTGGGGGAAGGGGGAGCCGCTTATTGGCGGTTTAACGCGAGGCAATGAACTTAGTTTGCGCGGTGCAGCCGAATACCGAGAGTGATGCCGAGCATGCACAGCCCGTTATTGGCCGCTATATTCAGAAGGCAGGCCGCCATTCGCCCCTGGTGAAAATACGCCATGCTTTCATAGGCGAATTCCGAGAAAGTTGTAAACGCGCCGCAAAATCCCGTGGCCAGCAGCAAGCGCCAACGATCGTGCGCATGGCCGTGAGTCCCGGTCAGGACGTACCCGACGACAATACAGCCAATAAGGTTGACGGCCAGCGTCCCGTAAGGGAACCCATGATGGCGGGAAAGTTCCGAAGAGAAGTTCTTAATCAGGTAGCGAGCGATGCCACCGGCGACCGCACCCAGCGAAACGTAAACAATATTCTTCCACATGATGACCTCCTACGAATCAAGTTTGTAGGAGTCATCAGCCCTGGCGGGCGGTTAAGGCGAACCCCATCGCCGCATTTGTATTTCGCGCGGCGCTATTGTAGCACCTCGGAATCCGCAAACTGGCCCAATACTTTTCGCGATCCTTTCGTTTGCACGCCACGCACCGCGGTTTTAGGCGCAGCCGTATGCGCAACCCACCGAGCGAGAACTTTAGCACGGATTTCCATTTTGCCTTCCCGGCCACCAGACAGTATACACCCAACCGCCCACGTTGGGGCCGTTTTTCATGCTTTCCGTCCCGAGCAACCCCGGCGGGCCACGAAGGGGCCAGCCCTGCCTCTTCCGGGTACGGGAAAACCGGAAATTGCTTCAATGTCCAAACGATTTCTCAGACACCTCTCCGTCCCCCCTCCTGCCTTCGGCCGGTTTGCTTGCCCGCCGCCGGGCCCTATCCGCCCGGCACCGGTAGAGCCTCAATCCGTCGCACCATGCTACCAAACAGGCACCGCGTCAGATGGCTCTCCGCCAACAGCAGCCAGTAATACCGGGCGTGTTTTACCAGCCGTCCACCCGTCTTCACCAATCGCTGCTGCAAGCTCGTCAGGGACCAGTTGTCGATTCTCTTCGCCACGACCAGCCGCCGCCACAGGTTACCCAAGTTGTAGGCGATCACGCTCAGCCACAGGCGCACCTCGTTGGACCGGAAGCGATGGCAGCTCAGCCGCGTCATCTTCACCGCTTGCTTGCCTTCCTTGATCCACTGCTCTGCCGTTCCCCGCTTGTTGTAGAACCGCACTACCGCCCGGCTGTCGGTCTCCAGGTTCGTGACGATGAATCCGACGCGAGGGAACAGTTCCCCAAAGTGGAACTCCACTTTCGCCACGACCCGCCGCGCCGTTTTCCAACTGGCTGCCTGATAGAGAAAGCTCTTGTACCAGACCACCGGCTTGTGGCTCGGGCGTCCCACCGGACGCCTCAGCAGTTCGGCGATGTCCCGCTCTAGGCTGTCGTTGGCCGGGATGCGGATGGCGTACTTCACGCCTCGCGCCTCCAGTGCCTCGTAAATCTCCGGCTTGGCGAAGGCTGCGTCGGCACGGAGCACCACGTCTTTGCCCAGCTTCTGTTGCCGCTCGATCTCGGGAAGCAGCAGTTCTTCCCAGTCGTCGGCACTGTGGACGTTGCCGGGCCGCAGTTTTGCCGCCAGACAGTCGCCCTCGCGGTTGAACAGCAGCAGCGGGTGGTAACAGGTGGATTCGAAGTGGCCGTTGTACGCGCTGTTCTCCTGCTGGCCGTAAACCGGAATCTCGGTCGAGTCCATGTCCAGCACGACGCGCTGGGGAGATTCGATAGTTTCCGCCTTGGCGATCAGCTCTCGGTTGATCGAAGCCAGGCCAGCGAGGTTTCCTTCTTGGGTAAGCAACTCCGTCTCGAATGATTGCAACCGAGAAGTCAGCGCCGCTCCACGCTCCCAGATCTTCTCCGAACCGATTAGCCGGAACGTCGGATCTTGCGAGAGCCGCTCGGCATCGTTGACATCCTCATAGCCGGCTATCCGACTGTAGACGGACTGGCGCAACAGGTCCGCCAGAGGGAGCTGCGTGTTCTTCCCAAGCCGTGAGTCGGTCAGGTGCTGGGCGATGAGTTCGCCGAAACCCAAACGTTCGTCCAACTCGCGCACCAGAATCAGGCCACCATCGGAGGTGACGCGTGATCCCTGGAAATCCACCTTCAGAGAAGCGTTGAAAGAGAGCTGAAAGGGCTGATTCGGTTTCTCACCCATTGGGTATCGTCCTCGGGAACCTGTTCATCACGTTCGAACCCGCATGAATAAAGACGTCGCAGGACTCCCCGCGGTTCTCAGTAAGTGCTCATAATGGAAATCTGGGTTTAGTAAACATTTCTCTTGCAAGGCATGCGTTTGGTGCTAGACTAACTTTGAATAGGCAGTGGATCTCGCGGTAATTTGCCTATGAAAGCGAAGAAAAAAAGCCTTTTCAGCCCCGAAGCTTTCCTCAGGTCGGCTGGTGTTGCGCGAAGGGTTGTCGAGTACCAAAAGTCAGAGAACGTCTTCTCCCAGGGCGATTCCGCGAAAAGTGTTCTGTACGTTCAAAGGCGCCATCAAGCTCTCCGTAATTAATGAAGTTGGCAAAGAGGCCGTGGTAGCGCTGCTGGGTCCCGGCGACTTTTTTGGCGAAGGGTGCATGGCAGCGCAATCGATCCGTATGGGAACTGCTTCCGCGATCGCACCCAGCACAATCCTGATCATCGAAAAGGACGAGATGATTCGCGTGCTGCACACCCAGCACGCGTTCTCCGACCGCTTCATGCAATACATGCTTACACGGAACATTCGCATCGAAGAAGACCTGGTCGATCAGCTTTTTAATTCCAGTGAGAAGCGATTGGCACGCACGCTACTGCTGCTGGCTCGCTACGGCCAAGAACCCAAGCCGCAGAAGCTACTCCCCAAGGTATCGCAGGAAATGCTGGCGGAAATAATTGGCACCACCCGTTCTCGCGTTAATTTTTTCATGAACAAGTTCCGGAAACTGGGCTTTATCGAATATAACGGCGAGATCCACATCAATAGTTCTCTCCTCAGTGTCGTCCTTCACGAATAGCCGCTGGCTTTCGCGCCCCCTAAATTACGCGGTAAAAAGTGGCATCGCCTCCTCCTCGGGGGGTGAACAAAATGAAAATTCATGCGTACAGGGATTCACGGATGGAGAAGGCAACGATAAAAGGTTAGGCTGATTGCTGAGTTAGGCCACTGGCGGTCATGTCCCTTCGGAGAGTGACTGCACACGGTAACCCGAGCCGGGCCTTTGCAGTTTGACCGGCTTGGAAGTTATCCTTGACCGCCAGTCTTCTGTAGCTAGCTATTTCGGTCAGAGTTGAGCTGGAGCAGGCCTATAAACCCCTTCAACCGAAGCGCTGGAAGCTCGAAGTTACGACCAGTTTGCGGCCCGGCACTTCGTAGCGCACTTTAGCCTCAAGCGTTTTGTCGGGAGCGGGATTAAGACTCCCCCTACCAAGGGGTGGGGCAGCCAAAAATCTAAATGTGGCTTACTCGCGCTGCAGGACGCGCAGGCCATTTAGCGCGTCGCTGAGGAGCGCCATTTCGCGAAGAGCACTGGCTGGGGAAAGGGCGCTTGCGGCAAGGGCGCTCACTGCGGGTGCCGCGGCTGCCGTGCTGTGTGGTCCAGGTTTGGCCGCTGGCGGGGTTCCTGGCGACGAAACAGTGGACCCGGGTGAAGTCGCGAGACCGGGGGGTGGGCCTAATTCGCGCTGGCGCTGATGAATGGCCAGCAGCGCCACCTCTATGCGCGCCTTTAATTTTGCGGGGTTGAACTCGAGCAGGGTAGCGGAATATAGCTCCTTCCAGTCATGTACTGATTTCCACACGGCCGCCAGGCATCCATCCGGAAAGGCCCACGCTTGGCGGCGTATAAATAGCGGGCGCCCGCTTTTATGCTTCAGGATGGAGTCACTTTCCATCTTGCCGAGAGTACGAAGCTGCTCGAATTGAGAGACGGTCTCCCCCGGGTTGTAGGCGATCTCATCAATGGTCTTCTCCAGGAACTGCGAGCGGCTATAACCGACGTATCTTCCTCTCCTAAACTCCGCTGAGTTCTGAATAAG
>JRHI01000441.1_pt1 | contig 45181 bp, 45 predicted proteins | sample 215371 | NCBI WGS metagenome assembly JRHI01 (sample SAMN02929681, study PRJNA255918) | sediment metagenome | biome: cave system; feature: Ice Cave; material: Sediment; isolation source: sediment from deep within a dark volcanic ice cave with no known source of... ... | reverse complement strand
GACAAGGAGGAGCGGGCAAGGGAGGAGCGGGCAAGGAGGAGCGGGCAAGGGGGAGCGGGCAAGGGGGGAGCAGACAAGGCGAGCTACCAGGGCAACCGCAAGGGATTGCCCGTACATGTCACGATGTGTGTAGATTGGTGGACAAGGCGACCGCAAGGGTCGTCCCTACTATATTACGCCAGGTGGCTGTTGCTGCTTGCGGTGAGGGGCGGCAGTTTTATGGTGAGTCGTTTTGCGTGGGTATTATGGGGTTGTTTTTGAGGTTGTTCGGCAGGGGACTCTTGAGATGTTACGAAACTTTGTGCATCATTAATGATGACGAGCATGACGGCTGTGATCAGGAGGAGGCGGGAGGCATCGATGAGGAGTGGGGTGAGGGCTAGATTGCCGAGGCGGTACCAGGTGGCCCATAGCTGGCCAACGACGCTCCAGAGGGCTAGTCCACCGGCGATGTGCTGACCGGCGCTGCGAAACCATGACGATTTCGATGCAGTTGAATTGAGAAGTGAAGAGACAAGAGAGCGACAATTTCTTTTACTCTCCGTAATATCCAGGAGGGCACCGATGACCATGGCAATCACTTCCATGCAAAACTATTTCAGTCCTAAAAAGTGAGATTGTGGCCGTCTTTATGACAGCGGATACATGCTTCGTGATCCTTTCATTGCAATGGCATGGCTGAGCCATGCAATCTTCATGGAGGAAATAATGGCACAATTTAACAATGTCAACGATTTTGTGGGTTCCTACAGCGGGAGCTATGATGGACGTCATGCAGAGGTGACAATCATGGCAGGCGCGCCAGGAGTAGTTTCATTCAATACTCTTTTTACTGTCACATTCACTGATCTTGATCGTAATGAGCACTATCAAGGGATAGCAGCAGTCCCGGAAGGTGCCATCGATACTCATATCTTCTCTGACTTCACGCTCAATAGAGTTGCAGGGAACGGTTCGGTTTATTGGAGCAAGCTGTATCTTCACACATGGGATACCTCGTATATGTCAGGTGTAAGTGTGTGGAATAATATCGAGTTTGGCATGTCTTTCAGAAGGAATTAGCAGCACTCGAAGTTAAATATTACAATGGGCAAGCGGCACGCACCGGGTGGTTGGCTAATAGGTAGATCAAGCCTCAGAGGGAGAAAATAGGGCGGGGAGAATGGTGTAGGGAGAGGCATCGGCAAATCCTGTACCCAGAAGCAGGGTAGCTACTATGATAAGTAGGATGCAGGGAAATACAAAGTGTATCAAGAGTATCAACTGTTTCAGGTGTTTCAGGTGTTTCAGGTCAATCAGAGTAACAAGAGTATCATTCAGGGCAGGGGCAAGCCCTGCTCGTACATTTTAACTACGTGAGGGCTCAAGAGAGAAGCAGATGAGGCTGATTTCATTTTAAACATGGCTTAGAAGAGGTGTTTCTATAAGAATTCACAAACTCTGATGTATCAAGAGTATCAAGAGTATCAAGAGTATCAAGAGTATCAAGAGTATCAGGTGTGTCATATACATGTGAGTCGAGTAGGGTCAGAGTATCAAGAGTAACAGGTGTATCGTGAGGCAGGTGTTATATGTATGTGGATGGCGTAGTGGAAGATGGCAGATCATGAACGGGAGATGAGAGTGAATCAGCGGTATTTTCGGGGAGATACCGCTGATTTTCCCTCCTAAAAGTTTTGGAATGAGGGATGCTTTATACTGAGTCAAAATTCATCACCTCGCTCCCATAGCATACCTGCCAGCAACGCCCCAGCAATGTGCATGAGGATTAGGCGCTGGTTTTGTGCTCTGTCAATAGGTCGAGTAGCCACTGCTCGTCATGAATCGGGATACCGGCTTTCTGAGCCTTTGTCAGCTTAGAGCCGGCATCTTCTCCAACGATGAGGTGCTTGAGTGATTTGCTCACTCCCGATACGATTGTACCGCCGAGCTTCATAATGGCCTCTTCTGCCGCGGGACGTGTCATGGTAGTCAGACGTCCCGTTAGTAAGAAGGTTTGTCCTGCCAATGGCCCTGTTGCTTCCTGCTGCTGCTCGGCCTGTATATTCACACCGGCCTGGCGCAAGCGCTCGATGAGCGCATAGTTCTTTTCAACCTGCAGCCAGTTGTAGACACTCTGTCCAATGATGGGACCGATACCAGGAACCCCGACGATTTCTGCCTCGCTGGCGTTGAGTAGATTGTCGATATTCCCGAAGGCACCAGCGATAATCTGTGCCGTTTTCTCGCCCATGTAACGGATATTTAGCCCAAAGAGAAGACGCCAGAAGCTGCGTTGTTTACTGGCTTCAATAGCCGCCAGCATCTTATCCGCGCTCTTATCCTTGACACCTTCTAAAGCCAGCAATTGTTCGCGGGTCAATGTATAGAAATCAGCGACGCTTTTGACATAACCTGCACTGATCAGTTGTTCACACATCTTCTCGCCAATGGTATCGATATCCATCGCTCCGCGGGAGACGAAGTGAATGGTACTCTCGAGATTGCGGGCTGGACACTCTTCGTTTGGACAGTAAGCCATTGCTTGATCAGGAACGCGTAAGATAGGTGTGTCGCACAGTGGGCAGCACTCGGGCAGGTGATATACCTCCTCTTGACCTGTGCGCCTTTCGACCACGGGCTTGACCACCTGCGGAATAACCTCTCCTGCACGCTGCACGAGTACCCAATCGCCAATACGCAGGTCTTTGCGCTGAATATCCCCTTCATTGTGCAGCGCGGCGCGCGACACCGTTACTCCGCGAATGTTGACAGGCTCCAGTGCTGCCCAGGGGTTGACCGAGCCGGTGCGACCAATGTTGACGCGAATGTCGAGCAGCTTTGTGGCAACCTGTATTGGAGGGTATTTAAACGCGATTGCCCAGCGTGGATCTCGTGCTACTGTACCCAACTCCTGTTGCTGGGCCAGTTCATTAATTTTAATGACTACTCCATCGATCTCATAGGGGAGATTGAAGCGCTCCTTCTCCCACCTGGTGCAATAGTCCATCACTTCAGCTAAAGTTCTGGCCTGTTGAATATGCGGGTTGACGGGGAAGCCCCATTCGCGCATCAGTTGTAACGCTTCCCACTGTGAGCTAAACTCCATTCCTTGCATATAGCCAAGCTGATAGCCAAAGAAATTGAGATGGCGCGTTGCCGTAATGCGGGAGTCTTTTTGTCGCAGCGAACCAGCTGCGGCATTGCGTGGATTGGCGAAGAGTTTATCATCTTTCATCTGCTCGTTGAGCTGCTCAAAGCTTTGGGTCGACATGTAGATCTCGCCGCGAACCTCGACTTTCCCGGGTATATGCTCTCCTCGTAACTTCTGCGGAATCGTGCGAATGGTTCGTATATTTGGCGTCCAGTCTTCACCAGTCAGGCCATCGCCTCGAGTAGCTCCTACAGTCAGTTTGCCCTGTTCATATGTCAGTGCCATTGCCAGCCCATCGATCTTCAGCTCGCAGACGTATTCAAATGTGGCGTTGGGCAAAATATTGAGCGCCCGTTTGTGCCAGGACAGCAATTCTGCTTCATTGCGTGCATTCGCCAAACTGAGCATCGGAACCGGGTGCTTATGTTGTGCTACGTCCTGTGCAGGTCCCGCTCCAACGCGTTGTGTTGGCGAGTCCGGCGTTTGTAGTTCGGGGTGTTCCTGCTCGATACGCAGTAGCTCAATCATCAACTGATCATACTCTGCATCGGTGAGCGTAGGATCATCTTTAACATGATATTGATAGTTTGCTTCCTCGATCTGGTGGCGTAGTTCTGCGACATGGGCCTCGAGTTCCTCAGCCGAGCTGTGCCCAGTCTCTGCGAGGGCGAGTGTTTCACTATCGTCATGCAGCGAAGTATTTTTTTGTGTAGTTTGTTGCTCGTCCATTCACAAGGGCTCCTGGAACTATTCTAGACTCTGGTCTATTATATATTCTTATTGCTCTTCTTCAAAATGGTTCATAGTGAAAGACGGGTGGGTTAGCCTCGAATAGGCCGTTGATATGGCTCCGCCACTGCGGAAAGAGTGGACCGCCTCTGAAGTCTTTCGTATGGGCTTCAAGCGATGACCATACATTTATGAGCATGTACTGCCCGGGTTTTTCGATGCAGCGTTCTGCTCGTGACGAGATACACCCTGGATGCTGGCGAATCACATTCATGCCACGCACAATGGCCTGTCCCAGCTCTTCCTCTTTACCTTCAAGAGCTGTAAAAATTGCGATCTCAGTAACCATGTAAGACATTCCTCCATTTTTACCTGTATAGTACCACTTTTAGAAAGTTGAAAGCCTTTGAATATCCTGGCCAACCACGCGGTGGTCACAAACCTACCTTAAGGTCAGGCAGCTACACACCTTGAGATTCGCCCCAGTCCTGTTGAAACGTCTGCTGAAGAGTATGCAGTACTCCCTGATCAGAGACAATAATGCCCAGTTCGCGATTCTGATCGAGCGATTGGGTAGAAATGTTCTCCGAACCAATGAAGGCTTTCTGCCCATCTACTATCATTATTTTTGCATGCATAAAGAGCCGCGAATCTTCGCGCACCTGGACGCCTCCCTGTTTAATGGCGCTGATACCCTGGCTATTACTATCGCCTGAAGAACCATGGGGAGCGGGCAGAATCACCTGTACCTGGACGCCATGTTGCACTGCGCTCACAAGAGCCTGCTCAATGATAGCGTCGTTCATCTCTTCCGCCTCGACCAGCAATGTACTGTGAGCACTGTTGATCAGTGCGAGAAAAGCATTGCGCGCATTGACGGGACTGACGATAAGGTTAGGATCATTGAACTGAGCCGCTGTGCGATTCCAGTCCGCCTGGAAGATAGCTATGACGGCCTGTACATCTTGTGGATTGGCATCGACGATATCGTATTCGCGGTTGCTGAATCCACTGCTGCCGCTATAACTACCAAGGGCTGAACGAGAGAAATTCGATGTCATGATGTAAGCAGTGACGCCATCGATAATCATACCCTTCTCGTGCGTCAAGGCAAAACTCGGATTGCTATCCTGTACTTTGGCTCCCGCGGCCCTCAACTGATCCATGGTACGGGCAGGTGAACCTCCGCCAAACGGATGTGGTTCGAGCATGACTCGCACATCTACTCCTCTGTTTGGCGCTTCTTCCAGGGCGCGAATAACATTGCGGTCGGTTAAAAGGTATATTTCTATCCAGACAGACTTCTTCGCAGCGCTGATAGCATCGGTAATCGGATGTTCACCCGCATCCGGCTCAACGAAGACATGGACGCCCTGTACTCCTGGACCAGTTGTACAATTCCCGGCGCACGATGATGTATTGTTTGATACCGGTAGGTTGACGGAGCACCCTTCCAGTACGATACAGAGTGCGATAATGGTGAGATATTTCCAGGATGAAATGCCTCTGCTCATGAGCAAAGATGTGGAGTACATAGCTTTTCCTCATCAGATACATAAAGAATAACGCATAGTGTAAAGAACGAGTTTAGGATAGCACATGTGTACAAGAAAAGCTCGTTTTTTTGATGAATTACAAGAGCGTCACGCGTGGATGGGACTGGCTGTAACGTGTAGTGTTAGACATGGAAGCGAGAGATGCTGTCAAATCAGTGGTGCGGCAATGAGAAACGAGGCAAGCAGCACATGCAATGCGCTGCTTGCCTCGTTCTAAAGCCTGTTCAAAGCTGGACGAAATTATGGGTGTAAGAACACGTACAATGGAGCCAGCACCAGAGTAATCGTGCTGAGCAGCTTAATGAGAACGTGGAGAGAAGGACCCGCGGTATCCTTGAAGGGATCGCCAACGGTGTCACCCACTACGCTAGCCTTGTGCGGCTCACTCTTCTTGCCCAGGACGGTACCCTTGGGATCGTGGCGATCAACCATCTCACCCTCTTCGTTCACACGCAGGTAGCCAGCCTCGATGTATTTTTTCGCATTGTCCCAAGCGCCACCACCGTTGTTCAGGAAGAGAGCAAGGACGATGCCACCCATGGTGCCGACCATCAGCATGCCTGCCTCTGCCTGTGGACCAAGGATGACGCCGACGGCGATGGGTGTGAAGACTGCTATGACGCCAGGCAATATCATAGCACGTAGTGCACCACGAGTACTGATATCTACACAGCGAGCATAGTCGGGTTCAACGCGATCCTCGACATTTTCAGCCATAATCTTGGGATTCTCTTTGAACTGGCGACGCACCTCTTCAATCATACGCTTGGCAGCAGCACCAACAGCGCGAATTGCCAGGGCGCTGAAGAAGAAGACCAGCGTGATGCCGATCAGTGCTGCGATAAAGACGGAGATATTGGCCAGGTCAACACGGTAGACGGCTGGATCGTGTTTGAAAGAGTAGAGTACATCAAGGTAAGCGCTGAAGAGCAGGAAGGCTGCCAGGGCGGCAGAGCCGATACCATAGCCCTTCGTCAAAGCCTTGGTGGTGTTACCTACACCGTCAAGCGCATCGGTGATATCGCGCACGGATTCAGCTCCACCCCCCATTTCAGTGATACCACCAGCATTGTCGGTGATAGGTCCGAAGGTATCCATCGCGAGGATATAGGCGCAACTCATGAGCATACCCATGGTGGCGACAGCTGTTCCGAAGATACCACCGGGATTGATGATCTGTGGAATGTTCGAAGCGTGAATGATTACCTGGCTGCCCAGGAAGAAGGAGAGGAACAGGGCGACACAGATAGCCAGTACAGGCAGTGCAACGCATTCGAAACCAACAGCTACACCGGTGATGATGGTTGTGGCCGGGCCGGTGAGTGTCGCGGCAGCGATCTCACGAACTGGGCGCCATGTGCCAGCGGTATAGTACTGGGTGATGAACACGAAGGCGATGCTTAAGAGAATACCGACGGTACCTGCCAGGCCGAACCAGACCCAGGGTGGTACGCCGTTGGTTGCGGTGATGTTATTTCCATTCAGCAGCAGAAAGCTGCCCAGGAATACGCCGATGATGGAGAGACCGCAAGTAATAAAGTAGCCGATGTTGAGCTGATTCATGGCGATTTCGCCCGGGTCTTTACCTGCGGCTTTATCTGGCTCAGTGACGACAGAGGGGCGAATATAGAGTAGGCCAAACATTGAAGCGATTAAACCGAAGGCACGTACCACAAGTGGGAAGAGGATCCAACCAATGTTATGAGTAGCCACATAGAGTGAAACGCCAAGGATCATCGCTCCAATGTTTTCGGCGGCGGTTGACTCAAAGAGGTCAGCGCCACGACCTGCGCAGTCCCCAACGTTATCACCAACGAGATCGGCAATTACGGCGGGGTTGCGTGGGTCATCTTCAGGGATGCCGGCTTCGATCTTACCTACGAGGTCAGCGCCCACATCGGCAGCCTTTGTATAAATACCGCCGCCGAGTTGCGCGAAGAGAGCCACAAAGCTAGCGCCAAAGCCGAAGCCTACAATGAGCGAAGGTGCCAGTGCCGGATTTGTCAGACCGCCAAAGCCAACAAAGACGCCGGTGACGCCCAATAGAGAGAGTGAAACCACCAGGAAGCCTGAGACTGCTCCGCCACGTAACGAGACCATCAGGGCCTCACCAAGGCTGCGTGTAGCGGCACTCGCGGTACGGCTATTTGATCTCACAGCGACGTACATGCCGATGAAACCTGAAATGCCGGAGCAGACCGCACCAATGAGAAAGGCGAGAGCCGTATGCCAGGCCAGGCTGAATTTAGCTGCCTGATCACCCTGGCCAAGTAAATACAATACCGCGGCGACGACGATTGCTGCAACGATAGCAAGAGCAGCGATTGTGCGGTACTGTCGATTGAGAAAGGCCATTGCACCTTCAAAAATAGCGTTTGCTACTTTCTGCATGGCAGGCGTACCAGTATCTTTGCGTAGGACGTAACTCGCAAGATAGGCCGCGAATACTACGGCGAGGAGTCCTACGATGGTAGGAACCCAGATATAAATGCTATTGTCCACGATAGAAAACGCCCTCCTTAGGCATGATAAAAGATAAGCGCGTCAACATTGACCGCCAATTACTTTGGTAGCTTGAGAAAACCAAGTGTACGTATTCCTTTGTAGAGGTATTCGAGTCGAAAGCTAGTTTAACATAGTGTTTGTCCTATGACAAGTATTTTCGCAACAAAACTCACCCCTGAAAAATGGAAAGGATGTATGAGATCACTGGTTTTAGGGAACAGGTGTTACATATTTCTGCATACTACAAAGCTCCGGTTTTACCAGATATCGAGGCTTGGAAGCGTGCCAGGAGTGGCACTAACTGTTTCTTGCGCGAGACCAGGCCTTCTACCATAACTGAATGCCCATCTGTTTGTAGGGGAACGTTCAATACTTCGGCGATGGCCTGTTCGCCGCCCCAGATCAAGAGATGGCACTCCATGTTGATGATGTTAACCAGCATAAAGAGCAAGGAGGCGTAGCCTCGTTCGTGTGCGATGCGCTGCATAGCGGTAAGCAACTCGGGAGTCCTTTTCTCAATCGCAGCCGGACTAGCGGTCTCGACCGTTCCGATGGCAAACTTTGTGTCTGCGACGGTGAACTCTTTGAAGTCCAATGTAATCAATGCTTCGGCAGAACGCGCACTCAAATCGGCGGCAGCTGCGGCGAATATCTCCTGGCCGTATTGCTCGATATCCTCTCCCGCGATCTCCGCCAGTTCGGCTGCAACGCGTTCGTCTTTTGTCGTGCAGGTGGGAGAGCGTAGGATGAGCGTATCGTAGAGCAGACCTGCCAGCAATAATCCTGCCACCTCGCGGGGTATGGCGATCCCTGCTTCGTGGTAGAGGCCAGTAATGATCGTGCCCGTACAGCCGACGGGGTCGGCGCGAAACATGATAGGCCTATTTGTGTGAACATCGGCGATGCGATGATGGTCGATAATGCCGAGTAGTTCTGCCTCATCGAGGCCATCGACGGCCTGTGACTGCTCGTTATGGTCTACCAGCACGACCCTTTTTGCACGTGCATTCAGAATATCAGTGCGCGAAAGATATCCTACCAGGGCGCCTTCACTATCGACAACGGGCATAGAACGGCGGCGGGCGAGGGTGCGCTGTACCTCGCTCATGGGGTCTTCTGGTCGGCAGTAGTCGAACTCGCGGTTCATGATATCTTGTGTACTGATACTCAAGTTAATCAGGCGCACAGCAGTAAACGTGTGATGGGCCGTACTGATGACCATGACTCCTTGTTGTTTTGCTGCCGCCAAAGCGCGTGCCGAGACAAGTAAATCACCGGTAATGACGAGGGCAGCGGCTCCGCTTTCGATAGCTTTGAGTTGGGCGTCCTCGCGGTCCCCCAGGACGACAAGACAGCCTGGCTCGACATAATCAGCCATCGTCTCCGCCTGCATCGCTCCAACGATGACGCGATTCCCCAGCATGCGGCGTCCCTCCACCAGGACGCGCCCTTTGAGAACACGCACCAGGTTATCGCGCTTCAGCGGTATCCGGTTGACTGAACGTGGATCCAGGTCATTGAAAAAGAGTTTGGCGAAATCTTCAGTGGCGATAATGCCATGTACTTTGTTGTCGGCGTCAACGACGGGCATAGAACGGCGGTTATGCTCCTGCAACAGTTGTCCTGCCTCTAAAAGTGGCTGGTCGAGGTACGCAGAGGTCACGCCGCGGCGCATGACATCGCGTACCTGGAGATACACATCATCGATAGCCTCAGGCGGCTCGACCTTAAAACGCTCAAGCACAAAGCGCACCTCTGGTTTAAGCTCCCCGTTGCGCGCGGCGATAGCCTCTTCTTCGCCCTGTAATTGCAAGAGGCGCGCGTAGGCGTAGGCGGAAGCTACGGAGTCTAAGTCCGAGTTTTTGTGTCCAATCACATAGATTGGTCTTGCCATGTTTTTTACCCTTTGCGCAGCTAGCTCACGGCTATTGCTCAGTCCACTCTACGTGCAGGGCAGGCGGCTGGACCAACGTCTGCATTACCACACAATATTGTTCTGTCTTCTCGCGTAACCCTTGTACTTGCTCTGCAGTGGCCTCGGGTGCATCGATCTCAAAGCGAATATGGATATCCCGAAACCCCACCGGCACTTCTTTTGATAATCCTAATGTGCCGCGCAGGTCCAGATCTCCCTCAACTATGACCTCGATACGCTCAGTTGGTATACCCATAGATGTAGCGACCATCTGGCAAGTAATCTGCGCACAGGCAGCCAATGCTCCGAGAAGTAGGTCTCCAGAACAAGCGGCAGTACCAGCTCCGCCTACTCCGCTGTGGGCTTCGGACTGATAGATTGCGCGTCCAATATCGACAGAGCATGCCATTGGAGTAGCAGTCTGGCTGCCTTGCGCCCTGAGTGTGATGAGAGCGCTATGCGGGTCACCACGGTATTTTTCCTTAAACGGCTTTTGAATTGATCGAAGATCCATAATTACTACCTCCCTAGTGGAAAGAATTCGTCAACTCTATTTTAACACACTTGCAGGATGTGACACCAGGGTTGTGATAGAACTGTTTTCACGTGCCTTTGTGGTGCCTTCTTCTGTTCATTATTTGGAGCGCAAAGAGTAGGATTACGATGCCTATTCCCACTGCGATGGGGATAAATACCAGGGCGGGACTCACGCCATTTGATGGAGATAGCGTTGTTGGTGTGGGTGTTGGGATTACCTGGCTTGATGGAATGTCGTTTGGCGTGGGTAGGATGACCGCCGAGTTGGGAGGCGGCACTCCATTTGCTTTATAACCTGCATAGGGATTGTCATAGCTCGTGGATTGGGGCACGATGTTAAGCACCTTGCTCATGCGCCGCGAGCCTTTTGTCGAACTGACGGTTACTGTCAGTGTATAGCTGCCAGGCGTCGTGTAGACGTGACTGACTGCAATGCCTGTAGCCTTAGAATCGTCTCCAAAGTCCCAGGTGTAGTGCAACCTATTGCTGCTTTTACTGCTGAGATCGTAGGAGGCTCTGGCATCGAGGGAGATGTTCTGTTTGACGACTGTTAGCCCAATATCACTTATTGCCGCGATGGGATTCTTATCCGCGCTGACCTGGCCAAGGATAGCGGGCTGATTGAGCATCCAGGTTGTTAGCATACCGGGAAGCGCTAGAGCTAAGACGAGCGCCCTGGCTTCTTTTGAGCTACCACTGGCAAACGTATTCATCAGTTGAATCGTGTCCTCTTTTTGATCAAATGGATACGACCAGGGCGGTGGGTTGTTATTGAAGTAGGTCGAGTTTCCGGCAAAGGTAGCGCAGGGCAAACCTGCAAGCGTAAAGGGAATCTGGTCACTGCCGCCTAAAGTGTCATCTTGCAGGTGGAGGTTGTTGAGCTGGTTGGGGGCAAAGATCGGTTGCGTAACGTCCTGGTTGTTGTCGCTGTGGTAAGAGAGTGTTTGATATCCCAATGCTTGAAACTGCTGAAACACGGGGGTGATGGCCTGCTGCATCAGGGTGCGAAACGTAGTGATGTTGGCTTGCTGTTGTTGTGAAAGTCTATGCTGGTTTGGATACAATTGATTGTTCTTCAATGGCGACATATCAACATAAAAGGGCAGTAGAGGATTTGTCATCTTGCCAAGGTAACGCAGTGGATAAGCGATGCCGCTCTGCTCCTCATTAAACATGGCAACGATGTTGTTGACATCGCCATTGACGGTACTGTTCAGGTAGTGAAACGAGCCATAGAGGCCCTGTTCCTCGGCGTCGAAGATGACGAAACGCAGCGTGCGCGCGGGATAGGTGTGATGGCTACGCCAGTACATTCCCATGGCTCTGGCGACGCCAAGCTCGATAGCACAGCCGCTGGCATCGTCGTTTGCTGATTGCGTGGAGATGGCCTCTCCATCATAGTGGCAGCCGATGACAACCACTTGTTCGGGATGTGTGACGCCTGGAATGGTAACCTCCAGGTTGAAGGCGGGAACGATAGCGGGGCGACCCTGCCAACCCACAACATTGAATTCGTCGCGCCGTACTTGTGCTCCGAAGCCAGCTACATTCTTCATGAGTTCCTGGGACCAGTAGGCAGCGTATTCATCATGCCCATTCTGAGTGATCGGTAGATTGTTATCATAGCCCGCTTCACGGTGTTGATAGCTGGTAGCCATGTAGAAGAGTTGGTCATAAATATACTTGGGATCGACGGTCGGAAAATCCGCCAGAGCGTGTTGCTGGATGGTAGATTCGGGGCTCCTGGCGCTGGCAGGGGTTGTCGTGAAGATCGTTAGTAGTGAACTGATTGCAAGCAAGAAAAGGCAGCCAGCACAGGATATTCGATGTCGCATGAAGTCTCTCCAGTTTGAGCCAGGCGCGTTGTACGTTGGCTGTAAGGTTGGTATCGTATTTGTCTCCTATAGTATATGCATATTGCAGCACTGCATTCACAGAATATACCAGCCTGTTAGCAAGCTCTAGTCGACAACATCTTTGATGTTGTGCTGCCTAAATTGGGAGTCAGCGCTATTTTCGCATAGATACCGCTGAAATTCAGCGATAAATGTTTTTGGAAGTGGGAAAGTTCTGTGAGGGAGGGCAGGACCGCATTACGGTCGAAATGTAAGACATGAGTGTAGCTCCTAATAAAGAGACTATTAAAGGGAATTGCAAGAGTTGATAGATGAAAGCTTAGAAGTTGCGCAGGGATACATCCTGATGGAGGTATAGGGGTGCATTTCATTTTTTGCACACGCCTCTCCTGGAACCGCAGGGGTGGAAGGAGGGCATCTGAGAAACGGTTTGCGCCAGGAATAGCCAGGTGGCCGGCAGTCTGCCTCCTGCTGCTCGCACCGTCTCGCCGATGTCACTGATGGCGCTGGCCGCATGCGCAAAATCGAGGATGCGCTGCGCATCCGCTCGGTGATAGTCCCCACAGGGTGTCAAGCCTCCACTCACGAGTCCTAATTGCTCATCCAGGGGGGAAAAACCCACCCCACATGCAGGGTAGGTTCCATACATGCGCGTCAGCTTGACCGCTTCTCCTCCCATCGTTTGGAGGAAGCGTGTCTGTTCCCCACGTGCCCACAGCGGCTTCTCACACGTCGCACACCTTGGACGCTCCTCGTCGGGCTTCTGGCTCCACTCCTCGCTCTCACCCATCTGCACCATGTCCTGGATCAGTTGTGCCCGCAGCTGGTTGATCCGTTCATCCACCGCCGCTTCGATCTCTGCCCACGTCGCTTTCGGGTGCTCTGTGCGCCATTGGGTCATCCCCAAGACGCCCCGCAGTCCTGCGCTCACCTGGTGCATCTGCGGACTCCGCTCCCCTTTGTTCTTCTTGGCTTTCATGCTCTCGTCTCTCTCTTCTACCACCTCTCTCCCTTGTGAAAAAAATGAAACTCACCCGCAAAAAAGCAAAAAAAGATTCACCTGAATGCATCCAGGCGAATCTTACTTACTATATCTAAATCCTTTTTGAAACTTTACCTCCCAAAGCGGCGGTAACGCGCCTCTACGAACGAGTAAACACCATAGGCGATCAGGCCAAGGGCGACAATAGCTAGTAAGAATGGGCCAAAGGGCTGATGTGCCAGGTCTTTCAGCGCTCCATCCAGCCCAACAGCCTTTGAGGAATTATGCTGGTAAGCGGCCACCATCAAAAAGATGCCGATGATCGCGAAGACTACACCGAGCGCGCCATACCCGAACTTACCTATGTTAATTACTATCTTCTTCATCTGTGCACTCAAATCACTTAGATTGAGTGTCGACTGAAAATTGGCGGAATAGGCTTTATAAAACAGGTAGCAAGCGAGTCCGAGGACAACGAGTCCGACGAGGACTACGAGGAAAGGGCCGGGAGGTTGCTTCAATAACACTGCTGTCCAGTCCTGTGCGCTGGTCGTCGAATTTTTCCCCCCGGATCCTGTTCCTGCAACGATTTGGAAGGTTGCGTAACCCAGCACAGCATAAGAGACGCCGACGATTGCATAACCAAGGCGGCCAAAAATACCTTTGGCATCACTGCCCTTGCCTTCAGTGTCAAACAGAGCCTGGATAAATGACCACAGCGCGAAGCCTAAAAGGCCGATGGCGACAACGACGAGCAGAAATTTCCCAAATGGGAAATTGTTGATCGTCTGTATAGCACCACTCTGATCTGTCGCTTTACCACCCTGTCCAATCGCCAGCATTACTGCCAGCCAGCCGATGACAAGGTAGACGACTCCTTTTATAGCGTAGCCAAGACGCGCCAGAAGTATCATCCACTGACTTGTCGCCGCGCGGCGCGACTTGTATTTAGCTTCATTCACGTTATTTGCAACTTGTTCATTTGACTTCATTGTCTTCAAATCCCTTCACGATGTTCAAAACAAGCTAATGGCTCGTTCAAATGGGATGACCCATTTGTCATACCAGGCAATAATTACCAGTTTTAACAATCTTTTTGTTCAGTGGATAATTTTATTAAGTACCTGCTCTTATTGTTCCCTTTTTTCTGAAAGAGGCCAGATATGTAACTTCTTCTGCATTGTTCACGTTTGAGTTTGTTCATACGTTTCAATGACCATAGGAGAGGTAAGTAGGATAAAATTTGGAAAACTTTCGTGGGAGGCATTCCATAAGCTCACTGGACATAACTATAACCCCGGCCCAGAAGGCGCCTAGGAGACCATCAACATCTGGGAATGGTGGTGTGACAAAGGTCATTGCTAATTAGAGGTAGAGCGAAAAATCTTTCATTGTGGCGCAAAAATCATATTTGTGTGAGATACTGCTGATCACTTACGTAATATAATACAACGCTAGTATCAGGACATCTACATCGTGATGCTCTAAACGTGGCGCCAATTTTTCTAAACAGCGTGGAAGGAGACGGCTTCTCCCTTTTACCTGTAGCGGTTCCCGCAAGCTGTGGGTAACCTACACCTCAAATCTTGTTATTTTTATCGAGGAGGACATGATGCTCAAGAGACCCCAATCGCGACCTCTGGTGTTTGCCTTTTCCCTCGCCGCGGTGCTGGTGCTAATCCTCAGCGCTTGTGGCGCGAGCGGTGCGCCGACAACAACAACTCCCTCGTCCGGTACGCCGGTAAAGGGAGGCACCTGGATTAACGACCTGTATGAAGAGCCGGATTCGCTCATTCCCAATGCTTCCCAGGAGACCTTTGCGTACATGGTCCAGTATGGTCTGTACGCACCCCTGGTCTATAGCACCCCTGCAGGGGTGATGACGGCTGGAATAGCAACAGTGGTCCCGACAGTCGCAAATGGCGGCGTGAGCGCTGATCTCAAGACCGTGACCTTCCACCTGCGCTCAGGGTTGGTATGGTCTGATGGTGTGGCGCTGGACGCCAGGGACGTGGATTTCACCTGGAAGACCGAGAGCAATCCCAAGTTTCCTGTATTCAACAACATTGCCGTCGCTGATATCGCCTCAGCGGTAGTTTCCAGTGACAACCTGTCCATTACCTTCACCCTTAAGAATCCTCTTGTGTCATTCGTCTCGCAATGGTCGGATACTGGCTTGTTGGCGGCGCACCACTATGCGAGCATGGACCCGGCCTCAATCACCAAGTCCCCGGATAACCTGAACCCGTCGGTCACCAATGGCCCGTTCATGATGAGTGAGAGCAAGCCTGGCGATCACTACACCATCGCGCGCAATCCGAAGTACTATCTAGCATCGCAAAACCTGCCCTACCTTGATAAGGTCGTATTCAAAATCACGCCTGATCAGAACACGATCCTGAAGGACCTGCAAGCAGGATCGATCGATTCGTCCTGGTTCCTGAATGTCGCCAACGCGTTGGCATATGCGAAACTGAGCAGCTACACGCTGGTGGCCGATCCCAACTCGTATAGCTGGGAGGCACTGTGGTTCAACTTCCACAATAAGGTGCTGGGCAATAACCCCGAAGTCCGGAAGGCGATTGCGATGGCGACGGACCAGCAGACACTGATCGATGTCGCTCGTCGTGGGCTTGGAGGGAAACGCTGCCAGGATCATCCGCAAGTGCAGGTTCCAGGATACACAGCAAGCCTGACTTGTCCGCAGTTGAATCCGGATCTAGCTGGCGCGAATACACTGCTGAAACAGAATGGTTGGGTCATGGGTTCTGATGGCGTGTACGCCAAGAATGGTCAGCGGCTGGAGTTCCAGTACTCGACAACTGCCAACAACCTGTGGCGCAGTGACGACCAGTTGATCAACAAGGCGAATTTTGCGAAGATAGGCATCAAGGTCAATATCCAGAACTATCCAGCCAGCACATTCTTCGGCTCGATCCTACCCGCCGGGAAGCCGGGTGTGTTTGACATTGCTGAGTTTGCAGAGTCTGGTGCCATTGACCCTGACAATGCCTCGGTCTTCCAATGCGGTTCACCAGGCAATCCTGCCTTCTACTGCAACCCGAAGATGGATGCCCTGTTAAAGCAGGAGCAATCAACTGGTGACTCGGCCGCTCGCCAGAAGGCCTTCGATGCGATCAACCAGCTTCTGGTGACCGACTTCCCAATGGTCCTCGAGTTTTCAGCGCCTGATGTGGCAATTCACAAAAAGGGCACACACAATTACTCTCCTTCGGCAATTGGTATCGGCGAGACCATCAACATCTGGGAATGGTGGTGTGACGGAGGCGTCTGCCCCGCCTGAAATGAGTAGTCCCTTCGCCTGCTGCTCATAGTATGCAGGTATGCAAAACCTCTGGTTGGACCTCTTTCAGCAACGTTCAACCAGAGGTTTTCTTGTTATTCAGGTGGAAAAAATAGTTACATAGACTCAAAAATATGGTAAACTATGAACAACGTTTGCTGTTCCCACTTATAGCTTGTTGGAGGCGCTTATGGGAAGATATATCATCAGACGCATAATACAGGCGATTCCTTTACTGTTCTTTTTAACCATCGGTATGTTCATTCTGATCCATTTGATGCCGGGGGGACCGGATGCGGTCTTGTTCAACCCACGTATGACTGCATCAGCCAGAGCAAGTCTGCGTGCCCATATGGGCCTGGATGACCCGTTGCCAGTACAGTATTTCAAGTGGCTGACCAGCGCTTTGACATTCAACTTTGGTTTCTCGTTTGCCACCAATGAACCTGTCTCTACTATCATTGCCAGGCGTTTTCCCGCGACGCTCGAGTTGTTCGGCTCAGCACTACTACTGGCGTTGATCCTCGCTATTCTGTTGGGCGTGATCGCTGCTGTGCGCCAGGGAACCCTGACAGATTACTCTCTGACTGTTCTCGCTTACTTCGGTATCGCGATGCCTGTTTTTCTCCTCGGCCTTTTGGCACAGGACATTTTTGGTGTCTGGTTAGGATGGTTTCCGACATCAGGGACTGCAACCCTGGGCTACACCCTTTCACCTTTTGCAGCCTTTGTTGATAACTTACAACACCTCTTCTTACCGATGATGGTTCTGGCGATTGCCTTTATCGCGGGCTGGAGCCGCTATATGCGTTCGAGTATGATCGAGGTCGTCAAGCAAGACTACATGCGCACGGCTCGCGCTAAAGGAGTAGGTACTAGATCCTTGCTCATGCGTCATGGCCTGCGTAACGCGATAATCCCCTTGATTACAGTTGTTGCTATCGATTTTGGAGCCGTGGCAGGTGGCGCTACCATCACCGAGGGCATATTCGGGTGGCCTGGTATGGGTTTGCTGTTTATCGATAGCCTGGACAGACGCGACTACCCGGTACTCTTAGCCATGTTGATGATCGGAGCGGTGTTTGTGATTGCGTTCAACTTGTTAGCAGATATCCTGTATGCAGTGATGGATCCTCGTATCCGCTACTCGTAATAGTGTGGAGTGCGACTGCTACTGTAAATAAAAGGAGGCATCTGTGGATATATCCGAACAGCTCAACTCTACGAATGTTACTGTGGATGAGGTCGAGCCGTTTTTGGAACTGACCCCTGCGCTGGTACAGAAGCGACGAAGTCAGGGGCGCATCATCTTTGACCGTTTTATGCGTAACCGCGTGGCAATCGGTGGCGCGTTATTCCTGATCCTGTTGTTCGTCTTCTGTTTCTTTGGGCCGCTGCTCTGGCATATCGATCCCAATCTGAATGATGTGACGAGTGTTTCAGCAACCCTGACTCCACCCTCACTGGCCCATCCATTTGGTACCGACGATGTGGGACGAGATACGCTGGCTCGGGCGATGGCTGGCGGTAGGGTCTCCCTGTCAGTAGGTCTTCTCTCCATGTTCCTGGCGATTGTCTTCGGCGTTGGTATTGGATCTTTTGCCGGCTTTTATGGGCGCTCTGTAGACAACGTCCTGATGCGTTTTACCGATGTGATCCTAGCCGTACCGCTCTATCTCCTGCTCTTTGTGCTGTCCGCATCGTTCTCAGACGGCACTCCCAAAAGTGTGGTCATCTTAATCGCCATTTTTGGATGGACCTATGCGGCACGCCTTGTGCGAGGGGAGTTCCTGGCGCTCAAGGAAAGAGAGTTCGTGCTGGCGTCACGCACGATTGGAGCGAAAAATTTTCGCCTGATGTTTCGCCACATGTTGCCCAATGCGGCCGGGCCAATCATTGTGAACGCAACATTGCTGATCGGTACTAACATCATCCTGGAATCGGTCTTGAGCTACTTTGGCTTTGGAATCAGGGAACCTGATGCAAGCTGGGGCGAAATGATAAGTGTCGGTCAAGGAATCTTCGATACGGACCCCTGGCTAGTTCTCATTCCGGCCTTTCTGATCTTCTTTACCGTGTTGAGTTTTAATCTAGTGGGTGATGGTCTGCGGGATGCGCTCGACCCCTATATGACAGAACGTTAAGAATATACCTTGTAGAAGGAGCTACGATATTGGGAGAGTATCTGCTTGAGGTTCAGGATCTAAAAACTTACTTTAAGGTAAAGGCAGGTAAAGTACGTGCCGTCGATGGTGTAAGTTTTGCGATCAAACCCGGTGAGAAACTAGGTGTGGTAGGTGAGAGCGGCTGTGGCAAGAGCGTTACTGCCCTCTCGATTATGCGCTTGCTTCCACAACCACCAGGGGAAATTGCCGGTGGCAGCGTGTTATTTGAGGACCAGGATCTACTCGAACTACCTGAAAGTGCGATGTGCAAGATACGTGGGGGCAAGATCGGCATGATCTTTCAGGACCCCTTGACATGCCTTAACCCAACGATGACCGTGGGTAAACAAATCGCCGAAGGGCTACGCATTCACCTGAAATTAACTGGCGATCAGGCCCTGAAACGAGCTATTTCGCTCCTCGATCAAGTGGGTATTCCCGATGCTGCTACACGCGCTAACGCCTATCCTCACCAGTTTAGCGGCGGTATGCGGCAAAGGGTAATGATAGCCATGGCCCTGGCGTGCAATCCCAAGCTGCTCATTGCGGACGAACCAACTACTGCGCTGGACGTGACTGTACAGGCGCAGATTCTTGAATTAATTAATGGCGTATGTAATGAATTTGGGACAGCGGTTATTCTGATCACGCATGACCTCGGCGTTGTCGCAGGCATGACCGACCGCGTGGTAGTCATGTACGCGGGGAAAGTGGTAGAGACCGCGCCTACTGATGAACTCTTTGAAAATCCTCGCCATCCCTATACGTTAGGGCTGCTTAGCTCTATCCCACGCCTGGATGAACAACGCACTAGCGAACTGAAAACGATCGAGGGCGCCCCACCCGATATGCTGAAACCGCCTCCTGGCTGTCCCTTCATGCCGCGCTGTGCCTTTGCCCGCGGTATTTGTCGCACCATGCCGCCACTCGATCCGGTAGCTGGGAATGCAGCACATCGTAAGGCCTGTTGGGTAGATGTTACCGATCCCAGGGAACAGGAGTACGCAAATAAACGCCGTCAGGCCAGAACAGATGCCTTGCAAGCTGCCCTCAAAGCCTCGGCAGATGCAACAGTACACTCATCGTAAGGAGTAGCAGATGGTTGACACACTTGTAGGGAGCAAAACATTAATAGATATACGCGATCTCAAGATGCACTTCCCATTGACGAAGGGCATCATCTTTCAAAGGGTGGTAGGACATGTTCGTGCAGTGGATGGTGTCAGCTTCAGCATAGAGCAAGGACAGACGCTTGGCCTGGTAGGAGAGAGCGGATCTGGCAAAACAACTATTGGCCGTACAATTGTACGCCTCTATAAACCTACTGGAGGCCAAATTCTTTTTGGAGATCAAGACCTGGCGAAAATGGACGGGGAAGATCTGAGGCAGATCCGCCGTCGAGTACAGATGGTATTTCAGGATCCGTTTGCTTCGCTGAATCCGCGCTATACTATCGGCTCTCTCATCGCCGAACCGATGCATATCTACAACCTTGGCTCCAAAAATGAAATTCGTGACAAAACGGCTGAATTGCTGAGCGTCGTTGGTCTACGGGCGGAATATATTGATCGCTATCCACACGAGTTTAGCGGCGGACAGCGACAACGTATCGCAGTAGCGCGCGCGCTAGCAATCAATCCAGAATTTGTGATTGCTGACGAACCAGTATCGGCGCTGGATGTCTCTATCCGAGCACAGGTGCTTAATTTGTTGCAACGGCTGCAGAAGCAATTTAACCTGACATATCTCTTCGTTTCTCATGACCTAAGCGTGGTACGACACGTTGCTGACCGCATCGCAGTGATGTACCTGGGAAAGATTGTCGAGCTTGCCGATCGCGATGAACTTTATGCGGCTCCAAAGCATCCATATACCCAGGCTTTGCTCTCAGCCGTTCCTATTCCTGATCCACAGATTGAGAAACGTCGGCAGCGCATTATTCTATCGGGTGATTTGCCGAGCCCTATTAATATTCCTACTGGATGCCGCTTTCATACTCGTTGTCCCATGGCGCAGCAGATTTGCCGTGAGATAGAACCTGCTTTTGAGGCTAAGGAAGGCCGTGAGCATTACGCGGCTTGCCACTTCTCCGAAAATGTTACTCCACCTGTTTGATACAACAAAGCGTCACTCTACCCATTTAATGCAAGAATGAAGGAAGGGCGTATCGATGAAACGCTGGATTCTACTTTCCCTCGCGTTAATTATCGTCGTGGTAGGTGTTCTTGTAATCCGTGGGCGTCTATCTACTCCCAAACCTGTAGTCTATCGATTGCATCTCACCAGGGTGCCGAATAGCGCCTATAAATACTCCCTGTGTGGCGAAGCCTACGCTTTTGCTAAAGCCCCAGCTGATAATCCATATAAAACGGATTTTACATTTCATGATCCATTTCGCAAAGCAAAGGATACTATTATTCCGCGCTTTTTAGGCTTCGATAATCAGACTCAGATCGCTAGCTTTAGTGTGAAAATAATCATTGATCAGGTCGCAACCTTTAATGATACGATTGCGCACGTACAGGGTACGGATGGTATCTCCATTCTCATTCCGAATGTTGATAGCCAATTACAGCATTCCAATGTGCCGCAGTTCATTATCAGTCTTCCAAAACATGGGGGGAGTGTGGCTGTGCTCGATTATACCTGCCCTGATCAATGGGTGTGGTCAGCAATGCCGACCTGATCACCTGCACGCACCTGGCCACCTTGCAGGACGCGAGCCATGATCCCGGCTAGAAATACTCGCTGCCCATTCTTCCTGGTGACTACTGCTTTGAGAAGGCGTAGATCAATGCCATTCAGTTGAAGACAGGGCGTCCGTACCTCCATCAGTTCTACCACTGCTGTACCTATGGATATCTTTGTACCTATGACCAGATCCATCAATGGCAATCCCTCAATAGTGACATTCTCTCCCATCATGCCGGAGCCAATCTGGATACCGTTCTTCGCAAGTTCGGGAAAGACAGCTGCATCCAGCAGGCAAACTTGTCGCAGGTTGGGTAGCTGCGCATTCTTTTTTGCCAGATAGCGGTGACGAACGAACTTCCCAGCATGATAATCCCCCTCAACTCCCCAATCCGTGATAAGTTGTACAGTGTCTACAACAGGCTTCGGTAGTCCAGGGTCCTGATTACGGCAAACTGCGACAACTATGCCTCTCAAGTTAGATGGATACTCCGCTAATTCCTCCATATGCCTTTCCCTCACTCCCATCGAAACGTTCGAATGGCAATAATAAGTACAGCAATAGCCCAAATTGTGAGCACCAGTAATGCAAAACCGGGAAAAGCTGTGTTATTGCTCATCGCTGCCTGTAGAGCCTGCGTAAGTGCTGCGGCAGGCAGTAACTGCGCAAATGCTGCTAGTGGGGCTGGGAGATGGCTGAGCGGAAGAATACCGCCACCGAATAGGACAAATAGCAAGAAGAGTGCATTAGCCCCTGCCAACGTCATTTCGGCACGCAACGCCCCGGCCATAGCCAGGCCAATAGCGGAAAAAGTGACTGTACCTAGTATCATTACAAGGAGTGCAAGCAACGGTGAGCCTGCAGGTTGCCAACCATAGAGAACAACTGCGACTCCCCCCACGAGTATCACCTGGATTACTTCTAACACAAGGATAGAGACGACCTTGGCAATGATAAGCCCACTGCGTGACAATGGAGATGCACCAAGACGTTTCAGCACGCCATAGTATCGCTCATAGGCGGTGGCAATGCCGAGATTTACCATCCCGGCAGCCATCACCGCTAGTGCCAGTATTCCGGGGAGGAGAAAGTTGACCGCGTGCCCATTGATACCTGGGACGATATTGAGTGACGCAAAGAAGATGAGTAATATGACCGGAACAATTAATGTGACCAGGATGTTCTCACCACGCCTCAACGTGAGAAGCAATTCAAATTGTGCCTGTGTCAGTATTTGGCGCATGAAAGGAGCTGCTTTGTTGCCATCTTTGGTGTTCTGATCCAATGTTTGTAGAGCCATAATTATTCTCTCACCTCTACCCCTGTAAGTTGCAAGAACAGGTCTTCTAGTGAACCGTGTCCTACTCGCAGTTCAGAGAGGGTGATGTTCTTGTCCCGTAACCAAGCTGTAAGCTCCGCCAGGAGTGTTGGAACCGCCTCTGTCTCTAGCAAATAGCTTCCCGGGCGGATCTCTTCTGCCCTCCGCGCGGAAGGTAGATCTGCTAATTGCGCACAGTCGAGTCCGGCAGGAGCAACAAAGCGCACAGTATTGGCGTTTTGCACACCGACCATCTGTGCCGGGGTATCCAGCGCAATCAGCCGTCCGTGATCGATAATGGCTACGCGGTCCGCTAGTCGTTCTGCCTCATCCATCAGGTGAGTGGTCAATAGCACTGTTGCGCCTCGCTGTTTCAGATCGCGAATGATTTCCCATGTCGCGAGACGCGCCTGTGGGTCCATGCCCGCTGTTGGCTCGTCCAGGAAAACAAGCGCGGGATTACCTACCAGTGCCAGTGCCAGGGCTAATCGACGTTTCTGTCCACCTGACAACTGACGGCAGCGCGTTTTGGCTGCTGCCGCCAGTCCAACGCGTTCTAGCAGTGCATCGATATTTTGAGGATGTAGAAAGTAGCCCGCGTAGAGACGCAGTATCTCGCGTGCTGTCAAAGCGGGATACAGTCCGTCCTGCTGGAGCATGACGCCAATATGCGGTTTCAGTGCCTGTGTCTCGCGGATGGGATCCCATCCCAGGACGCGAACACTCCCTTGATCAGGCGCGCGATATCCTTCAAGTGTTTCTACTGTCGTTGTCTTGCCGGCGCCATTTGGCCCCAGTAGGGCAAAGACCTCTCCTCTATGGACGGTAAAGTGTAATTGATCAACGACCCGGTGGGAGCCGTAACTTTTGCTGAAATTGTCAACAACGATGGCCTCATCAACTGCCACGTCTCTTCCTCGTGACTGCAGGTCGGCCTTCTGCGTCGTTGTCTGCGGGTTAGCAGACATAGATACTCCTTGTCAATCGTGAAAATGCCTTCGTCTCCGCTCTTCTATGTAGGAGGGAATGTCATCCAGTTATAGCCGCCCTTCATCAGAAAGTATTGAATCCTTTACTTAGCATTCTAAAGGGAAAAGTTAAAGGCATATACAATATCCTCTGTATACAGTACAGCAACTCAACTGAGTTGACAAGTTTGAGAAAAAGCTAAGCATTTTCTAAGCATTTTTGTGGAGTTTTTTAAAACTTGTTTAACCTATCTTGCGTGTTAAAGGGAGTGAATTGGTTCTCTCTCTCGCAACATGAAAAAGGGAGATGAAACCGCAGTGTTTTGTAAAATCAATTATGAAAGGTGAAGAAATCATGGTTGGTCTTCTTTGGGCAGTGGTTGTCGTTCTTGTAGTACTCTGGCTACTAGGTTTTGTCGTTTTGCATGTAGCAAGCTTCTTTATTCACCTACTGCTGATTCTGGCAGTAATTGTACTGCTGTACAATCTATTCGTTGGCAGTCGCGCACGTCGTCTATAGCTTTAGAATTGTGACGCTGGCAGCTCTCTTGCTAAGACTCAATAGTAGTCTTAGCAAGAGAGCTGCCAGCGTTTCATTTCCATTATTTCCCTCGTGATCACCTGCTTTTCATTTGACGTTAGTTAACCTCAGATGCTACACTACACATACTATTCATTTCTCAGTCCACTTTTAGCGTTGTAAGCCATTATCATTTTATCATGGTGTGAGGCCCGGCTCATGTCGTAACGTGCGCTGGGCATTTTTTAACTAAGGAGGATGCTCTATCATGTCTTTGGCGAATGACCCCGGTGCATTTGATGAAAAGTTTGCCAGAGAAGGTCTGACTTTCGACGATGTGCTCATCTTGCCTGCTGCCTCGTCAGTACTTCCCCGTGATGTTTCCACACAAACGCGCCTGACTCGCACAATCACTATCAACATTCCTATCATTAGTGCTGCAATGGATACCGTGACCGAGGGAAAACTGGCTATCGCGCTGGCGCGAGAGGGTGGCCTTGGGATTATCCACCGTAATTTGTCTATTGAAGACCAGGCGCGCGAAGTCGATAAAGTAAAGCGATCAGAGTCTGGCATGATCACCGATCCCATTACATTGGAGCCAAAGGCCTCACTGCGTGAGGCGCTGGATGCCATGGAACACTTTCACATTTCTGGTATTCCCATTACCGAACATGGAAAACTCGTCGGCATACTCACAAATCGCGACATTCGTTTTGAGACAAATATGGAGCGTCCGATTACTGAACTCATGACGCGTGATCACCTCATTATAGTACCTGTCGGTACAACGTTGGAGCAGGCTCGCGACAGTCTCCATCGCTACAAAATCGAAAAATTACCGGTGGTGGATGAGCATGGGTTGCTAAAAGGCCTCATCACCATGAAAGACATTCAGAAGAAAATTCTCTATCCCCATGCGACTAAAGACGAATTTGGTCGCCTGCGTGTTGGAGCCGCCGTAGGTGCTGGCCCTGATACCGAAGTTCGCTGTGCCGCCTTGATTGAAGAAGGGGTCGATGTGTTGGTGGTGGATACCTCTCACGCCCATTCTCATATGGTCATCGAGACGGTGGCGCAGCTAAAGGATCATTTTGGGAAACAGGTACAATTAATCGCGGGCAATGTCGTCACCTCGGAGGCAACAGAGGCGCTCATCCAGGCAGGAGTCGATGCCGTCAAGGTGGGTATCGGCGCGGGAGCTATCTGCACGACTCGCATAATCGCCGGCATCGGGATGCCACAAATCACAGCAATTTATAATTGCGCACATTTTGCCCGTCAGCATGGCGTGCCGATTATCGCAGATGGTGGCATTCAATACTCCGGCGACATCGCTAAGGCTATTGCTGCTGGGGCCGATACGGTCATGCTGGGTAGTCTCCTGGCAGGGGTAGATGAGAGTCCGGGAGAGCTGACCATCTCGCATGGAGAGCGCTTCAAAGATTACAGGGGTATGGGATCTATAGGCGCAATGAAGCAGCGCAGTTATAGCAAAGATCGCTACTTTCAGAACGATACAGAGGATGAATCACAGTTGATTGCCGAAGGGATTGAAGCGCGTGTTCCCTATAAAGGTGCGCTCGGTCCGCTGGTTCATCAACTGGTTGGTGGTGTGCGTCAATCAATGGGCTACTCTGGCGCTGCTACTATTGCAGATATGCAGAATAATACGCGCTTTGTACGGATTACGAATGCAGGGCTGCGTGAGAGCCATCCGCACGATGTAATGATCACTAAAGAAGCTCCCAATTATGGAACAAAATACCAGAGGTGATGAACTATGCCGCTTTCTACCCTTGAACACAAAGCCCTTGTGTCTCTGGATGAGCAAGGGCTGATCAGAGCTTTGCGCGACCTTGTGCGTATTCCAAGCGTGACTGGCCAGGAAGCAGCGGCACAAAACTGGCTGGCACAGCAAATGCGCCGCATCGGTCTGGATGTAGATTTGTGGGATATCGATGTTGCAGAATTGCAAAATCATCCACAATTCCCTGGGATGGAAGTAGATCGCAGCACAAACAAAGCTATGGGGCTGGTAGCTACCTGGCAGAGAGTAGCCGCTTCTTCATCCGGTAAAAGGTTGGTCTTTAACGGTCACATCGATGTTGTACCAGAGGGAGATCGCGCCAACTGGCAGCATGACCCCTGGGGTGCAGAACTTGTGGATGGGCGCATCTACGGACGTGGTGCCTGTGATATGAAGGGGGGCCTGATGGCTGCGCTTTATGCGGTCAAAGCCATTAAAGACTTAGAGCTTCCTATTAATGGTTCGTTGATGGTACAGAGCGTGATTGGAGAAGAGGATGGCGGCATAGGCACCTTTGCTAGCCTGTTGCGAGGTCATAGCGGAGATGCCGCCATTGTATGCGAGCCAACCCAATTGAAACTCATTCCTGCATAGGCCGGAGCGCTGACCTTCACAGAACCCGCTAAGATGGATTCCTATACAAGAAAACGGAGAGCCGCTAGAATATAGGTGCGAGCAGCCGATACGACATCTTGAGCGTCGATATGCTCATCAGGCATATGAGCCACCCGTACATCGCTCGCTTCGCCCATTGCCACACCAATGCGTCCCTCAAAAATCAATTCCTCGCGCACCGAAGAGGACCAGTTGCCAGCCTGCACTCGACCAATGCTGAGGGGATAAGGCAAAGGTAGTTTTCCGAGTAATATACCACGATAATTGTATTCCTGTAGGTCATCTGTCCTCAAATGGACTGTTGGCTGGGTGGCATTAGCCAAGATGTCTTATTAGGTTGCTTCTTAACGACACATCAGATAGAATAACGGTGATTTATGCTGGCTTATCCAACGTATATTTGGTACAGCCTGTCGACTGGGGAGGAAAGAATGGTTGATCTTAAACAGACATTGAGCCGCTTTTTGTCGATTCCTGGCGTATGGCAAGCTATTCTGGTAGGGCGTGACGGTTTAATGATAGAAGGGCTAACTCGTGACGGTAAAGATGATATGGAAGCAGTAGGAGCTATCATGACTACTGGCTTGAATACGGCTGAAGCTCTTGGACAGGAAATTTCGCGAGGTTCCGTTGTTGGCGTGCTGATGGAATACGAAAACGGCCTGGTAAGTGTTGATCCTTTGGGAGACTTCGCCCTTCTCGTCACACTTTCTGAAAATGCCTCTAATATTGCTCGCGTGCGTCAATTAGTCAAAACAAGTCGTAATGAAATTCTTGAAGCTCTGGATATAGCGTAACGTGTTACATGAACATTGAGCATGTACGGAGAGCGGCGCGTAGATGGAACAACTGACCAACCTTGTCATTTCGGATCGCGAACTTGCTTTTATCTCTACCGCATTAAATAAACTTATGAATGATACCAATGCCACTTCTGTCATGCTAATTGACAAAAGCGGGCAGGTTATCGCTACCCAGGGTATAGGAGTCCGGCGCAATGCTACCTCTCTGGGCGCATTGCTCGCTGGCGCATTTTCCTCCTCTCGCCATATTGCCGAGCTGCTTGGAGAGAAAGATTTTCGCACAATCTTCCAGCAAGGCGTGAAAGAAAATATATTCACGACCATGGTGGAAGAACAATGGCTGCTGGTTATTGTCTTTGATAAGCTCACCCATATTGGCCTGGTCAAAGTTCTCTCGAAAAAAGCTTCTGATGAAATGGGACGTATACTTGAGCGGGTGCGGGCCGATACGTCGCGTACCAAATCTTCGGTCATCAATGTACAGTTTCGTTCATCTGTCGAAGATACCATTGATCTGCTCTTCCGCGATTAGAGGTTCTAGCACCTATGGCTCTCATCAATATTGCTACTCACGAGATTCATTGCAAGATCGTCTATTATGGTATTGGTTATTGCGGGAAGACGACGAATTTACAGCATGTTTTTAAAAGTATCAATCCACAAGCCCGTGGAGACATGCTTTCCATTGCCACGGAGACCGAGCGAACCCTCTTCTTTGATTTTCTTCCCCTCGATCTAGGAACCGTTCACGGTTTTCGCACGCGCTTCCATCTCTATACTGTGCCCGGGCAAATACTCTATGAGCGCACACGTTTGGCCGTGCTCAATGGCGCTGACGGCATCGTCTTTGTTACGGACTCTCAGGCTGAGAAGTTTGAAGAAAATGTGCAGAGCATCGCTGAATTAGAGATGAATATGCGCCGTATCGGTAAAGACCTGGGGAATTACCCTTTTATTATGCAGTGGAATAAGCGGGATATGCCTTCGGCCCTGCCGGTAAATGTACTTGATCGCTATCTCAATCGTCGACGCGTTCCCAGCTTTGAGGCTATTGCATCCGATGGCAAGGGCGTTTTTGCAACCCTGAGGGCCATCAGTAAAAACGTGATGGCGCAATTGTAGGCGGCCCATTGCTCATCATTCTGGGTTATCCACGCGATAGAAGTAGGCAACCTTTCTATGAAGATATTTGGCCTCGACTTTACCAGCGCACCCGGCTCCAAGAAACCTATTACTGCTGCCGTATGTGATTTGAACGATGAACTTTTGCGGGTGAATGAGATTTTGAAGCTCGATAGTTTTACCGCATTTGAGTCATTTAAGAACAACGGACAGGTATGCAGGTGCATGTAGCCCTATGATGTTACAGAGAGTGCCTGTGGGGAAAATGTTTTTTCAAGGTGCGCCTCGCCTGCTTGCAGCAGGTGTAACCATTGAACTGCCTGATATGCTTGCTGAAACATGTATTCAGGACAGTATGGCTGACAACATCGACGCTCTACTCTGCACAATGCAAGCTGCCTGGGCCTATTCCCAACGAACTAATGGATATGGCATACCTTTGAAGTGTAATAAAGTTGAAGGATGGATAGTTGATCCAGGTCTCGCCGATCCATTGACTTATTGAACAATCAGAGGAGCACTCCCATAATCCCCACCAATGTCACAAGCATACCAATGATCGTGGTAAACGGAGGAATCTCGTGGAGCAAGAAAATACCCAGTAAGACTCCTCCCGTCACCTCTTGCGTGGCTATCAGGTTAGCGTAGGTGGCATGAACTCTGCGAATAGATGCGTTATACAGGGTATGCCCCAGGCCAAGCGGAAATACACCCAGGGCTACAACCGCGCCAAATGCTGCTAAGGGATAGGCATGCTGAAAGGCGAAAAAAGGGATAACCGGTACAAGCCAGAGGGCAGCCATCCCATAGACGTTCGTCGTATAGCGAAAAAGAGGATGGCGATCTCGTTCTCCACGACCCGCAATCGAGTAGATGCTGAAGCATAGCGCGGATAGGACAGCCAGTCCATCACCGAGGATCATGCATTGACCATGAAGAGAACAAGCGGTGTAATGAGGCTCAAAACCAGCCATAATGGCGACTCCAATAATAGTCAGCCCGATGCCAAAGTATTTTCGGAATGGCAGAGGCTCATGCAACACAAGCGCGGAAAAGAGCGTGACAAAGATGGGTGAGGTGTAGGTAATTGCCAGTGTATGGGCAATCGTCGTAAAACTGAGTGATGCAATATAAAAGACGAAATGTAGCGCCGTTACGAGACCGTAGAAAAGGAAACGAGGTACTTGTGAGCGTTTCAGCAGTAGACGCTGGTGGGTGATCAGCCCCATGAGCGCGACGAGGAGGGTGGCTGTGGCTAAGCGCCAGAAAGCTATTTCAAAGGAGTTAAACGGTTGCGACCAGCGCACAAAGATTGCGCTGGTCGAGAAGAAGAAGGTTCCAATACAGACATAAACCAGCCCGCTCTTTGAATATTTGACGGACACTGTAGAAGTTGGAGGAGCGAGGGGCTCTTCTCCAGGAGCTGATTTGGTTTTCATCGTGCAATTAAGTTCCTGATAGCTAGCCAATAGCGTATGAACTATTGCGCTGATAGTGCTCAGTGCTTTCTGCTGTTGCGCCCATGCCTGCCAGCGCAAGTGATGCTGAGAGCCGAACAGACCGGGCTAGCTGCTCGTTCTGCGACATACGCTGAAGCAGAGGAATAGTGTCTTTCTCGTCTAGCAAAATTAGGAGCCAGACGATATGCTGGCGTTTCTGTTGATCGTCGCTTTGAAGCAAACGCACAAGCTGCGCAGCGAGTCGACTACCAAACATTGCTACGCCGAGGAGCAATTGTTGCTGCATTTCGCTAGTGGTAAATGTAGAAATGTTACTGAGTCTGATGAGTTCGTTTACCTTCTGGCGAAGTTGTCTACGAGACTCTAGCTCCACAATGTTCCCGCTGGTTTCACTGGTACTAACCTCCTGCTGGAACAGCCTGGCGCCTCTTTTTCCCATCAAGATATGTCCTTCTGAAGTCCTATGTGGCTTCATCACAGTGTTATATCAACACACTAAACAAATCTCTATGTGCTTATCGTTGAAAACGCTTCTTTGTGATCGGCAATCATCTGTAAGAGTTCTTGTAGAGCCTGTCGCGCTCCTGTACGCTGTTGGGTACTGAGCGTGGTATCAGCGGTAAATTCAGCTTCATCGAGGATGAGCGTTTCGCCTTCGGGGCTGACCCAAACATCCAGAAACAAATCAACCTGCTCAATCCGGTCTGCAAAAAGAATGGCTGGTTCAGCGATATTGCAGTACCAGCCTTTTCTCACGCCTTGAGCGTTCGCAATATCAAAGATATTGTACCACCGATCGGTATAATAGTACTCTATAAAGCGGTCTCCTGGTTCAAAGCTAGCGTAGCCTAGTTTCTTTGTGGGTTGAGACCAGTATGCTCGAATTATCACTCCATCAGATAGATGTTCAAACACTTCTCCCTGATACTGTATCTTCGTTTCTCTTTGTGGATTAAGCTTAACGACCGTTATCATGCTCTTGTGCTTTACTGGAGTGACAATACCCATTAACTATGTCATAGTTTACCCCAAATCAATCTAATATGCAAAGATTTGGAGAGACGAGATATTTAGATCGTATCGCCTACACGCTTTGCTTCAATCAATTGCAAAAGCGTTTTCATTGGAAAGGGTTTCTGTAATACCTGAACATCGGGAAAACGCTCGCGTATCTGCTCTAATTGATTTTGGCTTGCCGCTGACACCACAATGATGGGGAGCGTTTTAGGAGGAATGGTCTGTCGGATGGAGTTGATTACTGTCAGGCCAGACAGGGTACCAGGTAGTAAGAGGTCAACGATTACCAGGTCATATGGTAAAGAGAACTGCGTACTTTGTTCTGCCAAAAGTTCATCCAGCAGCGACAATCCAACGGTATGAGTAGAGACAGTATGTCCTGCCAGCTTCAGGACTGTGGTAATGTATTCATGTATCGCGGTATTGTCTTCGAGTAGTCCAATCCTCATGTGTTTCTTTTCCTGTCGCGAATAGTGTTAAAAAATAGAACAGTTTTATTATAAAGGATGGTTGTTTCATCGTCAATGGAATAGGGAAAAAACCTGATACCCATTGAAGGTATGCCAATAGAAGTTGAGAGGAAATGCTTCTTATGTATGCTATACTGTGCTCATGTTGAGCCTTGATTTTATTCGCCAAAATCCCGAGGTAGTCAGAGAGGGATTAGATCGCCGTCGTGACCCACAAAGTATCGACGAACTACTCCGACTGACTGAACAGAAGCGCGGTCTCGTCACACGCTGCGACGGACTCTATGCTGCCTTGAAACCGCTCAAAGAGGCGGTGCGCGTTGCTCCCCTTGAACGACGCACCGAACTGAGCAGGCGGATCAAAGCTATTTCACAGGATATACGTCAGCTCGAATTACAAATCGCTGATAACGATACGCATCTTCAACCGCTATTGCTTGGCTTGCCAAATATTCCTCATCAGAGTGTCAAGGATGGGGGCGATTCTGCATCTGAGGATTACGAACTGAGGCGTTGGGGAGAACCAGTTACCCTGAACTTCGAGGCACAAGCACACTGGGAACTGGGTGAACGGCTGGGCATTATTGATTTTGAAACTGGAACAAAGATCGCTGGCAGCCGTTTTGTTATCTTGAAGGGCGCGGGGGCGCGACTGGAACGAGCCTTGATCTCGTTTATGCTCGATCTGCATACATGTGAGCATGGTTATACAGAAATTCTTCCTCCTTTCCTTGTAAAGCGCTCAGTAATGCTCGGGGCAGGCCAATTGCCAAAATTTGAAGACCAGGCATATACATGTACCGAAGATGAACTGTATCTCAATCCTACCGCGGAGGTTCCACTTGTGGGAGTGCATAGCGACTCGATTTTGCCGCCAGACTCACTCCCCATTCGCTATGTAGCCTGGACGACCGCTTTTCGACGCGAGGCCGGTTCAGCCTCCCGCCAGACGCGCGGATTGCTGCGTCTACACCAATTCAACAAAGTGGAGCTTTTTCAAATTGTCGAGCCTCATGATTCATATGCAGTATTGGATCAGATGCTGGGACACGCCGAAGCCGTCTTGCGTAGTTTGGAGCTATCCTATCGTGTGGTAACACTCTGTGCTCCCAATTTACCTTTTGCTGCCGCGAAGACACTTGATCTAGAGGTCTGGATGCCAGGACAGGGCCGGTATGTGGAGATTTCCTCGGTGAGCAATTGCGAAGCCTTCCAGGCACGACGCGCCAAGATCAGATATCGTCCAACGAGTGGCGGTCGCGTCGAGTTTGCGCACACGTTAAATGGATCAGGCCTGGCCGTTGGGCGAACTTTGGCTGCCATTTTAGAGGTATACCAACAAGCCGATGGCACAGTTATTATCCCAAAAGTCCTACGTCCCTCTATGGGTACCTCGGTACTCTCTTCCTGGCCTGATAAAGCTCAAAAAGGGGGCTTAGCAGGAAGCTATAGCCAGAAATAGGCGCTTTTTAAGAGAAATTTTCGTAGAAGGCTTCCATTTTGGGTAAGTCATGTGGTAAACTGTTGCACGGAGGGATGGCAGAGTGGTCTATTGCGGCTGTCTTGAAAACAGCTGGGTTAACAGCCCCAGGGGTTCGAATCCCTTTCCCTCCGCTGAAAAAGACAATGGTGCCTTTTTTATTTGATGATCAGTGTTTTCTCGAATAATTCAGTGAACCCTGTTCAAAAAGCCCCGCTTAACTAGTAATGTTGACAGTGTCCGTCAAGTTTGTGAAGTCTAGTAAGAAAAGCTGGACAAATTGAGTAGACTTTCTATTTGTAGCGCAACATTTCGTAATGGTCTCTTAATCTGCTGTACTGTTCCGTAGGGTAGGGGTGGGGGACGGGATATGCATTGGCATTAAGAGCCGTTTTTGGACGGGCGGTGAATTACTGTGTCACTCATAGGTCAGTTAGAGCAACTCAATCTATCGTTGGTCTTACAAGGAATTGAGACTTATGCGAAAACAGGGTTGCTCATTGTTAAACAAGAGGTACAGTGGGTAGAACTCTATTTTAGGGATGGACGGTTGATGTGTATTGGCCCGGTGCGGCCAAACTCAACACTGGCGGATCGCCTTTTACAGGCTGGAGTAATTTCGTCAAAGGCCTTGCAGGATGCACTAACAGCTGTAGGTGTAGTGCAACCGAGTGAGACGCGGCTGGCTCTGGCGCTCATGGACCTTGGCTATGTGAGTCATGAGGCTATTCGTGCCTGGGCAACGAATGAAGCGAGTAGAGTGATACAGGCACTTCTCACCTGGCAAAGCGGCAAGATCTATTTTGAGGATGGAACACAAACGCCAGCCGATCGCCTGCTGGTTGCTCTTTCTCCTGCTGCGTTGTTACCATCCACTCCAGCAGTAGCAGAGATGGTACAACATGAACGGAGCGAAGCTCCATTGCAACTCAAGCAAGAGCAGCGCGAGACGATAGTGCCTCCTCAGTCCGCTCCACTATTGAGTGCAGCGCAATTTATTATGGAAACACCGCCATCTGACGCCTCGTTTCCATCTCCTGCACCATCCTTTTCCTCCATAAATATGTTCAGCGATGCTGATGCACACGCTTTACCTCCCCTTTCACAACCAACGCGTGTCAGTCAACCTCTCCCGCCGATGCGCATCGATACCTCATTTATGAAGCCTGAAATGGTGTTAAAACCACTAGATCTTTCTGCTCTCCGTGAGCGCAACCCGCAACTGCAGATCACGCCTGATCAATGGCGTGTACTCACGCGAGTTGATGGACGTACTACATTACACGCGGCTTGTCAGCAATTAGGTATGCCAGCTGATCTGCTGTGCCGGATAGCAGGTGAACTGATAGCACTTGGCCTGATACATGTCGCGATGCCACAGACCTTTGTGAACCAATTATCGCCGACTTCATCAGGTCCCGTTTCAAATGGTTCGAATAATGGTTATCTTGCTCAAGGGTATGCGACGAATCCTCAGTCATCCTGGGTTGCTACTACACCCACAACTGATGCGCTGCCTCCCTCATTTGGCTCGCCTGTTCCTTTTGAGACGAAGTCACAATGGGGCAATGGCGGTACCGGCGCAACCTTTGTTCCCGGGCATGGTTGGGTTGCCAATCCACAACCTATGCAGCCTCTATACACAACCAATGGTGCCTATGTATCAGTAGGAAGTGGGCGCTAGTTTCCTGTATGAGTTTGTGTGAGTGATAAAAGAGGCATCCAGAAACAGTTTCTGGATGCCTCGCGCTTTTGGACTACACCTCTGGCCAATCCAGCATTATTGCTTTTGCTGTGTCTCCTGAATGCACCTCCACACCACCTTCAGGCACAATCACCAGGGCATTGACGTTCAGCAAAGAAGTCATGATATGCGATCCTTGATTGCCGGTTGTGTGGGCCACAAAGCGGCCGTCACGCCATTCCACGTAAGCTCGTACATAATGGCGACGCATAGCACGGTCGCTTACTCCGTCCTCCACGATTACATCGACTTGTTGGCGTATCAATCGGGTATGTCCCAGCATCTTGCGTATCACTGGACGACCGAATAACTCGAAGGTGACTGCGGCTGAAACAGGATTGCCAGGAAGTCCTAAGAGTGGGATACCGCTGATGTGTCCAAATGCAACTGGCTTGCCTGGCCGCATATTGATACGCCAGAAGTTGATTTGTCCCTGCTCCGCCATAATATTCTTCACCAGGTCGAAATCTCCCACTGAGACGCCGCCCGAAGTGATAATAAGGTCATATTGAACGGCCTCGGTAAATTTCTCGCGCAGGCTTTCTACCGTATCATGGGCAACGCCTAAGCGATGGGGAATCGCACCTGCGCGTTGTACAGCCGCCTCAAGAAGATAGCTGTTGCTATTGCGAATCTTCCCTGGCCTCAAAGGCTCGGCTACATCTATTACCTCGTCACCCGTCCCAAGTATAGCCACGTGAGGTGGGCATATTACTGGGATAGTTGGCCAGCCCAGGGTTGCCAATATACCAATCTCCCAGGGACCAATTTCATCTCCCTGCCGCAACACCGTTTGACCGCGCCGCATATCTTCACCAGCTGGACGAATATTGTTTCCCACGGGAACCGCTGTTAAAATTTCTACCCACGCGCTATCTGTCCCTTCAGTACGTGTCAATTCTACCTGTATGACGCTATCAGCTCCTGGCGGTACTGGCGCACCTGTCATGATGCGCATGGTTGTGCCTTTTTCGACTGCGTGATCCGCCACGTAGCCCGCCGCTATTTCGCCGGTTATGCGCAGACGAGGAGGTTGTCCATGTTGTGGCTGACTATCCTGGCTGAGCAGCGCAAAACCATCCATGGCTGAGTTGGCAAACGGTGGTATATCTTCTTGTGCCACGATATCCTGTGCGAGCACCAGTCCGGAAGCTTCTGGGAGTGGTACCTGCTTGACATTGAGAGGTGTAATTTCAGTTAGTATCCGCGCCAGTGCTTCTTCGACGCTGATCATAAGGTGTAACCTTCCTCTTGTTGTTTGAAGAGATAGATACAAACAAGCCTGGCACACCAAAATAAGCAGGAATGCCAGGCTTGTCTCAAAAATAAGTACCTCGTACGGGAGTCGAACCCGTGATCTCCGCCTTGAAAGGGCGGCGTCCTAGGCCACTAGACGAACGAGGCTTAACCAAGCTTATAGATCACAGCTGGATTGTATCCTACTGTTGGAGCTTTGTCAAGAAAAAACTTTAATCATCTTCCTCTTCCCCAGGTTGTTGTAATGGCTTCATTGCCTCCGGCGTGCTCCCTTGAGGCGGATGTATCCAAGCCTTCACCCTCAAATAAAGAACCATAACCCCGCCAAACCAGAGTCCCCCATACAGGTAGCCCGCCATTACGTCACTGGGCCAGTGCGCGCCAAGATAGACGCGCGAAGGTCCGATGCAGATAATCAATGCGCTACAGACGGCAATCAGAGTATTCCTCAGTTTCCCGGAGTGCCAGTTCGTTGCCAATAAATAGGTCAGCAGACCGAACAAATTGGTATAGTGCATGACATGACCGCTGGGAAAGCTTGGTTCATTGATGACGCGCACAACAGTCACCAGTTCATTGGTGGGTCGCGGACGTTTGATGAGACGCTTTACCAACGCATTGAGGAGATTGGAAGAGCTTGTCAACAGAATAAAAATAGCTTCTAAGCGGAAGCGCAGCGCCCAGAATATACCGGCAAAACAGACAGTAAGAGGAACGGCTAACTTAGGGAAACCTACTTCTGAGATACCGATCATAAAGCTACGCAGCCATGGATTTTTGCGCTTTTGTAGCATCTTCGTGATCGACATATCTCCGGGGAAAAATTGCGTGCGCTGTGCAATCCAAGAAAGTATTACTGCGCCGGATAGCAGCCAGAGATAGAATGCCAGGAACATGGTGCCACGCGAAACTGCTTTCCTGCCAGAGAAGGAGCTTTGTGCCGCGAGACGCTGTGCCTCAGTCATTGCAGGTTTGACATTTTGTTCCACTGTCGCTGCAAGTTGATCCCGCGCTAGATTGACCGTAGCTGAAGTATCGCTGTTATTGGCCGGTTGTGTTGTATTTCTCGGCATAGACTGCTCCTTTCTTAATAACTACTATTTGTTCTGGCTACTCGCTAGTAGACTGCTTTCTTGTGCACCCGGACGCTCAGGTCCATCTTGCAGACCTGGAGCGCTGGTCACTGGAACACGTACGTGCAAAGCAGCAGACGTAATGGCTACTCTTGCTGGCGTGTGGCCATGAGGTAACCCATCGGCCTGGATCTCTACGGGATGATTGCTGCTGATGCTCAAAGATTTCACACGTCGGCGTCTGATCTTAGGTTGGAAGACGCGACGCCCCTGGCTGATTGAGATAGCGTGCTTGATGTACGCGAGTTTACTAAATCGTCTGTAGATGATGACATCCAGCTCTCCATCATCCATGATAATGTCGGGCGCAACTTGAAAATGTGCGCCATAGTATGGCGCATTACAGATCGTTACCTGGATAGCATCATAGGTGTGGCGTGTGTTATCATCAAAAGAAATCTTTAGCTTCGTAGGTTTGAATTTGAGGAGCGTGAAAAGCCCATTGAGAACACCTCGCACTGTTGAAATAACGCCGGGGCTTTTTATCTCCTCGGCAGCGGGAAAGAGAGCCGCCTCCAGTCCTATTCCGGCCACTTCTAGAAAGACCTGGTCGTTGATTTTGCCAACATCGATGGCTCGTGTCGCTCCTTTAGCGATGATTGCGCACGCCGCCTCAATGGGCAACGGGATACCCAGGCTATGGGCTAGATTATTCATGGTACCCATAGGGATGATACCAAGCGTGCTCTTGCGCTCAATCAGGCCAGATGCTACAGCGTGAATTGTCCCGTCACCACCGCCAGCAATGATCAATTCGGCCCCTTCATTCGCTGCCTTCGTTGCCAACCCCTTACCAGCATCTTCCGGAGTAGTATACTGAACCTCAGGCTCGATGCCATAGGAACGTAATCCTCTCAGAATTGCTTCCTCGTTCGATTCTTCTGATTGATGTGTCTCTGCCATTACCGAGGTGCCTGCAGTGGGATTAAGTATCAGTATCGCCCGCATATTTGTGATATCCTTTGATAGTAGGGAATAGGTTTTAACGTATGGTTCACTAGCAACACGCTAAGCACTAGCAAAAGGGATACATAGACATGACGCCATGAGCTGAATTCGCGGAGAAGAGCTATGTTTACAAAGTATTGACGCTGAACATCTTCATATTATTCATTCAGCAGGTTTTGTTTCATCTGCGAGAACGCAGATGAGCTGTTCTCCTATTGGTATGCGTGAGATGCCCATTAGAATGTATCGGATACGCAAATAACACGAATGGAGAAGATGTTATATGTTTATTGTCCCAGATGATTTTGTCCGTAATGTAAGTGAGTTTCATGGTGAGGAGGGTCTCCCCTGGATCGAGCGGCTCCCCACCATCCTGGCAGACTGTGAGCAACGTTGGGGACTCACTTTTGCTACCCCTTTCGAGTACCAGTCATACGCTTGCCACTATATCGCCCCTGCTATGCGCAGCGATGGTACGGCTGTAGTCGTGAAGGTGCATGCTCCAACAGGAGAGTTCACCCAGGAAGCGGAGGCGTTACGGCTCTATGATGGCCATGGAATGGCACGCTTACTGGACTATGATTTGATCGACAAGGTGCTGTTGTTAGAGCGCCTGGAACCAGGTACACCGCTCAGCGATGTGGAAGATGACGACGAGGCCACCTCGCACGCTGCTGCCGTCATGCGGAAGTTGTGGCGACCGGTTGCGCCAGGCCATCCGTTTCCCTCGGTTAGCGACTGGGGGCGCGGTTTCCTGCGGCTGCGGCAGCACTACGAAGGCGGAAACGGCCCTTTCCCAGCTGCCCTGCTCGAAGAGGCAGAAACCCTGTTTGCCGAACTGAGTGCCTCCATGACCGAACTCGTCCTACTCCATGGTGACCTTCACCATGAAAACATCCTGGCAGCCGAGCGCGAGCCATGGCTGGCTATCGATCCCAAAGGCTTGATTGGTGAGTCGGCCTACGAGACTGGGGCGCTGTTACGCAATCGCTTGCCGGACTTACGCGACGCTCCACAGGCAGTGCGCGTCCTTACGCGCCGCGTTGATCTGTTGGCCGAGTTGCTTGACCTCGATCGTGGACGGGTGCGCGATTGGGCTATGGCCCAGGCTGTGCTGAGCGTGTGGTGGACCATCGAGGATAAGGGGGATATTGCGGAAGATGGTCTCAAATGTGCTGAACTGCTGGCCGCGATCAAGCGGTAAATAGAGCAGTTCTCTCGATAGATGACAGATGCGGGCCGGGAAGTAAGCACTCTCCGGCCTTTCAGTTGAATGTAATCTGACAAAAACAATTTAAGGCAAGGTTCAAATGAACTTGACAGTTCCTGATGGGTGTAGGGATGGTAGTTCATCTCGTAGTTTTAGAAGCGCAAGTTCCTTGGCTTTGCATTCCAGCATAACATCATAATCTGTAAAGGGTATACTTGCCGTGAAGGAGGAAAAGGCATCAGCGGTTACATACGAGCTATGAGCACCCATTCGCTTCGCCGGGTCTTGCTCAGAGTAGTGGAGTTTCGGAAGACGGTCTTGCCAGGTTGCCAGAATACGTTGCCAGGGAAGCTGATTGAGAGGTACGCTTCCGTTAAGCTGGTGATGGAGATTGTCGACTACGAGCGGTATGCTCGTCTCTTCACAAATGGGCAAGAGATCGCTTACCGACCAACTACGCTCGTCATTCTCCAGTCGAAGATAATGGCGAACCTCATCAGGCAGTGCAAGAATGTTACTCTTGATCCGCTTTGTCGTGGCAGCACGATCCCCGTAGACTCCTCCCGCATGTACGATGATGTCGCCATTTATCCCTAGCTTTTCCATCAGGAAGCGATGATACAGCAAATCCTTATAGCTCTTGTCCCAGATTGTGCCTGAACCAGAAAGCAGAGTATACTGACCAGGGTGCATAGAAAGACGTATTCCTTTCGCCAGGAAGGCAATATCTTGTGCAAGTGGAAAGTCGAGACGAGTTAAGTCGACTGCCTCATGTGACCCTAGAGGAACAAGATCAGAAGAGATGCGAAACATCATAATCTGATGGGAACGGTTCCAACGCAAAGTGTTGGCGAGCAAGCTCACGTTCTCGTTGACGATTTGCTGCAAATAGGCGATTCCCTGAGTGCGTAGAGTTGCCAGGCGTAAACTATGAATTTTGCGACCGAGCGAAACATTGATGCAAGCATATCCAAGGCGCATCTGTCTTCCTCCCTTAAATGGGTTAGTTGAGTTGCTTACGAATGTACATTGTGTGAGGAGATACGTATTACGAGCGTTTTTCGTAACAAAAGCTGATATAGCTCTTTCTCTGACACATGTTGATGCGACGAAAAGGATCGAACATGCTCATTCCTCTTTTGAAAATGATCTTTTTCATGTTGGGTAGTGTACCACTTTCATAAAGGTCTCCTGAGAACGCTGCTTGCTGTTTGTCGCAGTTGCCACACTTGTAGCAGATGTGTTCGTGGAGCAGAGGAGGCTTCAAGACAGGGCAGGGGCGCATTCAGGGTAGAGGAAGCTTCATCATTCCAGGGCAGGGGCAAGCCCTGCCCGTACATTTTAGCGTGAATCAGCGGTATTTTCGGGTGGATACCGCTGATTTTCATTCCTAATTGTTTTTGGATGACGGGTGCTTTGTGGGAAGAGAACCTCCTTTGCGTGTGATTGCTTGTAGGAAATCATTTGATGCAGACACGAGACAGTTCATACGCGAAGAAACTCACTTCTCACATGGCTTCTCAGCCTGCCCGGAGCTTTCACAAAAAGTGTCGAGGAGAGAGGTGGAGTAATGAGGTAGGTGAACAGGACGAGGGCGACGCGAGCGTCCTCCCCTATCGGCCACGCCACACCCGCCCTTACGGAGACGAAGGCGTTTCCAAGGCTCCATTACAAGTAAACCTACACGTGAGAGCGCCACCTCTGCCCCTCTGGGGAGATAGGTATTTTCCTGCGCAAAGATGGAGGATTCACCTTTGACAGTATTCTCCAAAGTATGGTATAAATTTCAATGCGCTTCTGGAAACCAGAAGCGCATGTAAAAAAGTCTTTGTATTACCTCACCGTTCGCTTAAATTGAAGGTGGTTTTGAAGAATTGCACGCTCGAATACCCGGTTTTTGTGCGATTGGACATCAAGTCGCCCTCTTTCTGGCAAAAGGGCTTGATTTTAACCTCAAGTATTCTTGTCAAGTGGGGAATGAATACCGTTTTACGAGTGTTTTTTAGCCCCAAGTGGAGAATACAATTCATTTTATATCCGAAAATTTAAGCGAACGGTGAGATTACGTTATGTAATTGGGTAAATAGGTTTACGGGTAGACGAGGGTTAACGAAGGCTATCCGTATAACTGTATGCCTGCGAGATTGACGAACGACTTGTGACCATATTTGGGCACTCGTCATAGTTCCTATCCGTATAACTGTGTGTCTGCGAGATTGACGAACGAACCAGGACCCCCCTGTTGGGTGGGTTGCTGGGTTTTTGTGCTGAGCAAAACATTGCATACCCGACGTGAGGTGACCGCATGTTACGTTTCTACGTTGAAGTGGCTCGTACAGCTTTTCGGCGGCAGCTGATCTATCGCTGGGCCAACCTGGCTGGACTGCTCACCAACATCTTCTTCGGCATCATCTTTAGCTATGTGATCATAGCCCTCTTTCATGCAAAATCGGTGGTCGCTGGCTATACTGTGCGCGATACGTTGCGCTATACCTGGTTAGTACAGGCTCTGGTCATGATCGTGTTGACCTTCGGCTGGTACGACCTGATGCTCACTATTCGTACTGGGGCGGTGATCTCAGACCTCAGCAAGCCGTGTGACTTTTACTGGTACTGGTTCAGCCGCGAAAGCGGGCGCAATATCTATTACCTGTTCTATCGTGGGATACCAACATACCTGGCTGGCATGCTGCTCTTTGGTTTTGGTGCGCCGGGCAATTGGCGCTACTGGCTCGCTTTCCTGCTCAGCCTTATGCTGGGAGCCTCGGTTGGTATAGCGTACCGGGTGCTCTATAACGCTGTTGCGTTCTGGTTTTTAGAGGCTCGCGCAATCGGCACCTTATTCGTGGTTATCGCCCTCTTTTTCACCGGCAGTTACGTGCCAATTCCGTTTTTTCCACATTGGGCGCTGGTCATCATGCAGTGGCTGCCTTTCAACGCCCTGATCAACGTACCGGCGGAGATACTGCTGGGGAAAGTATCCGAGAATGCATTGCTCTTCGAACTTGGTCGGCAACTGCTGTGGGTCATTATCATGACGCTGGTAATTCGTATAGTCATAGCAGTGGCTGCGCGTCGTCTGGTCGTACAAGGTGGGTAACATCCCCAAGAAAGAACGTACAGGAAGAGGTACTCCATGATTGAGAACGTTGCCAACGATTTGCGTCTATACAAGCACTTTCTCGTTATGCTTTTGCGCTCGCAGGCTCAGTACAAGGTGAATGTGGTGATAGATATCTGTTCATCTTTCGCTGTTACCAGCCTGGAGTTTTTGGCGGTACTGGTCTACTTTGGACGAATCTCTTCAATGCTCGGCTGGAGCGTTGGCGAAGTGGCCATGCTCTACTCCGTCATGTCGATCAGCTTTGGCATTGCCGAGATGTTTGGGGCAGGCATCGATGCTTTTGCTGATACTGTACGTCTCGGAGAGTTCGACCGTATCATGTTGCGTCCTGTTGGCTCGTTCATGCAGGTTCTTGGCAGCGACTTCCGCCTGCGTCGGCTCGGCCGTATTGCCCAAGGTTTCATGACATTTGTGATAGCCTTACACCTTTTGCCTGGATTTCATTGGACTACGATGAAGGTTGTTGCCATAGTAATCGGCATTGCCAGCGGTTCAATAATGTTCATGTCTGTCTTGATTCTGGGAGCTACGCTCTGCTTTTGGACGGTTGAGACAACCGAATTGATAAATATATTGTCTTATGGTGGGCGAGATATGCTCAGCTATCCTCTCACCATATATCACCAGTTGATGCAGCGTTTCTTCCTTTTCGTGGTGCCACTGGCCTTTGGTTCTTTTGTGCCGACGTGTTATCTGCTCGGGAAGCCTTTGCCTTTTGGATTGCCAGGAGAGGTCGTTTTCGCGGCACCGTTGCTGGCGCTTGCTTTTGCGATGGTCGCAAGAGTCACGTGGCAATTTGGAGTTCGTCATTATCAAAGCACTGGTAGTTAGTTGCGGAAAGTGTGGAGGGGCTTTTGAAGTTATTGAGCGAGAAAGGTAGATGTACTATGGAAATGATTATGGCTAATGGTTTGAGTAAGACGTTTCGTGTGGCGCGCAGGCGTTCAGGATTACTGGGGAGCATAAGAAGTGTAGTCGATCCTGAAGTACGCAGGGTGGAGGCTGTGCATAACCTCTCTCTTTTGGTTGAGCGAGGAGAGATGATTGGCCTGGTTGGACCGAATGGGGCAGGTAAAAGCACGACCATTAAGATGCTGACCGGCATTCTGGTGCCTAGCAGTGGCAAGATGCAGGTGGCGGGCCTGGATCCGCTGCTGCAGCGACGAGAGCTCGCGAGACATATAGGTGTCGTTTTTGGCCAGCGTTCGCAGCTCTGGTGGGATTTGCCTCTTATTGATTCGCTGCGCTTGTTGCGGCACCTCTATCGCGTGCCCGAAGAGCGCCATAATGCCAACCTGGCCCAACTGCGTTCTATGCTTGCGCTGGATGAGTTTATCGACACGCCTGTGCGTCAGCTTTCGCTCGGCCAGCGCATGCGCGGTGATCTGGCTGCCGCGCTGCTTCATGATCCCAAGCTTTTGTACCTGGATGAGCCAACTATTGGGCTGGATGTGGTAGCCAAAGCTCGTATGCGAGAATTTCTGCTGAAGATCAATGCTACGCGAGGGGTGACGGTTTTGCTGACGACGCATGATATGGATGATGTTGAGGCGCTCTGCCAGCGCATGCTCATCATTGACCACGGTCGTAAGCTTTACGATGGTTCTGTAAGCGACATACGCGAACGTTTTGGCGGTGAACGCACGCTCATTGCTGTACTTGACCAGGCAGGGTTAGCGACATTGCCACATGATGCGAGCGGTCAGCCGACGATACATGATTTACCGGATGGGGTGCGCTTGCTGCGAGCTGAAGCACCGCGTATCTGGCTCGGTTTCAGACGCGAAGCTATTCCTGCTCATGAGCTTGTGGCCTGGCTAGGAGCTCGTTATAGTCTGCGGGATGTGACGTTTCAGGAGCCAGAGATCGAGGATGTGATTCGCCGCATTTACGAAGAGGGGTTACTGTTGCAGGAGGCAGGTATATCTTAGGCTCGTGCGAGTAAAAGCTCTACATCTCTTTGCATCGATATGAGAGCCTGGTGGTTATGAACTGTCTCAGGGCGTTTTTCTAATGCTCTGGCTAACGTTCTGGTGGCAATGAGCAAGCTATAAAAGCTTGCCTTTGATCTCGCTCGTCAGCATAATGGAGCGCCCAAGCTCTTCGTTCAAGTGCTCGAAATAGAGCACATCGGGAACCTTCACCTGCTTTGCTCGTAAGAGTTGGTGGACAGTCACCTCAGGAGCGAACTGGCGTCGATTTCAGGCAGGATACGCAGATAGAATATCTCATTAGCGTAGTGAATCCGGTAGACGTAGGTGACAACTCCCTCTTTAACTCGTTCCGTATATGTCCGATGTGAACGGGGAAAAAGGCGAGCGACTATGTTCTCTACCACAAGAATGTCAGAGGTAGCAGGCAGGTATGAGTCGAAGAGGCTCACTGTTTCAAGTGTATCAAGTGTGTCAGATATATGTGAGTCGAGAAGCTTCAGTGTATCAAGTGTGTCAAGTGTATCAGGTGTATCACTGGTGTTTTGATAGAAGGAGGTCTGGTGATTACCCACAAGTGGGAGAAGCAAGTTGAAAGCTCGGCCTTATCCGTTCTGTTTGCGAGAGGTGAAGCACCAGACAAAAGATGATGTGTTGAGTACTCAGTCTTGACCCACTGTCGCTGTCAGGAGCGCATACAACCACAGACCGCGTTGAAGGGCGTGATACTGCTCGAATGCACCACGCATATTGCCATGCTGCGTTTCCGAGCGCAATCCAAGAGCATGGAGGGCAAACGCAACTGGCCAGGTGAGGAGAGGTAGCCAGTAGAGGCGACGAAGTGAAGGTCTGACATTGCGGGTAATATCGACCAACT
>JRHI01000439.1_pt1 | contig 45241 bp, 37 predicted proteins | sample 215371 | NCBI WGS metagenome assembly JRHI01 (sample SAMN02929681, study PRJNA255918) | sediment metagenome | biome: cave system; feature: Ice Cave; material: Sediment; isolation source: sediment from deep within a dark volcanic ice cave with no known source of... ... | reverse complement strand
GTCCCCGGGCGGGCCCCCCGGCCGGTCTGGGCGGGCCCGACCGCCGGCCGGTGACCTGCCCGCTTGACACCTTCCGGCCACCTTCGTAGATTGTTAGCAGTCAAGCGGGGCGAGTGCTAATCACCTCGGAACGGCCAGATCCGTGCCTCGCGCTGGCCAGAATCAACCCAGATCACGGGAGGGAGACAAGCGAATGGCAGTCGCAGAGAAGCTCAAGCTCAAGCCCCTAGGATCACGCGTCGTCGTCAAAGCGCTCGAGCGCGAGGAGATGACCAAGAGCGGGATCGTCCTGCCGGACACGGTCAAGGAGAAGCCGCAGGAGGGGAAGATCCTCGCGGTCGGTCCCGGTGACCGCCACCCCGACACCGGCGAGCGGATCAAGGTCGATCTCAAGGAAGGCGACCGGATCCTGTTCCAGAAGTACGCGGGCACCGAATTCAAGCTTGACGACGAGGAGCTCCTGATCCTCAGCGAAAAGGACGTCCTCGCGCTCGTCGAGGCCTAAGGCAGGAGAGGGAACGTAAATGGCAAAGCAGCTCGTATTCACCGATGAGGCGCGCAAGTCCCTGAAGCGCGGCGTCGACATCATGGCGAACGCCGTCAAGACCACCCTTGGCCCGAAGGGCCGCAACGTCGCGCTGGACAAGAAGTTCGGCGCCCCGACCGTGACCCACGACGGTGTCACCGTCGCCCGCGAGATCGAGCTCGAGGACCCGTTCGAGAACATGGGCGCGCAGCTTCTCAAGGAAGCCGCGACCAAGACGAACGACATCGCCGGTGACGGCACCACGACCTCGATCGTCGTCGCCCAGGCTATCGTCCACGAGGGCCTGCGGAACATCGCCGCCGGCGCCAACCCGATGCTCCTCAAGCGGGGCCTCGAGAAGGGCGTCGCCGCGATCGTCGCGGAGATCAAGTCCCAGGCGACCGAGATCAAGGGCCGCGAGGAGATCGCGCACATCGCCGGGATCTCCGCCGCGGACAAGGAGATCGGCGAGCTCATCGCCGAGGTCCATGAGAAGGTCGGCCGTGACGGCGTCATCACCGTCGAGGAGTCGAAGGGCCTCGAGTTCGAGAAGGAATACGTCGAGGGGATGCAGATCGACCGCGGCTACCTCTCGCAGTACTTCGTCACGAACGCCGACCGCATGGAAGCGGTCATCGAGGACGCCTACATCCTCATCACCGACAAGAAGATCTCCGCGATCACCGACATCCTGCCGGTGCTCGAGAAGCTCGTGCAGGTGAGCAAGAACTTCGTCATCGTGGCCGAGGACGTCGACGGCGAGGCCCTCGCCACGCTCGTCGTGAACAAGCTCCGCGGCACGATCAACGTCCTCGCGGTGAAGGCCCCGGGCTTCGGTGACCGCCGCAAGGCGATGCTCGAGGATATCGCGATCCTCACCGGCGGCAAGGTCATCAGCGAGGAGGTCGGTCGCAAGCTCGACTCGACCACCGTCACCGACCTCGGCCGCGCCCGCCGCGTCACGTCGACCAAGGACGAGACGACGTTCGTCGAGGGCCACGGCGCCCAGGACGCGATCCTCGCCCGGGTGAAGCAGATCAAGGCGCTCATCGAGGAGACCACCAGCGACTTCGACAAGGAGAAGCTGAACGAGCGTCTCGCGAAGCTCGCCGGTGGCGTGGCCGTGATCAAGGTCGGTGCGGCCACCGAGATCGAGCTCAAGGAAAAGAAGCACCGCGTCGAGGACGCGCTCTCCGCGGCCCGTGCGGCCGTCGAAGAGGGGATCCTCCCCGGTGGCGAGGTCGCCCTGCTCAACGCCGTGAAGGCGCTGGACACCGTCCAGGCCGAGGGCGACGAGAAGACCGGGGTGAACATCCTCCGTCGCGCGCTCGAGGAGCCGTTCCGTCAGCTCTGCGCCAACGCCGGCCAGGACGGCGCGGTCATGCTCGAGTCGGTCCGTCGCAAGCAGAAGGAGTCCAAGTCGGGCACCTGGGGCTACGACGTCATGGCGAACGAGATCGTCGACCTGAACAAGGCCGGCATCATCGACCCGGCAAAGGTCACCCGCTCGGCGCTCGAGAACGGCGCATCCGTCGCGGCGATGATCCTGACCACCGAGGCCCTCATCACCGACCTCCCCGAGAAGGACAAGGCCGGCGCGGGGATGCCCCCGGGCGGCGGGATGGACTACTAGCTCGGCGAAGCCGAGCGAGCGGCTTGGCGGCGGGCGAAGCGCGCGCGCCAGGCCGCAGGAGCGAAGCACGCAGTTCAAAAAGGCCCCCGGCGAGAGCCGGGGGCCTTTGTGCCTATCGCGCCGCGTGCGCTCCGTGTGCCTAGTACGCCGGCGGCGCGAGCGGTGAGTGCATGACGAGCGGGCCCTGAGGCTTTCCCGCGATCCGCGTCTCGAGGGTGAGCGCGCAGCGCTCGAAGCCGTCGACCGGCGCGTCGAGGTCCACCGCCTGGACGACGCGCCCGTTCGGAGCGAAGTTCGCGCCGCGGACCCACTTTCCCTGGGCATCGACGAGCCAGAGCGTGTAGACGCTCCCCGCGGGAGCGGGCCGCAGGTCGTGGAACACGACGAACGCGGCGGTGCTCGGTGTACCCGGAGCGAACAGCGTCCCGCCGGATCCGGCCCAGCCCGCGAGCCCGGCCATGTACCAGCTCTTGCCTCCGCGCGCGACCTTCTCGGCGACCGCCGCGTAGTCGGCGCGCTCGGCCTCGGCTGCGCGAAGCTGCGCCACGCTCACGATGTCGAGCCCCAGGACGAGGATGAGCGCGGCCGCGAGGGCGGCCAGGCCGAGCGGGCGGTGGCCACGGGGCGACCAGCCGCCTTTCCGCGGCCGCGCCGCGCGGGGGAGGGCGGGCTGCAGCGCCCGCGCCGAATCGAGGATGCGGGCGCGCAGCCCGGCCGGCGGCTCGCGCCCGGGCAGCGTGCCGGCCAGCGCGTCGACGACGCCGGCGAGGTCGGCCGCCTCGGCCTGGCAGGCCGGACAGACGGCGAGATGGTCGGCGATCCGGTCGGCCGCCGGCCCATCCAGCGCGCCGAGCGCGTGAAGCTCGAGGTCCTCGGTCACGTGGCCGTCCATCAGCGGGTCGCCTCCAGGGCCCGGCGCATCTTCTGCAGGCCGATCCGCATCCGGCCCTTCACCGTGCCCAGCGGAACGCCCATGATGTCGGCGAGCTCGGCGTGGGTGTAGCCGCCGAAGTAGGCCAGCTCGATGGTGCGCCGCTGGGCCTCCGGTAGGTCGAGGAGCGCCCGGCGAACGCCCTGCTGCTCGACGTTCCGCTCGGCGCTCGCGGCGGTGTCCTCATCGGAGGCCTTCCGCTCGGCGGCTTCCAGCGGCGCCGGCCGGAATGCGGTCTGCCGCCGGAGTACATCGACCGCGCGGTGGTGGACGATCGAGAGGATCCAGCCGCGCGCGTTCCCGCGCTCGCGCCGGTAGGTCACCGCCCCCCGCCAGGCCGACAGGAACGCGTCGTGGACGATGTCCTCGGCGCCGGCGCTCTCACCGAGGATCCGGTAGGCGAGGGCGTACGCCTGGCGGCCATAGCGGTCGTAGAGGATCGCGAGCGCCCCAAGATCCCGCGCCGCCAGGGCGGCCATGAGCGCGTCGTCCGGGGGCTCGGGGGCGGCGGCGAGCGCGTTCGTGTCGATCATGCCGCTGACTGTACGCATGGAGGACGGTCCCGGATGCCAGACAACAAGCGTCCCGAGCGATCTACCGACGTGCCCTGCCGCAGCTTCGAAGCACTGCGGCCTGGCCGTGGAGCCGATCCTCGATATCCTCTCGGACCGCCATTGATGCTATCTCCGGTTGCGCTCCCGAGGACCAGCTCCGTTGATGGAATCTCCGGAACCCCGTCCTCTTGGCAGACCCCTCGGGACGCGAGAACCGTAGCGCCGGCCGTGCGGGCAGGGAAGTGCCTTATCCACGATTTGGCGGCCTCGCGCACCGATGTTGTCCACGGCCGCCGCGACTTGTCCACCGTCCGTCCACGCGCGAGCCCACGCCGACCGCCGTGCGCCCGCCGGACCGCCGCGATCCCCAGGCCGGCCCTCCGACGCGGGCCGCAGGGCGCGCGAACCCGCTCCCGGCGCCTTCGCCGCGTTCCCCGCCGCTCGGGCACCAAAATATCCCGAGGAACCGTCGCCAGCGGAACGGGCTCCTTGATGTCATCTCGGACCGTTCCTCCGGGCGACCGCCCCTCGGGACGTGGCTCAATCTACGGTCCACCGGACCGCCGCGGAAGGGCCTTATCCACAGACCGATGGCGCAGGGCCGCTCCGTTGTCCACCGTTTTCCGCGGTTCTCCACATCTGCCACCATCGTGGGGTGACCGATCCGATCCTCGACGGGCTCAATCCGGAGCAGCGTGCCGCGGTGACCCACGGTGCCGGACCGCTCCTCATCCTCGCCGGCGCCGGCTCGGGCAAGACCCGCGTCCTGACGCACCGGATCGCGTTCCTCATCCGCGATCTCGGGGTCGCGCCGCGCGCGATCCTCGCCGTCACCTTCACCAACAAGGCCTCCAGGGAGATGAAGGGCCGGCTCGCGCGGCTGGTCGGAGAGGTGGCGCTCGCGGACCTCTGGGTCGGGACGTTCCATGCGTTCTGCGCCCGGCTCCTGCGGCGGGAGGGCCCGAACGTGGGGCTCGACCGGGGCTTTGCGATCTACGACGAGGGCGATCAGCGGGCGCTCCTGCGCCAGGCGATGGCCGACGGCGGCTTCAGCGAGAAGCTGTTCAGCCCCGGGGCGATCGGGAACGCGATCTCCGGGGCGAAGAACGAGCTCCGCGGCGTGGCCGACCTGGCGAACGGGGCGGCGAATCAGCTCGACCGCGTCGCGGCGCTCGTCTGGCCACGCTACGAGGCGCTCCTGCGCGAGAACAACGCCGTGGATTTCGACGACCTGCTGGTCCTCCCGACCCGCCTGTTCGAGACGAGCGACCGCGCGCTCGAGGTCTGGCAGGACCGGTTCGACCACATCCTCGTCGATGAGTATCAGGACACGAATCGCGCCCAGTACGTGCTGCTCCGCTCCCTCGCCGGCTTCAAACAGAATCTCTGCGTCGTCGGCGACGACGATCAGTCGGTCTTCTCCTGGCGCGGCGCGGACGTCCGCAACATCCTCGACTTCGAGCGCGACTACCCGAAGGCCACGGTCGTGAAGCTGGAGCGGAACTACCGGAGTACCCAGCGGATCCTCGACGCGGCGCACTCCGTGGTGCGGCACAACGCCGCACGGAAGGAGAAGAAGCTCTGGACCGACAAGCGCGGAGGGAGCGCGGTCGTCGTCATCGAGGCCTACGACCAGCACCACGAGGCCGAGCTCATCGCCCGCGAGATCGAGAAGCTGCGGCGTGACGGCGCGGTGAGCGGCGCGAAGGATGTCGCGGTCCTCTACCGGACGAACGCGCAATCGCGCGCGATCGAGGACGTCTTCCGCGGCTTCGGCCTGGCCTACCAGGTCGTGGGCGGCGTCTCCTTCTACAGCCGCCGCGAGGTGAAGGACGTCCTCGCGTACCTGCGGATCCTCCGCAACCCGGTCGACAGCGTCGCGCTTGGCCGGATCCTGAACACCCCGCCGCGGGGGATCGGGCCGAAGGGCCGGAGCGGGCTCCTGGCCTTCGCCCGCGACGGCGGGATCGCGCCGGTCGACGCCCTCGTCATCGCCGAGCAGGGCGACGGCATCCCCAGGCGCCAGGCCGCGGCGATGGCGGCGTTCGGCCGGACGATCGCGCGGATCCGCGACGAGCTCGACCTCCGCGACCTTCCCGAGATCGTCGACCAGGTCATCAGCGCGACCGGGTACGGGGCGTACGTGAAGGACGGCACCGGCGAGGGCGAGGAGCGCCTGGCGAACGTGCTGGAAGTGCGCAGCCTGGCCCAGGAGTTCATCGGCCTGCCGCGCGACGAGCAGCTCGCGTCGTTCCTCGAGGAGGTCGCGCTCGTCGCCGACGTGGATGAGCTGGCCGAGAGCAGGCCCGCCGCGACGCTCATCACCCTGCACGCGGTGAAGGGCCTGGAGTTCCCGGTCGTCTTCCTCACCGGTATGGAGGAATCGGTGTTCCCGCACAAGCGCGCGCTCGACGATGAGGCCCAGCTCGAGGAGGAGCGCCGGCTCTGCTACGTCGGGATCACCCGCGCGATGCAACGCTGCTACCTCACGTACGCGAAACGGCGGATGCTCTTTGGCCGCACGAACGAGAACCCGCCTTCCCGATTCCTGCTCGAGCTCCCGACGGAGGGCGTCGAGATCCGAGGGAAGATCGAGACCGCCGAGCGGGATGTCTGGGAGGACCTGGATTGGGGGCGCGGCCGCGCGCGCTATGAGGAGCGTCGCACCGAGCGCCGGGCCGGCGCCGTTGCCGGCCTCTCGTCCGACTGGGGCGGGCGCGAGCCGTCCCTCGCCCAGGTGAATCGCGCCGCACGGGTCGCCGCGGCCGGCGGCACGCGTTTCCGCGCCGGCGACAAGGTGCGGCACCCGGCCTTCGGCGAGGGGATCGTGGTGACGAGCGCGCCGCGCGCGGCTGACGAGGAGGTCACCGTCGCCTTTCCGGCGAAGGGCGTGAAAAAGCTCATGGCGAGCTTCGCCGGCCTGGACAAGCTCTGATGGACATTCGGGCTCGCCTGGCGAAGCTCCGCGAGCGGATCGACACCGCGAATCACGAGTACTACATCCTCGATCAGCCGACGCTCGATGACGCGGCCTACGACGCGCTGCTCCGGGACCTCCAGGACCTCGAAGCGAAGCATCCCGACCTGGTCACGCCGGACTCGCCGACCCAGCGCGTGGGCACCGCACCATCGTCCCGCTTCGCGCCGGTCGTCCACGCCGCACCAATGCTGTCGCTCGGGAACGCGTTCGACGAGAGCGAGCTCCGGGCATTCGACCAGCGCGTCCGGAAGGCCCTGGGGCGGCAGGACGTGGGCTACATCTGCGAGCTGAAGATCGACGGGCTCGCGATCGACCTCACCTACGAGGATGGCCGCTTCGTCCAGGGGGCGACGCGCGGCGACGGGACGACCGGCGAGGACGTCACCGCGAATCTGCGGACGATCAAGTCGATCCCGCTCACCCTGCGGGAGCGGGTCCCCGGCCGGATCCACGTCCGAGGCGAGGTCTACCTGCCGCGCTCGGCGTTCGCGGCGACGAACGCCGAGCGGATCGCCCGCGACGAGCCGCCCTTCGCCAATCCGCGGAACGCCGCGGCCGGCGCGGTCCGGCAGCTCGATCCGGCCCAGACCGCCACGCGCAATCTCGCGCTCTGGGCCTACAGCGCGGCCGGGCTCGAGGTGGCGTCGCAGCAGGCGCTGCTCGCGCGACTCCGCGCGCTGGGCATCCGCACCAATCCGCATGCGACGGCCGCCGTCGACATCGACGCGGTGCTCGCGTTCGTCGGGGAGTGGGAAGCGAAGCGGCACGACCTCGACTACGGGATCGACGGGATCGTGGTGAAGGTGGACGCGGTGGCCGACCAGGAGCGGCTCGGCTTCGTCTCCCGCAGCCCGCGCTGGGCGATCGCGTACAAGTTCCCCGCGGAGCAGGCGACGACGAGCGTGGAGGAGATCAAGGTCTACGTCGGGCGCACCGGGACGCTCACCCCGGTGGCCTGGCTCGCGCCGGTGCAGGTCGGCGGGACGACCGTCCGGCGCGCGACGCTGCACAATCAGGACGAGATCCGGCGTCTCGACGTGCGGATCGGTGACCGCGTGGTCATCCGGCGCGCCGGCGACGTGATCCCCGAGGTCGTGCGGGTCGAGCCCCCGGTCGTCCTGCCGGGGAAGCGCCGACCGAAGCGCGCGCCCGCGTTCGAGATGCCCGATCGCTGTCCGGTCTGCGGCGGGCCGGTCGAGCACCCCGAGGGCGAGGTCGCCTACCGCTGCGCGAACCCGGACTGTCCGGCGAAGACCGGCCGGCGCATCGGGCATTTCGTCTCGCGGGGCGCGTTCGACATCGAGGGGATCGGCGAGGCACTCATCGAGCAGCTGCAGGCCCGCGGCCTGGTGACCGTACCGGCCGATCTCTTCTTCCTCCGGAAGGACGACCTGCTCGGGCTGGACCGCTTCGCCGAGAAGAGCGCGTCGAACATCATCGAGCGGATCGCCGCCGCGAGGACGCGGCCGCTCGGCCGGATCATCTACGGGCTCGGCATCCGCCATGTCGGCGAGACGACGGCCGACGATCTCGCCCGCTGGATCGGCGACCGCCTTCACGGCACTCCGGACCTTGCCTCCGCTCTCGCGCTGCTGCGGGCCGCGACGGTCGACGAGCTGCAGGCGATCCCGGGCGTGGGGGCGAAGGTCGCGGCGAGCATCGCGGAGTTCTTTCACCGTCCCGAGGAGCGGCACTCGCTGGACCGGCTGGCGGAGGCCGGGATCACGGCGACCCTCCCGGCGGCCCGGTCCACGGCGTCGGGCGGACCGTTCGCCGGGAAGACCATCGTGTTCACCGGCACGCTGGAGCGGCGGACGCGCGAGGAGGCCGAGGAGCTCGTGCGCGGTCTCGGCGCGAAGATCGGCGGCTCGGTGAGCGCGAAAACGGATCTGGTGGTCGCCGGGCCGGGCGCGGGGACGAAGCGCGCGAAGGCCGAGCAGCTGGGTGTCAGAGTGGTGAACGAACGCACCTTCGACGATATGCTGGCCGAAGGTCGCCGTGAGTCCATGCGCGGGTGAGGACAAGATAGGTGTATCAGCCACAAACGCGACCGGGTCCGGTGCTGCCGGTGACTCCGGCGCCCGCGCCCGAGATCCCGCTCCCGCCCGAGCCCCAATCGGTTGAGCAGACCGGGCTGACGGTCGGCTTCCTCGCCGACCTCGCGCTGAAGACCCTCTACCTGCGGGGCCAAATGACGATGTCGGAGCTGGCGACGGCCCTCGGCCTGCCGATCGCGAATGTCACCGACAAGGTCATGGAGTTCCTCAAGACCGAGCGCCTCGTCGAGATCCGGGGCGGCACCGGACTGTCGTCCGCGGGCTACCAGTTCGTCATCGTTGACCGCGGCTCGGAGAAGGCCCAGGAGGCGCTGAACCGCAGCCAATACGTCGGGAAGGCGCCGGTCCCGCTCGCGACCTACATCGCCGCGGTCCAGCGGCAGACGGTGAGCAACATCACCGTCTCGCAGGAGGAGCTCGCACGGGCCTTCGCGCACATGGTGATCCCGCGCGAGACCCTGGGCCAGCTCGGTCCGGCGATCAACTCCGGTCGGTCGATCTTCCTCTTCGGCCCGCCGGGCAACGGCAAGACCACGATCGCCGAGGTCCTCGTCTCGTTGCTCCGCGGCGAGGTCGTGTTGCCCTACGCGGTCGAGGTCGATCAACAGGTGATCAAGGTCTACGACCAGGTCTATCACCGCGCGGCGCTCGATCCCGTCGTCTCCGATCGCCTCCGCTTCGATCACCGCTGGGTCGTCTCCAAGCGGCCGATCGTCATGACCGGCGGTGAGCTGACCCTCGAGACCCTCGACCTCATCTACGACGACACCTCGAAGTTCTACGAGGCACCGTTCCAGATGAAGGCGAACGGCGGCATCTTCATGGTCGACGACTTCGGCCGCCAGCGCGTGTCACCGAAGGATCTCCTGAACCGCTGGATCGTGCCACTCGAGAAGCGGGTCGACTACCTCACGCTCCACACCGGGAAGAAGATCGAGATCCCGTTCGACATGCTCATCGTGTTCTCCACGAATCTCGATCCGGCGGACCTCGTCGACGAGGCGTTCCTCCGCCGCATCCGCTACAAGATCGGGATCGAGGCGCCCACCGTGGCGCAGTACGAGGAGATCTTCAAGCGGATGTGCGCGCGGAAGGGCATCGAATACCGGGCCGATGCCCTCTCGCAGATCCTCGCCCATTACCGCCGCAAGAACCTCGGGCTGCGGTCCTGCCATCCGCGCGACATCCTCGAGCAGCTGCACGACACCGCGCGGTTCCTCGGCCGGCCGGCGCAGCTCTCCCCGGATCTCATCGACATGGCCTGCGACTCGTACTTCGTGTCGCTCGATCCCTCCGGGTCGCCGCAGGGGGCCTGAGACAACGCGGACGGAAGGCTAGGCGCGGGGACGCAGCGCCTGCCGGACCTGCCACGAGTCGGCATCCGGCGCGATGAACAGCATGAACATGATCCCGTAGAACGGCAGGTGCCCGAGGAATTCGGACCAGCCAAAGATCGGCAGGCTCGCGGTGAAGATGAGCGCGCCGAGCGCGGCGACCGGGCGGGTGAGCTGCCCCGACAGGATGACGCAGCCGATGATGAATTCGGTGAGCCCGGCGAAGTATGCGAACTGCGGGTCGCCGAGCCCGAACGGGCGCCCGACGTTCAGGAACGGCATCCGCTCGAGGAGCGACTGCGCGAGGCCGGGATTCAGCAGCTTCTCGGTGAGCGCGCCGTACGCGATCCCGAAGCCGAGGGCGACCCGCAGGAGCGTGAGGGCCGCCGCCGGCGCCTGGTCGTGGTCGGTCGGCGGCTTCACGCCGCGGACGCGGTCAAGGGAGATGGGACCACGGCCGACGATGAACAGGAACGCCGCGATCCCGAGGATGTGGATGTTCTCGAGGATGCTCTCCAAGGTGAACGGTAGCATCGCCACGAGGCCGAGGAGCGCGAGGAGGATCGCCGCGGCGCGCGTGGCGAGGCCGAGGAGGATCATGACGCCGCACATCGCCTCGACCACAAGGATCGCCCGCCCGTAGAGATCGTCGTCCGGACGGAGCGACGGGACGAAGAGCAGGCCGAGGGCCGCCGCGGCGACCAGCGCGACGCCGAGGTGCAGGCCGAGGACCAGGGGGCCGGTGTGTGAGAAGCGCTCGAGGATCTTCACGACCCGGGGCTCGGGGAACCGCCGCTGGACGACGAACGCGGCGACGACCGCCCCGATCGCGATCGCGTAGGCGGCGAGGAGCGGCAGGCTGAAGAGCAGGCCGTACTGCGTGGGGAACGGCTTTGGATCGGCGAACCATTTCACGTGCGCGACGAGGTCGGGGTGCATCTGCCTCCTCCAATGGCCGTCCCGCGATGCCCGCGGCCGTAGGGTACCCCGCCCACCGCCCGCCGGCGGGGGCCCGTGGATCCCGGCGGCGGCGCGGTGCGATCCGTCAGCCGCGCGCGTCGGTGCCGGGCGGCGAACGCGCCAATAGACTTGCCCCCATGGCCACGATCGATCGCGCCCAGGTCGAGCACGTCTCCGGGTTGGCGCGGATCGCGCTCACCGAGGCGGAGCTCGACCGGTTCACCGGCCAGCTCGGGGTCGTCCTCGACGCGATCGCCCGGCTCGGGGCGGTCGACACCTCGGATATCCCGGCCGCGGCCTCCGTGCTGCCGCTCGAGAACGTGATGCGCGAGGACGTCGTGCGGCCCAGCCTGCCGGTGGAGGTCGCGCTCGCCGGCGCTCCGGACCGCGAGGGGGATCACTTCCGGGTCCAGGCGAGCCTCGAGCAGCGGCCCGATGCCTGAGCTTCCGCGGACCGTGCCGGCCGCCGCCGCCGCGCTGCGCCGCCGGGAGGTGTCGTCGCGTGAGCTCACCGATGCGTTCCTCGCCGCGGCCGGGGCCGACCCGCACAACGCCTGGCTGCGCCTCGAGCCCGAGCGCGCGCGGGCCCAGGCCGCGACCGCGGACGGGCGCCTGGCACTGGGTGACGCGCCGCCCCTCTGCGGCATCCCGTGGGCCTGCAAGGACATCATCGGGACCGCGGGCGTGCCGACGACGGCGGCGTCGCGGATCCTCGCCGGCTACATCCCGCCGTACTCCGCCACGGTGGTCGAGCGGCTCGACGCGGCCGGCGCGGTGATGCTGGGCAAGACGAACCTCGACGAGTTCGCGATGGGCAGCTCGACCGAGAACTCCGCGTTCGGGCCGGTGCTGAATCCCTGGGACCGCACCCGTGTCCCGGGCGGCTCCTCGGGCGGGTCGGCCGCCGCGATCGCCGCGGAACAGGCGATCTTCTCGCTGGGGACCGACACCGGCGGGTCGATCCGCCAGCCGGCGTCGCTCTGCGGGATCGTCGGGATGAAGCCGACCTACGGCCGCGTGCCGCGCTACGGCGTCATCGCGTTCGCGTCGTCGCTCGATCAGGTCGGCCCGTTCAGCCACGACGTCGAGAGCGCCGCCATCGTCTGCGAGGCGCTCTTCGGCGTGGACCCCCTGGACGCGACGACGATGGATCTTCCCACCGACGATCTCCGCCGCGATCTCGACGCCGGCGTCCGTGGCCTGCGCCTGGGGGTGCCAAAGGAGTTCTTCGTCGCGGGGATGGAGCCCGGCGTCGAGCGGGCCGTTCGAGCCGCCCTGGCCGAATACGAGCGGCTCGGCGCGGAGCTGGTGGAGGTGTCCCTTCCGTCCACCGACCACGGCCTGGCGGTCTACTACATCATCCAGCCTTCCGAAGCGTCGGCGAACCTCGCCCGATACGACGGCGTCCGCTACGGGCTCCGCGTCGAGGGCCCGGACCTCGTCGAGACCTACCGGCGCACCCGGGGCGCCGGATTCGGGCCCGAGGTGAAGCGGCGGCTGATCCTCGGGACGTACGCGCTCTCGGCGGGCTACTACGACGCGTATTACGTGAAGGCCCAGAAGGTGCGCACGCTCATCAAGCGCGAGTTCGACGCGGTGTTCGGGGTCGTYGACGCGTTGCTCACGCCGACCGCGCCGGGCGTCGCGTTCCCGCTCGGGGCGAAGACCGGCGACCCGCTGTCGATGTACCTGAACGACGTGTTCACCCTCCCGGCGAACATCGCCGGGCTCCCGGCCCTCTCGCTTCCCTGCGGCTCCTCCGAGGGGCTGCCGGTGGGGCTGCAGGTGATCGCGAACTCGTTCGCTGAGCGCATGCTGTTCCGGGTGGCCGCGGCCTACGAGCGGGCGACCGGATACCACGAGCTCCGTCCCGGGGTGGCGGCCTGAGCGGCAGGAGGGCACGATGACGATCGAGAAGCGCAGCCTCACGAACGCGCGGGTGGGCCGGCTGCCGGCGAGCGGCATCCGCCGGTTCTTCGATCTTGCGGCGTCGCTCGATGGCGCGATCTCGCTCGGGGTCGGCGAGCCGGACTTCGTCACACCCGACGCGTTCCGCGAGGCCGCGGTGCGGTCGATCCGGGAGGGCAGGACACAGTACACCTCGAACTACGGCCTCCTCGCGCTCCGCGAGGCGATCGCCGCGCACACCGAGCGGCTGCACGGGGTGTCCTACGCGCCCGACGCGGAGATCCTCGTCACCGTCGGTGTCTCCGAGGCGGTGGACCTGGCGCTGCGGTCGACGCTGAACGAGGGTGACGAGGTCATCGTCGCGGACCCGTCGTACGTCGCCTACCTTCCGGCGATCATCCTGGCCGGAGGCATCCCGGTGCCCGTCCCCACGCTCGAAGTGGAGGACTTCCGCCTCACCCCGGCGGCGGTCCGGGCCGCGATCACCCCGCGCACCCGGGCGATCCTGCTCGGCTTCCCGAGCAACCCCACCGGCGCGGTGCTCACCCCCGCGGACGTCGCGGGCATCGCGGCGCTCGCGCGCGAGCATGACCTCCTCGTCTACGCCGACGAGATCTACGACCGCCTGGTGTACGGCGTCGCCCATCGCTCGATCCTCGCCGAGAGCGGGACGAAGGAGCGGACCGTCTACCTCGCCGGCTTCTCGAAGTCGTACGCGATGACCGGCTGGCGCGTCGGCTACGCCTGCGCGCCGGCGGAGATCATCGAGCAGATGATGAAGATCCACCAGTACACCGTGATGTGCGTTCCGACGGCCGCGCAGTACGCGGCCCTGGAGGCGCTCCGCACCGGCGAGCCCGAGGTGCAGCGGATGGTCACCGAGTACGACCGGCGGCGGGTGCGGATGTGGGAGCGCTTCAACGCGATGGGCCTTCCCTGCTTCGAGCCGCGCGGCGCCTTCTATTGCTTCCCGAACGTCGCCCGGACCGGCCTCACCGACGACGAGTTCTGCACCCGCCTCCTCACCGAGGAGAAGGTGGTCGTGGTCCCCGGCAACGCCTTCGGTGCGGGCGGGACCGGGCACATCCGGGCCTGCTACGCGGCCTCCCTGGAGCGCATCGACGAAGCCTGCGATCGCATCGAGCGCTTCGTGGGCCGGCTCGCCAGCGGCCCGGGTGCGCCGGCCGTCGCGGGGATCCCCCGGAGCGCCGGGGGCGACGCCTGAGTGGGGACCCGTCACGAGGATCAGCCCCCCGAGCACTGGGCCGGCGCGGCGTCGCTCGACCCGACGCCGGTGTGGAAGCAGTACCTGCTCATCGGCCTCGGGGTCCTCGGCGCGCTCGTCCTCGTGCTCGTGGTGGCCTATTTCGCGCTCGGCGTGCAGCTCGCCACGCCGCCGGCGGCGGTGCCGGGCGGCCGGGTCGTGCTGGCGCTCTCGGAGATCCCGCGGGCCGGTGAGGCCGGAAGGCGGTACGGGCCGCCGCTCGTCGACGACGCGCGGTCGTTCGTGATCTTCAGCGGAAGCGGGGGCCGGATCTTCGCCGTCCCGCTCCGGACCTGGATCGCCGGGAAGGGCGGCCAGCTCCTGGTCATCCCCGAGCCGGACCGCCCGGCGGGGTACGACCGGTACGGCGTCTCCGTGGAGGGGGACCGCGTCGTGGTGAACACGAGCCGGGTGATCCGGGGGATCGATCGGGTCCCGGCGCCCACCGACCCGACGTTCCGATGACGGCCGCCGCTCCGTACGAGACGATCATCGGCATCGAGTGCCACGTCGAGCTCGCGACGCGCTCGAAGATGTTCTGCGGCTGCAGCGCGACGTGGTTCGGCGCGGCGCCGAACACGATCACCTGCCCGGTATGTCTTGGCCTTCCCGGTGCCCTCCCGGTCCCGAACCGGCGCGCGGTCGAGCTCTCGATCGCGGCCGGGATCGCCCTCCATTGCGACACGCCGGCGCACACGAAGTTCGACCGGAAGAACTATCTCTATCCGGACCTGCCGAAGGGCTATCAGATCTCGCAGTTCGACCTCCCGCTGTCGGTCGGCGGCTGGCTCGAGGTCCCCGCCGATGGCGGCGGGACCAGGCGCGTCGGCATCCGGCGCGCGCACCTCGAGGAGGACACCGGGAGCCTGCTGCATGCCGGCGGCGCGACCCTCGTCGACTTCAACCGCTCGGGCGTCCCGCTCCTCGAGATCGTGAGCGAGCCGGACCTCCGGTCCAGCCGCGAGGCCCTGGCCTACCTCGAGGCGCTGCGGGAGACCATCGTCTACGCCGGCGTCGCCGGCTTTCGCCTCGAGGAGGGCGGCGCGCGGTTCGACGTCAACGTCTCGATCCGCTTCGACGACGGCGGCGAGACCCGCTGGCCGCCGCTCTCGGAGATCAAGAACCTGAACAGCTTCCGCGCGCTCGAGGCCGCCGTCGCCTACGAGACCGACCGCCTCTGGCGCGACTGGCAGGACGGCGGCGATCTCCGGCGGCGCACCGGAAAGATCACGGTCGGGTGGAGTCCCGACTCGGCGCGGACGTACGTGCAGCGCACGAAGGAGGAGGTGAACGACTACCGCTACTTCCCGGAGCCCGACCTCGTCGCCCTCAGCCCGGACCGCGGGATGGTCGAGCGGATCCGCGCCGCGCTCCCGGAGATGCCGGCCGACCGACGGGCCCGCTTCGTCGCGGCGCATCGGCTCTCCGCCTACGACGCCCGGGTGCTCGTGTCCGACCGCGAGCTTGCCGATTGGTTCGAAGCCGCGGTCGCCGCGGCCGGTGGCGAGGCGAAGCGCGTCGCCAACTGGGTCACCGGGGACCTGCTGGCGCATCTGAACGCCTCGGGTGCCGCCCTTGGGGAGCTGCGGCTCACGCCGGCGGGCCTGGGCGCCCTCGTACGATTGGTGGCGGATGGCACCCTCAGCGTGACCGCCGCGCGCGAGGTCTTCGCGCAGGTCCTTGAGACCGGCGGCGATCCGGCGGAGATCGTCCGCGAGCGCGGCCTGGCGCAGGTCTCCGATGCGAGCGCGATCACCGCCGCGGTCGACGCGGTGATCGCCGCGAACGAGAAGGCGGTCGCCTCGGTGCGGGCGGGCAATCAACGCGCGCTCGGACCGCTYGTCGGCCAGGTCCTGGGCCGGATGGGTGGGACCGCGAATCCCGGGCTGGTGAGCCGGATCCTCGTCGAGCGGATCGGCTGACGCCCGTCAGGACGCGGTGTACGACTCCTCGCCGCGCATGACGAAGGTGCCGGCGAACGCGACGGCCGGCAGGATCCCGATGAAGAGCCAGCCTCCGGAGAACCCGATCCGCTCGACCGCGAATCCGATGAGCGGCGCGCCGACCACCGCCCCGAACGTCCCGCCCATTCCGGTGAGCGCCTGCGCCGCCGCGGGAGCATGGGGGAGCGATGCCGCGGCGGTGTTGAACACCGCGGAATAGGGGAGCGAGACGCCGATCCCGACCAGGACCGCGCCGAGCAGCGCCGCGGCGAGCGGCCGGCCGGGGAACGCGAGGAGCGCCAGGCCGGCGAGGTTCGCGGCCTGGGAGCCGCGCATGACCGTGAGCGACGCGACGTGCTCGCGCCCGACCAGATAGCCGCCGAGCGATCGCATGACCACCGCGGCGACGAGGAGCAGCGATCCGAGAAGGCCCGCGACCACGAGCGAGGCCCCGAACTCGCGGAGCAGGTAGACGCTCACCCAGCTGCCGATCGCCAGCGACAGGCCGAACCCCGCGGCATGCTGGACGAAACAGGACCAGATGTTCCTGCTGCCGAAGGCCGCCCGGAGGCCGGCGGCCGCGCGGGAGCGGGGGACCGCCGGCGCCCAGACCCACCAGATCGCGGTGGCGACGACGAGGATCAGGCTGGATGCCGCGAGGCCACCGCGCCAGCCGCCGAACGCGAGCGCCAGGGGCGGGAGGAGCTGGAGCCCGAGCGCGCTCCCCAGCGGGAAGCCCGCCCCGTAGAGCCCCTGGCCGAAATGTGGGCGCCCGCCGGAGTACAGCCCCGCGACGTAGCGCACCCCGCCGACAAAGGCGAGCCCGCTGGCGATGCCGCCGACGCTCTTCGCGGCGAGGAGCCACGGATAGCTCGGCGCGGCGGCGAACGCGAGGTTCGCCAGCAGCGCGAGCGACACGCCGAGGCCGTTCATCGTCCGGGCCCCGATGCGCTCGATGAGCCGGCCGCCGATCGCCATCACGCCGATGGAGGTGAGGAAGAGGGCCGTCGGCAACAGGCCGGCCTGCACGTCGGTGATGCCGAGCTCCTCCTGGATGAGCGGGACGAGCGGCGCCTGGTCGGTATAGGTGACCCCGACCGCGACCGCGGTGAGGCCGACGATGACGAGGCCGCGCGCACGGTCGTTCAGGGCAGCAGGTCGTATCCCGGCAGAGTCAGGAACTCGATGAACGTGTCCGACAGGGCGACCTGCTCGAACAGCGCGAGCGCGTCGGCGAACCGCCGCCCCGGCCCGTCGAGCGCCGCGATCTCCTCGCGGCCGATCGCGCGGATCGCCGTGGCGGTCACCGCGGTCCCCTCGACCGTCCGGGCGCCGTGGCGCACCCACTGCCACACCTGCGAGCGCGAGATCTCCGCGGTGGCGGCGTCCTCCATGAGGTTGTTGATCGCCGCCGCGCCGACGCCACGCAGCCACGACTCCAGGTATTGGATCGCGACGCTCACGTTGCTCCGAACGCCGGCATCGGTGAGGGTCCCACCCGGCACGCCGACGCGCTGGAGCTCGTCGGCGGTGACATGGACATCGTCGCGCAGCCGATCGAGCTGGTTCTTCCGGCCGCCCAGGACGCGATCGAGCTCGGCCATCGCCGTGGGGACGAGGTCGGGGTGGGCGACCCAGGTGCCGTCGAAGCCGGCGGTGGCCTCACGGACCTTGTCCTCGCGGACCTTCGCCACCGCGACCTCGTTCACCGCGGGATCCCGACGGGTCGGAATGAACGCGGCCATGCCGCCGATGGCGAACGCACCGCGACGATGACACGTCCGCACGAGGAGCTCGGTGTAGGCGCGCATGAACGGGACGGTCATCGTGACCTGCGCCCGGTCCGGAAGCAGGAAGTCCGATCGGTGATTGAATTTCTTGATCACGCTGAAGATGTAGTCCCAGCGTCCGGCGTTGAGGCCGGCGGAGTGCTCCCGGAGCTCATGGAGGATCTCGTCCATCTCGAATGCCGCCGGGAAGGTCTCCACGAGCACGGTGGCCTTGATCGTGCCGCGCGCCAGGCCGAGACGCTCCTGCGCCAGGACAAAGACGTCGTTCCAGAGGCGGGCCTCGCGGTGGCTCTCGAGCTTCGGCAGATAGAAATACGGCCCGCTCCCGTTCGCAACGAGGCGCGCGGCGTTGTGGAAGGCGTAGAGACCGAAGTCCATGAACGCACCGGCGATCGGCGCTCCGTCGAGGTGCAGGTGCTTCTCGAGCAGGTGCCAGCCGCGGGGGCGGACGACCAGCGTGGCGACGGTCGGCGCGAGCCGGTAGGTCTTCCCTTCGGGGGTGCGGAGCTCGATCGTCCGGCGGACCGCGTCCGCGAGGTTCACCTGACCGGACACGAGGTTGTCCCAGGTCGGCGTGGTCGCGTCCTCGAAGTCGGCCATATAGACCGAGGCGCCGGAGTTGAGCGCGTTGATGACCATTTTGCGGTCGGTCGGCCCGGTGATCTCGACCTTCCGGACCTGGAGGTCGGCGGGAGCCGGGGCGACGCGCCACCCCGCGTCGCGGACCGACGACGTCTCGGGAAGGAAGCCGAGCGTCCCGCCGGCAGCGAGGGCCGCCTGCCGTTCGACACGGGCCGCGAGCAGGGCCCGTCGCGTCGGCTCGAACGTCCGCGCGAGCTCGGCGACGAAGGCGAGGGCGTCGTTCGTCAGGATCTCGGCGAAGCGGTCGCCGGCCGGGCCGCGGACCTCGATCCCTGTCGCCATCCTGCGCTCCTCCCTGCCGCGATTCCACCACGCGGAACGTCAACACCACGATGCGCGAATCCGCTGGGGCCCAGCCACATGCTAGCTGGAACCCGGGCCGCATCTAGACTGCGCGCGGTGCTCGGCGGGACGGCGTTCGGGATCATCGGACTGCTCTTCCTGCTGGCGGCGATCCGGACGTTCACCTCGACGCTCCATCAGGCGCTCATCGGCGCGCTGCCGGACACGGTCCTCGGCGCGATCGCGTTCGGCGTCTTCGCCACCTCGTTCGCGGCGATCATCGTGGCGACGCGCCTGCGACCACGCCGGGCGATCGCGGGATCGGGTGCCCTGCTGGCGATCGCGACGCTCCTGGCGGCGGCGGCGCGCAACGAATGGCTCGATCTGCTGCTGTCCGCCGCGGCCATCGCTGCCGGCACCTGGTGGCTCGCGCTCACCCATGCCGCGCGCTCCCCGTCCCGGTCGTCCCCGTTCCCCGTCGCCGTCCCGGCGGCGCTGGTCATGGACGCGGCGATCCGCTCGGCGTTCGGAACGGCGTCGTTCGTCGACGGACCGCTGCCGGTCAGCCTGCCCCTGACGCTCGTGGCGGTCCTCCTCTTCCTGGCCGCGGGCATCGCCCATGCCTCCGCCGATCTCGCCTGGAGCTCGCCCGGCCCGCGCGGCGCGCTCGGCCTCGTCGCGCTGGCGCCGCTCCTGTTCGTGTCCGAGACCGGTGGGGGGAACGCGGCGCAGGTCGCCGCGGCCGGCGGTCTTGGTCTCGGTCCCGAGCCGGCCCACAGCACCCAGGTCGGGGCGATGCTCATCGGCCTGGGTGCCGGCCTCGGCGCGTTCGCGCTGACCCGCGACCTCCCGCGCCGCCCGATCGGCGCGGCCGCGATCGGGATCGGAGCGCTGCTGCTCTGGGCCCATATTCCGGGGCTGTCGCTGGCCGGCGGGACGATCTTCGCCGCCGGGATCCTCATCGCCGCCTCGGCGCTCGTGGCCGCGCCCGCCGCCGACGCGCGCGGCCCGGCCCTCACCGTGGTCGCCCTCGGGCTGGGCTGGCTGCTGTTCGTGGCCGCGGCCTTCGGCTTCTACGCCTACTACGCCTATCTCCCGGTGGCCTGGATCGCGACGGCGCTCGTGGCCCTGGCGCTCCTCGGCGCCCCGCCGGTCGCGGGACCGCGCTGGGGCCTCGGCGCGGCGATCCTCGCCACGGCGCTCGCGGTCCTCGTGCCGCTCACCGCCCTCGTGACGTTGCCCGTCGCGACCTCGATCGAGCCGCCGGCCACCTTCCGGGTCATGACCTACAACGTCCACCAGGGTTACGACGCGGGCAATGTGCCCTCGCTCGACGCGCTCGTCGACACCATCGGGCGTGAGGCGCCCGACGTCGTCATCCTGCAGGAGGCCGTCCGCGGTTGGCTCATCGATGGTCAGCACGACGTGCTCGGCGTGCTCGCGGCGCGCCTCGGGATGAGCTACGTGTTCGGCCCGAACATCGGCGATCTCTACGGCAACGCGGTGCTCTCCCATTACCCGCTGACCGAGGTGCGCCGGGTGGCCTTCGCGAAGGAGCCGGGGGACCGGTATCAACCGCGCGGCATGCTCCTGGTGACCGTCGCGGGGGTCCTCGTGGCCGCGACGCACCTCGACGAGCATCCGGACGCTTCGGCGGTCCGCCTCGAGCAGGTGCGCACGCTGCTGCGCGAGACCAACGGCCGTCAGCCGGTGATCATCGCCTGCGACTGCAACGCCCTGCCCGAGGCGCCGGAGCTGGCGCTCATCGATGCCGCCGGGTTCGGCGATCTCGCCGCGCAGGCCGGGGGGAAGGCCTTCACCTACCCGTCGGACGCGCCACGGGAGCGCCTCGACTACCTGTTCGGCGTCGGCGTCCAGGCGGCCCAGGCCCACGTCGTCGACTCGACCGCATCGGATCACCGGGCACTCGTCGTGATGGTCACCCGCAGCGCTCGGTAGCGCTGACCGGCGGTGCCGCGTGCGTGGTCGCCGATGAACGAGCACGACCGGGCCGGCGGGTAGACTTGGCTCCAGACGCTTCCGGAAAGGACCCTCGCCGCGGACCGATTCGTCCATCTGCACACCCATAGCGAATTCAGCCTGCTCGACGGGCTGTCGCGCGTGCGCGACCTCATCGGACGCGCCAAGGACCTGGGCATGCCCGCGCTCGCGATCACCGATCATGGCGCGCTCTATGGGGCGATCGACTTCTACACGGCCGCCGTGGCCGCGGGGATCAAGCCGATCATCGGCGTCGAGACCTACATCGCGCGAGGCAGCCGGCACGACCGCGATCCGAAGGTCGAGGGCCACGGGAAGCCGTTCCATCTCGTCCTGCTGGCGAAGAGCTTCACCGGGTATCAGAACCTCGTGTCGCTCGTCGCGAGCGCGCACCTGGAGGGCCACTACTACCGGCCGCGGATGGACAAGGAGATCCTGCGGGAGCGCTCGGAGGGTCTCATCGCCCTCTCCGCCTGCCTGCAGGGCGAGGTCGCCCGGGCGATCCGTGATCAGGGGATCGAGGCTGCCTGCGCGGTCGCGCGCGAGCACCTGCGCATCTTCGGCGAGGGGAACTACTACCTCGAGCTCATGAGCCACGGCATGCCCGAGCAGGCCGCGGTGAACGACGGCGTGCGGGAGGTGAGCCGCCGGACGGGCGTTCCGCTCGTTGTGACGAACGACATCCACTACGTCCACGCCGAGGACGCCGAGGCCCAGGACATCATGGTCTGCATCCAGAGCGGGAAGACCGTGGACCAGACTGATCGGCTGAAGATGATCGACCATCCCGAGCTCTATCTGAAGACCGCCGGGGAAATGGCCGCGCTGTTCCCCAACGATGCCGAGGCACGCGAGAACACGCTGCGGATCGCGGGGGCGGTGGATCTCCAGCTCCCGCTCGGCGAGCTACGGCTGCCGCACTTCGAGGTGCCCGGCGGACGCACGCCGGATGAGCAGCTGCGCGTCCTGGCCGAGCGCGGTATCGCCGCGAGATACGGCGCGATGACGCGCGAGCTGCGGGAGCGCGTTGAGCACGAGCTCACGGTCATCAAGACGATGGGCTATGCCGCGTACATCCTCATCGTGCAGGATTTCATCGCGTTCGCCCACGAGCGCGGCATCCTCACCGCCGTCCGCGGGTCCGCCGGCGGATCGCTGGTCAACTACGCGATCGGCCTCACCGATATCGATCCGATCAAGTACGGCCTGATCTTCGATCGGTTCTTGAATCTCCATCGCTACACCCAGCCGGACATCGATGTCGATTTCATGGACGACCGCCGTGACGAGGTCATCAGCTACGTGACGCAGAAATACGGAAGCGATCGGGTCGCCCAGATCGTGACCTTCAACACGATGCTCGGGCGCGCCGCCGTCCGCGATGTGGCGCGCGTGCTCGGCATGAGCTACGGCGAGGCGGACCGGGTGGCGAAGGTCATCCCGACCGGGCCCGGGGCCCCCGGGCTGGCCGAAGCGCGCGAGGCCGTCGCCGAGCTGCGGGAGATGGCACGGGAGCCCGAGGTCTCCCGCCTCCTCGACCTCGCCCAGAAGGTCGAAGGGCTCGTTCGCTCGACCGGGACCCACGCCGCGGGCGTGGTCATCACCCGGGAGCCGCTCACCGCGCTCGTCCCGATCGAGCGGACGAAGGGGAAGGCCGAGGGGTACCAGACGCAGTACGAGGACAAGGCCCTGGAACGGATCGGCCTGCTGAAGTTCGACTTCCTCGGACTCTCGAACCTCACGATCCTCGATCACGCGCTCCGCCTCATCAAGGAGCAGCGGGGGGTCGTCGTCGATCGCGAGACCATCCCGCTCGACGATGCCAGGACCTTCGCGCTGCTGTCGTCCGGCGAGACCACCGGCCTGTTCCAACTTGAATCCGCGGGGATGCGCCGTCACATCCGCGAGCTGCGCCCCGACCGGGTCGAGGACGTGATGGCGATGGTGGCGCTGTTCCGCCCGGGTCCGATGGACTACATCCCGTCGTACATCCGCCGCAAGCACGGGACCGAGGCGGTCACCTACGCCCATCCGTTGCTCGAGCCCGTCCTCCGCCAGACCTACGGCGTCATGGTCTACCAGGAGGACGTGATGGCGGTGACCCAGGCGCTTGCCGGCTTCACCCTCGGCGAGGCGGACGTGCTCTGCTACGCGATCCGCAAGAAGATCCGGGAGAAGCTGGATGGCCAGAAGGAGAAATTCGTCGCCGGCGCGCTCAAGAACGGCGTGTCCGCCGGCGTCATCGACACCGTCTGGAAGGACTTCGAGCCATTCGCGCAGTACGGATTCAATCGCGCCCACGCGGCGATCTACGGCCTCATCGCGTATCACACCGCGTATCTCAAGGCGAACTTCACCGCGGAGTACATGACCGCGGTCCTGTCCTCGGACATGGGGAGCAGCGACAAGATCGCGATCGCGATCGCCGAGTGCCGCCGGATGGGCATCGTGGTCCAGCCGCCGGACGTGAACCACTCACGCTTCGACTTCGTCGTCGCCGACCGCGAGATCCGGTTCGGCCTTGGTGCGGTGAAGAACGTGGGGGAAGGGGCGGTCGAGAACATCGTCGCCGCGCGCGACGCGGATGGGATCTTCCGCTCGCTGGAGGACCTCTGCGCGCGGATCGACCTCCAGCGGAGCAACAAGCGGGTGCTCGAGTCCCTCATCAAGGCGGGCGCCTGCGACGCCTTCGGGTCACGCCTGGCGCAGCTCGGGCGGCTGGACGCCGCGCTGGCGACGGCGCAGCGCGAGCAGAAGGATCGTGCGAGCGGCCAGGTCGGTCTGTTCGATTTCGGGGCCAGCCCGGATCCCGGTCCGGTCACGGCGATCGCGGCCGGCCCCGAGGCGTCGAGGAAGGAGCTGCTGGGCTGGGAGAAGGAGCTGCTCGGCATCTACATCTCCGACCATCCGCTCCAGGACATCGCCCAGCGGATCGGCGACGTTCCCGGTATCGCTTATATCGCCGAGCTGAAAGAGGTCATCGACGAGCTCGTCACGGTGGTGTGCGTCGTGACGAGCGCGCGGAAGCACATCACGATGAAGAACAAGTCGCTCATGCTCTTCGCCCAGATCGAGGATCTCACCGGGGCCTGCGAGGTCACGGTCTTCCCGCGAACGTACGAGGCGACGGCGGCGGCCTGGAACACCGACGAGATCCTCCTGCTGCTGGCACGCGTCGAGCAGCGGGACGACGGGGTGAAGCTCCTCGCCGAGCACGCGATCCCGTACAGCGAGGAGGCCGTCGCCGAGATCGGCCGGATCACCGAGGAGCGACGTGCCACGCTCGCGAAGAAGCGTCAGTTCGCCGAGCGCAGCGTCCCGGTCCCCGAGGAGCGGAACGGGAACGGTGCGACGCACGCCGGGGACGTCGTCATCCGGTTCCGGGAAGCGCTCGATTACGAACGATCGGTCGCGCTCTTCCAGCGGATCCAGCAGGTTCTCGCGCGCTACGCCGGGCCCGCACCGGTGTATCTGGAGCTGCCGCGCGCCGGGAGCGGTGTCCGTCGTGTCGCGACGACCTTTCGCGCGCGCCCGGCCGACGAGCTGGCCCGCGAGATCGATCGCGAGGTCGGTCCCGGCGTGGTGGACGTGATCCTCCCCGAGGTCCCGGTCTGATCGACACGATCGTGTTCGATGTGGACGGGGTCCTGATCGACACCGCGGCCTCATACAACGAAGCGGTCGTCCGGACGGTCCGCTGGCTCGTTCCCGACGCGCCCGTCGATCATGCGACGGTCGCGCTCTGGAAGCGAAGCGGCGACTGGAACAACGATTGGGACCTCGCGTACGGGCTGTACTGCTGGGTGCGGGCGCCGGAGCGCCTCGCGGTCGCGACCGCCGCGCGGCTTCCGCTCCCCGAGCTCGTCGCCGCCGCGGGTCCCCATGCCGACCGTGGCTACGCAGCGGTGCAGGGCATCTTCGAGGAGCACTACAACGGGACCGCCCGCGCCGTGGAGCGCTATGGCGTCCTGCCCCTGGTCGGGAACACGCGTCCGCTGTGCGAGCGAGAGCGGATCGTCCTCCTGCCGGAGCACATCGAGGAGCTCCGGGCGGCCGGGATTCGGCGATTCGGGGTGGTGACCGGTCGGGTGCGCGCGGACTGGGAGCAGGTCGCGGCGCGGCTCCCACTCCCGGCGGACACGGTCATCGCGACCGACGAGGACGGCCGCAAGCCGGATCCCGCCGGTCTGGCGCTGGTCCTCGATCGGCTGGGCGCGAAAAGCTTCGTCCTCATCGGCGACACCCTGAACGATCTGCGGATGGCGCAGGCGTACGCCGCCGCCGGCCGGGTGAACGGTCACGTGGTGATCCTCTGCGATGCCGCGGACGAGGCGGGATACCGCTCCGCGGGCGCCACGGCGTTCGTCCGTTCGCTCGGCGAGCTTGCCGCCGCCGTTCGCTCGCTGCGCGCGGCGCCGCGATACTAGGGCGGTGCCCGAACGTATCCACGCGCTGCACCGGCTCACCGCCACGATGCTCCGTGACCTCGAGCTGGTGACGCTTGGGCCGGAGATCGTTCGCGCCGCGCGTCAGCTCCAGTTCGCCGACGCCGCCGCGCTCATGCTGGTCGACGAGACGTCCGACGCGCTGAAGATCGTCGCGCACGAAGGTCTGTCGGACGTTTATGCGGCCTCGGAGCGCATCCCCATGGCGCGGGCGCGGGCGATGTACCGGGGCTTTGACGAGCATCTCGATCTCGATCTGCGCACGTCGCCGCTGGGGGACGCCCGTCTCATCGCCGACGAGGGTTTCGAACGGGCGATCGCGGTGCCGTTGGCGCGCAAAAGCGAGCTCATCGGTGGTCTGGTGATCTACTCGAGGGACGCGACACGTACCTTCGACGCGGTCGACATCGAGCTGCTGCATATCCTGGCCGGACACGCCTCGATCGCGGTGACGAACGCGCGGCTCTACGCGGCCGAGCGGTCGGCGCGCCGCCTTCGCGAGGCGATGCTCGAGACGCTGAGCGATGGGGTGGTCATCGGCTGGCCCGATGGATCGTTCGAGGCGAACCGGGCGGCCGCGGCGATGTTCGGGGACACCGGCGCGCGGACGCTCGATGAGCTCCGCGAGCGCATCGACCTGCAGGACGAAGCGTCCCCGGGATCGCTGGGGCCGGGCGGCGCGCCGCTCGATCGCGCGCTGCGCGGCAAGCGGGCCGACGGGCGGTTCATCCTCAAGAACGCCACGACCGGTGCCGAGCACGTCGTCGACGCGACGGCACAGCCGCTCCTCACCGACGGTCTCATCACCGCGGGGGTGCTGGTGTTGAACGACCGCACCGCCCAGCGAGAGTCCGAGCGCCAGAAGGATCAGTTCCTGTCCATCGTGTCGCACGAGCTGAAGACGCCCCTCACGCCGCTCAAGGCGCTCGCCCAGCTGCTTCGGGCCCGTCTCCGCCGGCACCGTTCCGAGGGGCGGCCGCTCGACATGGTCTCGTTCGAGAAGAACCTCCTCAGCATCGAGCGTCAGGTCGATCGGATGAGTGGTCTGGTGAACGACCTCCTCGAGGTCTCGCGTGCCGGCCAGGGTCGCTTCCAGCTCCAGCGCGCCGACATGGATCTCATGCCCGCGGTCCGGGACGTCGTTCAGCGCTACGTCGACCAGACGGAGGAGGACGGCCGCTTCCGCTTCAGGGTGAACGGACCCGACGTGCTGCCCATCCACGCCGATCAGGCGCGGATCGAACAGATCCTGATGAACCTCGTCGGCAACGCGGTGAAGTATTCGCCGGCCGGCGGTGAGGTCTCCCTCACCGTGACGATCGACCACGGCACCGCCGCGTTGACCGTCCGCGATCACGGCATCGGGATCCCGGCCGAGGATCTGCCGATGCTCGGGAGCCCCTTCGCCCGCGGCTCGGCGCGGGCCCAGACCTTCGCCGGCATGGGGATCGGCCTCTACCTCTCCAAGCTCGTGGCCGAGGGCCACGGCGGCGGCCTGCGGATCCAGAGCGACGGCAATGATCAGGGCACCACGGTGACCGTCAACCTTCCCCTCTAACCCCTGCTCGCTCCGCCGCCGCTTCGCGGCTGCTTCGCTCGCCGGGGCCGGTGGGGCGCGGCCCCGGCGGAGCCGGGTCCGGGCCCGGCGTGCGTTTGCGACACTGTGCCCATGGGCACGCTCTATCTGGTCGCGACGCCGATCGGGAACCTCGAGGACGTGTCGGCGCGGGCCCTGCGGGTGCTCCAGGAGGTCCATCTGGTCGCCTGCGAGGACACCCGGCACACCCAGATCCTGCTGCGGCGGCACGAGATCCGGGCCAAACACCTAACCTCCTACACCGAGTTCAATCACCGCCGGCAGGTCGGCGTCCTGGTCGGTCAGCTGGACCGGGGCTGGGACGTCGCCCTGGTCTCGGACGCGGGCACGCCCGCGCTCTCGGATCCGGGGGAGGCGCTCGTGGCCGCCGCCATCGCCGCGGGGCACGCTGTCACCCCGATCCCCGGCCCGAACGCCGCGATCGCGGCCCTCGTCGCCTCGGGCCTCCCGACCCGCGCGTTCACCTTCCTCGGCTTCGTCTCCAAGAAGAGCGGCCAGCGACGGAAGATGCTCGCTCCGTTGCTGGCCGAGGGACGGACGGTCGTGATCTACGAGAGCCCCTATCGCACCGGGGACCTCCTGGAGGACCTCGCCGCGGTCGCCCCGGATGCGCGCGTCGTCGTCGCCCGCGAGCTCACGAAGATCCATGAGACCTTCATCCGCGGGACCGCGCTTGAGCTTGCGGCTCGGTATGCTTCGGAACGTCCGAAGGGCGAGGTCACGGTGGTGGTCGCCCCCGCGGACCACGCGGGGGAGAAGGATGGCTCCGACGACCGGAGGTAGCACCGCGGCGCGGGCGCAGAAGGACGTCGACGTGTTCGTCGAGATCCCTCGCGGCTCGCGCGCGAAGTACGAGCTGGACAAGGCGAGCGGCCACATCCGGCTGGATCGGGTCCTCTTCTCCTCGGTCCACTACCCCGCCGACTACGGGTTCGTCATGGACACGCTCGCGCTCGACGGCGATCCGCTGGACGCCCTCGTCATCGTCGAGGAGCCGACGTTCCCCGGCTGCGTGGTGCCCGCCCGGCCCATCGGCACGCTGTTCATGAAGGACCGCAAGGGCGAGGATGAGAAGATCCTCGCGGTCCCGGTGGGGGATCCACGCTTCTCCCATATCCATGGCCTCGAGGATCTCTCGCCCCATTGGCAGAAGGAGATCGAGACCTTCTTCGCGACCTACAAGACCCTCGAGGACGATTCCGTCGAGCTCAAGGGCTGGCACGGCGTGGATGTCGCGTGGCGCGTCATCGACGAATGCCGCGCCCGGGCGCGGGGGTGAAGCGCGACTACCGCGTGTGGCGGAGTCCGGCTCTCGACCGCGACATGGAGCTCCTCGTCTTCGGTGACCGGGGCACCCCGGTCATCGTGTTCCCGACCTCGATGGGCCGCTTCTACCAATGGGAAGATTTCGGGATGGTCGCCCATCTGGCGCCCCGCATCGAAGCCGGTCTCATGCGGCTGTGGTGCGCGGACAGCGTCGATGGGGAGTCGTTCTACAACAAGGACGCTCCGGCCCGGGACCGCGCGCTCCGCCACCTCGCCTACGACCGCTACCTGACCGAGGAGCTCCTGCCGGCCGCGCGCCGCGAGGCGAACGGGGCGGAGCTCACCCTCGCCGGCGCGTCGTTCGGCGCGTTCCACGCCGCGAACGTCGCGCTCCGCCACCCCGGGATCGCGCGCACCGCGGTCTGCCTCTCCGGCGCGTTCGACGCGTCGCGCTGGCTCGATGGGTCGCGGGATGGGGACGCCTACTTCGTGAGCCCGCKGACCTATCTCCCGGCCCTCGACGATCCGGCGCTGCTCGGGCCGCTGCGCCAGACCGAATTCCGCATCGCCACCGGGGTGGAGGATCCGAACGTCGAGGAGTCCCGGCGACTGGACGCCCTGCTACGCGCCAAGGCGATCCCGGCGAGCCTCCGGCTCTGGGAGGGCTGGGCCCACGACTGGCCGTATTGGAAAGAGATGGTGGATACCCTGCTGTGAGCGCCCCGAGCAAGATCGTGGGCCTGCTCGTCGGCCGCGAGAACACGTTCCCGGAGCCGTTCCTCGATCTGGTGGGACGGAAGGGCGCGGTCCACGGGGTCACCGCGGAGATGGCGGTCCTCGGCGGCGCGCGCGAGGTCGAGGAGCCGCGCTACGCGGTCATCGTCGACCGCATCAGCCACGAGGTCCCGTACTACCGCGCGCACCTGAAGAGCGCGGCGCTCATGGGGACCGTTGTGGTGAACGATCCATTCTGGTGGGAGGCCGACGAGAAGTTCTTCGAATGCACGCTCGCCCGCAAGCTCGGGGTCGCCGTGCCGAAGACCGTGGTGCTGCCGAACAAGTCCTACATCCCGGACATCAACGACCAGTCGCTGCGGAATCTCGCCTATCCCATCGACTGGGAGGGCATCGCGGCCTACACCGGCCTCCCCGCGATCCTGAAGCCGAACACCGGCGGCGGCTGGAAGGACGTCTACAAGGTGGACACCGTCGACGAGCTCATCACCGCCTACGACGGGACCGGCACGGCCCATTTCGGGCAGCGGCCGAAGACGATGATCCTCCAGGAGTTCATCGCCTGGGACGATTACGTGCGCTGCATCGCCATCGGCCGGACGCATGTCCTCCCCATCCGCTATGACCCGCTGGCGCCGTTCCACGACCGGTACGTCGTCAGCCGGCCGGTCGAGGGCCGCCTCCGGGAGCGGGCGATCGCGGACGCGATCACCCTCACCGACGCGCTGGGCTACGACATGGACACCGTGGAGTTCGCGGTGCGCGACGACGTGCTGTACGCGATCGACTTCCTGAACCCGGCACCGGACTTCGACTCGTTCTCGATCAAGGGCGAGAACTTCGATTGGGTGCTCGAGCGGATGAGCGACCTCGTCATCTCGTATGCGACGGGCGCGGCGGTACCGCCGTGGCGTGAGGATCACCGGTGGTGGCGACACATCCGCTGAGCGGCTACCACGAGTTGCTCGAGGACGGCGATCTCGCCGCCTCCAGCGCCGCGGCCCTCGCCGAGGGGCAGCGCGCGCGACGCCTCGTGTTCGGCGACCGGCCGCTCTGCGTGGCCCTCCGGCCGAACCTCATCTCGCGCTGGCAGTACAACGCGATCGGCGAGGCTTCCGAAGTGCTGTACGGCGCGCTCGCCCGGCTCGAGCGCGCCCTGCTCGGGGATGAGGACCTCCGGCGCGAGCTGGATCTCGAGCCGCGCGAGGCCGCGCTCGCCCTCGCCGATCCGGGCTTTCGCGCCTCCTCGCCGGCAGCGCGGCTCGACGGCTTCGTCGGACCGGATGGCGTGATCCGATTCGTCGAGTACAACGCCGAGTCCCCGGCCGGGATGGCCTACCACGACGAGCTCGCCGAGGTCTTCGCGACCCTGCCGGTGATGCGGGCGTACCGGAAGACGCACCGGCTCCGCTCGTTCCCGGTGCGGGGGCGCCAGCTCGCGGTCCTCCGGCGCGCGCGACGCCCCCGCGGCGAGATGCGCACCGTGGCGATCGTCGATTGGCCGGGGCTGCCGACGCTCACGGAATTCGAGATGTTCGCGCGCTACTTCGAGGCGCAGGGGCTCCGCGCGATCATCTGCGCGCCACAGGACCTCACCTATGCGCGTCGGGCGCTGCGCGCCGGCGGCGCGCGGATCGACGTCGTGTACCGCCGCGTGCTCACGAGCGAGCTCCTCGCCCGCCCGGACGACGCCGGGCCGCTGGTGCAGGCGTATCTGGATGGCGCGGTCACCGTCGTCAACAGCTTCCGGGCAAAGCTCCTGCACAAGAAGATGAGCCTCGCGCTGCTCTCGGACGATCGCTACGCCGCGCTGTACACCCCCGCGCAGTCGGAGGCCATCGCCACGCACATCCCGTGGACCCGGCGGATGCGGGAAGGGCACACGACCTTCCGCGGAAGGACCGTGGACCTGGTGGAGCTCGTCACGGCCAGGCGCGACCGTTTCGTGCTGAAGCCGAACGACGAGTACGGCGGGAAGGGCGTCGTCCTGGGCTGGACCGTCGACCAGCACGAATGGGATCAGACCCTGCTCACCGCCCTCACCGCGTCCTACGTCGTCCAGGAACGGGTGCCGGTGCCCCGGCATCCGTTCCCGGTCCTCTTGAACGGCGAGATCCACTATCTCGATCTCATGATCGACCACGACCCCTACGTGTTCTGGGGAACAGTGTCGGGGTGCCTCACCCGCCTCTCCTCGAGCGCGCTGCTCAACGTGACCGCCGGCGCGGGGAGCGTCGTCCCGACCTATGTCGTCGAGAGCGCGCGCGGCTAGGCTGCGCGCATGGCTGCTCACGTCGACGTTCGGCGGCTCACGATCGGGATCGAGGAAGAGTTCCAGATCGTCAACGCCGCCGGTGAGCTGAAGAGCCACAGCGAGACCCTGCTCACCGCGGCGCGGCCGCACCTTGGCGAGCGCGTGAAGCCCGAGATGCTGCAGTCGGTCATCGAGGTGGGGACGAAGATCTGCGCCGACATCTCCGAGGCCCGAGCGGAGATCGGCCAGCTGCGCGGCACGCTTGCCACGCTCCTCGCGCGGGACGGCCTGCGCATCGCCTCCGCCGGCACGCACCCGTTCTCGCACTGGCAGGACCAGTCGGTGACCGAGGAGGAGCGGTACAAGGTCCTCGAAGACGAGCTCCAGGACGTCATCCGCGAGCTCCTCATCTTCGGCCTGCACGTCCACGTCGGCATCCCGGATCGGGAGGCGCGCATCGAGGTGCTGAACGAGGCGCGGTACTTCCTGCCGCATCTCCTCGCGATCTCGACCTCGAGCCCGTTCTGGCTGACCCGGAACACCGGCCTCAAGTCCTATCGCCAGATCATCTGGCAGCGCTTTCCGCGGACCGGCATCCCCCCGGAGTTCGGCTCGTACGACGAGTTCGAGAACTACGTCGAGCTCCTGATGCGCACCAAGTGCATCGACGACGGCAAGCGGATCTGGTGGGATCTCCGGCCGCACGCGTTCTACCCAACCATCGAGTTCCGGATCTGCGACGCCGCGACGAAGATGGAGGAGACGCTCTGCATCGCCGCTATCGTCCAGGCGATCTGCGCGAAGCTTCTCGTGCTCCGGGAGCGCAACCTCGGGTTTCGCCGGTATCTGCCGCAGCTCGTGCAGGAGAACAAGTGGCGCGCGATGCGCGGTGGCCTTGACGCGCTGCTCATCGACTTCGGGAAGGAGCGCGAGATCCCGATGCGGGAGCTGTGCGGGGAGCTCCTCGAGTTCGTGGACGACGTCGTCGATGTGCTCGGCTCTCGGCGCGAGGTCGAGTATCTGCGGACGATCATGCGCGAAGGCACGAGCGCCGACCGTCAGATCGCGGTCTTCGAGCGGACCGGCCACCTCCACGCCGTCGTCGACGCGGTGGCGGCCGAAACGCTCGAGGGCGTCCCGGTGCTCGAGCTCGGATGACCGTGAGCGCGCGGGCCTGGGCGGGTGCGTGCGGGGACCGCGCGACCTGGGCGAGCACGACGATGAGGACGAAGGTGAGGAGGATGGTCCCGAGCCGGAGTCCGATGGCGAGGGTCACGCCGGCGCCGAGCGACCGCGCTCCCACCCCTTCGCCAACGTAGGATACCGAGATGGAGCGGCAACGGTTCTACGTCACGACGGCGATCGCGTACGTGAACGACCGGCCCGGATTGCATCACGCCTACGAATTCACCGGTGCCGACGCGCTCGCGCGCTTCCACCGTCAGCGTGGTCGTGAGGTCTTCTTCCTCACCGGCACGGACGAGAACGCGACCCGCATCGAGACCGCGGCGAAGGCCGCCGGCGAGGACACCCGTCCGTTCGTCGACCGTCTCGCCGGTGAGTTCCGGGAGGTCTGCCGGGTCTACGGGATCTCGGCCGATCGCTTCATCCGCACCACCGACGCCGACCACATTGCGGCGGTCCAGGAGTTCGTCCGTCGCTGGATGAAGAACGACGACATCTACCTGAACACGTACGAAGGCCTCTACTGCAGCCGGTGCGAGGCCTTCTACGAAGAAGCAGATCTGGTCGATGGGCGGTGCGAGTGGCATCCGACGGTACCGATCCAGCGCCTCGAGGAAGAGAACTACTTCTTCCGGCTCACCAAATACGAGCAGCGCCTCAAGGATCTGTATCGCGAGCGCCCCGACTTCACGGTCCCCGAGGCCCGGCGCAACGAGGTGCTCGGCTGGCTCGACCGGGGGCTGCGCGACATCAGCGTCTCGCGGCGGAACCTCAAGTGGGGGATCCCGTTCCCCGACCACCCGGACCACACCGTCTACGTCTGGTTCGACGCGCTCATCAACTACGTCACCGGAGTGGGCTTTGGCACCGACGACGGGAAGTTCGCGAAATGGTGGCCGGCGGACGTGCATGTCATCGGCAAGGACATCACCCGTTTCCATTCGATCTATTGGCCGGCGATGCTCATGGCGGCCGGGATCGAGGTGCCGCGGATGGTGTTCGCGCACGGGCATCTGCAATACGGGGAGGGCCGCCTCTCGCGTTCCAGCGGGAACATGATCGATCCGATCGCGTCCGCCGAGGAATGGGGCGCGGATGCGCTTCGCTATGTCCTGCTTCGCGAGGCCCCGTTCCAGGTGAGCGACGTCCCGATCTCCCCGGCCTCCATCTCGTCCCGGTTCAACGCGGACCTCGCGAACGGGCTCGGGAACCTCGTGTCGCGGACGCTGAAGATGGTCGAGACCTACTGCGGCGGCACGGTGCCGACGCCGGAGGGCGCGGGGGACTCCGAGCGCACGGTCGCCGAAGCGGCGGCGTCGGCGATCGCCGGACATGAGGCCGCCGCCGCCGAGCTGCACTTCGCCGATGCGCTCGCCGCGATCTTCGGACTCGTCGACGCGGCGAACAAGCACTATCAGCGGACCCAGCCCTGGCAGGCGACGAAGGACCCGGCCCGTGCCGGAACGGTCGGCCCCGCGCTCTACGCCGGCCTCGAGGCCCTCCGCCTGGTCGCGCACCTGCTGTGGCCCTACATGCCGAACGTCGCCGACCGCATCGCCGCGCAGCTCGGTCTGCCGTCGCCGGAGCACGCGCCGTGGGCCGAGGTCGCCCGCTGGGGGGTCCTGCCGCCCGGCACACCGGTGGCCGCCGGCGCTCCGCTCTTCCCGCGGCTTCAGCCRGCATAGTCGCCGCGTCGTGATCGACGCGCACGCCCACCTCACCGCCGCGCGCTTCACTGAGGACACCGCCGCGGTCATCGCGCGCGCGGAGGCAGCGGGCGTCCGGCGGATCCTCACCTGCGGCGAGGACGTGGCCTCGAGCCGCGCGGCGCTCGCCCTGGCGCGCGAGCACGCGGGCGTTCGGGTCGCGGTGGGGATCCATCCGCATCGCGCCGCGTCGCTCGATGCCGCGGCCCTCGATACGCTCCGCGCCCTCGCCGCCGATCCGCTCGTCGTCGCGATCGGCGAGATCGGCATCGATCATTCCGGTCGGAGCGCCGCGCCGGCCGTCCAGGAGACGGCGTTCCTCGCGCAGCTCGACCTGGCGGCGGAGCTCGGGCTCCCCGCGGTCGTGCACGTCCGCGACGCGGGTCCGGCGGTGCGTCGGCTGCTCGCCGGACGCGAGCTGCGGGCCCAGCTGCACTGCTACAGCGAGGGGCCCGACGAGATCCCAGCCTGGCTCGCTCTCGGCTTCACGATCTCATTCGCCGGCACGGTGACCTTCAAGCGGAACGCGGACCTGCGTGCGGCCGCCGCGATCGTGCCGCCGGACCGGTTCCTCATCGAGACCGACGCGCCGTATCTCGCCCCGGAGCCGCATCGGGGCCGGATGAACGAGCCGGCGCTCATCGCCGCGACGTACGCCGCGGTGGCCGCGGCGCGTGGGACGACGGTCCAGGCCCTGGCGCGGGCCGTCGACGGAGCCGCCGCGGCGCTCTTCGGGCCGCGCTGGTAGGGCCCGGGCAGGCACGGGAACCGGAACGCCTCCGCCGGCGTCTGCACCGGCACCACGGCAATGAAGGCAGGTGACCCATGAAACGGCTGGCCCTCCTCCCGGCGCTCCTTCTCGCGGTCCTCCTCGCGGCGTGTTCGGCGGCGACCTCGGCGCCCTCCGGCCTGGAGCGGCTGTCCGCCGGCGGTGGGACGACCGCGGCCGACGCCAGGGCGGGATTCGCCGTCGGGGCCCCGGCGGTGGCCCCCGCGGGCACCGATCAGGCGAAGGGGAACGGCGTCCCGGTCCCGCAGGCGTTCGACCCGGACCGGGCGCTCATCCTCACCGCGTCGATCGCGATGCGAGCGAGCGATCCCTGGGCGATCTCGGATCGGGCCCAGCAGGTCGCGACCGCGCTCGGCGGCGACGTCATGGGGTTGAGCCAGGGCGGACGGGCCGACGATCGCACGGCCAACCTCGTGCTTCGCGTCCCGGCCGACCGGTTCAACGAGGCCCTCCGCCAGCTCCGCGGCCTCGACGCCGAGGTCGTCTCATCGAGCGTGGAGGGGAAGGATGTCACCGAGCAGTTCGTGGACCTCAAGGCCCGGCTTGCGGCAAAGCAAGGCGAAGAGGCGCGTTACCTCGCGCTTCTCGCGCGGGCCGACAAGATCGACGACATCCTGAAGATCGATCAGGCGCTCGCGACGGTCCGCACCCAGGTCGAGCAGCTCACCGGACAGATCAACGGCATCGCGAGCCGGACGAAGTACTCGACGATCACGGTCTCGATCACACCGCTCATGCCGGTCATCACGTCCGACTCCAAGGCCTGGGACCCGTCGCGCACGATCACCGCCGCGCTCGCCGCGCTCGCGCTGCTCCTGCGGGGCGTCGCGGATCTCGCGATCTGGCTGCTCATCTTCGGCTGGATCCCGCTCGTCGTCCTCGCCGGGGTGCTCATCGCGACCCGCGCGTCCCGCGGCCGCCGGATCGAAGCGCGGCCGAGGGCCTGAGCGCCAGCCGGCCTGAACGACGGTCAGGCCGGCGGCCTTCCAGGCGCCGAAGCCGCGCTGGATCGCGGAGGCACGGAAGCCGTGGTCACGGAGGATGAGCGCCACCCGGAGGCTCGTTTCGATCCGGTCCTTCGCCTTGGACGGGGAGATGAGCGCGCCGGCGGGCACCGGGCGATCCAGCGTGCGAGTCATCAGGCCTGGACCCTGCCAGCGGTATCCTCACCGCCGATGGCCACTGACGTCCGGGTCCGCCCGCTCACCGAGCTCGATATCGAGGCGGTCACCCGGATCGACGAGCGGATCACCGCCCGCTACCGCCCGGAGGTCTGGGAGCGGCGGATCGGGTATTACCTTCGCCGCGACCCGGACGCGTCGCACGTCGCGGAGGTAGGCGGGAAGGTCGTTGGGTTCATGCTCGGTGAGGTCCGGGGGGGCGAGTTCGGCCTCGAGGAGCCCACCGGGTGGATCGAGTTCTTCGGCGTGGATCCGGATGCCCGTGGGCGCAACCTCGGGCGCCGGCTCTGTGACGCGCTGCTCGTGCACTTTCAGCAGCAAGGGGCGGGCGTGGCCCGAACGATGGTCGCCGCGCGTGACGCGGATATCGCCGGGTTCCTCGGGGCGATGGGATTCGTGGCAGCCCCGCTCACCGCGCTCGAGAAGCGCCTTTAGCCTGGTCGAGCCCCTGGTCGAGCCCCTGGTCGAGCGCCTGGTCCGTCGGCGTCCGCGCGGCCCGGCTTTGCATTGCCCCGCGCATCGCGTACCGTCGATGATGCATGAGCTCGTCGGCGGATCCGCTGATCGGCCTCGCGGTTCTCATCGGCGCGATCGCGCTCGCCATCTTCGTCGCGGTCAGCGGCGCGATCGTCGTCTTCACCATTCGCTACCGGGACCGTGGCGCGGCTTTCGCGGTCCCGGCCGACGTCCCGCAGATCCACGGCGATCAGCGGCTCGAGATCCTCTGGACCGCCGCGCCGCTCGCCGTGCTCGCGGTCGTCTTCGTCGCCAGCCTGGTGACCCTCGCGCAGGTCGGCCGGACCGCGACGTTCGGCTCGAGCGAGCCGCCCGTGGTCATCCGCGCGGTCGGGCATCAGTGGTGGTTCGAGTTCGCGTACGCGGACGGGTGGAGCGTCCCGAACGAGGTCCACATCCCGGTCGGCGCTCCCGTGGAATTCCGGGTGACCACGTTGGACGTGCTGCACGATCTCTGGATCCCCGAGCTGGGAGTGAAGACCGACATCGTGCCGAACCGGGAGAACGTCATCCGCCTCTACACGAACCGGGCCGGCACGTACGACGGGGTGTGCGCGGAGTTCTGCGGCCTCGAGCACGCCTGGATGCGCTTCCGGGTCATCGCCGAGCCCCGCGCGGCGTACGACCGTTGGCTCGCCGGGCAGGCCGCGGCGCGCACCGCGCCGGTCGGCCTTGCCGCAGATGGCGAGCGGGTGTTCCTCGCGAACGTCTGCGTGTCCTGCCACGCGATCCGGGGAACGTCGGCGAGCGCCGCGATCGGGCCTGAGCTCACGCATCTCGGCGGCCGGACGAAGCTCGCCGGCGGGGTGCTGCCGAACGATCCGGGCGCGCTGCGGTCGTGGCTCGACGATCCGCAGCGCTTCAAGCCGGGTGCGTTCATGCCACGGGTCGAGCTGGCGGCGAAGGACCTCGACGCCCTCGTCGCCTACCTCGGAGCGCTCCGCTGAGCGCCGTGAGCGTCGCGCCGGGCGTCCCTCGGCAGGCGTTCGCGACCGCGAGCTGGCTGCGCACGGTCGACCACAAGGACATCGGCCTGCTCTATCTGTTCCTCGGTCTCGGCTTCTTCATCATCGGCGGCCTCGAGGCGCTCCTCATCCGGGTCCAGCTCGCGACCCCCGAGGCCCGGGTGCTGGACCCGGTCGCGTACGGGCAGATCTTCACGATGCACGGGCTTACGATGATCTTCCTCGTCGCCGTCCCGCTCCTCGTCGGGTACGCGAACTACCTCGTGCCGCTCATGATCGGAGCGGCCGACGTCGCGTTCCCCCGGCTGAATGCGCTCTCGTTCTGGCTCACGCTGTTCGGCGGGCTGCTCCTCTACTTCAGCTTCCTCGCCGGTGGCGCGCCCGATCAGGGCTGGTTCGCCTACGCGCCGCTCACCGAGCTCTCGCATTCGCCGGGTCCGGGTGTCGATTACTACATCCTCGGTCTTGGTCTTGCCGGCGCGGGCACGATTATCGGCGCGCTCAACCTTGCGGTGACGATCCTGCTGCTCCGCTGTCCGGGCATGATCTTCGGGCGGGTCCCGCTGTTCGTGTGGATGACCCTGGTGACGAGCCTGCTCATCCTCGTGGCCTACCCGATCCTCACCGCGGCGCTCGTCATGCTCTTCGTCGACCGCCATCTCGCCGGTCGGTTCTTCGATCCGACCGGCGGCGGGAATCCGATCCTCTGGCAGCATCTCTTCTGGTCATTCGGCCATCCCGAGGTGTACATCGTCGTACTCCCGGCGTTCGGCATGATCTCCGAGATCATCCCGGTGTTCAGCGGCAAGCCGATCTTCGGCTACCGGTTCATCGCCGCCTCGGCCGTGGCGATCGGGCTGCTGTCCTTCTCGGTCTGGGCCCACCACATGTTCGCGGTGGGGCTCGGAGACGCCGAGAACGCGTTCTTCTCGGTCGCGAGCATGCTCATCGCCGTGCCGACCGGGGTGAAGGTCTTCAACTGGGTCGCGACGATGTGGCACGGCCGGATCCGCCTGCTCACGCCGATGCTCTACGCGCTCGGGTTCATCGTGGTCTTCACGATCGGCGGGCTCACCGGCGTGTCGCTCGCGATCGTCCCGATCAACCTGGTGGTCACGGACACGTACTACGTCGTTGCGCACTTTCACTACGTCCTGTTCGGGGGGACGATCATGGCGGTGCTCGCCGGGGCGCACTACTGGTATCCGAAGATGAGCGGGCGGATGTTCGACGAGCGCCTTGGCCGCCTGTCCTTCTGGATGATCTTCGCCGGGCTGAACATCACCTTCCTGCCGATGCACTGGCTCGGCGTCATCGGGATGGTCCGCCGGATGTGGACCTACCCCGCGGCGACGGGGTGGGGACCGGCGAACCTCCTCATCTCGGCCGGCGCGTTCGTCCTTGCGGGGGGCGTCGCGCTCGTGGTGCTGAACTTCGCGCGCTCGCCGCGGCGCGGCGTGCCTGCCGGCGACGATCCCTGGGATGCCTTCACTCTGGAGTGGGCGACGGCCTCGCCACCACCACCCGGCAACTTCGCGGCCCTGCCCGTGGTGCGCGGCAAGCGCCCGCTGTGGGATCGCAAGCATCCCGACCGGATGGACCCGTCATGACCGCCGTCGCGGTGGCCGCCGCCCGGCGACCGCGGATCTGGGCGGAGCGGCATCTTCTGGCGATGGCCCTGTTCATCGCCTCCGAGTCCGTGTTCTTCCTCGCCGTCATCGCAGCGTACGTCGTCTACCGGTCGGAGGGGATCGCCCTCGCGAAGCAGCACCTCGACCTCGGGCGGACCGCGGTCTTCAGCCTGCTGCTCTTCGCCTCGAGCGCGACGATGACCATGGCGGTCCGGCGTCGGGACCGCCGCTGGCTCGCGGTGACCGCCGGACTCGGGGCGGTGTTCCTCGCCGGCCAGGCGAGCGAGTATCTGCGGCTGCTCGACGCCGGCATCCGACCGGGGGTCACCCTCTTCGGGACGACCTTCTTCACCCTCACCGGACTCCACGGCGTGCACGTCCTCGTCGGCCTCGGTCTGCTCGGCGGGCTGTTCGCCGCCGCCGCCGCTCGCCCGGCCCGGGTCGGGCCGGTCGCCTGGGAAGCGATCGCGCTGTACTGGCACTTCGTGGACGCGGTCTGGGTCGTGGTCTTCAGCCTCGTTTACCTTGGAAGCGCGCTATGAGCGGCCACGAGCTCCCGCGTCCCTCGATCTGGCCGGTGACGCTGGCGGCGGGGCTCACCCTCGCGGCGGCCGGCGCGGCGACGAGCTGGGTCGTTGGCGCCTCGGGCGCGCTGGTGACGGTCCTCGCGCTCACGCTCTGGGTCCGCGACGTCGTGACGGGCGAATGATGGACCGCCGGACGTTCCTCACCCGGTTGACCCTCGCGGCGAGCGGCGCCATCGCCGCGCTGGTGGGCGTCCCGATCATCGGCTATCTCTTCGCGCCCCTCTTCAGATCCGAGCCGAGCGACTACGTCTCGGTGGGAAAGCTCAGCGACTTCACGCTCGGCCAGACGACCCGCGTCCGCTTCAAGGATCCGAGCTCGCTCGCGTGGGCCGGGCAGACCGCCGAGACGGGGCTCTGGGTCCGCCAGCGCAGCCCCGCCGGGGAAGACATGTTCCAGGTCTTCAATGTGAACTGCACGCATCTCGGCTGCCCGGTCGATTGGCGGGCCGAAGCGAAGATCTTCCTCTGCCCCTGTCACGGCGGCGTGTACTACCCGGACGGGCGCGTCGCCGGCGGCCCGCCGCCGCGCCCGCTGTTCGAGCGGGAGTGGCGGGTGAGCAACGGCGAGCTCCTGGTGCGCTCCCAGAAGCTGCCGACCCCGGCGCAGAAGGGCTAGGGTCCCCCCGCTGCTCGGCCGCGCGGTCCACGCGATCGGCGCGTGGCTCGATCTGCGCTTCGAATTCGGCGATTCGGTCGGCGCCGTCCTGGAGCATCCGGTCCCGGCGTCGCTCGAGCGCCCGGTCGGCTGGTGGTACGTGTTCGGGAGCGTGACCCTCGCGATCTTCATCGTGCAGGTCGCGACGGGCGTGGCCCTGGCGATGACCTACGTGCCGGCGACGAACAGCGCGTATGAGTCGATGCAGTTCATCAGCCGAGAGGCGACCCTCGGGAACGTCGTTCGCGGGATCCATTACTTCGGCGCCGGGGCGATGGTCGTGCTCGTCCTCGTCCACATGACGCAGGTGTTCCTGTTCGGGTCGTACAAGTTCCCGCGTGAGGCGAACTGGCTCACCGGCTCGCTCCTGCTCCTCCTCACCCTGGCGATGGCCTTCACCGGGCAGCTCCTCCGCTGGGACCAGGACGCGTTCTGGTCGGTGGTCGTCGCGGCGGAGCAGGCCGCGCGGGCGCCGTTCATCGGCGGATTCCTCGCGACGCTCGTCGTCGCCGGCCAGAACGTCGGCGGCGCGACGCTCACCCGGTTCTACGCGACCCACGTGTTCCTCATCCCCGCGGGGATCTTCGGCTTCATCGGGCTGCATCTCTATCTCGTGGTGAAGCGGGGGATCAGCGAGCCGCCGGAGTCCGGGGTGCGGGTGGAGCGCGCGACCTACCTCACGCGGTACCGCGAGATCCTGCGCCGCGGGATCCCGTTCTGGCCGGAGTCGGCCTGGCGTGACGCGCTCGCGTCGCTCGCCGCGGTCGTCATCGTGGTCGTTCTCGCGGTGGTCGCCGGCGCGCCGCTGCTCGGCCGGCCACCGGACCCGACGATCATCGTCGCCGACCCCCGCCCGGACTGGTACTTCATCGGCTACTTCGGCCTGCTCGCGATCATCCCCGAGCAGCTCGAGACGGTGATCATCATCGGGCTGCCGACCCTGGCCTTTCTCTTCCTTTTCGCGCTGCCGATCCTCCGGCCGTACGGCGAGCGGCACTGGTCGCGGCGGCCCACCGCGATCGCCGCGGTCGCATTCGGCGTCATCGTCTACTCGGCCCTCACGGTCGTCGGGTTCGCGGCGCCCTGGGCCCCGGTCGCGACCGATGGCGCGTTCCTTCCGCCCACGGTGACCGCCGCGCTGGACCCGGTCGAGCGGCTCGGCGCGCAGGAATTTGTGGCGAAAGGCTGCTTCGCCTGCCACGCCATCGAGGGGGCTGGCGGCCGTCGGGGGCCCGACCTCTCCGCGGTGGCCGGGCGCCTGGGCTACGACCAGATCGTGACCCGCATCCTCACCGGCGGCGGCGGGATGCCGTCGTACGCGAACACGCTGACCGCCGATGAGGTCGAAGCGCTCGCCCGCTTCCTCGTGACCCGCACGCCGCGCTGACGGCACCTTGTACGCTTGACGCGTGAGCGATCAGCAGAGCCAGCTGCCGCGGACGTATCACGAGGCGGTCCTGCATTGGCAGCGTCACAACTTCCCCGAATACGAGCGTCTCGAGCGGGAGTGGGACACGTTCTTCCCCAAGGACCAGGCGTTCTGCCTCTGCGCGCGCCTCGCCCGGAACACCGCGACCGAGATCGAGGTCGGTGATCGGAAAGGGCAGCCGAAGGCGACCGCGCCGAAGGACCTGGACCCCGAGGCCGCCCGGCAGCTGCTCGGGATCATCCGGGCGCAGGCCTCCACCGAGTTCGGGTCGATCCAGCAGCACCACCAGACCTTCGCCCGGGCCAGCGATCCGCAGGATCAGGCCTGGGTGCTCCGGGTGATGGCCGAGGAGCTCCGGCACGGCTATCAGATGATCCATCTCCTCACCAGCGCGGACTGGTCCCCGGTGACCGACACGACGCCGCAGGACATGGTCGAGGAGATCCTCTCGATGCAGACCGGCTCGCACGTCCTCGCGGCGTTCAACCTCGAGTACGACAGCTTCGTGGACAACGTCGTCTTCGCGGCGCTCATCGACCGGGTGGGGAAGTACCAGCTCACGATGCAGAAGGTGAACGCCTACAAGCCGATGGCCGACTCGATGCCGCCGATGCTGCGCGAGGAGGCGTTCCACCTCGCGACCGGCGTCATCCCGATGCGGCGCTGGTGCGAGGAGGCCGCGAAGCCGGATGCCCTCATCACCATGGACGCCCTCCAGAAGGCGGTGAACAAGTGGTTCGGCCGGGGCCTCGAGATGTTCGGCGACGAGCGGGGCGGCGAGACGAACGTGAAGCTCGGTCTCAAGGACAAGACGAATCGCGTCGCGCAGGACGAGTACGTGCGCGAGGTCGAGCACCTGCTCGACGATCTGAATCAGCGCCATGTCCGTGCCCGCTTCCCGGCGCTGTCCCGCGACGAAGCGGATGCGCGCTACGCACGGGTGACGTCGACCGGCGAAGGGAGCGGCGGCCTGCGGCCGGACGAGCTCCTCCGCCTCCCCGACCGCGCGTTCTTCCGCCGCCGGGGCGAGTGCGCGTTCCAGCTGGTCGGCCTGGACGGGCGGCGGTTCGACGACGTCGAGGCCTACATCGCCCACGTCCGCGATCACCTGCCCGAGGCCTACCTCGCGTCGCTCGATGTGAAGCACTGGGCCGACCTCCAGCGCGCGGTGAGCGCCGGGACGATGACCCGCAAGGAAGCGATGAAGAGCCTGCCGCGCCTCGCCCGGGTCGGCGGCGCCTGCCCCTGCGCCAATTCGGTGCGCTGGGTGATGGAACTCGACGCCCCCGCGGCCGGCGGCGCCGGCGAGGCCCGCCTCCACCCCTAGCGCCACGAGCGGGACCCGCAACGCGCCGAGCGCCTCGGGTGATCTTTCGTCCATACGGCAGCACCGTTCGTGCGAGTGGCGGGACCGCCAAGCTCCTGGTCCGAGTCAGCCTCCCAGGCTGGGATCTTCCGTTGCGGACCACCCTCGTCTTCGTTGAGAAGCATGCGTGGGGTGGATCCGCGTGGGAGAGATCCGAGTACCGCTACGACCTGATCGAGCGAGCGGGCCGGTCATCGCGGGCGCGCACGCCACCACCTCGATCACGCCACGCCCCACAAACACCGGCGCCGGAGGATCCGCACCAGGCGTGTCGCTCATCGCGACGATCAGGGCCGAGCGGCCGGCACCAGCTTCCGCTGGTGCATCGCCATCAACACAACAGCCCGCAGGGACGAATTAGCCCGCGCGGCCCGAGCCGTCGGCCGCCGGCACCCCTCGCGCCAGGGCGGCCAGGCCCAGGGCGGCGGCGCTCGCGAGCTGCCTCAGCTCGCCGGCGCGGAGCGCCGCGACCGCGTCGTCCCAGGACACCCGCTCCAGCACCATCTCCTCGAGATCGCCGCTCGCCGGGACGGTGACCGAGCGCGCCCCGGTCGCGAGGAAGGCGTGCATCGCCCCGGAGCCGTAGTTCCCGTCGATGACGAAGCGGCCGAGCGGCACCCACGCCGCGGCCTCCCAGCCGGCCTCCTCGCGCAGCTCGCGCTTCGCGCAGTCCAGCGGGTCCTCGCCGTCCTCGAGGTAGCCCGCCGGGAACGAGCGCGAGACGCCCCGCACGCCATGCTTGTACGAGCGGATGAGCAGGGTCTGGCCGTCGTCGGTGAACGGCACGACGATGGCGAACTCGCGCACGGCAAAGGAGGGAAAGCTCAGAACGACCTGCCCGTCGGGAAGCTCGACATCCTCTTCGGCGATCTCGAACCACGGTGGCCGATGGAGCAGGACCCGCCGGGCGAGGGTTCTCCAGGGGTGGATCACCGGACCCGGTATCGGTCCAGCCTCGTCCGGTCCACGGTGAGGCCCAGCCCCGGCTTCGTTGGAAGCCGCAAGGTGCCGTCCCGCGGCTGCGGCAACGGCTCTTCGAAGACCTGGCTCAAGGGATTGTCGATCCACATCCACTCGAGGCGGGCCAGGTTCGGGACCGCCGCGGCGAGGTGCAGCGAGGCGAGCTGCGCCAGGCCGCAGGAGAACCCGGTGTGGGGGGCGTACTTCACGTTGTGCGCGTGCACCAGCGCGCCGAGGCGCTTCGCCGCGGTGAAGCCGCCGATCCGGGCGATGTCGGGCTGCACGATGTCGATCGCGCGCCGCTTCAGGAGCTCGCGGAAGCCGAAGATCCCGAACTCGGACTCGCCGGCGGCGACCGGGATCGGCTGCGACCGGCGGATGAGCTCGTAGCCGTCGATGTCGTCGGGGAAGACCGGCTCCTCGATGAACCAGAGGTCGTATTTCGCCAGCTCATGGCAGGCCTTGATCGCCGTCGCCGCGTCGTAGGCGCTGTTCACGTCCGCGCCGATGTCGATGCTCGGCCCGACCGCCTCGCGGATCGCGCGGCTCACCGCGACGTCTCCGCGCCATCCGCCGCGCTCGGCCGACCGTCCGATCTGGATCTTGATGGCGGTGTGGCCGCCGTCGACCTTCTCCTTCGCCTGCTTCGCCATCGCCGCGGGGTCGGCGGTGTAGACCTTCGAGCCGTAGACCGGGACGCTCGCCCGGCCGGCGCCGCCGAGCGCCTTGTAGAGCGGGAGGCCCTGGGCCTGGGCCAGGATGTCCCAGAACGCCTGGTCAAGGCCGCTCATCCCCTCCTGGACGAGGCCGCGGTAATGCCCCCACGGGCGCAGGAGCGCGAATTGCTCGTCCCAGAGGCCCTCGACGTCGTGCGGGTCCCGGCCCTCCACGACCGGCCAGAGGAGCTCCCGGACCACCGTGTCGAGCACCTTGGGCGCCCGCCGGGCGATGCATTCGCCCCAGCCGGTGATCCCGTCGTCGGTCGTGACCGCCACGACCATCGCCTTGAAGGTCGAATAGGCGCCCGCCCCGAACTCGATGCGCTCGCCCTCGGCCTCCAGGACCCAGGTCTCGAGCGTGGCGATCTTCACGAGGCGAAGATAGGGGAACCGGCCACCGCGGGTCGCCCGAGGCCCCCGGGCGGTCCCCGGGCGGTCCCCGGGCGCTG
>JRHI01000438.1_pt1 | contig 45249 bp, 42 predicted proteins | sample 215371 | NCBI WGS metagenome assembly JRHI01 (sample SAMN02929681, study PRJNA255918) | sediment metagenome | biome: cave system; feature: Ice Cave; material: Sediment; isolation source: sediment from deep within a dark volcanic ice cave with no known source of... ... | reverse complement strand
CTCGCAAGCTCGCGTGAGCAGCTTCACCAGTTAGCGGGGTTGTACCTACAGACTTATCAGTCATAAGTAATGATATCCTTAAAAACAAAAAGAGATTTGTGATAATGTATATCGTCCACTTAGCCTTCTCCCACCGTCTTTCGGTATAGAGCAGTATTCACTTATGTATAACGTATCTACATGCCATTTGTCTCACTTTAGTACAGTTCTCTAGCCATTTTGCGACATTGGTCACAATATATACCCTCATTTAAAAACTCTTGTTGCTCAGATCTTTTGAATGGACATCCACTCATGGCGTTGACAAACAATCGCAACGTTTCTCGAAGCCGCATAGGATTACGCACCGTCGTATTCCCCATGTTCCATGTCCGCATGACCTACGTTACCTCCCCACGAAAAGAAACTCTTTAACCGTATTCTGATTATCCTTCATCTTGTGGTTATGTGTGCCAAAAGAGTACTCGTGATCGCATTCGTAAACCTTTACCTCGGATTTATACTGTGCAAGCATCTCATACAGCTCATCACGCGCAGGAATCCCGTTTGAAGAGTAGGATACTACGATGGTCGCTTCTATGAGTTATTCTGAAAAGTAGAGGAAATAGATAGTATGGGTTACAATATGGCTGAAGCAATTCCTAAAGAGACATCCAAGCTCAGGTTATGCTACAAAGAGCAAAAAGGAGCTTCATATACAAAATTTTGACGATCTACCCCGCGAGGAGCAAGTGCTCGATTTATGCCGACGCTTGAAGTCGGTATCCCAGTTGTTAGAAGCGAACATCGCAGAAATCGTTGAGGGTGGTAATACAGCGCAGCGAGACCTCAATAGGAGTGTTAGCAATGGCATGTGGCATGTTGAGCAGCTTCTCAGCCGCTTGCGATCATTGACGCAAGGTGTGATCGACCTTTGATAAAGACCACGAAAACAACTGACACATCAGATACAAGTGATACAAGTGATACAAGTGATACAAGTGATACAATCAACCCGGTACTGTAGGGGCGCAATTCATGGCCCCCACCTCGTGGGCATTTCTGCACATAGACAGGTGCGCATGTGCTATCATCAAAGCAACAAAACGCTGACATAAACAATATCATCATAGAGAGGTCATTGGTTAATCCCCCTATGAACAATACCTTCGCTACCGTTCTCTTTGGACTCGCCGCCTCTCTTTGCTGGGGAAGCGGCGATTTCAGCGGCGGACTCGCCTCCCGTCGTGCCAACGCATCGAGTGTTGTAATAGCCGCCTACGCAGTCGGATTTGTGCTGCTGATCGCGCTTGCACTCATCTGGCGCGAGCCATTTCCATTCCTACTAGACATAGCTTGGGGTGCCATCGCTGGCTTGGCAGGCGCTATCGGACTGATTGCCTTCTACTCAGCGCTATCTATTGGTCGCATGGGTATTGCCGCACCTGTTTCTGCTGTACTGACTGCATCCCTTCCCGTCCTGTTCAGCATATTCACAGTAGGGCTACCGAGCTGGCTGCAAGTGGGCGGTTTCATTCTGGCTCTGCTCGCAATCACGCTGATCTCACGCCCAGAACGTACCAAGGGGCGCTCAGAAGAGGGCATTGGGCTGGCATTGCTAGCAGGCTGTGGCTTTGGTTGCTTCTTCATTCTCATTAGTCGCGTAAGCCACTCTGCCATATTCTGGCCCTTGGCCGTTGCCCGCTTCACATCCGTACTCTTTTTGCTCATCATGGTGCGCTTTCGCCAGCAGCAAACGCTACCCAGCTTGAACGTTGCTCCGCTCATCTTGCTTGCGGGCGTTCTGGATGCCATCGGTAATGCCTTCTTTGTGCTCGCGGCACATACTGGCCGTCTCGATGTCGCCGCCGTGCTCTCTTCCCTCTATCCAGCAGCCACGGTAGTGCTGGCCGCGCTCTTTCTGCGAGAACGTGTCACGCGCATCCAAGCCATCGGCATTGTGCTAGCACTGATAGCAGTTCCATTGATCTCGGTATAGGAGCACAATTCATAGCGCCCTGCGGTCACGATGTTGCCCCCACACCTCCGCATTCACGAGGTCCGTTGGGCGTTCACCACGTAGCGCACTGGCGATCTGCTCACAGACTATGACCTGCATGCGCAATATACCGGCGGTCGTATGTGAAGCAATATGTGGCGTGCAAATAGTGTTGGGTAACATGAAGAGCGGATGATGAGCCATAGGCGGCTCTGGGTCGAAGACATCCAGAGCCGCCCCCGCTATGTGGCCTGAACGCAACACGTCGAGTAGTGCATCTTCGTCAACCAACGCCCCGCGTGCAACATTGATTAAATAGCTTCCTCTGGGCATGAGACGCAACATCTCAGCATTGAGAATGCGATAGGTTTCTGGTAGAGCAGGACAATGCAGAGAGACGACATCAGCGCGAGGCAGCAATTCCGCGAGTGAGGGGACCAGTTCCACTCCTAACACGCTGGCTCGTTCAGATGTGACCAAAGGATCAAACGCGAGAACCTTCATCCCCAGAACCTGTGCTATCGTTGCAACACGGCTCCCAATCCGTCCCAAACCAACTAATCCCAACACAGCCCCTGCCACCTCTAAGCCGGGTGTCACCTCCGCTAGCGTCGGAAAAGGGCTTCCTAAACGCAAGATACGATCAGTGACCGCGACCTGCTTGCACAGGTTGAGTAGCAGTGCAATGGCATGTTCGGCAGTAGACTCGGTTGGTCCATCGGGCGCATTCACCACCATAATGCCACGCTCAGTTGCCGCCTTGAGGTCGATACGGTCAACACCAATACCTGGACGAGCAACGACCTGTAGACGTGGACCAATGCGATCCATCACCTCACCTGTCACAAACGTTTGCCCTGCCACAAGAATAGCATCCGCTGTTGCCGCTTCCGCGTACCAATCGTTGCGCTCCCCTATACTCGAGACAGAGACGGTAGCTAAGCCCTCAAATACCGCCAGCGCTTCTGGTCGCAGCTCTCTCCCTGTCCAAACGTGTGCTTGCCTCATCGCCGCTCTCTCTTTCTAGTTGTGCTCACTGAGATCTACATACTGAAAACGACGGACGACCACAAGGGTCCCCACGCCACCACTCATCTACCCCCGTCCCTACTATCCACGTGCTACGAGCAAGTTTTGGCGTGCAGCGCTAATCATGCTACTGACATCAGATGTCACAGTAACCATCTGAAAGCCCTGCCGTACGCGTTCAGCCGCCGCCTCTCCGTTGGCGCTAAAGATACCAGTAGCCACGTGATGCTTCCGCGCAGACGCCTTAATACGTTCCAATGCATCCAAAAATTCGGGTTCAGCTCCCTCGGTGCTCGCTGGAAGGCCGAGTTGAGCATGGAGATCGTTTGGCCCAACGAATGCCACGTCTATCCCTGGTACCGAAACAATGTCATCGACATGTGCCAATGCCTGTGCACTCTCAATCTGCACGATCACGAGTATCTCTTCGTTCGCAGTCCGTGCATACTCCGGCCAATCGGTAATGCCGAACCCATACGGTCCAAAAGCACCGCCGATACTGCGTGAGCCTCGTGGAGGATACTTTGCACAATCCACGACTCGTTGTGCCTCTTCACGTGTATTCACCATCGGGACGAGCACACCCCACGCTCCGGCATCCAGTGCCCATTTGAACCATTCCACGCTATTCGTAGGAACCCGCACAATAGGCGCACAGGTTCCAGCATCGACGATGATCGCCACCATATCAGCCATGAGCACGGGATTATGTGCGCTATGCTCCATATCGATAACGAGCCAATCAAAGCCAATTCGTGACATAATCCTTGCCGAAGGAACATTTGGAAGACTCAACCATGCTCCCAACACTGACTCACCTCGTTTGAGTTTTTCTTTCACCTGATTTGTGCGCATCGTTTCTTCGTCTTTCTGTTAGACCTATTTTACATGCAACTTGCCCGATACATTCAAAAAACGTGCAAGGTCAGCAACCTCGGCCTCTAATCCTGGATACACCCCAGGTGCAAGCCGCTCAAACGGCTCTACTCGCACATCCAAGTGATCTTTCTTGCGCACGCTCTTCCATGTTCCGACAGCACGTCCATCCACTAGTAACGTTGGATGCAGTATACCACCGCCTGCATTGATGCGCTTTGCATATTGCGGTGACACTGTGAGGTCGCGTTTCTGGTAGCCGAGTAAATAAATATCGAAACTTGGTAGGAGGCGAACAACGGGAGTGGGAATAGATGGCGCAGATAGCTCATCTAACCATGCCGTATGTGCCTTGAGCATCCACGCGCTAGAGCCATCGACCTCAACCTCAACGAGCGAACCCACGATGTCTCGCCATGCCGCTCGTATCCTACTTAGGGGCATGCCCAACCATGCTGCCATATCCTCTGGCATGACGGGACCATAGGCATTGAGGTAATGGAGCGCGAGTTCTGCGAGTGCCGCATCCTGACACAACGCGTGCCCCAGTTCCACCCAATCGCTGAGCAGCACATAAGTCGGTTCTGCACCGCAGTCTGGCCCGAAACAAATGATGCCTTCCAGCGCTGCTCGACTGAGCAAGTGAGGTCTCGCCTGACCTTCGATGCGGGCACCGTGGATAGCCAACTGCTCAACTATTTCCGCACGCGTCATCGGCTCCTGCTTAGCCAGCACATCGCGCACGATAGAGATACCTCTTGCGTATAGGTCTTCGTCCAGACCCAATTCAGCACGCCGTCGGCTACTGGCTGCAATAAACACAGGGCCTAAGAGTGGCAATAGCCAACCCACATCCTCTGTTGCTAATAGATGCAGCGTGCCGCGCTGCCCCCACGTGCGAATGATGCTACGCTCCTGCACTCGTGCATGCTCGACATCGGTTGCGGTCAATCCTGTACTGCGCACACGCATCGCGAGCGGCGCAGCACGCATATCCTGCGCCTGAATGCCGCACAGCTCCTTCACGAGCCGCGCCACATCTGGCATCACATCTCGTCGTTGCGGAGCGAGCCGCTGCGCTTGCAAGCGCAGCAAGCGCACAGCATCATTAGATAAGGAAATTGTCATCAGAATCTCCGTAAGACTTCTGTATCATATGTATTAATATAGTACCATACACCTGGATTCCCTACTGCTGAAAGCGTGCAACAATCTTACGTTCACTTTCCTCCTGTGCCACCGCAAAATTATGATAGAATAGAAGGAAGAAAACATAGCAAGCCATCAACTAATTATCTTCATTGCCGACTAATACACGTGCACAGTGCCTCGCAGGAGCAGATGATGACAAACCAGCTAACAAAAACAATCCTCTGCATCAGCAGCTATGAAAAAGGACAGGATTTTCTGCGCGAATGCAAACGCCAGCAATGGCGCGTGTTCCTGCTGACAGTGACAGAACTAGAGCATGCAAATTGGCCGCGTGAAAGCATCGACGAAGCATTCTACATGCCTGACCTCTCCAAAGTGGAGGATGTCGTTCATGCCGTAAGCTACCTCGCCCGTACAAACAACATTGAACGCATCGTTGCCCTGGATGATTACGATGTATGGGTAGGTGCAGCACTACGCGAGCATCTACGCATGCCGGGGATGGGCGATAGCACTGTACGCTACTTCCGCGACAAGCTGGCAATGCGCGTTCAGGCACAGCAACACGGTATTCCTGTTCCCGATTTCGTGCCTGTGCTCAACTACGACAAAATTCATGAGTTTATGGCATGCGTACCAGCCCCCTGGATGTTCAAACCACGCGCCGAAGCTTCCACTATCGGCATTACCAAGATTACAAATTCAGAAGAGTTCTGGTCACGTGTCAACACGCTTGGTGATCGGCAATCCTTCTACCTGTTAGAACGCTACCTTCCCGGCCAGGTGTACCACGTCGATTCGCTCGTCTTCGACCATGAAGTCGTTTTCACCGAGGGCCATCGCTATGGACGTCCACCACTTGATGTCTTCCATGAAGGTGGCATCTCCACCACGGGCACGCTCCTCCGGAACTCTGAGGACGAACAGCGCTTAAAAGAACTCAATCTCAAGGTGATCCGCGCCTTTGGCATGGAGCACGGAGTCGTACACATGGAATTCATTCAAGACCAGCAGGGCGCCTTTTATTTTCTCGAAACCGCAGCCCGCGTAGGCGGTGCCTACATTGTAGACCTGATCGAAGCCTCTACCAGCATTAACCTCTGGCGCGAGTGGGCCAAAATCGAGATTGCTGCCGCCGAGGGCCGTTCATATCAATTGCCAGGGCCTGAGCATAATTACGCTGGTGTCATTGTCTCCCTCGCACGCCAGGAGCACCCCGACACCTCAGCCTATCAGGACCCCGAAATTGTCTTCCGCCTCCAAAATCGGCATCACGTCGCATTCGTCGTGGCCTCACCAGACCACGCCCGCGTTCAATCGCTACTCGACCAATACACCCAACGTTTCGCCAACGATTTCTCCGCCACATTACCACCATTGGAGGGGCGTCCACCCAGTGTCGCGCCGTGATGTATACTCAATATATCCATTATGATATGATAACGACAGAAAGTTTTTATGAAAGGCAGGTGTAGACAATGCTAACAGCCAAAGACGAACTCTCAGCGGTCATTCCTGCTGACTGGGTGCCAGGACCGCCCCAAGGCTCCTGGACCTATGACGACTATGCCGCGCTTCCCCAAGATGGACATCGTTATGAAATTGTGAATGGAGTGCTTCTAATGGCTCCCGAGCCCAATACAGATCATCAGTCAATCGCGGTACGACTGACTCACTACCTGTTCGTTCATGCTGAACTTGCTGGACTCGGTCGTATATTCTCAGCTCCAATTGATATGGAGTTGGCGCCAAAGCAGGTATATCAGCCTGACGTGATAGTTCTCCTCAATGTTCATCTGGATAGAATAGCAAAGAAGAGAATTATGGGTGCGCCCGATCTCGTAGTTGAGATAGCCTCTCCCAGCACGGCCGCACTTGATCGGCTGACCAAGTATGAACACTATGCCCAAGCCGGAATAACCGAGTATTGGATTGTCAAGCCCACAACCCGCACCATCGAAGTGATGGTATTAGAGCACGGGCAGTACCGCTCCCTTGGCACCTTCAGTGGACAAGACATCCTCCCCTCACACATCGTTTCAGACCTGCCAGTCCATGTCGAGCAGTTCTTTGTATGAAGCTGCTGTCAGTGATATCCCCTCTCTAAGCTAAAGGTAGAAAAAGGTCGAAACTGTGCTTTTCGCACAGCTTCAGCCTTTTTCTATCTTTAACATGCCACAAGAGAAGCTGGGCTATAACAACGTTGACACTCCCACTCTCCTGTGCTACCATACACAGTGACGAAGTGTATTTTGTACACCAGCTAAGTGGTTTGGACGCGCTGCAACGATGCTGGGCGCACAACAGAGAAACGGAAGATAAAGGATCCCACCATGGGAACACTCCCCATTCTAATTATGGTCGCGCTGGCTGTCCTCTTCGGTATCCTGGTGATGATTGTCACTGCGCTTCTTGGTCCCAAGAAGCCATCTCCGGAGAAACTGGCCCCATATGAATGCGGCATTCAGGAGATTGAAGCTCCCAAACGTCGCTTTCCTGTTAAATATCTTTTAACAGGTATGCTTTTTATTGCTTTTGATATCGAAATCGTCTCTTTCTATCCTCTTGCCATTCTTATGAATAAGCTCCAGGTCTTTGGATTGATCGAATTGCTCATCTTCTTATTGGTCCTGGGTGTTGGATATGTCTATGTGTGGCGGAAAGGAGCGTTCACATGGGAGTAGTGAAGAACCCGTGGGAACCGGTGCAAACTGTCTCGAATACACAGACGCCGCGCCGCGAGTTGCAGATGCACGACAAAGATGGGAATTTCGGTATCTTGACGACCCAGGTCAATAAGATGATCGATTGGGGACGTAGCTCCTCGTTATGGCCCGCGCTATTTGGCTTGGCCTGCTGCGCTATCGAGATGATGGCAACCAGTGCCGACCGCTTCGATATCTCACGTTTCGGAGCCGAGGTCTACCGTGCCTCACCGCGTCAGGCAGATTTGATGATTATTGCGGGTCGTTGCTCAGTCAAGATGGCTCCTGTTCTGCGTCAGATTTATGATCAGATGCCAGACCCCAAGTGGGTCATTTCGATGGGGGCCTGCGCCTCCTGTGGTGGCGTCTTTAATAACTATGCCATCGTGCAGGGTGTTGACAAGATCGTGCCTGTTGATGTCTTCATCCCTGGTTGTCCACCCACGCCGGATATGCTGCTCTTTGGTTTTAATGAGCTTCAACGCAAAATACGCGCAGGGGTGCCAAACCCACCTGACCCACTCAAAGCCAGTGGTCTCAAGCTGGTTGGTCCTATAAAGGAAGAAATATAAAAAATTATTGGCTGCGGTAGGGGCTGCAATTCATACTTCCTTTCCGACCGACTGAGCTTTGCTAGAACGCAGTTCGTTGTCTGTCGGAATACGGATTGGCGCCCCCTCTATGCAACGATAATACAAAATGTATGATGGTCTATTCTATAAGGATATATGGTATGGCAATCACAGCAGCGTCAACGGTTGAGACGATACGGGAAAAATTCCCCCAGGCGGTGCTCGAAACATCTGACTTCCGCGATGAGCATACGCTCGTGCTGGCGGTAGAGCACCTGCTCACTGTCTGTAAGTATATACAGAAAAATTTGCAGTATGATTTTTTGGAAACGGTCACGGCAGTCGATTGGCCTGAGCGCACGCCTCGCTTCGATGTGGTCTATCAACTCCTCTCCATGCAAAATCAGTGCTTTGTCCGTGTGAAGGTTCGTGTCGGTCAACGCCGCGAGGCACATCCAGCTGTGCCGACTGTGACGGGCATTTGGCCGGGTGCAAATTGGTATGAGCGCGAGGTGTATGATCTCTTTGGTATTACGTTTACTGGTCATCCTGATCTGCGCCGCCTCCTGATGCCTTCTGACTGGACAACGCATCCACTGCGCAAGGACTATCCTCTTGCTGGTTTTGATTTGCCAGAACCACATTGGGGCGGTCAAGTTCCTTATACTGCTGATCCCGGCGTTGGCAGTCAGACGCTACGTACACCCGATGGACGCGAACTCAACGAGGGCCGTACGAACGTCAATCCGAACCAGGAACCAGGGACAGCGAAACGATAATAATTGGGCAGATCCCCAGAGGACATATGCAGCAACAACAGATAGAAAACTCATACACCATTGAGGGCAGTCAGGAGCTAGAGGATGGGCAACGTGTTGATACGATGACGATCAATATGGGGCCGCAACATCCTAGTACACATGGGGTGTTGCGCCTTGTCTTGACGATTGAAGGTGAAACCGTCGTCAAAGCTATTCCCGATATTGGCTACCTGCATACAGGTATTGAGAAAACGGCAGAAGCTAAAACCTATCATCAGGCTCTCGTGCTCACTGATCGCATGGATTACTTGGCACCGCTCAATAACAACCTGGGCTATGCTCTGACGGTTGAAAAGCTGCTGGGTATCGAAGATGAGATCACCGACAAGATCAAATACCTGCGTGTCATCCTGGCTGAACTACAACGCATCGCTAGTCACCTCGTCTGGTTAGGCACACACGCGCTCGACCTAGGAGCCATGAGCGTCTTCCTCTACTGCTTCCGTGAGCGCGAGGTATTGCTCGATATCTTTGAATATATCTCCGGTGTACGGATGATGACCAGCTATATCTGTCCCGGCGGTTTACAGGCAGAGGTGCCAATAGGCTTTGATGCCAAAGTACGCGATTTTACGCGCATTTTTCCTGATCGCTTACAAGAGTATCATGATCTGCTCACCAATAACCAACTTTGGCTTGAGCGCACGAAGGGTATAGGGAAACTGAGCGCGAAGGATGCGATAGCCTATGGCGCAACAGGCGCTGTGCTACGTGGCAGTGGCGTCGTATGGGATATGCGCAAAGTCTTTCCCTACAGTGGTTATGAGCAGTTTGATTTCGATATTCCGGTTGGTTCCAACGGCGATGTGTATGATCGGTATCTGGTACGTATGCTAGAGATGGAACAAAGCCTGCATATCGTCAATCAAGCGTTAGATGGCATGCCGACAGGTGCATTCCGTGTGAGCAATCCTAAAATATCGCCGCCACCGAAATGGCAGATTACGGGGAGTATGGAGGCGTTAATTCATCACTTTAAGTTATATACGGAGGGCTATCGCCCACCTAAAGGCGAGGTGTTCCTACGCACTGAGTCACCCAAAGGCGAGTTGGCCTATTATATTGTCAGCGATGGAACCGCCAAGCCCTATCGTATGCATGTACGCGGCGGCTCTTTCGCAAATCTGCAAGTTCTTCCATTGATGATTGAGGGCGGGTATCTCTCAGACGTGGTGGCATCTATTGGCAGTATTGATATCGTGCTGGGAGAGGTAGATCGATGATGTAGGGGCCTGATTGATCGCGCCCGTCGTGGCGATTGTCAATTCCTGTGACATTGATAATGGGGACGACGGACGCGATCAATCTGGTCCCTACGACAGAAGGAACGTATCGATGATTTCAGAACAGGCGAAACAACGTATGCGCGACCTCGCGGCACGCTATCCCGTGGCGCGTTCGGCGGTGATGCCATCTTTATATATCGCACAGCAAGAAGAGGGTTATATCACTCAGGAGGGACTAGAAGCGGTTGCTGCTGCCGTGGGTATGACTGTTGACGATGTTGAAAGCGTTGCAACATTCTACACGATGTATTATCAGCATCCGCAGGGCAAGAAGGTCATCAAGGTGTGTACGAGCATCTCATGCTACTTGCGTAACTGCGATACTCTGGTCGCTCACCTTGAGCAACGTCTGGGTATTAAGCGCGGCGAAACTACTCCTGACGGTAACTATACATTGATGACCACCGAATGTCTCGCGTCATGTGGCACCGCACCCGTCCTCCAGGTCAACAACGAGTTCGTTGAGAATGTGACGTTGGATATGGTGGATGCACGCATAGATGAATGGAACAGGGAAAATATATGCCAGAATTAGTTATCACAAAAAATATAGATGTTCCTGGTATAGATACACTAGATGGCTATCGTGAGCATGGTGGCTATGAGGCATTGGCGAAGGCGCTCGATGAGTATCAACCAGATGATCTGGTGGATATGATGAAAAAATCGGGGCTACGTGGTCGTGGTGGTGCTGGTTTTCCGACGGGCATGAAGTGGAGTTTTCTGGCGAAGAATGAGAAGCGACGCTATCTGTGTTGCAACGCTGACGAGAGTGAGCCGGGGACGTTTAAGGATCGTATGCTGATGGAGCGCAATCCTCATATGCTGGTCGAGGGTGTGATTATCACCAGCTATGCCTGCCGCGTCACCACTGCTTTTATTTATGTCCGTGGTGAGTTAGCCTATGCGGGACGGCAGGTTGAGCGTGCTGTTGAGGAGGCGTATGCTGCTGGTCTGATCGGCAAAAACATCCTGGGCAGCGATTTTAGCTTGGATATTATCGTTCATCATGGTGCGGGAGCGTACATTTGTGGTGAAGAGAGTTCTCTGATGGAGTCGCTGGAGGGCAAACGTGGCTATCCACGCCTCAAGCCACCATTTCCGGCTGTGGTAGGTCTCTATGGTGGCCCAACGGTGATCAATAATTGCGAAACCCTTTGCACTATTCCCGCTATTGTCAAAGGTGGGGCCGATTGGTACGCCAGTTTTGGCACAGAGAAGAGTAGGGGTACGCGCGTCTTTTGTCTGAGTGGACATGTGAAGAAGCCAGGCAACTACGAGTTGCCACTTGGAACACCATTGCGTACGTTGATTTATGATGAGCGGTATGGCGGTGGCATTCTAGGAGATCGGCAGTTAAAAGCTATTATTCCTGGTGGCTCATCGACGTTTTTGCTGGGTGCTGATAAAGTTGATACGCCACTGGATTTTGAGGCTATTGCGGCTGCTGGCTCTATGCTTGGCTCTGGCGGTGTGGTGGTGATGCACGATGACACGTGCATTGTTGGGGCTATTCTGCGTATGACCGAGTTCTATCGCGACGAGTCATGCGGCAAATGCACACCATGCCGCGAGGGAACCTATTGGCTGACAGAGGTATTAGAGCGGCTTGAGCATGGACACGGCAAAGATAGCGATATGGCCCTCTTACTCGACATTTGCGACAATATCAGTGGGAAGTCTTTCTGTCCGCTCGGCGATGCCGCTACCAGTTGTATTACGAGTGGTATCAAGCTATTCCGCGCAGAATTTGACTATCATGTGAAACATGGACATTGTATGGTTGGAGCAGGTAGTACACGCCCTGAAACCGAGGCCGTGGAAGGTGCTTCATTGCATGCAGGTGCCCGATAAAAAATGTGCGCAGATCATTGGCAGGGCACCCGCAAGAGGATGCCCCTACAATGATACGACAATTTCCAACGCACAACGTGTCATTGTAGGGGCATCCTCTTGCGGGTGCCCTGGTAATACAGTATTAATGGTAGAAAACATATGCCAGAAGAGAAAAAAGACGATCTGATCCATCTCACCATTGACGATATACCCCTCGCGGTTCCACCCGGAACACTGGTGTGGGCGGCGGCACAGCAGATCGGTATAGAAGTGCCGATCTATTGCTATCATCCGAAAATGCCGCCACTGGGCGCCTGCCGTATGTGCTTTGTTGAGATTGAGAAGCTGCCTAAACCACCGCAGACTGCGTGTACGACACCCGTCAGCGAGGGTATGATTGTACACACCAAGACAGAGAAGGTGCTCAAGGCACGTAGAGGCACGTTAGAATTCCTGCTCATCAATCACCCACTCGATTGCCCGATCTGTGATAAGGGCGGCGAGTGTGATCTCCAGGACTTCACGCTACGGCATGGCCCAGGTGGAACGCGCTTTGAGATGAACAAGCGCCACTACCCCAAGCCCATTCCAGTCAGTGATAAGGTCTTCCTGGACCGTGAACGCTGTATTTTATGTCAACGCTGCACTCGTTTTAGCTCTGAGATCTCGATGGACAATGGCCTCGTGATGATTTCGCGTGGCTACAAAATGGAGGTCGGCACGGCTCCCGACCATGCTTTCGACTCGATCTTCTCCGGCAACACCGTTGAGATGTGTCCCGTTGGAGCCTTGACTGCCTCTGAATATCGCTTCAAGGCGCGTCCGTGGGAACTGAAGAAAACACCAAGTGTGTGCAATAACTGTAGCGTTGGTTGTAATGTGCGCGTTGATGTGCGTGTTGATAAGGTGATGCGCCTTGTATCGCGCACGAACGATGAAATTGATGATGGCTGGCTCTGTGATCGTGGTCGCTGGGGCTTTGAGTTCGTCAACAGTCCACAACGGCTACGCAAGCCACTGATTCGGCGCAGTGGCAATCTTGTTGAGGCCGATTGGCACGAGGCATTTGCCTATATAAGCACCAAGTTGCGAGATATCATCTCCAAGCATGGGGCGCAGGCAGTTGGTGGCATCGGCTCAACGCGCACAACTAACGAGGAGGCATATCTATTCCAAAAATTGCTACGCCAAGTTCTCGGTACACCCAACGTCGATCATCACCACGGACAATTCCCCGGTGTGCGAGATTCACTGACGGGCAGGCCCTGGATGATGACCAACAGCATCGCCGATATTGAGAAGGCATCGCATATTGTCTTGATTGCCTCCGACCCCTATCAGCGACAACCTGTACTCAATCTACGCATCAAGAAGGCGATGAAGGCCGGAGCAAAAATCTACATCGTCAATGCACACGAGACTGAGCTTGACCGCTTTGCTACGCTCAAGATTCGCATTCCAGAACATGGGGCTGGCCTCGCCGCCAAGCTGTTGCTGAACAATGTGCTCAGTAATACTAGCATCAAAGATGAGTATAAGCACCTCACTGTACAAACACATGCCTCATTTGACGACACCATCACCGCACAACTGCAACAACTGGCTGACGAGATCGTTGGTGCGAAGGGTGCGGTAATGTTCTATGATGAGATGGCGACGCTTGAACCGGGTTGTGAGAACCTCGCAGCGAATCTACTAGCAGTAGCAGTCGCTACAGGCAATATTGATCGTCCTGGTGCTGGCGTCGGTCCACTCTTTGAGGATGCTAACTCGCTTGGTGCGCGTGATATGGGACTGCTTCCTGATGCGCTTCCTGGTTATCAGCAAGCTGAGCAGGTTGGCATCTCCTATACCGCGATGTTGAGTAATCCGCAGATCAAGGCGTTGCTCGTGATGGGTGCGAACCCTGCACGTCACTTGCCTGATAGCAAACTCCCCTCGACAGCGGAGTTTATTGTCGTACAGGATATCCTCTTAACGGAGACTGCCCAACAAGCTGATGTAGTACTTCCTGCTGTCACTTTCGCTGAAAAAGAGGGTAGCATGACGAATGTCGATCATCACGTGCAGGCAATTCGGCGCACCTTACGCCCCCTGCCGGGAGCAAGAGCCGATTGGGAAATCTTAACCAGCCTTGCGCAACATTTGGGAGCGCATTGGGACTATAGTAGCGCACGCGACATTCTGTTAGAAATCGCGGAGCACAATCCCTTCTACGCGGGCCTGACCTGGGAAGACCTAGGAGCACAGGGCATCCGTAGGAGCCTGATTAATCACGCCCAGGAGGTAGCTCATGCTTGAGTTCTTGAATAATATCTACGTGGCGACAGTCATCAAGAGTGCAATTGTCATCTTTGCACTCCTCACCGCCTTTGCTTACATGACACTGATCGAACGCCGCGTCGTGGCAAAAATGCAGGGGCGCATCGGACCAAATCGCGCTGGTCCTCTTGGCATGTTCCAACCTGTCGCTGATGCCATTAAGATGGCTTTCAAAGAGCAGATCGTGCCAACACAGGCACAAAAGGTGATTTATCTGATCGCGCCTATCATCTCGGTCGTCGTGGCACTCTCTGCCTTCGCGGTAGTGCCTATCGGCGCCAATTGGACAAACCATCCTAGCGTGTGGGACCCCGTGATTGGCGATATCAACGTTGGCCTCTTGTGGATTCTTTCGATCTCATCACTCGCAGTCTATGGTATCGTGCTCGGTGGTTGGTCCTCTGGCAATCGTTATTCATTGCTTGGTTCGCTACGCAGTGCCGCACAAATGGTTTCCTATGAGACAAGTCTCGGTCTCGCACTGAGTGGCGTGTTAATGTGGACAGGTGCCTTGAGCATGGTGACAATTGTCCATCAGCAGTTGAGCCAGGGCATCTGGTTCATCGTCGCGCAACCGCTTGGCTTCGTCATCTATATTATCGCAGGTACAGCCGAGGTCAACCGTGCTCCCTTCGATTTACCAGAAGCCGAACAAGAACTGACAGCTGGCTATCTGACCGAGTATAGCGGGCTGCGCTGGAGCCTCTACCAGATGGCGGAATACATCAACATGATTACCGTCAGTGCAGTGGCCTCAACGCTCTTCCTGGGTGGATGGAGCCTGTTCGGACTGGAACGCCTCTTTCCTGGATTCTCGATTCTGATCTTTCTGGCTAAGGTTGCTTTGTTCCTATTCATGTTCATCTGGCTGCGTGCCACGTTGCCTCGTATCCGCTATGATCGCCTGATGCGCCTTGGTTGGCAGGTACTCTTACCACTAGCCGTGCTCAATGTGGTCATTTCAGCAGTGTGCGTCGCGCTCCACCTGCCCTGGTGGGTAAACGGCATCGTTGGTCTACTCATCGTCGTTGGCCTGCTCTTCTTCATCCGCCGTCAGAGCTTCATCACAGGCACACGCTTCACAACATCGGAGGCCATGCTACAGGACCAGGTGGACCAAGCACAAGAGCAAGCACCAGTGCAAGCTGGGCACAGTACCGCCGCACGACACGCACACTCGTCCGTACGCCTCGCAAAATTTGAGCGCATTGGCGCACCACAACTCGTGGTACCCGTTGTCGAGGAGAAGAAGGAGCAGGATATAATAGCGGCCAAGGTGTAAAGGATTATACATATGTCCACAGACCGTTATAATGAAGTGCTAAAAGCCGTACACTTCCTTACGTTGGACGAGCAGCAAAAGCTCTTAGAAGATTTGCTGCGAATAATCCATACTAGTTCGGAAACCCGTCCTCCTAGAAGCGTCTTGGAGCTTGAGGGATTAGGAGCAGAAATTTGGGAAGGGGTTGACGTGGAGGACTATATTAATCGGGAGAGAGATTCGTGGGAGCCTTGGCCTAAAAAGAAGCACACTATTATGGAGTTTAGAGGCTTTGCAAAAGGGTTCTGGGCTGATGTTGATATGGAGGCATATATTAGAGAAGAGCGGAATTCCTGGGATAAAGAGGATAACAAGGACTAAGAGGAGAAAAACAATGTCCACACATGCTTACCAAGAGGTATTGAACGAAGTATTAAGTCATGTTCAATATCTTTCTCTCGATGAACAACTCAAGTTAGTACAAGACCTGGAGAATTTGATTCGTACTCAGGCTCAGGTCAAGCCGATGCATAATCTTACAGAACTAGAGGGCTTAGGAGTGGAAATCTGGAAAGGGGTTGATGTAAAAGAATACATCAATCGGGAGAGAGATTCATGGGATGGATAGAAGACCTACGCGGGAAGGTAGTTGGTTTAGATACGTCGATATTCATCTATTATATCGAGAAGAATCCCTTTTACTTAGATTTATTGCAACCCTTCTTTGCTTCTTTGCTTAGAGGTGAATTTGTAACTGTAACATCGACTGTGACTCTTCTTGAGGTACTTGTACATCCATATAAGCATGGTGACGCGGAATTGGTTCAGCGATATCGTGATATATTGTTTCATTCATACAATCATAGAACCATTCAGCTTTCTCAAGACATTGCAGAAATTGATGCATGGTTACGTGCTTCTCATACTATTCGTACACCTGATTCTATTCAAATGGCTACATCTATCAATGCTGGTGCTTCTTTCTTCTTAACAAACGACTCAAAATTTCCTTCATCGGAGCAAATACAAATATTGGAGTTAGATAAGCTGATAACGAGGCATTAAGGCAAGGAGTTCACTATGTCTTTTGATATTATTAAGGGGATGGCGACGACCCTGAAAAACATGGGCAAGAAGCCTACTACGATTTCGTATCCAGAGCAGGAGCGGGAACTGCCAGCGCGTTTTCGCGGACGCCACGTGCTGCATCGCTATGATAATGACCTGGAACGTTGCGTAGGCTGCTATCTATGTGCAGGCGCGTGTCCCGCAGATGCTATTTACATTGAGGCGGAGGAGAACACCGAGGAGAATCGCGTCTCTCCAGGCGAACGCTATGCTAAGGTGTTTGATGTCAATCTGTTGCGCTGCATCTTCTGTGGCTATTGTCAGTCTGCTTGCCCAACGGGTGCAATTACCTTGGAAAAGCAGTATAAACTCGCCTCGTATTATCCTGAAGATCTCGTCTTTCACAAGGAGCAACTGCTTGAGCCAAAGGGTCAGGCGACAGTTGGTTCTAATATGGTGTGGACAGAGCCAGCGCCTGTCGAAGCGCATCAACCCGTTCCACAGGATAAGAAGATCTTTGATGGCGCTCAGGCCAGTGCGGCCGCCGTTGGTCTGGGCGACTTACAGCTAGAGCGTCTAGTGCTGCTGACGAACGAGGAGCAGGATGAGGATAGACGACACTTCTCGCATGCGGAAACAGCGAACGATGCAAAGGAGAAGTTATAGTGATGCTTGCAATGCAAATTTCGTTTTTCGTGCTGGCAGTGGCTAGCACAGCGTCCGCGGTTGGTGTCATCACCTTTAAGAATGCGGTTCATAGTGCCCTAGCTCTGATTCTCACCTTTCTCTTTCTCGCGCTCTTTTATTTACAGTTGGGGGCGATGTTCATTGCCATTGTACAAATTCTGATCTATGCGGGTGCGATAATGGTGCTGTTCCTGTTCGTCGTCACCATGCTCGCTGTCGATACGCAGGATGGAGAGACGAGGGATCGCTTGCCCTGGCAACGCTCTGTGGCAGGTATACTAGGAGTCGTCCTGGTCGGTGCGCTCAGCTATCTGCTCTTCATAGGCACCGCTCTTGATAGTGTAGCCACCACAACAGGAGCTGATAAGCTCTCAACCGTCGTTGCGAACAGAGGTGATATCGAAGCATTCGGCCTCGCACTCTTTCACGGCTTTGCCTTCCCCTTCGAGGTAACAAGTTTATTGATTATTGTTGCCATCTTGGGAGCGTTAGTGTTCGGTAGAAAGGCGTAGGCGGTTATCGTCTACCGTCGTAGGGGCCTGGTTGATCGCGCCCGCTGGTGGATGAGTGTATTCCGGCGACATTGACAACTGCTACGACGGGCGCGATCAATCAGGCCCCTACGGACGCGATTGGTGCTATTATCTCGGCGTATAGGAGGATATCATGCCACTTTCGGCATATCTTATCATGAGTGCTGTGCTCTTTACGATTGGAGTACTCGGCGTGCTCATTCGGCGCAATCCATTGATTATATTCATGTCTATTGAATTGATGCTCAATGCTGTCAATCTCTCATTTATAGCTTTCTCTCATTTTCTCGACTCTGCGGATGGTCAAATGTTTGTCTTTCTGGTCTTGACAGTTGCCGCTGCCGAAGTAGTAGTGGGACTAGCTATTATCGTCTCCATCTTCCGTACGCGCCGCGATATCGATGTTGACGACATGAACACCCTAAAAGGGTGATTCCGCCCAGTCGCATGAGCCGAAGGCTAGCCGTGATAGCGGCGTTTGCGACTGCATTAGGAGCTTATACTATGACAAATTTAAGTTTGGGAGTGTTGCTTCTACCACTACTGGGGTTTATTATCCTGGGCGTTATAGGAAGGTTTCTCTCACGCAACACAATATTGCTAGTGGCTTGGGGTGCCTGTGGCCTTGCATTCTTGCTAGCGGCTATTAGCTTTATTTCGATGACGGGCACCACGCCTGACAGCGCACGCATTGTTGATCAAACAGTATATACGTGGGCTAACGCTGGCAGTTTTCAATTGAGCTTTGGTCTACTCTTCGACCCACTCTCTGCCACAATGTTAATGGTGGTAACGGGTGTTGGCCTGCTCATTCACATCTATTCAGCAGGCTATATGGAGGATGACCCCGGTTTCTGGCGCTTCTTCGCCTATCTCAACTTCTTTATTTTTGCGATGGTTTTGCTGGTGACGGCTGATAACTTCCTGTTCTTGCTCGTCGGCTGGGGATTGGTCGGCTTGGCTTCATATCTGCTGATTGGCTTCTGGTATCAACGTCGTTCCGCAATCGCAGCGGCCCAAAAAGCTATCGTCATCAATATTATCGGCGATTTTGGCCTGATGCTGGCTATCTTCCTGATCTTCGTGAACTTTGGCTCACTAAATTATCAAGATGTGTTTCGTACATTGAGTAGCTCGGCTGTCAATGGTGGCACGATTACTGCTATTGCCTTATTGCTCTTCGTCGCTTGTGCTGCCAAGTCCGCACAGTTGCCGCTCTACATGTGGTTGCCCGATGCTATGGAAGGCCCCACACCTGTCAGCGCACTGATCCACGCGGCTACAATGGTGACAGCTGGCGTCTATCTAGTTGCTCGCGCTCATCCACTGTTTGAACTCTCACCTGCCTCACTCTATACCATCGCTGGTATCGGTGGTGCAACAGCTTTGTTTGCTGCAACTATTGCACTGTTCCAACTCGATATCAAACGCGTTCTCGCCTACTCCACCATCAGTCAGCTTGGCTACATGTTCATGAGCGAGGGCGCACATAACTATACAGATGGTATCTTCCATCTGACCACGCACGCCTATTTCAAGGCTTTGCTCTTCCTGGGAGCTGGTGCTGTCATTCACGCGTTGCATGGCGAACAGGATCTACGTCAGATGGGGGGCTTACGCAGCCGTTTGCCTATCACCTTCTGGACATTCTTGATTGCCGCTCTCGCCATCAGTGGTATTCCACCGTTCGCAGGCTTCTGGAGTAAGGACGATATTCTCGGCTCACTGTTGGCACAGGCGTCCACAAGTGGGAATGGTTGGTTCTATGTGCTATGGGGTGTTGGCCTGCTCACGGCTGGTCTGACCGCTTTCTATATGTTCCGTCTCTTCTTTGGCATCTTCTTTGGCAACTACCAGGGCGGTACAACTGTCGTAGGGACCAGCTTTAGCGCGTCCGCAGATGACGAGGAGGAAGAAGAGGGTGTAGGGGCCCGATTTATCGCGCCCCCGTCCACCGTAGGGGCCCGATTTATCGCGCCCTCGTCCGCGTCCGGCGGTAAAAAGAAAGTCACATATAACGCTATTAAGGAGGCACCATCGATCATGACAGTTCCACTCATCATTCTAGCGGTGCTCTCAGTTATCGGTGGTTTTGTCGGCTCACTTGAGCTAGTCGGAGCCTCAAGGTGGCATCCGTTGGCAAACTTCCTTGCTCCACTGCTGACCACTGTCCACGCCCCTACACCATCGTTAGGCTTAGCATGGGCTTCAACAGGCTTGAGTGTCGTTCTAGCAGCACTTGGTATCTTTGCGGCCTATCGATTGTATGGGCGCGGCTTCCAATATAAAGACAATAGCAATCCGTTGTATCAATTGGTGCTGCATAAGTATTATGTAGACGAGGCGCTCTCTGTGGTATTGCTTAATCCTACACTAGCGTTTGCGCGGAGTGCTACGAAGTGGCTGGAAGGTAGTACATTGGATGGTGGCAGCCGTGGTGTTGCATCGCTACTGCACGGCTCAAGTATACTATTGCGCCGTTTACAAACTGGTTATATGCGTAACTACGCTCTGGCAATTTTTGTGGGTGTGGTCTTGATTGTTGTCTACTATGCGGTGAGGGGATAGCGGTTATGTTTCCGATCTTATCAGTGATTACTTTCCTCCCGCTATTGGGAGGTATCGCACTCCTCTTCGTTCCGAGTAAGCAGGTGCGTGCGATACGCTGGGTGGCATTAGCAGTCGCGGGGGCAGACCTTATCTTCGCTCTAGTGCTGATGTTGCTGTATTCACAATTCAATCTCAACGCGACCTTTGAAGGTACTTTTCTGTTCAAAGAGCAAGTGACCTGGATTTCTGCGATTGGCATTAACTATAGCTTGGGTGTTGATGGCATTAGCCTACTCCTTACCGTGCTGACAGCATTACTCAGCGTAGTATGTATAGCGGCCTCGTTCCGTATCGAGCAGAAGGTCAAGAATTACATGGCCTTCATGCTACTTCTGGAGAGTGGCATTATCGGTGTCTTTCTCGCTACCAACTTGTTCCTGTTCTATATCTTCTGGGAAGTGATGCTCATTCCAGCATATTTCTTGGTTGGTAGTTGGGGTGGAGAACGACGTATTTATGCTGCATTCAAATTTGTGCTCTTTACCTCGGTTGGTAGCTTGCTCATGCTGGCAGGCATTATCGCTATTGGCTACTACCATCAGCTTGCAGCAGGGGGCACCTACACACTTGACCTCTTGACGCTGCTCAATAGCCATCTTGATAGTGATGTACAGGTCTGGTTGTTGTTGGCTTTCGCCGCCGCGTTCGCGGTGAAAGTACCTTTAGTACCGTTCCATAGCTGGTTGCCCGATACCTATAGCGAGGCTCCGGCGCCCGTGACGGCAATGCTAGCAGGTGCTATGTCGAAGACAGGAGCCTATGGTTTCCTGCGTTTCTGCGTGCCACTCTTTCCTCAAGCGGTCCAGATGCTGGCCCCGCTCTTTAACACATTGGCTGTTATTGGCATTCTCTACTGTGCGGTCTTAGCCCTGACACAAACCGACATGAAACGACTGCTTGGATATTCCAGTATCAGTCATCTGGGCGTGATTATGCTAGGCGTGTTCGCCTTCAATATTCAGGGTGCTGAGGGGTCTGTGCTACAAATGGTCAATCATGGTATCACAACATGCGCACTCTTCTTGATTGTGGGCATGCTGGAGCAACGTACAGGCACGCGCCGTATCGGTGACTTTGGCGGCCTCGCCGTGCGTATTCCTTTGCTAGCAACGGTGATGTTTATCGCGGCCCTCTCCTCGCTTGGTTTACCGGGTTTGAATAGCTTCGCAGGGGAGTTTCTGTCCTTGCTCGGAGCTTTCCGTAGTAGTGTTGTCTTCGGCACGCTCGGTACAATTGTAGTTGTTCCCGCTGCATGGTACTTGATACGCTTCTTCCAGAGCACAATGCTAGGGCATATCCAAAACAATGGCGTCGTCGGCGTGGCGCTACGCAAGGGAGCCTTTACCGATCTTAATCTGAGTGAGTTCCTGTATCTCTCGCCGCTCTTTGTATTAATATTCTATATTGGATTGCAACCAGCGCCGTTGACCTTCTTATTAGAGCCATCGGTGACAAGCACCCTACAAGTGCTTGGCAACACATTCATAAAATAGGGATTTTCTATTATGACATTCACCTCTTCTGTCACCGCCGCCGATTGGGGGCGTATCGCGCCAGAGCTGGTGCTGATAATAATGGCCCTGGTGGTCATGCTAGTAGACTTACTGCTTCCCAAAACGGGACCGAACGTACGGGAGAGCGGACCTACAAACTATCTTGCTTTACCAATCGTTAGTATCCTGGGCTTGGTTGGTGCTTTCGTCGCCACCATTATTCTCTTTGGAGTCGGAGATGGGCAACAAGCTTTTAATCACATGATTGGCTCCGACCAGGGGTCGCTCTATGCCTATATCATCATCCTGAGTGCTAGCATACTCGGCGTTTTGCTTTCACCCGCCTATCTCAAGCGGCTGAAACTGGTACATCAGGGCGAATATTATGCGCTCTTCTTGCTTGCCACACTCGGCATGATGCTACTTGCCGCCGCTACCAGCTTCTTGACCGTCTTCCTGGGCCTGGAAATGCTCTCGCTGGCTCTGTATATCCTGTGCGGTTTCGTAGCACGGCGCAAAAGTTCGCAAGAGTCGGGCATGAAATATTTCTTACTTAGCTCTTTCGCTTCGGCCTTCCTACTGTATGGCATCGCTTTGACCTATGGCGCGACTGGTAGTACCGCGTTCTCTACTATCAACTTCTCTCTCGTAATACATGGAGGAAGAGGCTCTACGCTTCTACTGATCGCAATGGGCCTACTCGCTGTCGGTTTCGCCTTCAAAATATCGGCCATCCCCTTTCAAGCATGGACGCCCGATGTCTATGAAGGAGCACCCGCACCAGTAACCGCGTTTATGTCGGTGGGCACAAAGGCAGCAGCAATCATCGCCTTTGCGCGTGTCTTCGCCTATGTGCTCGCTCCTGTCAAATCGGAATGGTTGCCAGTCGTCGAAGCAATCACCATTTTGACGATTGTAGGCGGTAACGTGCTAGCGTTAGTACAAACGAACCTCAAACGACTGTTGGCTTACTCGAGTATCGCCCACGCTGGCTACTTGATGATCGGTATCGTATCCGTCTTCTTCATTACGGGAGGTCTCAATATTAACAGTCCTCTCTTGCTTGAGGGTGCTACTGGCATGGCCGCTATTCTCTTCTATCTGCTATGCTATACTTTCATGAACCTGGGAGCCTTTGGCATTGTCTCCATCTTAGAACGACCAGATAATACGGGGTCGGATATCAAAGACCTGCGCGGGTTGTGGTATCGTCGTCCTGTATTGGCTGGTACACTGGCTTTCTTCATGTTGGCACTAGCTGGTTTCCCACCCATGGCCGGCTTCACTGCGAAATATTACATCTTCTATGCGGCTATCGTCGGTGGGCGACCAGAGTTGCTGATTATCGGTGTGCTGGCAAGCGTCCTGGGTATGTACTACTACCTGCGCATCATCGCTAGCATGTTTATGGAGAAAGAGTCTGTCGTTGCATCTGCACCGCTCGGAACAGTGCCACTTACGCCAACAAGGGGCGCCATAAATGTGGCCCCTACGACCGCGCGTAGTACGACGGCAGTTGCGGTCAAGACGCCAACTGCTGGTTTACCGAAAATAGCAACTGTCGTAGAACAATCGGTGGAGCAAGAGCAGCGTAGTGATTTGAACTGGCTTTCATGGGTTTCCATTGGTATTGCTGCTGCTGGTACACTAGCCATGGGCACTGTGCTTCCGTTCTGGCTAGTTGATCTGGCGAATAGAGCTGCACAAACGATGTTACGGTAACGTTTCGTGATTGGCAGGGCAGGTGTTGTACAATAGGAGGGAAAAACAAAACATACAATTTTGATTGGGAAGGATAGAGCATGACTACATCATCAAAAATAGCACAGGGCGCGATGAATCGGGCACGGAGGGCGCCATGAATGTGGCCCCTACATATGGTTCATGGCGATCTCCTATTACTGCCGATCTGATTGTCTCTGAGTCAACACCTTTGACTATGACGGTACTTGATGGTGCCGATACCTATTGGATTGAGGTGCGCCCCTCTGAGCGTGGTCGCAGTGTGATTGTGCGCCGCACGCCCGATGGCACAATTACCGATATGACACCACCGCCATTTAATACACGCACCCGCGTGCATGAGTATGGTGGCGGCGATTTTGCCGTTAGCAATGGTACTATCTACTTCTCCAACTTCACCGACCAACGGTTGTACAAGCTAGTACCCAGTTCAGAAGTGCAACCGCTCACACCGGAGGCAGAGTATCGCTATGCCGATATGCAGGTTGATCGCCAACGCCAGCGCATCATCTGTGTGCGTGAAGATCATACCGTTCCAGAGCAAGAAGCGGTTAACACATTAGTGAGCCTCTCAACGGAAGGGGAGAATGCTAATGGTGGCACAATCCTAGTAGCGGGCAACAACTTCTACTCTTCGCCACGTCTGAGCCACGATGGTTCCCGCTTGGCATGGCTGACCTGGAATCATCCCAATATGCCCTGGGATGGTACCGAGCTATGGGTGGGCGAATTCAATGCTGATGGCACGTTGGGTAAAACAGAACAGGTTGCTGGCGGGCCTGAGGAGTCAATCTTCCAGCCTGAGTGGTCGCCAGATGGCATGCTCTACTTTATCTCTGATCGCAGCAATTGGTGGAACATCTACCGTTTGCGCAATGACAAATCCGAGGCTTTGTGCCAGAAAGATGCAGAATTTGGCGCTCCCCAATGGCAATTTGGTATGACGACCTACGGCTTTGTATCCGCGCAGCAGATCGTCTGTACCTATACCCAAGATGGTGTAAGCAAACTGGCAACACTCGATACCAACACAGGAACTCTGGCTCCCATCGAGCTACCATATACAATGCTTGGACGGGTACGCGTACTTCCTTTCATTCTGCCTGAGCGCGAAGCGCTAGCTGCGACAGCAGCGTTGGCAGAATGCTTTCAAGTTGCACTAGGTCGTGTGGTTGTCTCATGCGCTTCAGCAACCATCCCAGTCTCTATTGTGCAGATCGACCTTACTAGTAAGCAGCGCACAGTTCTACGGACCTCTACCAATGTTACGATAGATGCAGCATACTTCTCAACACCAGAAAGTATCGAGTTTCCCACCGAGAACGGTCTGAGCGCCTATGCCTTCTATTATGCGCCGCGCAATCCCGACTACACAGCACCGCAGGGCGAATTACCTCCCTTGCTGGTCATGAGTCACGGTGGGCCGACCGGTGCCACGTCTAGCTCCTTTAATCTGGGTATTCAGTTCTGGACCAGCCGCGGTTTTGCCGTACTTGATGTGAACTATGGCGGCAGCACAGGGTATGGGCGCGACTATCGTGAACGCCTCAAGGGCCAATGGGGCATCGTCGATGTCGATGACTGTGTGAATGGGGCCTTATATCTCGTCAAGCGCGGTCTAGTTGATGACAACAGGCTTGCTATTGATGGTGGCAGCGCCGGTGGCTATACCACACTTTGCGTGCTGACTTTCCGCGATGTATTCAAAGCAGGTGCCAGCTATTATGGTGTGAGCGATATCGAAGCATTAGCAACGGACACACACAAGTTCGAGTCACGCTACATGGATAGCTTGGTTGGCCCTTATCCTGAAAGTATCAACCTCTACCACGAGCGTTCAGCACTCTACCATGTTGATAAACTCTCGCATCCAGTCATTTTCTTCCAGGGATTAGAAGACAAAATCGTGCTACCCAACCAGGCAGAGATGATGGTAGAAGCTCTGCGCAAAAAGAAGGTCCCTGTTGCCTACCTCGCCTTTGAAGGTGAGGGTCACGGCTTCCGTCGCGCCGAAAACATCAAGCGTTCCCTCGAAGCCGAACTCTACTTTTATTCGCGTGTCTTTGGCTTTGAGCTAGCTGACCCTGTTGAGCCAGTGGAAATAGAGAATATGTAACATAGGTCATACATTTAGAGAAGAGTAACACAACGAGCAAAGCGCATGCGCTTTGCTCGTTGTGTTACTCTTCTCTAAATGTATGAGTATGGCTTCTGTATGAAGTATATACGCCGCTAATTGTTCTGTCAAAATACTAATTCTACTGTATCTCTTGCTACCCTGCTCGTTATATATAATAAAGGCGTGTTCCATAACGCCCAATTGACATAGCTATGCAGGAGAGGGACGCAATAATGAACAATACACAACAAAAACAGATGAGGATTGGGTACAATGTCCGTACCCTACGCCGCAAGGCAATCACATGGCAGCCAATGCTCATCGGGTTTTTATGCCTCCTCCTTACAGGCTGTGCCTCATCTAACGCTTCTACTCTCCCCACGCCAACAGTTGCGCTCAGACCGACGCATACATCATCGACGCAACCGATACCAACCCCAGCGCCATTAACCGATACGGATTTAGCAATGGCATTGGTGCATACCATGAGCCTCGACGAGAAACTGGAGCAGATGGTAATAGTCGAGTTTTATGGCTCGACGGTGACTAGCGACCTGACACAGATGATTCAGGGCAGCCATGTCAGCGGTGTGCTGATTGAGAACAAGAACGGCAATGCGCAGACACGTACGCAGCTAACGACGCTCAACCAGGGTATGCAAAGCCAGGCACATATTCCTTTGTTCATTAGCACCGATTATGAAGGAGGAGTTGTCAATGAACTGCGGCAGATCACGGGAGAGCGTCCGTCAGATGCCGCCATTGGCGCGACAGGGGACCCGCAACAAGCCTACAATGCTGGACGTGGTGCGGCCAAAGACCTGACAGGGTTAGGACTCAACGTCAATTTCATGCCTATCGTTGATATCTTGACCAACCTGAATAATCCTGGCCTGCCAATGCGTACCTTTGGAGCAGACCCAACGCTCGTGACCAATATGGGACATGCCTATCTCAAGGGCCTCACTGATGGTGGGGTCGTAGGCTGTCTCAAACACTTCCCCGGCCTCGGCAGTGCCAATCTCGATCCGCATCTCTCATTACCAACCATGAACCGCAGCGTTGCCACATTGAACGCCGTTGACCTCGTACCCTATCGCACGATGATCAACGAGGGTATCGTACCGATGGTAATGGTGACACACATTCTCAATCCACAGCTTGACCCGACACTGCCAACCTCGCTTTCGCCAAACGTCGTCACCAAACTGCTACGCGACAGCCTGAATTTCCAGGGCGTCATCATCAGCGATACGTTGTGGATGGGTGGCATCAGCAACACCTATAATCTCGCTCAGGCCGCTGTGCTCGCCGTCAAAGCTGGAACCGACCTCCTGCTAGGACCACGTGGTCTCGCCGAGGCTCAGGAGATGATCTACGGTCTGCATCAGGCTGTGATGAGCGGGCAGATTACACAGAACCAGATAGACGCCTCCGTAGCACGCATCCTCGCCCTCAAATTGAAGTACAACATCCTTTCTCGTGACAAAGCCATCCAAATGGCACGCGGCGTATTGGAGAGTGAGAGCCGATAAAATGTACTCTAGATAATGCTTGGGATTATTCCATCAATACATAATGGTTGGGTCATGTTTGGTGAGAACGTTCGAGAACTCGATAACTTCTCCTCTTTCGGTATTGGAAATTTGCCAGTAATGTACACGCCATGCCGCACCATCTGGTGAGACAGTTAAGCGCCATGCCTTCGCGCCATCACTAAGGCGAACAAGTTGCGGAGTAAATTGTTCGTCACGTTCCCTAACCTCATGTCGGCGATTCTTTCCCTCTCTGGCTTTGTCTGCAATCACTCTTGCCATAGTACGTACGATTTGATTGAGCAAGGTATCTGTCATATCGTTTCGACCAATGACAGATTCTATGAAGTGAGTCCCTAGCTCATACTTCAAAGATTGAGCACTTACATTTTCCCAATGTTGTTTGTAGTGTTGGGCAATGGCTTTACGTACGCCTATTTCGCCTTGGCTCCACAAGCTAGCAATATCAGGTAGCTCAATATCATCAGGAGTGAAAAGCAAAGGGAATTTCTGGACAATCCTACTATTAGTATCAAGTATTAGTTCAGGTAGTGCATCTATCACGATAGCCGATACAGTGATCTCCTTCGTGTTATCAGGTAACTTCAATGTTGCTATCTGTAATCCGTTAGTGAATAGATGATTTGTACATTTGCAAGCGCAGGCCGTAACAAAAATCTGTAGCATATCCTCTCGAATCACATCAAGCCAACGTGCCGATAGATGCTCTGGGTAAATAAGGATAGACCCATCCTGAACTTCTACTATATACCCAAGAACCTCAAGTTGTCCCTTCAAATCAAGCTGTTCATCACGAAAAAATGTATCCACATCCCTTACAATTTGACTAAGGTTGATGTTCAGTTGATATCTGCGTTGCAGAACACGAAGTGTCTCAAAGCTGGGAAAACGATTATGTTCAATTAACAAGTCTGTTGCTTGAATAGCATGTAGCCAGAGACGAGAGCCAGATAAAGCTTCTTTTAGCCATACACTGAGATTTTGCAGCCATACTTCCACATCTGCCTTAGTCGCTTGTTGCGATGGTGTCGTAACAATGACAGGATCCACAAAAATATTATGCATGCTTTGTTGCATTCTTCGCTGCTCTCGCTCGTTTTCGTATGCTCGCAGCAGTAATTCTATCTTCTTGGAGCATCGTTTCATCAAAGAAGCCTGTTGGCCAGTTCAAGATATTACCTTGAGGGGAAATTTTGATTGGCTCAAATTGTGCGGCTCCCTGCTCGTCCTGATCGACAAAATAGATTATGCAATCGCTCTTGTCTTGTCCACCTGCCTGCACAATATGATAACGCAGCTGGCTCACAAGGTTCTCGCTATGTGTCTCAATCAAGCACTGCTTATTACATTTCGCCAGTCCCATAAAGAAATCTCCAAGCCGCGCCTGCACCCTCGGATGTAGGTGTAGTTCTGGTTGCTCGATGATAAGCAATGAGCCTTTAGGGGATAATAGACCCATAACTAGAATAGGTAATACCTGACTAACACCTACTCCCACAGATGAAAGTGGTAACGGTTTATGTCCTTCTTTATGAACAACCTGCCAGCTAAATCCACTTTGCCCTGCATTTTCTATTTTGATTTGATCTGCAACCCCTAGATAACGTGCCCAGCTGTTTAATGCAGCTTTTAATGCACCTTGTTCGACTTGCTCCCTCGAGGGATTATACCAATCTATAGTAGTATCTTGATTTACATCATAAACAGCCGCAGCATATTCTCCTCTAGAACCTACATCATCTAATTCACTACTTGGTGCATACTTCTGAGAAAATTGGGGGTCGGCCCGCAAAGGACCTAAATAACGGATTTTACTAGTAAAAAATCTGGTAATGTATTCTACTGCCTGATAAAGACTTTCTATATTCAAATTAGAATGAGAAGCGGAACTTACATTTTCTAAACCTTCGACTTCCAATATTCTCTGTACCTGTGGTTTGAGGCGGTCTATTTCCTTAAATCTCCGTATAAGATATGTAGGAAGAAAGTGTGATAATGCAATCAAGTAAGAGCTATCAGGCTCTTCATCAGGTTGGAATTTAATTTCTCCTAGATAGCTCGACTGCTCACTAGAATAAGGCACTAATCTTAAATAATTGGAGCTAACATTCTTTAGCCATGATTTAAGGGCAAGAGCAGGAATCTTTTTAGCGCTAAGGTGTACATAAAAATCTTCCAATTGTTCAGCTTCATCGTCCTCAAACGAAGGCACTACCATATTAGAGTTAACTTCTAGTGCTACATTTTCAACTGATACTTTTGAGGCTTCGATAATGGAAGTGTTAGTACCAATACTTCCTGCTCCACTAAACTGTACAATAACTCGTACATCTTCAACTATCATGTTTTCGCTTGTTTCGTTTACATCTAATGCGAAACCTAGCGTGAGACTTTGTAAACCAGACCATTCGTTTAAAACATCATCGAAAGTTCCAAGTTGAACAATTCGGTCATTGGGTAATAAGGGGCGATCTAACAATCTGCTGCTCAAAGTCTGGGCTATCATTAAAATGGATTGCAGCAAACTGCTTTTTCCGGAACTGTTGCGTCCTGCCAGTATGGTGACGGGGGCCAGTTTGAGGTCGCCTGAATCGACGATGGCTTTGAAGTTTTGGATAGACCAGCTTTTGAGCATTCCTGTTTCCTTTGTGTGCTATTGCAGAGATCATGTCCTTGTTGATTGTACACTACTTTACCCATTTGCGGAATAGGTTTGATATAAGACTTCTCACAATTCTGGCAACGGACGACCACAAGGGTCCCTACTGTTGAAGGTGCTCACCTCCGCTCTGGCAACCTATGATACCCCGTCGGTGCAAGCAAAGGCCCTGTATGCAATTCCTGTTGCCCTGTATGACCTATGTCCTTTCGTAGCGCTTGCTGCTGCATGAGCACGGCTACCAATCCTGTCCAGCCTGTTTGGTGGCTAGCCCCAAGCCCGGTGCCTGTGTCGCCGTGGAAGAACTCGTGAAATAAGATGCTGTCACGCCAGTGCGGGTCGTGTTGCGCTTTCTTGTGCTTTCCGTTATAGGGGCGTTTTCCTGTCTCATTGAGCAGAAATAAGCGGATAAGACGTTGCGAGAGTTCGTCGGCGACTTGCATCAGCGTCAGGTAGTGCCCTGAACCGGTGGGACATTCTATGGTGAAGTCATCGCTGTAATAATAGGAGAACTTCTGGAGTGATTCGATCAGCAGGTAGTTGATGGGAAACCAAACGGGGCCGCGCCAGTTCGAGTTCCCGCCGAAGAGTCCCGTTCGTGACTCCGCTGGTTCGTAACTGACGGTGTAGGTGCTGCCGTCAATGTGCAATACGTAGGGATGGGTCTCGTGGTACTTGCTCAGAGAACGAATGCCGTAGTCACTCAGAAACTCGGTTGTGTCAAGCATGCGTTTCAAGAGGCATTTTAAGCGGTGCCCATGTACCAGCGCTAGCAGACGGCGTGCGCCACTATCGGGCACGGTCCAATGGGACACGAGGCGTGTCAACTCTGGGCGATGTGCCAAGAACCATTCCAGGTGCCCTTTGAAGCGTGGTAATGCCTCAAGCACCTCCGGCTCGATGGTCTCCACAGCGCATAATGGTATCAACCCGACGAGCGAACGAATCTTGATCGGCATGTGCGCGTCATTGGGTAGATGGAGCACATCATAGAAAAACTCATCATCCTCGTCCCATAGGCGAATCCCTTCGTCTGCGATATTGTTCATGGCGGCAGCAATGGCTAAGAAATGCTCAAAGAACTTGAGCGCAATATCTTCATAGACAGGATTAGTCAGGGCGAGTTCTAAGGCAATGGTCATCATGTTGAGGCAAAACATGCCCATCCAACTGGTGCCGTCACATTGTTCAATCGTGCCACCTGTTGGTAGTGGTGCGCTGCGATCAAATACACCAATGTTATCCAGACCGAGGAAGCCACCTTGAAAGACATTGTTTCCTTCCGAGTCCTTCCGATTAACCCACCACGTAAAGTTGAGCAATAGTTTGTGGAAAATACTTTCCAGGAACATGCGGTCAGCCACGCCGCTCTGCTCCATATCAATCTTATAGACGCGCCACGCGGCCCAGGCGAAGACAGGTGGGTTCACATCATCAAACGCCCATTCATAAGCAGGAACTTGTCCATTGGGATGCATATACCACTCGCGCATGAGCAAATCCAACTGGCTCTTGGCGAACTCACTATCCAGCAATGCTAGTGGCAGACAATGAAATGCTAGGTCCCAGGTCGCGTACCAGGGATACTCCCACTTGTCGGGCATAGACATCACCCGTTCATTATAGAGATGTCGCCATTCGCGGTTCCGTCCATGTTTGCGTTGTGCAGGTGGAAGCGGTTGTGCAGGATCGCCTATCAGCCATTGCTCAACGATATAATGATAGAATTGTTTGCTCCACAGCATGCCAGCAAATGCTTGACGTTGCACTAGACGCTGCTCTTCATCAAGATTGGTGGATTGCAGTGCTGCATAATAAGCATCAGCCTCGCGTTTACGTGTCTCAAACACTGCATCAAAGTCGGCAAAAGGAAAAGCGTCTGTTGCAAGAGTAACACCTTCGCTGCTACAAGTGAAGCGCAGTCGTAGTGTTGCTGTTGCCCCAGCAGGAATGGTTCTTTTATACAATGCAGCCGCTTTTGTTCCTCTGCACGCCGGGTTGATGGCATCCTGCTCCCCAGAAATGAGATAGCGATGAAATGCGTCTTTGACGTACGGTGTCGCGTTAGATACTGCGTAGAGCCGTTGCATATTGGTATCGTTGTTGGTAAACAGCAATTCGTCTGCCGCCTCACAAGACAGGCAATAGCGTCCGAGCAGGGGATGGTATGCTTCTAGAGACAAAGCAGATTGAGAGAACTCTTGCGAGGAGCATTGTTGTAGCATAGGGCGTGCGTCATCTCTGCCCCACGACCAAGTATTGCGAAACCAGAGCGTGGGTAGGAGATACACTGTCGTTGCCTCTGGCCCACGATTCACAGCCTGAATCCGTATCAGGATATCCTCTGGAGCAGCCTTGGCATATTCCACAAAAATATCGCAGTAACGATCTTCATCAAAAATGCCCGTATCCAGTAACTCAAACTCAGGCTCGCCTCTACCGCGTCGTGCATTCTCCTCTATGAGCTTTTGATAGGGAAAGGCCGCGTGCGGATACTTGTAGAGCATGCGCATGTAGCTATGGCTCGGAGTGCTATCTAGATAAAAGTACTCCTCTTTTACATCCTCGCCGTGGTTGCCCTGTAATCCTGTCAAACCAAAGAGACGCTCTTTCAGAATTGGGTCCTGTCCATTCCATAGGGCGAGCGCAAAGCACAAGCGTCCTTTATCATCGCTGACACCAGCTAAGCCATCTTCGTTCCAGCGATAAGCACGTGAGCGGGCGACATCATGTGGAAAATACTCCCAGGCATTGCCATCAGGACTATAATCTTCGCGCACTGTGCCCCAGGCACGCTCACTCAGATATGGCCCCCAACGTCGCCAAGCGTTCCCATCGGTTGCCAAGCGCTCATGTTCGCTAGTAGTGTGCCTTCGCGCTTCCATAGGTCCTCTTCATGTGAAACGTTGTAAGAAAACATGCTACGTGTGAGAAGTGTCACACGTACCCGTAGGAGCGGGGTGGCGGCACGATGGGTGGCGGGGACCCTTGGGTCGCCCATTCCTTTACAATGCCCATTTGGTCTCCTGACACAAACAGGGCGACCCAAGGGTCCGCCCCCGCCTCTACGGAGACGCGCCGCTCTTACGCAGAGCCAAAGTGTTGCATATGTTGGCGCTCTTTTTCGAGTGCCCCGGCAGGGAAAGCTTTTTCTCCACCTATAGCGCGGGCGTCGAGTGTGAGTTGGGCCGCTTCCTCCATAATGATAATAAGCTGTGCAGTTGCAAGGGCATCGCTGCTAAACGCTAGCAATCCATGATTTGCGAGGAGCACAGCAGGAGCGAGCGGATGCTTTTGCAGCTGATCCAGGATATAGGTGACTGCCTCCTGTGAGCCACGCGGTGCCCAATCGGCTACGGGCACATCCTCCACAATACCAAAACGCAAGAATGCTTCGTAGACGCATGGTAGCGGTTGGTGAGCGAGTGCAAAGCTCGTAACACGGGGCGAATGTGTGTGAATGACCGCGTTCACACCTTTTCGTGTGCGATAGACACAGGAGTGCATACCCACGATCTCACGAGTGATGGGGTCCATCGAACCCTCTACTATATCTCCATCAAAGGTGACAACGACGATTTGCTCCTGTGTCAGGTGCGTAAGATGGCTCACTGAAGTCAGTAGCATATGCTCTGTGCTAGGTAATCTCACACTCATATTGCCATGCCCACTATGGGACAGCACACCCGCGTGCGAAAGACGCTGGGCTGCCTGTACTAATTGTTCTCTTAATTCACCGTAGCTCAGTTTCGCCATGAGTTCCTCCAATTCAGCATGTTGTGATGTCGTATGATGATATTCTAATGCATCAATAACCGCTCAGTATTCCCACCTATAATCATCATTTGCTGCTCCGCATTCAATCCAGCAGAGGTCAGTGTCTCCTGCACACGTTGGCGTGATGGAATGGGCATAATCGGCCAATCACTGCCCATGAGCACGTGCTCGGCTCCTAATAGGTCAACAGCGAAGCGTATCATAGCTGGGTCAAAGCCCATGGTGTCTACATAGAGGCGTTGACGCGCTAGATATGGTGCTACCCCGTGCCAGCCTGCTTCTCGTTGGTATTCCTGCTCAGCCATGCCTGCGAATAAGAAGATGGCGGCTCCAATCATGGGGAGCACAACCTTCAAATGAGGTAGCTTATCAAGGATACCGCAACGCAGTAAGGCGAGTATACTGGCCGCGTTTTCCGTGCCACGTGCCATCAGGGTACCTGTATGACCTAGATAGGCAAGGCGTCGTGTAAGGCCCATAGGACTGACAGGATGTACGAACACAGTCAGGTCGAGTGCATCGGCTATTTCCAATGTTGGACGCGCTTCTGGCGCATCCAGATAGCGATCTGCCTGCGCACAATCGATACAAATACCCTTCATGCCAAGCGTAGAGACCGCACGCTCTACCTCGCGTGCGGCTGCCTCTCCTTGAAAAGCATCAATGGTAGCCAGCGCGAGTAGCTGTTGGGGATATCTTACAACAAACTGGGCAAATGTGTCATTGATGCGCTGTATCTGTGCCATCGGCAACTGTGTGCCAGGAGGAACCAGCACTGCCGTCGGAGCGGTTAACACCTTCGCATTGATACCAGCCTGCTCCATAGCCGCAAGTTGCGCTTCAAGGGTCGATAGTAGAGGCCATGCGTTCGTGAGTTGAGTTGGTCCCGGCAGTTGTGAGGCGGGATACCAAGCGCTATCATAGTAATGGCTGTGAAAATCGATCAGCCGCGCTGATATATCATCTAGCATTGCAGCATCTTTCTTTCTAATAGAGGAAATCAGGGCAAAGCTGCCTCAAAAGATAGCCTTACCTTTGTGTATTACTGCTACTTATGAGTGGTGTTTCGGAAAGTAGTAGCAATCTCTATTATCAAAGTGGTCAGAGTTGCTTGTTTGCGAAGCAGCTTTCGATACTTGTTCGTCTTTCCTCTGTTTTTCCTCTTCACGGAGAATGCACGCTTGTGAGCCTTACCTTTATGATCGGCATCCACGGTAGAAAATCGTAGGGGTCGTTTGTTCTTGGCATGTATCTCCTCCTATATATAAGCAGGCTATTATATTGTAGCTTAAAAAAAGTTTTTAAGGTATATATAAAATGATGCCTCACGCTTTCGTCACTACTACGTTCGTATGTTACAACTCCATCCGCGCTCAACCTTCTTGTCTAGCTGTGTCTCAGTAAATGCACACATGTGGGGAGACTTAGTATTTGAAGAGGCAATAACCTACTTTATCCAGGGTGGGGGCAAGATACAACAGATTTTTCTCTTAAAGAATGCCAAGGAGCTTGCAGTGCCGGAGGTCAAGGCGGTATTGGATCGTCTTCAAGGCATAGGTGTCCATGTCTCTATTGCTTATTATGCTTCGACCCAGCCTGAATTGCGCAGGAACTTCGTCGTGGAATCTAAAGGGAAAATGGCATGGGATATCCATATCGATAATGAGGGGAATGTCACTACCAGCACTATGATCACTAATCGACAGCTCACCCTAAATTATCGAAGAATGTTTGCGAAATTACGAGGCAGTGAACCCCGCAAGGTACCACCATGCAGGAGCAAAGTGTAGCTGTGATTGTGACTGTCCATAAACTGTCAGTGTCTTGACACAAATTGGGATATGCAAGGAATTACACTAACAATAGGAGAGGTCAAGCACATTTCGGCAATCAAGAGTCAATTTCCTCTCCGCGAGGTTATCTTATGAAGAACATGATAAGCTTTCCTTCACCCGACGATCTTGTTGGGTACTGCCTTGGTAACTATCGACTTATGCGCGTGTTAGGGCGGGGTGGTTTTGCGACAATTTATCTTGGCGAACACTTACATACTGGCACACTAGCTGCGATCAAAGTCTTACACAGACAACTGACTCCTGCAGAAGTTGAAAAATTTCGTAGAGAGGCATCTATCGCAATGCGTATTGTTCACCAACATATTGTACGCGTGTTAGATTTTGGTCTGGACGATGGTATTCCGTTTCTGGTAATGGAATACGCACCATATGATACGCTGCGCCAGCGCCACCCTAGTGGAACACAACTTCCTCTTAAAAAAATTGTTAAGTACGTAAAACAGATTGCACGTGCATTGGACTATGTTCATACTAGTGGACTCATCCACCGCGATATCAAGCCGGAGAACATGCTATTGGGAGCAGATGGGCGCGTGTTGATAAGCGACTTCGGTATTGCCATTGCAGCCCGTTACAGTAGTACAATCAGCGACACGAGTGAGGGCACACTCTCTTATATGGCTCCAGAGCGTTTTTACGGCGATTCTCGCTTTGCGAGTGATCAATATGCGCTAGGCGTCGTTGTGTATGAATGGCTGTGTGGAGAACGTCCTTTCTCTGGAACAGCTCAAGAAATAGCTTGGCAACATGTGAACGCCCTACCTGATCCTTTGTGCAATATCATGCCAATGCTCTCCTCAGCGGTGGAGGCAATAGTGTTGCGGGCACTTGCCAAGCATCCAGAGGACCGCTACGCGAGTGTACAAGAATTCGCGCAAGCTCTGGAAGATGCGTATATTGAGAGCATAAGGACAGATGCAGAGATGCCAGTCATTATATCGCAACGCACTTCACGTCGGAGACAAAGACGCCCCTCATCATTTACATCAGCTCACGCCAGCCCGAAAAACTCAACGGCATTTGTGAAAAAGATAGCGTCTCTCTTTGCCGGTGACATCCTCATCGGGAGCGTCATCTTCATTATCCTGCACCTGTTGGGTATTCCAGTACAGACATTCTGGTCCTTGTTGTGTCTTTGTCTTGGCATGTTACCATTAGTCGGTGCTATGATTGTGAAAAGTAAGCTCGCATTCTTCTATGCTGCAGTATCTTTCTCGCAGCGGCAGCTCTAGGTATCAATTTTCATTCGCAGGTGCTCTTTGCTGTTGTGTATGGTGCCCTCTTACTGATCAGCCTGTTACTGGCACTCTCGCTAAAATAAAACCTCAATGAGCCTCGCTTATCTGGGTTTTGGCATAGCGAAGCAGAAAGCGCATTTTGCATATCAATGGCGCTTTCTGCTTCGCCTATGTCCAAAGATGGTTACGGCACCAGATAAAAGCAGCAATGGCCGTGAAGCCAAATGCTATCAGATAGACAAAAATATCCCACCAAATGGTAGTCCCTGTTGTCATAAGCATAGGCGTGATGAACGATTGTGTATCTTGTATGATCATATGTGCCGCTGTCGCTGTCAGGATAACCGCAGCAATCAAAATTATCCAGGGTATACGTCTCATGAAGATCGATAAGAGCACGCTACCTATCAGGAGAAGAAGAATGCTCAATACCAGACCTATCACGAGTAGCAAAGCATTATCTTTTGCTAGTGCTGCCACAGCGATAATATTATCGATACTAGTCGATGTATCTGCAAAGAGCACAGTGAGACAGGCACCAATCAATTGGATACTCCGCACAGAGAGAGGGCTTCCTGTCCCCCAAACCATCGCCGCAATGTATCAGGGTTGCTTCTCTCTGTCTGGTTATCCTTTGCCAGCAAAAGACGAATTGTAATGACGGGCAGTAGCACACCACCAATGGTTTGCAACAAAGGAATACGTAAGAGCAGAGTGACCGAGTAGGTCAACGCAATACGTAGGGTGATCGCTCCTCCCCCACCAACCAAAAATGCGATCCACCGCAGATTAGCAGGTAGCGAGGACGCAACCGTACCGATGACCAGTGCATTATCTCCACTCAAGATCACGTCGATGAAGAGGATACTTCCCAGAATGCGCAGAGCTTCAAGCATATCACCTCCTTGTATCATTTGGCTAAATACGTAGTGCGAGGACTATTCTGCTTACATCTGATCGTTTTCTCTGCGAAGTACCTGTTTTACTGTCTTAGTCTTGCGTAGCCAGCTACGAATAAGCCCTACTGATATCTTATAACGTTCCTCACTGGGCGTCTCCTCGCGTACATTGCTAGCTACTTTTGTGAGAATTTCTCTCTTCACCAAACTACTCAATGAGGTGAGTATCTTCTCCCTTGTATAAGGAATGACGTAGCTCTCATATTCTTCCTCTATTTCCACTAGGGAGAGCACACGCCCCTCGTCACCTCCCACTTCCACAAGTATTGCTAGCGTATAGCGTTCTTCCCATGAACTTTCCTTCCATAACCACTGAAAATGAAGCTTCCCTTTCTCCATAATCTCTTCGAGAATCGTATTCACATCATTCAACGTAACATAGGCTTTCTCTCGCTCATTGCAATAATCCACCAATGGACGACATACCATGTGAATCAGGAAGGGCTGATCTGCAGTTAGCTGGCGAATCTTTTTGATTGCATATGGCTCATATTCGAGAAAGTCTTTCACCGGTCCGGTAATCAGGTGAATGGCCCCTTGCTCGTTCAACTTAGATATCTGGTAATGGTCGGCAAGATGAAAGAAGACAGACCAGTAGTCAGTCACTAACTGATCAATAGTGTGAACACCAGAGAGGCGCAGCGTAATGTTGGGCCGATGTTGCACGATGCTACGCAGATACGCGAATACTTCTGGCGCAAGTACCTTCTTTTGTACTTGTTCTTCCAGCACTTCAAACTCACCAATTAATAGGATGAGCTTGCGCTCTTCCAGTTTGCTCTCCACCACATCAAGAAATCTGTCTAGCGTAAAGGTCGGCTCTTTCTCAAAATCTTCTTCATTGCCACAAACCACAATGATGTCCCTTTTTTTCAGAGTTTGAGCAATGTAAAAGGCAATTCTATAAAAGAACCTGCCTTCACTCATCCCATAGGACTCATTTTGCATATCGATGAGAAGCGGGATGTGTGGATAGAGCAAGGATGTATTGGCTAACTGAAAAAGTAACGTTGTCTTCCCGGTACGTCGCTGTCCATAGAGAATCAGAAGTGTTGCTGCGGCACGTGTGAGGTTATCGCGTAAAGCTTTTAGGTCATCTTCGCGCCCATAGCACATATTCACCGTTGGCACACCAGTAGAATAAGGATTGGGGATGGAACGAAACTCGCATTTTTCTGTTGAAGGATGCAGTTTTACATGGCTCTCATAATACACCCTCTTCTCGACACCTTCGGTATCCGCGTGGATGATCTCAAAGGCCAAATACGGTGTGTGTGTATGAGGTCGGATGGTAAACTCTGCGATGACTTTGTCTTGCTCAAAGATAGCCTCGGTCTCAAATATGCTCTTTCCAATGATGTCAAACTGATCACTCTCTAGCAACTCCACATGCACAGTATCCGCCTGTGGCACGCCCCTTGTTATGCAACAAGAGCCAGATCACCACTTGCTCCTCAAAACGCCCTTCCCTCGTCTGGATATCGGCTACGATTTCCGCATGCCCACCCAGGCGCTGAAGTTCATTCGTAATCAGCGTCTGCCATTTCTTTAACAGCATCGTAATAATAGCACTGTCGGTAGTTTGGATAGGGGCTCGCCAAGCGCTGCATTGCTATACTCCTTCTCCGCCATTTTGCGTACGCTCTCAAGATGAGTGTTCGCTTCCAGCAGACTATTGACCCGCTCTTTCAGGCTATCTCGTATCAGATAGCTACGTAGTGAGCGTGTAATAAGATTCAGATGTGAGAGGACACTGACGACAGCATTAAAGTGAACATTTGATGTTGTCGCACTCGCTTTCAGAAGACACTGGTAGTGGGCAATGTCTTCAATCGTGTACAAACTCAGGAGATAATGTAGCTCCTTATAGAGAATCCATGTCTCCGTACCATAGTGTAGAGCTCTTGTTTCCTCTAGAGCACGTACCGCAATGTTCAAATGCTCCACCACGTTGGTCTCATCCAAGTCAAAAATGACCATGCTGACATCCTGAAAGATATATTTGATAAAGGATGCTTTTGCATGATAGGCAATACGTTGCAAGATTTCACGCTTCACCTCTTTAGTAATCAAAAGGTTGATGTACATTATCAGATCACCATGATGGAAATCGAGAAAGTGAGCTAGTGTGCGTGCCGCCTCCTGGCGCACCCACTCAGAACCGCTGATAGTAAACATTTTGGGTTCTAGCAGTACCACACTGACAAACTCATCATATCCGTAGGTCCTCAGAACCGCTGATAGTAAACATTTTGGGTTCTAGCAGACCAGCTAGCAATAATTCAAAGATAGCCCGTTTACGCCCATGCTTTCCATAAAAATCTATCACAAGGGTGTAGAGTTCTCCCATCACTGCGCGGCGTACAAAGCGATCACTATTCCTGGAAAGGCGCTGCAGAAAACGGAAGCCATCGTCCCAGTTATCCTTCGTATCGCGTTTCATGAGTTGAGCGATATACTTCACTAATGAGAGTTTGACTTCTAGCTCCTGATCTGTGAGTAGCTGCGAGAAGATAGACTGTGCCTGCTGAGGATTGATATCGTAATATGCTACTACGGCGTGAAGTAGTGCTTTGCGCACCTCAATAGCGCCATCTTTGACATAGCTCTCGAAAACTTTAAAGTCTTCTGGATTCTGTCGCTTTTGTGTTGCCATTTCGCGCAACGCAAAAGCCCGCAGGTGAGATTGATCTTCAAGCAACTCTCGAATGAGCACATCTCGATCTTTTTGCTGTTGAAGAGCATACCAGCACTCGTCGATAAATTCCTGCAGTCGCCTTTGATTCACGACACGCACAACTTCGACTTGGTTCTCCGAGCCTATCACAATCTCCACATTTTTATCATCATCAATGTCATCGGCATGGACAGCCAGAATGCTGCCAAAGGCTTGATAGGTCCAGCGTAAATCACCTTCCCTACTGAGCACATAGAGTTGTCCGTCATTGCATCCAGCGAGAATTTCGATCTTCTTGTCGCCATCTATATCACAAACCTCAATAGCATTCACAGAATCCGGTAGGTAGTAGCGCCACTTCAACTCTCCCTGCTGATCTAGAACATGAATGTTGCGATCCTGGGAGCCAACAATGACCTCTAACTGATCGTCTCCATCAATATCCTCGATACAAAGTGCTTCTACGCGTCCCTTTGGGTTGTAGGGATACTGCCAGAGAGATTTTCCGTCACGCGTGTAGGCATAGACGGCGTGGTTGATATCACCCGCACTCCCGGCGACGATTGCTGGTGTGTGATCATCGTCAGTGACATGAGCAGCTACAATTCTTACCCCTTGAGGCGCTTCGATTGTATGTACAGGCTGATTTAGGTTGCGTCCATACACATATATTTTCTTATCTTCTGTCCCAACAATAATATCAAGTGTGCCTTGTTTCCCTCCTGAAGCATTCGCATACAAACTCGTGAGATGCTCCTCGAAAGGCATTGAGTGCCTTAACTCACCGCTTGTGTGCATCCGTCCATTTCTGTCTTGTTTCACTCCACTGATGACGGAAAGACTATTATCCGTGGAACAAACCAATATCTTTGCCCATCTCCCGCTATCTAAATAGCCTGTCTCAACTCCTAAAATATGTCCATTCATTTGCAGCGACCACAGTTCTTGTCCTGCAGTATTAAAAGCGTGAATACGTCTTTTGTCCGTCCCTACAACGATCTCTCGTCGCAGGTCTCTGGAAATATCGCCCAAAGCGAGCATGTTGACGGCGCCTATTTGCCCTTTTGTCCACAACGCCTGCACTTTTTGTTGTCTCAGTCGCAGTGATTGCAACAACGCTTGCGTATATTTTTTCGTTTCTAGCAGCCTTCTTACTTGCTCTAGTGTCACAGGCTGAAATATTGGACGCACATCTATTACCAAATGTTGTAGCAGTAGAAGTTGCTCAGCAGTGAGTCTGCCCTCAATGCTACTAAGCGATGGTCGCTCTAGTTCCTGGTAGAGCGTACGAATGGATTCAGCTAATCCATTCGTTAACCCGATACGCAAGCAATGGACTTTGCTATCCTGTGCACCAATCAGTACTTCAATCCGCCCATCGTTATCGATATCGCAAGTATGGAGAGTAGATATACGATATCCAAGATAGTGTCGCCAGATTTCTTTGCCATTAGCATCAAGCATATAGAGGTGTTTATCCTCAGAGCCTACTAGAATCTCGTTCTTTCCATCTCCATCGACATCTGCAACCCCTAGCGTGAGGAAACGATTGGTAAAAGGATGACGCCATATTTGGCGACCGTCGGTTGTGGAAAGAGCGAGAACCTTTCCATCACTGCCCAATAATAACTCTTTATGGCTATCTTGATCTACATCTGCTACATGCATCACATGAATGTGATCCTGCGTGTAACTACTCAGGTACCCCAAGCGATGGGTAAAGGATTGCCATTGAAAACAGCAGCCAGAGAGGACAGCAGGGTATGACCCTGCTTCTGCATAGTAGAAAGATAACTGCGGATATGGCAAAAAGCTGTGGCTCCCGTCGCACTGCGAAACGTGCCAGAAATCTTTTGCTGCACTTTGGCCATCCGCAGATCTCTTTCAGCGAGATTGTTGGTAAAAGGAATCCGCAGATCATCGAGCAAGGCCAGCACTTGATCGGCACGCAAGAGCAGCGCATCAAGCAGATTCTTCGCCTTGCTTTGCTTGCGCCTGCCTTTGCGTTTTTCAGGAGGCGCGGCCAGGGGTGGTGGTTGAGCGGCATAGCCAGCAGCTAGGATCTCAAAATAGCGAGCGACCCATTCCTCACGCTCAATGATGGGAACCGCGGGCTGTTGGAGCAGACGCCACTGCTGACACGCTTCATGCAGATCGAGCAAGAAGTCGTGCATCTCCACAGCCCACTGCTGCTGTTCCTGCTCGGCAACGGCGGCACAGTCTCGCATCAGGTGAGCGCCACAGATGCTGTGCGCACAGCCATACGCATCATAGCTGGCCAATCGGTCGTGCATGCCTCGCCCGGCAAAACGCGGCCAAATGCCGATCTCGTCCATGGCAGGCTTCCCTCGCGAGGCATGCCAAGCCAGATGGGTCAGCAAGCGGGTGCAGTTCACATGCAGCCAATGCAGCATCCCATAGACGCGAATGCCGGTCTCATCTCCATGCTGGAGCGGGCTGGCAGCGATCAGCTCGGCAATGCGTTCCACCGTGGGAGCCAGTCGCTCTGCGGCCAGTTCGCTCCACTGCAGCAAGGTGGCTTCCGAGATGTGGCATCCACAGATCGCCGCCAGAGCTTGGCAGGTGCGAGCCGTGGGCAGCAATTGCCCTTGGTGCAGATACACCGCCAACGCTTGCATGTTGGGACCATATTGCACGGGCGCGCTGACCCAAGAGGGAAAGCTACCCAGACTGGTGGTGTGACAATGGGGGCAACAGATGGCTTCGATCTGATGCTCTTGGGCCAGCAGGCGAAGTTCCGGCACGTCGAGGACTTGACGGCGTTCGGCGACGCTGCCTGCGACAGTGCTGAGGTCCTCACGGCACTGGCTGCAGACATCGGGACGGTGACGCACCACCGAGTCTGGCTGCTCTCCCATCGTGAGGTGTGCCCGGGATGTCCCGCCTGACCTCCTGGACGCTTGCCGCTGGGACGACGCGCACTGCGTGGCAGCCGCGCCAGCCCATCAGAAGAGGGCGGCTTACTGCTCGTTCGACTGTCTTTGGCCAAGCGGTCTTCCAGCTCCTTGATGCGGGCGTTCGCCTGGGCCAATTGCTCTTTCAAAGGCTGCAGTTCAGCAACCAAGGCTTTGAGAAGCCGCTTTTCTTCTCGCAGGGCTTGCAGTTCTTCTTCTTTCGTCATGAGTGTACTTTAGCTTATTTCCTCTCCTTTGGCAAGTCTGCAGGAGACCTGAGTAGTTACGTTCTTGAACAGGTTGTGGAGCACGGTTTTTATACTGTATTATTGCTTGACTCCTTTGACAACATCACGCACAATGAGCATTTCGATCTCGATTTTTTCTCGTTCCTACGTGCTCAGACACGTTGTGTTTCCTATGTCACAGCTTCAGTTGCACCCCTCCATGATATCTGTCGTCAGGATGTGAGACAATCACCATTCTTCAATATCTTTAGTACCCATGAGGTTGGTCCTCTCACATCTGACGAAGCGCAGGCGCTCGTGACAATACCTGTTCGACGTGCTAGCTATGCCTTTTCAGACTTTGAGGTGGAGTGGCTACTCTCTCTCGCCGGGCGTCATCCTTTCTTCATTCAGCGTATCTGCCACTGGCTTCTTGAAGAGAAATATCAACAAGACAACAATGCTGTTGATCTCAGTCTAGTTGAGGAGCAGGTATACAATGAATTACTCCCACACTTTAAGTCCCTGTGGAGAGAGCTGAATGAAGATCAACAAAACCAACTTGAAGGACAGATGCAACAAGAGGCGACACAGCAGAAAATACTACCTGAGTTATGTGAGAGTACTCTATTTCGTCACTTTGTATGTGAGACGCTTGATATTCGTCTCTCAGAAATCACGACGCATATCACACCTCAGGATGTTGAGAAGTTACTTGATAATCTCGATAGTTTACAGACGCTTGGCGAAAGTAACATGCGCTACTTCAAGATAGTCTCTACGCGCCTCAAGAATCATTCAGCCAGTGAAGTGGGCAAGATTATTCGTGAAATACTCACAGAGGCATTTGAACACACACGAGGCAGCGGTTCCATCCGTCAAGAAAGTTCGGGCGACTGGCGTTTCTACAATATCCTCTACTACCGCTATTTCGGACCTCATCATTATCGCAAGCTAACAAGTGAGCAGCTTGTAGCGTGCTTGAACTATACAAGCACACGAAACTACTTTCGTGACCGAAAAAAAGCCATCGAAGCACTCCTCGAGACGCTACTGGAAATGGAGCGGGAATTCAGTGTATAATTAAGAAGTATAGTGGTAGTAGGCTCTCGCATCATCAATATTTTCATATTGTGAAAGCTTTTAACTTAGCTTTATGGTTTTCGTCCTTTGGGGAGTTAATTGTATACATTAAGAGGTGTTTGGTATGGAAAAGCAGGCGTTGAAACCCCCTCACTTATCTTAATGATGCCATCCCGAGTTGTGTGTAACGTAAGGTCTTCCCAAAGAGGAG
>JRHI01000437.1_pt1 | contig 45286 bp, 38 predicted proteins | sample 215371 | NCBI WGS metagenome assembly JRHI01 (sample SAMN02929681, study PRJNA255918) | sediment metagenome | biome: cave system; feature: Ice Cave; material: Sediment; isolation source: sediment from deep within a dark volcanic ice cave with no known source of... ... | reverse complement strand
AGTCTGGTGTGGACCGTGGTGCCGCTGTTCGCGATGCTGCCCTTCCTGCTTCGAATGCCGCAACTGTCGATCACCGATGCCTACTTCGAAGCGGTTTCGGGATTGACGACGACGGGCGCGACGACGCTGATCGATCTCGATCATCTGCCTGCGTCGCTGAATGCGTGGCGCGCGTTGCTGGTGTGGATCGGAGGCATGGGCGTGCTGGTGCTCGCGGTCGCGATCCTGCCCGTGCTCGGCGTGGGAGGCAGCCAGGTCTTCCGGACCGAAACACCGGGTCCGATGAAGGATGCGCGGCTCACGCCGCGAATTGCCGAGACCGCCAAGGGCTTGTACGGCGTCTATGTCGGATTGACTATCGTCTGCATGTTGTGCTTGAAGTGGGCCGGCATGTCCTGGTTCGATGCCTTCTGCCATGCGGGAGCCATCCTCGGCCTGGGAGGCGTATCGACGCACGATGCGAGTTTCGGTTACTTCGATTCGTTTGCCATCGAACTCGTCGCGATGATCTTCATGACGCTCGCCGCGCTCAACTTCGCGACGCATTTTCGCGCCTTCCGGCTGCGCAATCTGTCGGCCTACGGCCGTTGTCCCGAAGCCCGCTGGACCTTGGCCACGCTGGTTCTCGGCAGCCTGATCGTCGCGAGCTTTCTGCTGCGCACCGGCACTTATCTCGACCCGTGGGACGCGTTGCGTCACGCGTTCTTCAACACCATCTCGGTGGCGACGACTGCCGGATTCGCCAGCACCGATTTCAGTATCTGGCCGGAGTTCGCTCCGGTGTTCATGTTGTTCCTGTCGTGCTTCGCGGCAAGCGCGGGCTCGACCGGCGGCGGCATCAAGATGATTCGCGCGGTGCTGATGTTCAAACAGACCGCGCGCGAAATGGTCCGCATCCTGCACCCGCGCGTCGTCAACCCCCTGCGGCTGGGTAGCGATATCGTCGACAACAAGGTCATCTTCTCGATGCTCGCCTTCATGCTGGTTTATGGAGCGACCATCGTCACGCTGACGATCGCGATGTTGTTCACGGGCCTCGACGTGATCACCGCGTTCACGGCAGTGGTCTCTTGCGTGAACAACGCGGGTCCGGGCATGAACCAGGTGGGACCGGCCACCACCTTCGCCGTGCTCAGCGACGCGCAGAATTGGATCTGCATCATTGCGATGATTCTCGGACGTCTTGAACTATTCACGCTGCTGGTACTCTTCACTGCGGGATTCTGGCGAAAGTAACCGTACCGGCCACGCCGACACGCGTCTTGAATCCGCTCGTTTGGCCCCGATCTTGCTTGGTATTCAGAAGGTTCTTTGCGCGTTTTGCCTACGCCAATCCTTCGCAATCGGAGTCCTCGATGAACATGATCTACAACAGCCCCAACTATTGCGTGGTCGAGTTCGCCGCATTCGCGGGCGGTGACGGGCGCGAAGAAAGCGGTGGTTTCGAAATCATGGACAAGACCGCGAAACGCGAGATCTACCTCGGGGGAGCGCTTGCCGATTCGTTCCGCAAGGAGGTCGCCTCGCTGATCGACAAAGAGCCATCGATCGAAGAAATCGACGAGTATCTTTCGCGCTTCGATTCGATGATGCGCCAGCCCCTCGTGCTGCATTGAAGGTGCGCTGACGCTGCTGCAATTGACGGGTGCGCTCGATGTGAGTGGCTCTCACGCCGCCCGTCCGCGTTAAAATTGTCGACACCTGACGGTTCCTGTCGGGTCGGGCCGTTGGCCGCCCAACGCGATTGCAGCCGATTCGCACCCCTACGCCGATCTACCGGAGCTCCTATGCCCATCGACGCCGCATCCATATTGCCGGGGCTTCTTGACCGCCGCATTCTGATCATCGATGGTGCGATGGGCACCATGGTTCAGCGCTACAAGCTCGACGAAGCGGGCTATCGGGGCGAGCGCTTTGCAGACTTCACTGCGGACTCGACGGCTTCCGGCGTGGATGTCCACGTGAAGGGCAACAACGAGTTGCTGAGCCTGACGCAACCGCAGGTGATCCGCGAAATCCACGAACAATATCTCGCCGCGGGCGCCGATCTGATCGAGACCAACACGTTCGGGGCGACCAGCATCGCGCAGGCCGACTACCGCATGCAGCATCTGGCCTACGAGATGAATCTGGAATCCGCGCGTATCGCTTGCGTCGCGTGCGAAAAATATTCGACGCCCGACAAGCCGCGCTTCGTCGTGGGCGCATTGGGGCCGACGCCCAAGACCGCCTCGATCTCGTCGGATGTCAACGACCCGGGCGCGCGCAACGTCAGCTTCGATGAGCTTCGCGATGCCTACTACGAGCAGGTGCGCGGGCTGATCGATGGCGGCGCCCAAATATTGATCGTCGAGACGATCTTCGACACGCTCAATGCGAAGGCGGCACTGTTCGCGATCGATCAGTATTACGAAGATACCGGCCACGCGCGCCTGCCGCTGATGATCTCGGGAACCGTCACCGACGCCTCGGGCCGCATCCTGTCGGGCCAGACCGTCGAAGCGTTCTGGAACTCGGTGCGGCATGCCGAGCCGCTGTCGATCGGTTTGAATTGCGCGCTAGGCGCGGCGCTGATGAGGCCGTATGTGGCGGAGTTGTCGCGCATCGCCGAGACCTATGCAAGCGTCTATCCGAACGCGGGTCTTCCCAATCCGATGAGCGAGACCGGCTTCGACGAGACGCCGGCGATCACTTCCTCGCTAATCAAGGAATTTGCCGAGGCCGGCTTCATCAATCTGGCAGGCGGCTGCTGCGGTACGACGCCCGAACACATCGCTGCGATCGCCCGGGCGCTGAAGGACATCCCGCCTCGGCGGATTCCCACCGCGATGCCGCTGGCCGCCTGATCTTCATTCATCTCGCGTGCTCCAACCCGTTCCCTTCGCGGGGCGCGCACGTTTTTCCTGCCTTACATGCACAGCCCTTCGAGCACGAACAAGATGCCCGCGCAGTCCGGACCGACCACCGAGCCCACCATCGCTGATTCCTATCGCCCCTTGCGTCTCGCCGGACTCGAGCCCTTCACGATAGACGACGACTCGCTGTTCGTGAATGTGGGCGAACGCACCAACGTCACCGGTTCGAAAGCGTTCGCGCGGATGATCCTCGAAGACCGCTTCGAAGAAGCGTTGGTGGTCGCGCGCCAGCAGGTCGAGAACGGCGCGCAGATCATCGACATCAACATGGACGAGGGCATGATCGACGGCGTTGCCGCGATGGACCGCTTCGTCAAACTCATCGCCAGCGAGCCCGACATCAGCAGGGTTCCACTCATGATTGACTCCTCCAAGTTCGAGGTCATCGAGACCGGGCTGCGCTGCGTGCAGGGCAAGCCGATCGTCAACTCGATCTCCATGAAGGAGGGCGAGGAGAGGTTCCGCGCCCAGGCCCGGCTGTGTCGCAAGTACGGCGCCGCGATCGTGGTGATGGCCTTCGACGAGGACGGCCAGGCCGACAACCTCGAACGCCGGAAAAGCATCTGCGAGCGGGCCTACCGCATCCTGGTCGACGAGCTCGGTTTCCCAGCCGAAGACATCATCTTCGATCCCAATATCTTTGCGCTGGCCACTGGAATCGAGGAGCACGTCAACTACGGCGTGGGCTTCATCGAGGCAACCCGCTGGATCAAGCAGAACCTGCCGGGCGCGATGGTCTCCGGTGGCGTCTCCAACGTGTCTTTCTCCTTCCGGGGCAACAACGCGGTGCGCGAGGCCATCCATGCGGTCTTCCTGTTCCACGCCATCTCCGCTGGCATGGACATGGGCATCGTCAACGCCGGGGCGCTCATCCCCTATGACCAAGTTGATCCGCGGCTGCGCGAGCGCATCGAGGACGTCGTCCTCAACCGGCGTCCCGATGCCGCCGAGCGCCTACTCGAGATCGCGACTGAGTTCGCCGGCGACGGCAAGAAGGCCGAAGCAATCAACGACGAGTGGCGTTCGCTTCCCGTTGATGAGCGCATCACCCATGCACTTGTGAAGGGCATCGACGACTACGCCGAAACCGACACCGAGGAACTGCGGGCGATTATCGAGGCCCGCGGCGGCCTCCCCATCGAGGTGATCGAAGGCCCGCTGATGGCCGGTATGAATGTGGTTGGGGACCTGTTCGGCGCCGGGAAGATGTTCCTGCCGCAGGTGGTGAAGTCGGCGCGCGTGATGAAGAAGGCCGTCGCCTACCTCATCCCGTTCATCGAGGCGGGCAAGTCGCCCGAGGACGCCGGCCGCAGCAACGGCACGGTGATCATGGCGACGGTCAAGGGCGATGTGCACGACATCGGCAAGAACATTGTCGGCGTCGTCCTGCAGTGCAATAACTACGACGTCATTGACCTCGGCGTGATGGTTCCTGCGCAGAAAATCCTCGACGCCGCGAAAGAGCACGACGCCGACGTCATCGGCCTGTCGGGCTTGATCACCCCGTCGCTGGACGAGATGGTCAACTTCGCGATGGAGATGGAGCGCCAGGGCTTCGAGATCCCGCTCATGATCGGCGGCGCCACGACCTCGCGCGCGCACACCGCGGTCAAGATCGATAAAAAGTACCACGGTCCGGTCATCTGGGTGAAGGACGCGTCGCGTTCGGTGCCCGTCGTTGCCGCGCTGCTGTCCAATGAGCAGCGACCGGCCCTGCTGGCCGACCTGCAGACTGATTACGACTCGCTGCGTGAACGGTATGCCGCCCGCAACGACGCGAAAATCGTCCTGCCGATTGCCGCAGCACGCGAAAATCGAACGCCGATCGACTGGACGGGCTACTGTCCGCCGCGTCCCCGTCTACTCGCGCGACAGGCGCCGGACGTCCACCACGACGGCGAACTGAAACCTGCTGCGGCGAAGCAGTTCGTCAAGACCTTCCGCGACTACCCGCTCGCCGAATTGCGCGAGTACATCGACTGGCAACCCTTCTTCAACTCCTGGGAGATGAAGGGCAAGTACCCCGATATTCTCAACAACCCCGCCTCGGGTGAGGCTGCGCGCAGGCTCTGGGAAGATGGCCAGGTGATGCTCGACAAGCTGATCAGCGAGAACTGGATCAGCGCGTCCGGCGTGATCGGGCTGTTTCCGGCCAGCATGGTCAACGGCGACGACATCGAGGTCTACACGAACGAGGGCCGCACCGAGGTACTCGCGACGCTGCACGAGGTGCGTCAGCAGTCCGAGCACCGTCCGGGTGTCCCGCACCGCTCGCTCGCCGATTTCATTGCCCCCAAGGAGACCGGCCTACAGGACTATGTCGGTGCCTTCGCAGTCACGGCCGGTCTCGGAATTACCGACAAAATCAAGGAGTTTAAGGCCGCACTCGACGACTACAGCGCGATCCTGTTGGAGTCACTCGCCGACCGGCTGGCAGAGGCATTCGCCGAGCGGCTGCATGAACGTGTCCGCACCGAGTTCTGGGCTTACCAGCCCGGCGAGAAGCTCGACAATGAGTCCCTGATCAAGGAGCGGTACGTTGGTATCCGGCCGGCGCCGGGCTACCCGGCGTGCCCTGAGCACACCGAGAAGCAAATGATCTGGGAGCTGCTCGACGTCGAGGCCAACATCGGCATCAAACTGACCGAAAGCATGGCTATGTGGCCGGGCGCAGCCGTCAGCGGGCTCTACTTCTCGCACCCACAGTCGCAGTACTTCGTCGTAGGTGCTATCGGTCGCGATCAGGTCGAGGACTATGCGAAGCGTAAGGGTTGGACGGTCGCCGAGGCCGAGCGGTGGCTCTCACCCAATCTCGGCTACCGGTCCGACAACGAGTAGCTCGCTATCGGAGTACTTCGGCTGATTTCCGGAGAGCAGTATTCCTACACCTCCGGTAGCGGAAAGCCATCCCGCCAGCACACTTGGCCGGTCACGGTGAGTCCGATCTGGCATCAAGCGGTACTGTAAATGGTACTGCTTGTGGTACCGTTGTCTTATGGCGACTAACCTCCGGCTCCTTCCGGACGCCGAAGCCGCACTACGCGCGGAGGCTGAACGATCCGGGCGCTCGCAACAGGAGATCCTGCGCGCCGCTCTCGACCGCTACCTCGACCGCAGTGGTGGGGACTTGTCCAGTGGTGACCCTCTGCTCCGGTCCGGCACGCTACTGCCGCCACGCACCCGCTATCGAAAGGTCAAGCCGACGAGGACGCTGCCGGACGGCATCACCACCCTCGACCTCCTCGACCGCGACGAGCGACTGTAGGTGCGCGTCTACTTGGACAGCGGCGCCGTTCTCAAGCGAGTTCTCGCCGAAGCGGAATCAGCCGACCTGGTTGCAACTCTCCACGAGCATCACGCCGAGGGCGCTGTACTCGTGTCGTCGTCGCTGGCATGGATCGAGGTGGCCCGTGCCCTGCGGTCGCTGCATCGCGCAACGCTTGCCGAGGTCGCCGATGAGGTGGACGCGGCGCTGTCAGGGGTCGCCGAACATCCGCTCGTCGCCGAGGTCGTCGCGCTGGCCCGCCGAGTGAACCCAGCGGTGCTTCGATCGTTGGATGCAATCCACCTGGCCTCGGCGCTGTTGTTGGACGCCGCCGTCGTGCTGACCTACGACCAGCGCCTCGCTGCGGCGTGCATCGACGGTGGCCTCGCCGTCGCTTCACCGGGCAGTAACTCGATTACCGGGTCTGGATGATCCAAGGCTTTACAGGTCCACGGGACCCGTACGCCACTGCCCGTGCACGAGCCTGCGCAGGTGACAGGCGGGCCAACCTGTTCTACAAGAACGACCAGAGCGGCATCGCCGCGCAGGGCAGGACTCCGCGAAATCTCAGGCGGCGCCTTCCGCGCCGTGCAGCGGCGAAGGCGGGACACGATTAGCCTGACGGATCGTGGACTTCAGGATCTTCATCGAGCCTCAGCAAGGCGCCAGCTACCACGATCTGCTGCAGGTCGCGCGTACCGCCGAAGATGCCGGGTACGACGCTTTCTTCCGCTCCGACCACTACCTGAAAATGGGCGAGGTCTCCGGTGAGCCGGGCCCGACCGACGCCTGGCTGACGCTCGCCGGGCTGGCGCTGCAGACCAGCAGAATCCGGCTCGGCACGTTGATGAGTCCGGCCACCTTCCGGCTACCCGGTCCGCTCGCGATCAGCGTCGCGCAGGTGGATCAGATGTCCGGTGGCCGGGTGGAATTGGGAATGGGCAGCGGCTGGTACGCCGAGGAGCACTCCGCATATGGCATTCCATTCCCGCCGCTGGCCGAACGGTTCGACCGCTACGCCGAGCAGGTTGAGATCGTCACCGGGCTGTGGCGGACGCAACCGGGGCAGCGGTACTCATTCGTCGGGCGCCACTACCAGCTCACCGACTCCCCGGCGTTGCCCAAGCCAGTGCAGCGACCGCACCCGCCGCTGCTCATCGGCGGTTTGGGCGCTCGCCGCACGCCGATGCTCGCCGCGCGGTTCGCCGACGAGTTCAACGTGCCCTTCAGCTCCATCGAGCGTGCTCGGACCCAGTTCGATCGGGTGACCGCGGCCTGCGCCGAGATCGGTCGTGATCCTTTGGAGCTGCGCCGCTCGGTCGCGCTCACCGTCACGGTGGCACGGGACGTCGGCGAGCTGGCCCGCCGGGCGCTGGCCATCGGGCGGAAGGTCGAGGACCTGCGCACCGACGGTATCGCCGGATCACCGGCGGAGGCCGTCGACCGCCTCGGTTCCTGGCGGGAGCGCACCGGGATCGATCGGATCTACCTGCAGCTGCTGGACCTGACCGACCTGGACCAGATCGAGCTGATCGCAGCGGAGATCCTGCCCCAGCTGCGCTGACTTTAGCCACCGTCAGCGTCGCGCTGGATCGGCGTGAGTCGCCGCCCAATACCTGACCTGGCACCTGCGCCGCACCATGGCACCACTGACCTACCCCCACCCCAGCGCGACAACCCGGTCACCCCCGCGACCCGATCACCAACCGAAACAGTCGAAAACACCCACCAGTAGTGACTTCAACACTAAAGATCACGAAACTCCGGCCCTAGAGTTACGTACCAGCTACCGATTGACGCGTGACGTCACGGCTAGGCACAGTGGTGGTGCTAAGCCAACAACCTTCCCTGGGGAGAATTCGATGTCTGATGCGCTAGGTTTCGCCGAAATATACGGGCAGCATGTCGAGTTGCTGCCAGCCCGTACCGTCTTGTCGATGTTCGTCACAGCCGACGACCCCAGCGCCGGAGGCAGCGGCGGCAGCAGTTCCGGCGACCCCGTTTCTGCGGTTGTGACGTCCGTCATGTCGGGCCTTGCCCCCAAGTTGCCTTGAGCAGACTGACTAAAAGGTATCCCGTTAGAGGGGCCCGCAAATTCGTCGATGACCGCCCGTCGCGGGTCTTTGTCGGCGAACTCCGTGGGTCAATGCCGCGCCGCGCGGCGTGCCATCTCCGTCGCGAGCGCGCCGCTGATGCGGGAGCGGGACCGTCGGGCCGCGCTGCGCGGGGCGGTGACCACACCCAACAGCTCGGGGTGACTCCTCGACTGCGCCGAGAGTGCGTGTGACAGTGATACTGTTACGACAGTGCCACTGTCACGTTGGGAGGCGCAGCCGTTGGTCGACGAGCTCACCATCGCGGAGCTGGCCGCTCGCACCGGGATCAGCGTGCGCACCATCCGCTTCTACACCGGGCTGGGTCTGATCCCGCCACCGTCGGTGCGCGGTCGGTTGGGCCTGTACGACCAGTGCCACGCCGCCCGCCTGCAGCTGATCCGGGACTTGCAGGAGCTGGGGTTCACCCTGGCTGCCATCGAGGGATACCTGGCCCGGATCCCGCTGGACCGATCACCCGAGGATCTCGCCCTGCACCGCGCGCTGCTCACACCGTGGCTGCCCGAGGATCCAGAGATCGTGAGTAGGACCGAGCTCGATGCTCGCGCCGGGCGCGTCCTGGACGATGACGAGCTGGCCAGGCTGGTGACGCTCGGCGTGATCCGGCCTGACGGCGGCGCATGGACGCTCACGAGCCCGGAGATGCTGGGCTACGGGCTGAGCCTGCTCGGCACCGAGATGGACTTCGCGGTGCAACTGGCGTCCAAACAGATCATCGAAGCGCACACCCGCGCGCTGGCCACCGAGTTGGTGGCGCTGTTCCACAACACCGTGTTACGTGAGTACCGGGAGCGCGGCCGCCCGCCCGAGCTGCGCGACCGGTTGATCGCCCTGCTGGAGCAGCTCAAACCGGTCACCGTCGACGGGGTCGTCACCAATTTCCAGCTGGCCGTCAACCGTGCGATCCGCGAATCCGTTCCCGCAAGTGCCGAAGCGCTATCTCCACGATCCGGAGCGAGTCATGACTGAAGCATTCCTTTACGAAGCCCTGCGCACCCCGCGGGGCAAGGGCAAGCCGACCGGCGCATTGCACGGCGTCAAGCCGATCTCGCTGGTCACCGGGCTGATCGACGAGTTGCGTAACCGCCACCCGAACCTGGATCCGGCGCGCATCGACGACATCGTGCTCGGGATCGTTGCCCCGATAGGTGACCAGGGCGGGGACCTGCCGCGCGCCGCGGCCCTGGCCGCCGGCTTGCCGGACAGCGTCGCGGGGCTGCAGATCAACCGATTCTGCGCCTCGGGCCTGGAAGCGGTCAACCTCGGCGCGATGAAGGTCCGGTCAGGCTGGGAGGACCTGGTGCTCACCGGCGGTGTCGAGTCGATGTCCCGGGTGCCGATGGGCTCCGACGGTGGCGCGATCGCGATGGACCCGGAGACCGCCTACGCGGCGCGCTTCGTCCCCCAAGGCATCAGCGCCGATCTGATCGCCACCATCGAGGGCTTCACCCGCGCCGACGTCGACTCCTACGCACTGGAATCGCAGCACCGGGCCGCCAAGGCCTGGAGCAACGGCTACTTCCAGCGGTCGGTGGTCCCCGTGCGGGACCGCACCGGCGGCGTCATCCTCGAGCGCGACGAGCACCTGCGTCCGGACACCACCATGGCGGCCCTCGGTGCGCTCACGCCGGCGTTCGCCGATCTCGGTGAGCAAGCCGGGTTCGACGCCGTCGCGTTGCAGCGCTACCACTGGGTGGAGCGCATCGAGCATGTCCACCACGCCGGCAACTCATCGGGCATCGTCGACGGTGCGGCGCTGGTGGTCGTCGGCTCCGAGCAGGTCGGACAGGATCTCGGGCTGACGCCGCGGGCCCGGATCGTGGCCGGCGCGATCATCGGTGAGGAGCCGACGATCATGCTGACCGGCCCCGCGCCGGCGACTCGCAAGGCGCTGGCCAAGGCCGGCATGACGATGGACCAGATCGACCTGGTGGAGGTCAACGAGGCGTTCGCCGCGGTGGTGCTGCGCTTCATGCGGGAGATGGACGTGCCGCACGACAAGCTCAACGTCAACGGTGGTGCGATCGCCCTGGGCCACCCGCTGGGTGCCACCGGCGCGATGATCCTGGGCACCCTGATCGACGAGCTGGAGCGCCGCGACCTGCGATACGGCCTGGCCACGCTGTGCGTCGGCGGCGGCATGGGCATCGCCACCATCATCGAGCGGATATAGCCCATGCTCGCCACGCCTTCGGGATCGCGCCCAGCCCCCTTGTCGCCGCGCGGAGCGCAGTTGACGCACCTTAGTGGTCGGGAGAAAGCACAATGACTGACAGCATTCGCTGGGACGCTGATGCCGACGGCATCGTCACGCTCACAATGGACGATCCGGGCAGGTCCGCGAACACGATGAACGAACGTTATGTCACGTCGATGGGCGAGACGCTGGATCGCTTGGAGGCCGAGCGGGACTCGATCACCGGGGTCATTCTCACTTCGGCGAAGAAGACCTTCTTCGCCGGCGCTGACCTCAACGCATTACGCGACATCACGCCGGACAATGCCCGCGAGTTCGCCGCGTACATCGCGCTACTCAAGAGCCAGCTGCGGCGGTTGGAGAAGCTGGGCAAGCCGGTGATCGCCGCGATCAACGGGGCGGCGCTGGGTGGTGGCCTGGAGATCGCGCTGGCCTGCCATCACCGGATCGTGCTGGACGCGCCAGGATCGAAGGTCGGCTTCCCCGAGGTGACGCTCGGGATACTGCCGGGGCTGGGCGGGGTGGTCCGCACGGTGCGGATGCTCGGCCTGATGGTTGGGCTGACGCAGCTGCTGACAAGGGGCCAGCAGCTGCGTCCGGCGCAGGCCAAGGAAACCGGGATCGTCGACGAGGTCGTCGCAACCCCCGACGAAATGTTCGCGCGGGCCCGCGAGTGGATCGCCGCGAACCCCCGGGGCCAGCAGCCCTGGGACGTCCGCGGCTACAAGATCCCCGGCGGCATCCCGTCCACCCCGGCCTTGGCGCAGATGCTGCCCGCGTTCCCGGCCACCCTTCGCAAGCAGCTCAAGGGCGCGCCGATGCCGGCCCCGCATCACATCCTGTGCGCGGCCGTGGAGGGCTCGCAGGTGGACTTCGACACCGCGCTGGCGATCGAGAGCCGCTACTTCATGGACCTGGCGACCGGCCAGGTCGCCAAGAACATGATCAAGGCGTTCTTCTTCGACCTGCAGCACATCAACAAGGGCGGCAGCCGGCCCGACGGGTACCCGAAACGCACCTTCAGCAAGGTCGGTGTGCTCGGCGCCGGGATGATGGGTGCCGGGATCGCCTACTCCTGTGCCCGCGCGGGCATGGACGTCGTGCTCAAGGACGTCGACGTCGCGGCGGCGACCAGGGGCAAGGGCTATTCGGAGAAGGTGCTCGACAAGGCCGTGTCCCGGGGTCGATCCACTGCCGAGCAGCGCGGTGCGCTGCTGGCCCGGATCACCCCGACCGCCGACCCGGGCGATCTCAAGGGCTGCGACCTGGTGATCGAGGCGGTGTTCGAGGACCCGGCGCTGAAGAAGAAGGTCTTCGCCGAGATCCTCGACGTGGTCGATCCCGATGCGCTGCTGTGCTCGAACACCTCGACGCTGCCGATCACCGATCTGGCGTCGGGAGTCGACCGCCCGGCCGACTTCGTCGGCCTGCACTTCTTCTCCCCGGTGGACAAGATGCCGCTGGTGGAGATCGTCCGTGGGGAGCAGACATCGGATGCGGCGCTCGCCGCCGCCGTGGACGTCGTGCAACAGATCCGCAAGACCCCGATCGTCGTCAACGACAGCCGCGGCTTTTTCACCAGCCGGGTGATCGGCACCTTCATCAACGAGGGCGTCGCGATGCTCGCCGAGGGCGCGGCGCCGGCGTCGATCGAGCAGGCCACCTTGCAGGCCGGCTACCCGGCGCCGGTGTTGCAGCTGGTCGACGAGCTGAGCCTGACCCTGATGCGCAAGATCCGCGAAGAGACCAGGCGTGGCGTAGAGGCGGCGGGGGGCACCTGGCCCCCGCATCCGGCCGATGAGATATCCGACCGGATGTTCTTGGAGCTGGCTCGGCCCGGCCGTTCCGGCGGTGCCGGGTTCTACGAGTACGAGGCCGGCCGGCGTACCCGCCTGTGGCCCGGCCTGGCCGAGGCCTTCGGACCGTTCCGCCCGGATGCGATCCCGTTTGCGGACATGAAGCAGCGGATGCTGTTCGTCGAGGCGTTGGAGACCGTGAAGTGCCTCGACGAGAACGTGATCACCTCGGTGCCTGACGCCAACATCGGCTCTATCATGGGGATCGGGTTCCCGCCGTGGACCGGCGGCGTGGTGCAGTTCATCAACGGCTATCCCGGCGGCTTGAGCGGCTTCGTGGCTCGCGCGCACGAACTCGCCGACCGCTACGGCCCCCGCTTCACCCCACCCGCGTCACTGATCGCAAAAGCCAACGCCGGCGAATCCTTCGAGTAGCTCAACCGGCGCTCGCACGCCGCTCAGCCTCCCGAACTCAACACCAGAGCTGTCCGGCCGACCTTGCACAGCGCTGCTGTTGAGTTCGGGAACGGGAGTGCTGATTACCGAGGAGGAGCCGCCATACGGCGTGAGCGGATAGCGTGGCGGAGTGAATCGCAGCCCGGCGCCCAGCCCGGACCGCCGTGAGGCCTCGGAGGCCGTGCCATACCCGCTGCGGGTGGCTGCCGCGGTGTCGTGGCGGGTTCTGGCGGTGGTCGGGCTGCTTATCGTGCTGGGCTATGTGGTGATAGCCCTGCAGCAGGTGATGATCCCGGTTGCGGTGGCCCTGCTACTGACCGCGCTGCTGGGGCCGGTCGTGGACTGGTTGACCAGGCACCGGGTGTCCCGAGGGCTGGCCACCCTGGTGGTCTTGATCGGCGGGCTGGCGCTCATCGGTGGGCTGCTGGGGTTCGTCATCGAGGCCTTCGTCAACGGGTTGCCCGCGCTGCAGATCCAGGTCGCCAACAGCGTCCAGCAGATCCGGGTGTGGTTGCAGCATCCGCCGTTCGGTCTGCCCCCGATCAAGCTGCAGAACCTGCTCGACTCGCTGAGCCGCTCGGTGGCCAACAACCGTTATGCGATCACCTCCGGTGCGTTGTCCACCGCGGTCACCGTCGGGCAATACCTCGCCGGTGCCGCGCTGGCGCTGTTCACGTTGATCTACTTCCTCTACGGCGGCCGGTCGATGTGGCGCTTCCTGCTCGGTGCGGTGCCGCACCGGGTTCGTGACCGGGTCGATGTCGCTGGGCAGCGTTCATTCGGCTCTCTGGTCGGGTTCATCCGGGCCACCGCGCTGGTGGCAGTGATGGATGCGGTGGGTATCGGGGTCGGGTTGGTGGCGGTGGGCGCCCCGCTGGTGGTGCCGCTGGCCGCGTTGGTATTTCTGGCGGCGTTCATCCCGGTGGTCGGCGCGGTGGTTTCTGGCGTGGTCGCGGTGCTGGTGGTGCTGGTAACCAACGGGCCGGTGCCGGCGCTGATCGTGCTCGCAGTGGTGATCGGCGTGCAGCAGCTGGAGGGCAACGTCATGCAGCCGTTGCTGATGGGCCGCGCCGTCGAGCTCAACGGCGTGGCGGTGGTGCTGGCCGTCGCGGTGGGCTCAGTGGTCGCCGGCATCGCCGGCGCCCTGCTGGCGGTGCCACTGCTCGCCGTGCTCAACGCTGGTATCCGCGCGCTCATCAGCGGGGACCTTGAGCCTGCCGACTCCGGCGCGGTGGGTTCCGCATTCCCACCGGCCGACGTACCCGCCGACCCTGTCGCGGGCCACGCCGAAGAGCTGAGCGATCCGTGAGATCAGTCGATCTTGCCGCGGCCCGCGGCCGCATGATTGCTGACGTGCTGCCCGGGCCCGACGACCCGCCGCTGCGGGTGCTGTTCTGCGGGATCAACCCGGGCCTGTTCTCCGCCGCCACCGGTCACCACTTCGCCCGGCCGGGCAACCGCTTCTGGCCGGCGCTGCACGGCGCCGGCTTCACCGACCGCCGGTTGCGGCCCGACGAGCAGCACCTGTTGCCCGCGCTCGGTGTGGGGATCACCAACATCGTGCCCCGGGCCACCGCCCGGGCCGACGAGCTGAGCACAGCCGAGCTGGTGGCCGGCGGCGCTGCGCTGCGCGATCTCGTGCGCGACCTGCGTCCGAGTGCTTTGGGAGTCGTCGGTATCACGGCTTACCGGGTGGCCTTCGCCGCGCCGCGAGCTGCCGTCGGACTGCAGCCTGCGCTGGGAACGACCCTGGTCTGGGCGCTGCCCAACCCCAGCGGCCTCAACGCGCACTGGTCGTTGGCGGCAATGGTCGCCGAATTCGCCCGCTTCAGGCTGGCCGCCGCTGCCACGCTGTCTGATCCATTCAAGACACGCGGTCACCCGGGCTCGTAGCCTCGCCGTCATGGCTATCGACGCGAGACTGGACGTTATCGGACTGGTGGTGGCGCCCCGGACTGGAGGGCTGGCGGCGGTGATAGCCGCACCAGCCTGGCGTTCCGGCTCCCCGATCCCGCTGCGGTCGACACTTCCTACGCCGAGCTGACCGAGGCCGGCTACCACGGCGAGCACGCCCCATGGGACGCCTTCTGGGGTCAGCGCTACGCGGTGCTGCACGACCCGGACGGCCTGGGCGTCGACCTGTTCGCGCCGCTCGGAAGCTGAGCACGGATCAGCTGACTCAGCGACGCTCCCGCCAGCGCTCGAACCTCACGGGCCAGATGCGCCTGGTCGGCGTAGCCCGCGCGGGTGGCGGTAGTCGCAAAGGGCGCCCCTGCCCCGCCAGCCGCAGCGCGACCTGGAATCGGAGGATGCGGCGTAGCACCGACGGGCCGTAGCCGAATGCGTCCCGGCACCGCCGGTGCAGCGTGCGTTGGGTCCAGCCCAGCGCATCGGCCGTCGCCGCCACGCTGGACCCAGTCCGCAGCCGGGCCAGCACCGCGCAGCGCGCGGTCCGGTTCGATGGCCCGCGGCGCGACCGCAGCGATGAGCGCGATGGCCGGGTCCGGCGCCTCGGCGACCTGCTGCGTGACCGTCGTGCCGGGCCAGAGGTCCTCAAGCCGGACTCGCTGGTCTCGCAGCACGCACGCGGGCAGCCCGAACACACCGGGCGCGGCGCCGGGCCGGAACCGCAGGCCGGTGACCGCCTGTCCGGGGGGCTGCACGGTGAGGAAGGCGCGGCTGTCCGGACCGGCGACATGCACCGCGCCGTCCATCCAGATCAGGTCCATACACCCGTCCGGCAACACCCGCTGCTCCCGGCCCATGATCGTCTCGCTGCGCCATAAGCAGCCCACCACGCCCGCCAACCCAGGCGGAGCCAGTCGCTCGCAGTACCTGTCCACCATCCGCCTCATTCTCCCGGTATCCCCGTCGCCCGCTCTCTCTGCTTCCCGAACTCCACAGCAGAGCTCTGAGAGCGCGGCCGAACAGCTCTGCTGTGGAGTTCGGGAGCTGTAGTGCGCCGGGGTGGGTCTGGGGTTGGGGTGTGGATAGCAGGGGGCCATGTGGACAGCTCGGGGGTTTGGGCGTGCGACGAGAACGTCGAGTGTCCCGGCAAGGGCAGGCTGCGAGGCATGAGGCAACACAACGCACCGTTTCGGGGATCGCTCGCGGTGGGCGCCAGAGTGCTGACCAAGGGACAGTTGCGCGGCTCGGCGTTCCGCAGGCTGTTCCCCGACGTCTACCTGCCGGGCGACATCGCACCAACACTGACCGTGCGATCACGGGCAGCGCACCTGCTGGTCGCCGGGCACGGCGCGTTGGCTGGCTACTCCGCGGCGGAGCTGCTCGGTGCCCGGATCGCGCCCCGCGACGCCGACGCGGAGGTGGTGGTGCCAGGCGCGAACTTTCGCGAGTGCCGCGGGCTACGAGTGCACCGGGAGCGGCTTGCCGACGACGAAGTGCAGATGGTGAACGGGCTGGTGGTGACCTCGCCGATCCGCACGGCGTACGACCTGGCGCGGTGGTCGACTCAGATCGAGGGTGTCGTGGCCGCCGACGCGCTGGGTCGAATCGGACGCTTCGGACCGGGCGCACTGCTCGGGATGGCCGCCCGATACCCCGGGGCGCGCTGGCGCAGCCGAATCGCGCTGGTCGCCGAGTTGATGGACTCGCGCGCGGAGTCAGCCATGGAGACTCGGTGCCGGGTGTTGCTGATGCTGCGCGGGTTGCCGCGACCCGAGCTGCAGTACCAGGTGCGCGACGAACTCGGTGGTCACGTGGCCTGGTTGGACATGGCTTACCCGGCCGCCAGGACCGGTGTGGAATTCGACGGGGAGCACCATCAAGACACACCGACGTTTCGGGCCGATCTGGCGCGGCACAACCGGCTCGCCGCCCTGGGCTGGACCGTGCTGCGGGCCAGCGCCGCCGACGTGCTGCGCAATCCCGACGCTTTGGCCGCCCAAGTCCGCGCCGTACTCCGTCAACGCGCTGCCTAATCCGATCGCTCTACAGCTCCCGAACTCCACAGGAGAGTTGTGTGGGACGGGCAGAACAGCTCTGGTGTGGAGTTCGGGAGCTGTAGTGCGCCGAGCCGGTGTGACGGGACAGGCGAGGACGGTCTGCGTCGGCAACGGCAGTGCTTGCGGGACGAGCCCGAGCCGACCGAGTACCCGCCGTGCGCGCTAGCCGCGCGGGAACTGGCATGATCCGCGGTCATGCCGGCGGCCACCGACATCATGACGCCGCTGTGGCGCGGTGTGGTGGTGTTCCGGGCCATTACCGCAGCTTTCGCAATCGCGGCGATCACGGTGCATCATCACGGCTTCGCTCGGCCGGTTTTGGGGTGGGCGGTACTCGTCGGGATCGCGGTGTGGACCGTGGTGACCTGCCTGGCCTACAGCTACGACGTCACCCGCCGGATCCATGTGATCGTGGTCGACCTGCTGGTGACGCTGACTCTGATGGGTTCCTCGGCGCTGGTGCTGTCCACTGAGCAGCTCACCGAAGTCGCCCAGCGAACCCCGCTGCTCACCACTGTGTGGGCAAGCGGCCCGGTAGTCGCTGCCGCGGTGCACGCCGGCCGGGGCGCCGGGGCGCTGTTCGGCGTCGCCGTCGCGGTGGTCGACGTCTGGGTGCGCGGGTTTTTCAGCATCGACCTCGCCCGCGACGCGATCCTGCTGGTAGGTACCGGGTTCGTGCTTGGGCTGGCGGCGACGGCGGCTCGGCGGGCGAGTGAGCAGCTGCGCCGGTCCACCCGCGCCGAGGCGGCCGCCACTGAACGGGAGCGGCTGGCCAGATCAGTCCACGACAGCGTGGTGCAGGTGCTGGCCCGGATGCGCGCCCGCAGTGGGCAGCTCGATGGGGAGGCCGGCGAGCTGGCGCGGTTGGCCGGGGAGCAGGAGATCGCCTTGCGGTGCCTGTTTTCAGCGATCCCGCCGGGTGCTATCGGTGAGCAGGACCTGGCCGGTGCGCTGGCGCTGCTGGCCGGCCCCCGGGTCGAGGTGTCAGTGCCTGCGACCGCGGTACCGCTACCGACTGCCGACGTCGACGAGCTGGTCGCCGTCGTCCGGGAAGCGTTGACCAACACCGCCCGGCACGGCGGCCCTGAGGCGAAGTCGTGGGTACTGGTCGAGGATCTCGACGACGAAGTGGTGCTCAGCGTCAGGGACGACGGCCCGGGTGTCGACAGCGGGCAGCTGCTCGGTGCGCAGTGTGCTGGCCGGATGGGAGTGTCGCGCTCGATCCGCGGCCGGGTAGCCGATCTGGGCGCCACCCTGACCCTGGATACCGGCCCGGGGCGGGGCACTGAATGGGAAGTGCGGCTGGCCCGCGTCCGGCGCGGCGTGGCACGGTGACCGACTGCCGGGGCGACGGCCGGCCCGTGAGTCGGATCATGGTCGTCGACGACCACCCGATGTGGCGTGATGGGGTGGCCCGCGATCTCGGTGAGCGCGGCTTCGAGGTGGCTGCCACCGCGGTGGACGGCGCGGCCGCGTTGCGCATCATCGCCGCGGTCCGTCCGGACGTGGTGCTGATGGACCTGCACTTCGGCTCCGAGGGACCGTCCGGCGCGGAAACCACCCGGTGCATCATCGACAGTTGGCCTGACATCAAAGTGCTGGTGCTGTCCGCCTCCGGTGCTCATGCCGACGTGCTGGCGGCGGTACAGGCTGGCGCCTCGGGTTACCTGATGAAATCGGCATCGCTGGACGAGCTCGTGGACGCTGTGCGCCGGACGGCCGAGGGCGACGCGGTGTTCACCGCCGGCTTGGCCGGCCTGCTGCTCGGCGAGTACCGCCGGCTGGCGCGCGACCGCGATCGCGAGAGCGACATGCCGCGGCTCACCGAGCGCGAGACCGAGGTGTTGCGCCAGGTGGCCACCGGGCACACCGCTCGACAGATCGCCGACGCGCTGGTGATCAGCCACCGCACCGTGGAGAACCACGTGCAGTCCACGTTGCGCAAACTGCAGCTGCACAACCGCGTCGAGCTGGCCCGCTACGCCATCGAGCACGGTCTCACCCAGTAGGTGGCTCTGCGCCGCGGCGCGGGTCAGGTTTGCCTGACAACCGGTATCACGCGATCGTCGGGAGCCGTATCGTTCGAGGTCGCAGCTTTTCACCGGCCCGAACGGGCCCGTTAGCGGTCCGCCGACCGGGTAGCAAGGGGGGTGGCACCCGGTCGGCGGCCGTTACGCCAGCGGCCAGGGGGAGTTGCCGCTTGCGCCATCGGCAGACCGGGCGCCGTGCGGCGGCCCGGCAACCGTGTGGTCCGGCTGACGTGAAGTGGAGCCGGGTCCTACGGTTTGTTCACCGATCGCTCCAGTGTGCGTGATAGGGCGACCTTTTGACAACCACACGCAACCATTGAACGACAATGGCCACCATTCCTGACGCACTCGGCGGCCCCCGGTACGCTGACGCACCCGGCGCAACGGGGAGTACTGCAGGGACGGTGGGTAACGTGGAGTTCGAGCTCGAGCGGGACGCGTTCGCCGAGGCCATCGCGTGGACGGCGAAGGGCCTGCCGGCCCGTCCGGTCGTCCCGGTGACCGCGGGCGTGGTTCTTGAGGTGACCGATGGCGCGTTGATCGTCTCGGGTTTCGACTTCGAGGTGCTCAACCGCATCGAGGTACCTGTCACGGACAAGGACCCTGGACGGGTGCTGGTGTCCGGCCGACTGCTCGCCGAGATCGCCCGAGCGCTGCCGCCCAAGGACGTCCGGGTCGTGGTGGAGGGAAACCGGCTGGCGGTGCGTTGCGGGTCCGTCCGGTTCAACCTGCCGCTGCTGCACATCGAGGACTACCCCGCGGTGCCGGCGCTGCCGGCCACTTCGGGGCGGGTCCGGGGTGACGTCTTCGCCACCGCCGTCGCGCAGGTCACCGCCGCAGCCAGCCGGGACGAGACGCTACCCATGCTGACCGGGGTGCGCATGGAGATCGGTCCCGAGGCGCTCACCCTGGCCGCCACCGACCGGTACCGCCTCGCCGAGCGGTACATCCCGTGGACGCCGACCGGTCCGGTCGCGTCCGCCCCGGACGCAACCACCATCATTGTTCCGGCTAAGACGCTGGCCGATGTCGCCAAGTCGCTCGGTTCGGCCAGCGAGGTGGTGCTGTCGATGGGCGACGCCGACAACGCGGGTCTCCTGGGTTTCTCCGCTGGTGGCCGCCAAACGCTGACCCGGTTGATCGACGGCGAGTTCGTCAAGTTCGCTTCGCTGTGGCCCACCGCGGTCACCACCACTGTAGAGGTGGTAGTCAGCGAGTTCATCGCGGCCCTGAAGCGGGTAGCGCTAGTGGCCCAGCGCTTCGCGCCGGTCCGGTTGGCCTTCTCCGAGGGCACTGCGCAGCTGTCCGCGGAAGCTGAAGACGAGTCCAGCGCCGAGGAGCAACTCGAGGTCGGCGTGACCGGTGAACCGTTGACTATCGGATTCAACGCCGGGTACCTGCTCGACGGGCTGGCCGCGGTGACCACCCCACGGGCGACGCTGTCGTTCACCGAGCCGAGCAAACCCACCGTCATCACCCCGGTCACCGGCCTGGGTGCCGATGACCCGGATGACGCCCGGGACGGCTCCTACCGCTATCTCGTCATGTCGATGCGACTGCGAGGTTGATAACGGCGGCTAACGGGGGCTCATGGCGGAGCGCACGTCGAGTACTGCGCAGCCGGACAGCACCGGTGGCACCGGTAACCGGGCTATTCGCAGCGCGCTGTAGGACTTCACCCCGAGCACCACAGCGGCGAGCACGGTCGCCACCAGCGTCGATCCGGTCACCAGCCACACCAGCACCACCGCGCCGGTGTTGGTGGCCTTCGCCGGCGGGGACCAGTTCAGCCGGTACACCGTGGCGTCGACCAACCCGAAGTAGTTGGGCGAGAGCAGTGACCATCGGGCGAACGCCAGCGTCAGGTACGCATCGAGCACCACGAACTGCGCCAGAAACACCGCCGCGGGCAGTGCCGCAGACGCGGACGGATGCGTGCTCACGTAACTGACCACTACCAGGCAGACGCTCAACCGGTCGGCGAGCACGTCGAGCACCGCCCCGGTACGGGTCTCGCGCCCGGTCAGGCGGGCCAGCAGCCCGTCGGCGATATCCCCGACCCAGTAGCACAACAGGGCCGCGAGCAGCCACGCGTCGCTGCCGGTGGTCACCGCCACCGCCCAGGCGACCAGTGTCGCCATGGTGCGCACGGCTGTCACGAAGTTAGGCCAGGTACTCCACTGCTCGGCGAACGCGGCGGTGCAGCCGCGGTGCCCACAGCGCAGCGCCTCGGGACTGGCTGCGGCGCTGACGCTCACCCGGCGGATCGGCGGAACAGCCGAGGTCGCCGAGCGGTAACCGGTGCCGGCCCGATCGAGTCGACGCGACTTCGCCAACCAGCGAACTGCACGATCGCCTGAGCCGGTTCCAGCACCGGGATACCGAGGGTGCCCGCAGCGCGCACGGTGGGGTGGTCCGCTGGAATCAACGGGTCGGCGACGACGACGGCAACCGCTGGCGTAAGCCGGCTGCGGGTCACCGCTCCGTGCGCCTCCATCAACCGACGCAGTGCTCCAAGATCGGCGGAACTGCCGACATACACCACGTGCAGCGGGTCCTCGGTGACTGCGTGACGCCCCACCGCCGTCTCCAGTCTCCCGACGGGCACTCCTGCCCTCTTCCGGCGCACCGTACACCCCAGTACCCAGCAGGCTCTTGCGCCACTCAGGTTACGGGCCAGTGATCCTGGTCACCCTCGAGCGCAGCGCGGCATGCGCCTCCGCGGGATCGACCCGCGTCGGCACACCGTCGTGCAGCACCCGCTCCCCTGCCACCCAGACATCCCGGACCGCTCGAGCTCCGGCCGCCCACACCAGATTGGCCAGCAACTGACCGTCCGGGACGTCCAGCCCGGCCGCGAACGCCGGGTCGTCGGCTCCGATGTGCACCAGATCGGCCCACGCCCCCGGGCGCACCGTGCCGAGGTCATCGCGCCCGATCGCGGCCGCGCCGCCCCGGGTGGCCATCAGCAGTGCCTGCGCGGCGGTCAGCGCTGCGGCGTCGCCGGTGGACAACCTGGCCAGCCGGGCGGCCAGCCTGACGTCGTCCCACAGATTCAGGTCGTCGTGCGAGGCCGGTCCGTCGGTGCCCAAACCAACGGCGATCCCGGCGGCGCGCAGGTCGACCAGCCGCGCGATGCCAGAAGCGAGCTTGCTGTTGGAGCCGGGGCAGTGCGCGACCCCCGCGTGATACCGGGCGAGTACGGCGATGTCGGTGTCGGAAAGGTGCACGGCATGCGCCGCGAGCACCCGCGCGCCCCGACCGGAATCGTCGCTGCCCAGCACCCCGAGACGTTCCAGCAGTAGCGGCACCGACCCGTGCTGCTCGCGGATCGCGGTGTCCTCGCCGGTCGTTTCGGCGACGTGGATGTGCAGCAGAGCCCCGCGCTCCCGGGCGGCAGCGCCAGCCGCGGCTAGAGCCTCGGCCGGCAGCGTGTAGGCGGCGTGCGGCCCGTACCCCAGTTCGATGCGCTCGCCGGGGCCGAAGCGGATCCCGTCGGCGTCGATCCAGCGGCTGATGCCGTCGAGCATCTGCTGCCAGGTGCCCAGCCGGTCCCAGCCCGGCACCGCGATGATGCCCGGTGTCACCACCGCGCGGCTGCCGGCGGCCAGCACCGCGTCGACCACCGCATCGCTGAGGAAGTACATCTCCACGCTGGTGGTGATCCCGGCGCCGAGCATCTCCAGGGCGCCGACCAGCATGCCGACCCGGACGTCCTCGGCGTCAATCCGGGCCTCGGCCGGCCAGATCACCTCGGTCAGCCACCGCATCAGCGGCAGATCCCCGCCGAGCCCGCGCAGCGCGGTCATCGCGGTGTGCGCGTGGGTGTTGACCAGCCCGGGCGCCAGGATCCCGGTCAGCGCCAGCTCCGGCCCAGGTGCGGGCGGCGCCCCCACCGACGGTCCGACGTAACCGATCCGCCCGGCGCCATCGACGTCCACCACGGCGTCGCGCAGCACGGAGCACCGTTCGTCGCAGGGCAGCACCACCGGAGCGGTCAGCCGCATCACGGGACGGGTTCGGCGACGGTGTGGCGCAGCAATGCGGACAACGGCCGCAGCGGGGGAAGCCAGGCGCCTTCGGCGGGCAACGTCTCCAGGGTGATCCGCGGCAGCGGCTGCAGGAACAGCTCCGGGATGTCCTCGAGGTCCTCAAAGTCCAGCACCCCGGAGTTGACCGCGAACGAGGCGTGCTCCCGGAACCCGAGCACGGTCACCCGCACACCCTGGGCGACGAGGTCTTCCAACGGTTCCCGGAAGGCCCGGCTGTCCCCGGAGGCCACCAGCAGCTGCCGCAGCACTCCTTGTTCGTGGCGGGCCCGGATGTGCGCCAGCATGTCCTCGTCGATGTCCGATTCGTCGATCTTGGGCTTGGCGAAGACCGCGAACCCGGTGTTGCGCAACGCTTCTACCCACGGCCGTACGAAGTCCGTGCTGCCGGATGCGACGTTGGTGAACACGGTCGCCTCAGGCTCGCTGTCGGATCCGGCTTGGGAGATCAACCAGCGACCCAACGCGTCGAACCTCGGCCGGGACGCCGAGCTGGGGCGTCCGCCGAGAATCGACCCCAGGCTCATGTCGATATTGGGCGCATCCCAGACGAGCAGTGATATCGGGACGGTCGGGGCGGGCGCCGGGTTCATGGTCACCGATCCTGCCTTACAAGCGCGCGAAGAGTAGATCCCGCACCATGCGGCCGTCATCTCGGGCGCGTTGCTCGAACTTGGTGACCGGCCGCCAGGGCGGTCGCGTGGCGAACCCGTGCGATGCGGTGTTGCGCAGACCCGGCTCGGCGACGCAGGCCGCGAGCATCTCGTCGGCGTAGGGTTCCCAGTCGGTGGCCAGATGCAGCGTGGCGTCTCGGGCCAGCCGCGACGTCACCAGGGCGACGAACTCGGGTCGCACCAACCGGCGCTTGTGGTGGCGTCGCTTGGGCCACGGGTCGGGGAAATAGATCCGGACGCCAGCCAGGCTGCTCGCCGCGACGTGCTCGTGCAGCACCGTGTACGCGTCGCCGCGGAGCAGCCGCAGGTTGGTGATCTCGGCCTGCTCGATGCGCAGCAGCAGTTGGGCCAGCCCAGGCTGGTAGATCTCGACGGCGAGATGATCGATGCCGGGTGCGGCCAGCGCCATCGACGCCGTCGACTCGCCCATCCCCGAGCCGATCTCCAATACGATCGGCGCGGCGCGCCCGAACCAGCCGGCGGCATCCAGCGGACCGTCGGGCAGATCCGCGACGTTTGCACCCCACCGGCCCCAGTTGCGGTCCCAGGCGCGTTGCTGTCCGGTGGTCATCCGGGCCCGCTGCGGGTAGATCGTCTGCACCTGTCAAGCCTGCCCTGCCCGCGGTCGTGGCGGGCAGGCAGGATGGTCGGTGTGAACACGCTGCAGGAGTGGGTCGATCTGGTGTGCCGGGAGCTGGACATCATCGACGCCGTGTCGCCGGCCGCGATGCAGCCGAGGGTGCTGGACATGTCGCGCGAGGTCGCGCACGGCGTCGCTCGGCCGGCTGCTCCGCTGACCGCCTACCTGCTTGGCCTGGCCGCCGGTCGCACCAGCGACCCCGAGGCCTCCGCCGCCGAGCTCACCCAGCGGGTGTGCCTGCTCGCCCAACGCTGGGCCCAAGAGCATGACACCGGGTCGTCCCCCGAATAACGGCCCCGAATGATGACGGGCCCGGGTCGTCCCCCGAAGGACGATCCGGGCCTCCCGGTCGCGCACCCCCCGGGTGCACGCTACGGGTGTCGGTCTCTTGGCTGGGCGTCCCGGCGCGGTGCCCAGGCGTGGTGACCAACAGTTCATACGATGCCGGACCGCGCGGTCCGGCACACGAGGGTTATCCCCTACCGAGACCCTGATTAACCCTGATCCCGCAGCTTTCGCCACATGAGTCACATCCGTCCCGCTGCAGAGGTGCGTGGATATTCTGCGGACGTGCCACAGCCGGCAACTTTGCCGAGAGGTTGCCCGTGGCGGCACGTCCGCGCGCGGCAACACTGATTCCCTCAGGGATACGGACAGGGACAGCACCCAGTTGTCAACCCAGGGCTTTCTCTGTTGTGGATAACTGCTTCAGCGTGCACAACCGCACCCGCAGCGGACGGGTCTGTCGGTGCTGTCCGGCATCGTGACCGGTATGGCACACCGCATCCAGGATCGCATTTACCGCAGCACAGCGGAGCTGATGAGAGCCATCCGCGACGAGCACTTGCTGACCCAGGACGAGCTCGCCGGGCGCACCGGCCTGAGCAGATATCAGCTGTGCCGCTGGGAGAAAGGCGCCCGCGAGCCGACCCTGGGAATGGTGCGCCGGTTACTGGGCGAGTTCGGCTTAGCGGTCACGATCGGGGTGGAGCCGAGTACCGCTGCTCTTGACGAGCGGCTGGAACCCGGCGCGGATGCGATAGGACTGGACGCCTGGCTGCTGGCGCACCGGGTGGTGTGGCCCGCCCTGGTGGCGGGGGTGCCGATCGTCGTCGGCGGGGAGTTCGCGGCGGGTCTGCAAGGCGTCCCGATCGAGGATCCCGAGATGGTCCTACACCTGCGGCTGGCCGACCTCAAGGCATTCCACCGGGTAGTGCGAACCGCCAGATGCTCGCTGGGTGTCCTCGGGTCATCCCTGGACCCGCTCGAACCCGAGGAGATCACGATCGGTAGCGAGCTCGTGGTGGTCGCGATAGTGGGTACCATCCGGATCCTGCTGGTCGATGAGCTTCCGGTAGCGAAGAGGATCAGCGTCGAGCGGCAGTTCGTCGAGGGCAAGGCCCCGATCGACGTCCCGGTTGTTCCGCTGGTGGAGTTGCGAGAGTCCGGCATACTCGGGTCGGCCGCGGCAGCGCTGGCGCAGCGGCTGCTGCAACGGGCGACCGGTTAGGGTCGGTCATTGTGAGTATCGGCATGATCGATCCCGACTTCCTCGCCCTGCCCCTGCGGCCGGTGGCCGATGCCGCGCTCGGCCGGGCGCGTGAGCTGGGCGCCGAGCACGCCGACGTCCGCATCGAGCGGACCACCCGGCAGCTGATCCGGCTGCGTGACGGGACTGTCGCGATGGCGCAGGACTCGACCAGCGTCGGGCTGGCCGTCCGGGTGATCGTCGAGGGCACCTGGGGCTTCGCCTCGCATCTCGAGCTGACCCCGGCCTCCGCCGTGGCCACTGCGCAGCGAGCGGTCGAGGTGGCTCGCACGCTGCACCCGCTCAATGCTGAGCGGGTGGAGTTGGCCGCGGAGCCGGTATACCCCGACGCGGTGTGGGTCGGTGACTACGAGATGGATCCGTTCACCGTGCCGCTGGGTGAGAAGGTGGCGTTGCTGTCGGAGTGGTCTGGCCGGTTGCTCGCCGCGGACGGGGTCGAGCATACCGACGTGATCTTCCGGGCGGCGAAGGAGACCAAGTTCTACGCCGACTCCGCCGGTACCAGCACCACCCAGCAGCGGGTACGGATGCACCCGGCGCTCACCGCGGTCGCGGTGGACCGGGCGTCCGGCTCGTTCGAAAGCATGCGGACCTGCGCGCCACCCACCGCCCGCGGCTGGGAATACCTGGCAGGCAACACCCACTGGGACTGGGACGGTGAGCTCGCGCAGATCCCGGAGTGGCTCGCGGAGAAGGTCAAGGCGCCCAGCGTGCAGGCCGGCCGGTACGACCTGGTGATCGACCCGACCAACCTGTGGTTGACGGTCCACGAGTCGATCGGCCACGCCACCGAGTATGACCGGGCGATCGGCTACGAGGCAGCCTATGCCGGGTCCTCCTTCGCCACCCCGGACAAGCTCGGCACGCTGCGCTATGGCTCGCCGATCATGCACGTCACCGGGGACCGCACCCAGGCGCACGGGCTGGCGACCATCGGCTACGACGACGACGGCGTCGCCACCTCGCAGTGGGACCTGGTGGCCGGCGGTACGCTGGTCGGGTACCAGACCGATCGGGTCTTCGCCCGCCGGCTAGGGCTGGACCGCTCGGCGGCCTGCGCCTACGCCGACTCGCCACACCACATGCCCATCCAGCGAATGGCCAACGTGTCGCTGCAGCCCGATCCCGACACCGATACCGCGACCGCGGAGCTGATCTCCGGGGTGCAGCGCGGCATCTACATCGTCGGTGACCGTTCTTGGTCGATCGACATGCAACGGTACAACTTCCAGTTCACCGGGCAGCGGTTCTACCGCATCGAGGGCGGCGTCCTGGCCGGGCAGCTCCGTGACGTTGCCTACCAGGCCACCACCACCGATTTCTGGGGTGCGATGGAAGCCGTCGGCGGCCCCTCGACGTGGTCGCTCGGCGGAGCGCTGAATTGCGGCAAGGCCCAACCCGGCCAGGTCGCGGCGGTCAGCCACGGGTGCCCGTCTGCGCTGCTGCGCGGCATCAATGTGCTCAATTCCCGCGAGGAGGCCGGTCAGTGATCCGTCCGGACGAGCTGACCACGACCGCGCTGGCCGCGTCGAAGGCTGATGGCTGCATCGTGGTGCTTACCGACACCAGCGAGGTCAACCTGCGCTGGGCGAACAGCACGATGACCACCAACGGGCACACCACCACCCGCTCGTTCGCGGTGATATCGGTTGTCGGCGACTCGGCTATTGGTACTTCGGCTATTGGTACTTCGGCTATTGGTACTTCGGCTGTCGGTGCTTCGGTCGGTGTGGTCAGCGGCAACGGCGTCGACCTCGACGAGGTGCGCGCCGTGGTGGCGGCCAGCGAGGAGGCTGCCTGCCAGTCCGGACCGAGCCGAGACGCCGCGCCACTGATCGACGGCACGGCTGATGACGACTTCGATGCGCCGGCGGCGGCCACCGAGATCGGGGTGTTCGCCCGCCTCACCGATGAGCTGGCCACCGCGTTCCGGGCGTCCCGCAACGAGCTGTTCTACGGATTCGCCGAGCACCGCCTGGAGACCACCTGGCTGGCGTCCTCAACCGGGCTACGCCGCCGCTGGGTGCAGCCCACCGGCACCGTGGAGCTCAACGGCAAGATTGCCGGGGACCTCACCCGAAGCGCCTGGGCCGGGGCCTACACGGCTGATTTCACCGATCTGGATTTCACCGCGCTGGTCGCCGAGGTGCGCCGGCGGCTGAGCTGGTCGGGCCGGCAGGTGGAGCTGCCCGCGGGTCGGTACGAGACCATCCTGCCGCCTTCTGCGGTCGCCGATCTGATGCTCTATATGGCCGAGTCGATGGACGGCCGGCCGGCGCACGAGGGACGCTCACCCTTCGCCGCGCCCGGCGACCGGGCCGGCGAGGGGTCGGGTGGCGAGCGGCCGGGTGGCGAGCGGCCGGGCGGCGAGCGGCCGGGCGGCGAGTGGCCGGGCGGTACCCGGCTGGGTGACCGGCTCACCGGCCTGCCGCTGACGCTGTCCAGCGATCCGGCCGCGCCGGGCCTGCAGACCGCGCCGTTCCTGGCGACCACCGCCTCGGGCGACTCGGTGAGCGTCTTCGACAACGGCGCGCCGGTGCACCGGGTGGACTGGCTGCGCGACGGCACGGTCAGCGCGCTGGCCTACCCCCGGGCAGCCGCCGACGAGCTGGGTGGGCAGTTCACCCCGCCGCCGGAGAACCTGGTGCTGACCGGCGGCTCGTCGGCATCGACCGACGACCTGGTGGCGCGCACCGAACGTGGGTTGCTGCTGACCTGCCTGTGGTACATCCGCGAGGTGGATCCGGTGTCGTTGCTGCTCACCGGGCTGACCCGGGACGGGGTGTACCTCATCGAGGGCGGTGAGGTGGTCGCTCAGGTGAACAACTTCCGGTTCAACGAGAGCCCGATCGACCTGCTCCGGCGGGTCACTGAAGTCGGCGCCACCGAGCGCACGCTGTGCCGGGAGTGGAAGGACTGGTTCTCCCGCACCGCGATGCCCCCCATCCGGGTGCCGGATTTCAACATGTCGTCGGTGAGCGCCGCCAGCTAGCACCTGCGACATCCCAGCTAGCACTTGTGAAAACACCGTGCAACGCCCTGAACCGATTCCGGGGGGGTGAGCGATCTCTCAAGCGTGAGCTCCTGCTTTGAGCGGTCACTTGGGGTTAACCTCCTTGCCATCCGGTAGGGAGGCGAGCAGTGACTGTAGCGACCATTCCAGGCCTGGATGATGCCCCGATAAGCCACTCACGGTTGCTCTACTGGGTGCGCGATATCGCCGAGCTCACCAACCCTGACCGCGTCGAGTGGTGCGACGGATCCGAGCAGGAGTGGGATCGGCTCACCGCCCAGCTGGTCGACGCTGGAACGTTGCACGGGCTGGAGCGCAAACCGAACTCGTTCTGGGCTGTCTCGGACCCTTCCGACGTGGCCCGGGTGGAAGAGCGCACCTTCATCTGCTCGCGAGCGCAGCGCGACTGCGGACCCACCAACAACTGGATGCGTCCGGACGACATGAAATCGATCATGACCGGGCTGTACCGGGGGTGCATGCGCGGTCGGACCATGTACGTGGTGCCCTTCTGCATGGGCCCGCTAGGGGACCCCGAACCCAAGCTGGGCGTCGAGATCACCGACTCCGCCTACGTGGTGTGCTCGATGAAGATCATGACTCGGATGGGCGAGGCAGCGCTGCGCAAGTTCACCGCGCCAAACGGCAGTGACGCGGACTTCGTGGCGTGCCTGCACTCGGTGGGCCATCCGCTGGCACCCGGCGAGGCTGATGTGCCGTGGCCGTGCAACGACACCAAGTACATCAGCCACTTCCCCGACGAACGGCTGATCTGGAGCTACGGCTCCGGCTACGGTGGCAACGCGCTGCTGGGCAAGAAGTGCTACGCGCTGCGGATCGCCTCAGCGATGGCCCGCGACGAGGGCTGGCTCGCTGAGCACATGCTGATCCTCAAGCTGACCAACCCGCAGGGATTGGTGCATTACATCGCCGCCGCGTTCCCGTCGGGCTGCGGCAAGACCAACATGGCGATGCTCGCGCCGACCATCCCCGGCTGGAAGGCCGAGACCCTCGGCGACGACATCGCCTGGATGCGCTTCGGTGCCGACGGCCGGCTCTACGCGGTGAACCCGGAGAACGGGTTCTTCGGGGTGGCACCGAACACCAGCTGGCGGACCAATCCCAATGCCATGCGCACGCTGCAGTACGGCAACTCGATCTTCACCAACGTCGGGCTCACCGATGACGGTGACGTCTGGTGGGAGGGCATGGAGGAAACGCCGGCGCACGCCACCTCCTGGACCAAGCAGGACTGGACGCCCGCCGACGGCGCGGCCGGCATGCGGTGCGCGCACCCGAACTCCCGGTACTGCACACCGATGGCGCAGTGCCCGATGCTCGCCGCTGAGTGGGACGACCCCCAAGGCGTGCCGATCTCGGCGATCCTGTTCGGTGGGCGCCGGGCCAGCACCATACCGCTGGTCAACGAGGCTTTCGACTGGCAGCACGGGGTGTTCCTGGGCGCAACGCTGTCCAGCGAGAAGACCGCGGCGGCGGCCGGCCCGCTCGGCGAGGTTCGCCGCGACCCGATGGCGATGCTGCCGTTCATCGGCTATCACGCCGGCGACTACTTCCAGCACTGGATCGACACCGGCAAGAACGCCGACGCGGGCAAGCTCCCGAAGATCTACTACGTGAACTGGTTCCGTCGCGGCGACGGCCAGCGTTTCCTGTGGCCGGGTTTCCGGGAGAACAGCAGGGTGCTTAAGTGGATCATCGAGCGGATAGAGGGCCGGGCCGGAGCTGTCGACACCCCGATCGGCCGGATGCCCACCCCGGATCAGCTTGACCTGTCCGGCCTGGACACCCCGACCGACGACGTCGCCGCGGCGCTAGCGGTGAACCTCGATGAGTGGCGCGCCGAGATCCCCCTCATCGAGCAGTGGTTCGACAAGATCGGCGAGCCCTTACCCACCGCGATGCACGACGAGCTCGCCGCCCTCAAACACCGCCTCTGACGCGCATACTGTCGGGATGTGGTGGAGGGTATTGCTCTTGGTGCCGTTGTTGGTGTTGGTGACGCCGCTCTACAACAGCGACGAGCCTCGGGTGCTGGGATTCCCGCTGTTCTACTGGGTGCAGTTCCTCTTCATCCCGCTCGGGGTGATCTGTGTGGCGGTGGTCTACCTGAAGGCGGGTGACCGGCGGTGACCGTGCGCTGGCCCGAACTGATCATCTTTGCGGTGCTGTTCGTGCTGGTCACCGCGCTGGGCTTCTACGCCGCCCGGTGGCAGCGCGGTGGCGACCTCGATCACCTCGATGAGTGGGGGCTGGGCGGTCGCAAGTTCGGCTCGTGGGTCACCTGGTTTCTCATCGGTGGCGATCTCTACACCGCCTACACCTTCGTCGCGGTACCCGCGCTGATTTTCGGTGCCGGCGCGATGGGCTTCTTCGCGCTGCCCTACACCGTGCTCGTCTACCCGCTGGTGTTCCTGCCGCTGGTCCGGTTGTGGTCGGTGTCGCGGGTACACGGTTACGTGACCCCGGCGGACTTCGTGGCGGGCCGTTACGGGTCGGAGACGCTCGCACTGCTGGTGGCGGTCACCGGCATCGTCGCCACGATGCCCTACATCGCCCTGCAACTGGCAGGTCTGGAAGCGGTATTGCGCACGATGGGCCTCAACGGGGCCGGGCTGACCGGGCATGCCCCGCTGTTCATCGCGTTCGTGATCCTCGCCGTGTACACCTACCAGTCCGGGCTGCGGGCCCCGGCGCTGATCGCCTTCGTCAAGGACGGCCTGATCTACCTGGTGATCATCGCCGCTGTGATCATCCTGCCGGCGAAGCTCGGCGGGTGGGGCTCGATCTTCGACGCAGCGGACGCGAAGTTCCACGCCACGAAAACGCCGAGCGACGGCATCCTGCTGGGTGCCAATAACCAGTTGCAGTACATCACGCTGGCACTGGGCTCGGCGCTGGCGCTGTTCCTCTACCCGCATGCGGTCACCGGTGCACTGGCCGCCCGAAGCCGCACCGTGATCAAACGGAACATGGTGGCGCTGCCGGCGTATTCGCTGGTATTAGGACTGCTGGCACTACTGGGTTATGCCGCGATCGCGGCACACACAAAGCCGATCGTCAATGCGGCCACCGGTCGAGCGGATTCCAATACCGTCGTCCCGATGCTGTTCGAGGGGCAGTTCCCCTCCTGGTTCGCCGGGATCGCATTCGCGGCGATCGGGATCGGTGCGCTGGTGCCCGCCGCGATCATGTCGATCGCGGCGGCGAATCTGTGGACCCGGAACATCTACAAGGCATATATCCATCGCGATGCCACTACCGAACAGGAGTGCCGGCAGGCCAAGATCGCCTCACTGGTGGTGAAGTTCGGTGCGGTGGCCTTGATCGTGTTGATCGACCCGCAATACTCCATCGACCTGCAACTGATCGGCGGCGTGATCATTTTACAGACGTTGCCCATGGTGGCGATCGCGCTCTACACCCGCTGGTTCCACATCTGGGGCCTGGTCGCAGGATGGGTTGTCGGCATGGGATGGGGCCTGGTACTGCTCTATGGCATTCCCAACCCGGTCAGCGGCAAGCAACACTTCGGCGGGTCAGCGCTCCCGCTGAACAAGCTGTCGATCCTCGGCTGGCAACCTTTCGCGGGTTCGCAGACGCAGATCTACGTCGGGTTCGTCGCGCTCATCGGCAATCTAGTCATTGCCGTGCTGGTCACAATCGTGTTGCGCCGGCTGCGGGTCTTCAACGGCACCGACCAGACCAACCCGGCCGACTACCTCCAAGACGAGGGCTCGCCCAATCTCAAACCAGTCGCCGGCATGCTGCGCTAACCCCGTGTGCGGTCGCGGCGGGGCGTGATGGTGCTTGCGGCATACTGCGCCAGTTATGAGGATCCGAACCGGTGTCGCGATCGCCAGCATCGTCGTCGTGGGAGTGTTCGGTGCAGCTTGCTCGGGGGCGGCGCGGCCGACCGGACCCAGCTCGCCGCCCAGATCTACAGCGCAGCCTCCAGACGTCCAATCCCCAGGTGCCCAATCCCCCGATGCCCAGCCGCCGGAGCTGAACCCGAAGCCGACCTCCACGCTGCCCCCGCCGGCGCCCGGGGCGAGCTGGTTGCGGGTGTCTCCCCCGCAGGGCGCGGCGGGTTCGACGGTCTCGCTCGACGTGGCATGCCTGGACAACCTCGGCGCCGTGCACTCACCCGTGCTCGACATCGGTGACTTGAAGGGCAACCCCGAAGGCCACCAACCGTGGCGCCTATTCGGTACCGCCACCGTCCGCTCGAATGCCGCTGCCGGTCAGTACCAGATTTCCACGACCTGCGGCGCCCGCGAATTGTCCACCCCGTTCACCGTCATCCAGTAATACCGCCGTCTCGGTAGGCGAGGCCGATCCCCGACCGGGATAATCGCCACCGGGGCGGACGGAGGTGGCGCGGGATGTTCACCGATCGTGGCGACGCGGGGCGCCAGCTGGGTCAGCGGTTGCGGCACCTCCGCGCCAGCGAAACGCGCCCCGGGATGGGCCCAGTCGTGGTCCTGGGCCTGCCGCGCGGCGGGGTCCAGGTCGCAGCTGAGGTGGCGGGAGCGCTCGGCGCCCCACTGGACGTGATCGTGGTGCGCAAGCTCGGCGTGCCGTCGCAGCCGGAGCTGGCTATGGGCGCCATTGGGGAAGGTGGCGTGCGCATTCTGCTGCCCGAGACGGTCCAACATGCCGGTATCACCCCAGCCGCGTTGGCCGCGGTGGAACGCCGGGAACGAGCTGAGCTGGCCCGGCGCGCCGAGCGGTTCCGCGGCGATCGACCCCGCATCCCGTTGGCCGGGCGGACCGCCGTCGTGGTCGACGATGGCATCGCGACCGGGTCTACCGCGCGGGCCGCCTGCCAGGTCGCCCGCGCTCAGGGGGCGACGCGCATCGTCGTCGCGGTCCCGGTGGCACCGTTGGGTTGGGTCCGCGGGATGCGCGATGCCGCAGATGAGCTGATCGCCCTGCTCACTCCGGTAGCGCTGGGAGCGATCGGCGCGTGGTACACCGACTTCTCCCAAACCACCGACGAGGAGGTCGTTGCCTGCCTGCACCAGCCGACGCAATTAACGAACCGGGCGGGGTTATCGGGGAACGCAATAGACGCGGCTGAATGCGGGAAGTGACCGCGGATGTGCCGAGCGTGATTTATTCGAGATAGAGCGGAAATTGGTAACGCCGCGGCGTCGGTTGTCGATGATGAGCCTTCATCGATGGCGACGACCACGGTCCGGTTCCGGTCACCTGTTCCTGATCATCCTGGTGGTGGTTCAGTCGTTTGTCCACAGCGCCGTCGTTGGTTGGTAGATGGGCTGGTACCTCTGACCGGATCGAGCGCTGCACGACAGCGGACTCAGGCGGTTACCGTGTCGCTATGACAGCCACCACGATTCGGCTCACCCAGTACGCGCACGGCGGTGGCTGCGCCTGCAAGATCCCGCCGGGCGAGCTGGAGTCGGTGCTGGCCGGGCTGGTCGGCGCAGCGGTGACCGACCCGGCCGGTGAGCTGATCGTCGGCCTAGACGACGGCGATGACGCCGCGGTGGTGCGGATCCAGCACGGTCTGGCTGTGATCGCCACCGCGGATTTCTTCACTCCTGTGGTGGATGACCCTTACGACTGGGGTCGGATCGCGGCGGCCAACGCGTTGTCCGACGTGTACGCCATGGGCGGGCGCCCGGTGGTCGCGGTGAACCTGCTCGGCTGGCCCCGTGACGTGTTGCCCTTGGATCTGGCCGCCGAGGTGCTGCGCGGCGGCCGGGACGTGTGCGGCAGCGCCGGCTGCCACCTGGCAGGCGGGCACAGCGTGGATGATCCGGAACCCAAGTACGGGATGGCCGTCACCGGCATCGCCGACCCGCAACAGCTCCTGCGCAACGACGCCGGAGTGGCGGGCACGCCCCTGTCGCTGACCAAACCGCTGGGTATCGGCGTGCTCAACAGCAGACACAAGGCCACTGGCGAGATTTTCCCGCACGCGGTGGCGACGATGACCACACTCAACGCGGCGGCCGCCACGGCGGCGGTGGCCGCCGGAGCGCGGTGCGCCACCGACATCACCGGTTTCGGACTCCTCGGACACCTGATGAAGCTGGCCCGCGCCAGCGGGGTCTCGGCGGTGCTGGATGCCGCCGCGATCCCCTACCTAGATGGTGCCCGTCAAGCGCTGGCCAGCGGTTACGTCAGCGGAGGTACCCGGCGCAACCTGGACTGGGTACGTCCCCACATCGCGGCGTCGGTCGACGAGGACGAGTTGCTGCTCCTGGCCGACGCGCAGACCTCCGGTGGCCTGCTGGTGGCCGGCGAGATAGACGGCGCACCAGTGATCGGCGAGCTCCTCCCGCGGAGCGAGAAGCTGATCACGATCTCGTGACCTCACTCCTCGTATCTTTATTGCATTGATCTGGCATTAAATACTTTCAGTTACCGTCAGTGCCTGCTCGGTAACTCGATGGAATGTAGAGGCGAACTGCCGTTCGGCGGCAACCGTTAGTCCAGACGCCAGAGTTCCACGGCCGGTGCCGCAACGCGCGGGGCGACGGACATCCAACCGATGTCCCTCGCTGATGTCCCGTTCATCGAACGTTCGGGTGTGTATCGAATTACCCGGGGTGAGATGTGTTGCGGTGTGCCGTCCAAGCCGCCCTGACGCAGGTCAGAGCACCCGGAAGGATGATCAATGATCCCACCACCCGGCGCACGGCGCACCGTCCGCCGTCGGCGTACGGCCGCGGCGCTGATCGCCACGGGCACGACCGTGCTGGCCGGCACGATGGCCGGCCTGGTGCCGCAGGCCAGCGCGTCGAGCCACCGGGAGGCTCCGCTGATCTCGGGGCTCCCGCAGTTGGACAACACCGACGTGTACGCCTTCACCAGCCCGGACCGTCCGGACACGGTGACCGTCGTCGCCGACTGGATTCCGTTCGAGGAGCCCAACGGTGGCCCGAATTTCTATCCGTGGGCGGCCGGTGCGCATTACGACATCAACATCGACAACAACGGTGACGGTAGGCCCGACATCACCTACCGTTGGCAGTTCCACAACGTCGACAAGCGCGACGGCAAGACATTCCTCTACAACAACGGCGTCGTGAAGGATCTCAACGACCCGACGTTGCTGTTCAAGCAGAACTACACGCTCTCCGAGCTCAATCAGGGCGGCAACGCCCAACGGACGCTGATCGACGATGGGGTGTCGGCTCCGTCTGATGTGGGCCCGACGTCGATGCCGGACTACGGCCGGCTGCGGGCTCAGGCAGTTCACGGCCTGCCGGGTGGCGGCCAGACGTTCGCCGGCCAGGCCGACGATCCGTTCTTCCTCGACCTGCGGGTGTTCGACCTGCTCTACGGCGCACCCAAGCTCAACGAGGTCGGGCAGGACACCCTGCGTGGCTACAACGTCAACACCATCGCGATCCAGGTTCCCAAGAAGGACCTCGCACTGCACAACGATGCGGCGGGCAACCCGGTGATCGGAGTGTGGAGCAGCACCGAGCAGCAGAGCCTGCAGCTGCAGTCCGGCGGCGGCGCCAAGCTCACCGGCAAGTACGTGCAGGTCTCCCGGCTGGGTAACCCGCTGGTCAACGAGGTGGTCTCGGCCGCGGGCCAGAAGGACGCCTTCAACGCCTCCAGCCCGGTGCAGGATCACACCAACAAGGCGTTCCTGGATCGGGTCACCGACCCCGAGGTGCCCAAGGACGTCGAGTTGCTTTACGGCATCAAGGCACCGCCGTCGCCACGTAACGACCTGGTGGAGATCTTCGCCACCGGCGTCTACAAGAACAGCGCCGGTCCGATCAAGGCGGACCTGAACTCGCAGCTGCTCAACAAGGGAGTGGACGCGAAGAGGTTCGTCCCGGCGGAGGAGCTGCGGCTGAACATGGGCGTCCCGGTCACCCACGATCCGAACCGGCTCGGGGTGCTCGGCGGTGACCTGCAGGGCTTCCCGAACGGTCGCCGGCTCACCGACGATGTCGTCGACATCGAGGTCCAGGCGCTGGAGGGCGCCTTCAACCAGGGTCTGCCGCCACACATCGTTCAGGCTCTGGCCAAGGGTGACGGAGTCGACCACAACGACCGCGGGTTCAGTGACCAGTTCCCCTACGTCGCGCTGCCGCACGACCAGGGCGTCAACACCGCCGGCTCGGGCGATGGGTCCGATAACCGCGACAAGGATCACAAGGGCGACAAATGCGATAAGGATTGTGACGGCAACAATCCGTTCGGCTCCGGCCACGATGGCGGAGACAAGCCGGGCGGTGGGCTGTTGGGTGGCCTGCTGGGCGGATCTTCCAACCTGGGCACGATGAGCCCGCCGTTCATCGGCGGCCTGTTCGGGATGGTGATGCTCGGCTCAGGGGCATTTTTGCTCCGTCGTCGCGCTCCGCTAGGTTCTCCCGCGACTAGCTGAGGCTCGCCTGGGGTGCGACCGGGTCGGTAACGATCCCTGGTCGCACCCCAGGTACCTCACCAGAGACTGGAGCACTTGCTTTGTCTAACCGGAGTCGGCGGCAGTGGGTCGCCAGCTTGCTGGCCGCCGCCGGCGTTCCGCTAGTTCTCGTCGCTGTCCTGAGCTTGGTTTCCGGGCGTTCCAGTGATGTGTCTACTGATTCAGTACCCCAGGTCGCCGCGGTGGGGGACAGTCCAGCAGCGCGGGGTGGAACCCTCTCCGCGGCTATCCAGGCGTACCAGAAGAGGCTCCGCGAGTTCCCCACCGACGGGTTGACCTGGGCCGCGTTGAGCATTCCCTACGTCGAGCAGGCCCGGATCACGGCTGATCCGAGCTACTACGCCAAGGCCCAAGGCGCTTTAGAGCGATCATTCCAGGTCAAGCCGGCAGACAACGCCGAGGCAATGATCGGGATGGGTGCCCTGGCCAACGCCCGCCACGACTTCGCCGCCGGCCGGGACTGGGGCGAGAAGGCGCGCGCGATCCGGCCCGATACCGCCGCGGTCTACGGCGTGCTCGCCGACTCCTACACCCAGCTCGGGCAGGCCGACGCGGCCTCCGATGCCATCCAGCACATGCTCGATCTGCAACCCGGCGTCAGTTCGCTGACCCGGGCGTCCTACGACTTGGAGCTGCACGGCCGGGTGGACGACGCGCGCACCGCGCTGCAAAAGGCGCTGGATGACTCGACCACGCCCTCGGATGTCGCCTTCTGCCGGTACTACCTCGGCGAGCTGGCCTTCAACTCCGGGCAGCTCGCCGAGGCCCAGAAGCAGTACCAGGCGGGCATCACCGCAGGCGGGGAGTCCCCCGCCCTGGAGCAGGGGCTCGCGAAGCTCGCCGCGGCCCGGGGCAACCTCGACGAGGCACTGTCCGGCTACCAGCGGCTGACCCAGCAGCTGCCGCTGCCGCAGTACATCGCCGAGTACGCCGAGCTGCTCACCGTCGCCGGTCACGGGCCGCAGGCCAAGGCGCAGCTCACGCTGCTCGACGCCCAGCAGCGGCTGTTCGCCGCGAACGGCGTCACCGACGACCTCACCACGGCGACCACGCAGGCCGATCTCGGCGACCCGGCCCAAGCCGTAACGCATGCCCAGGCCGAGTGGAACCACCGGCATATGATCCTGGCAGCCGACGCGCTGGCCTGGGCGCTGCACGCCGACGGCCAGGACGCCGCGGCCCTGGACTACGCCGACAAGGCCGCCGCCCTGAGCTACCGCAACGCGCTGTTCGCCTACCACCGTGGCATGATCCTCAAGGGCCTGCACCGTGACGCCGAGGCGAGCCAAGCACTGTCGACGGCGCTGGCGATCAACCCGTATTTCTCACCGCTGCAGGCCCCCCGGGCCCGCGCCGCGCTGGCGCAGCTGCAGGCCGCCCGGTGATCCGCCGGCTGCTCGTACTCGTCGGGCTGGTCGCAGCGGTGCTGGTCGGGCCGCTGGCCGGGACCGCCCTAGCCCACCCGCTGGGAAACTTCACCGTCAACCACTACGACGGGCTGGCGCTGTTCTCCGACCACGTCACCGACCACGCCGTCGTCGATGTCGCGGAGATCCCTACCCTGCAGGACAAGCCGCTGGCTGACACCGACGGTGACGGGGTGATCAGCACCGCCGAACGCTCCGTCTTCGCGGCCCGCGAGTGCGCCGACGTGATGGGCGGCCTGTCCACTGCGGTGGGCGGCTCGCCGCTGCGGTGGACAGTGCGCTCGGCGGCAGTGGCCTACCCTCCTGGCCAGGCCGGTCTCGCGACCACCCGGTTGACCTGCGAGCTGTCCGCGCCCGCCCAGCTCGACCGGGCAACCACGCTGTCGTTCTCCGACGGTTACCGCGCCGATCGGGTGGGTTGGCACGAGATCACCGCCGTCGGCGACGGGGTGCGGCTGCTCGATCCACAGGTGCCGGCGAGGAGCGTGAGCGATGAGCTGCGCAGCTACCCCAACGACCTGCTCAGCTCACCACTGGGTGTCCGTGACGTGACGCTGCGCACCCAGCCCGGCATCGGCGTGACCGGTGGCGGGCTGGGGGTCGCGTTGCCCACCGTCGGGGTGTTGGCGCGCTGGAGCGGCGGAGTCACCAGCCTGTTCACCGACCTCGCGGGGGGAACGCTCACCCCGCTGGTCGGCTGCCTGGCGGTGCTGATGGCCCTCGTGGTCGGCGCGGCCCATGCGGCGCTGCCGGGGCATGGGAAGACTGTCATGGCCGCCTACCTCGCCGGTCGGCACGGCACCCGCCGGGACGCTGTGCTGGTAGGCGCCACGGTGACGCTCACGCACACCGCCGGGGTGCTGGTGCTCGGGCTGCTGGTGACTGTTTTCAGCTCGCTGGCGCCCGAGGGTGTGCTGCGCTGGTTGGGCGTGATCAGTGGGCTGCTGGTAGCCGGGATCGGGGTCGGGATGCTGCGCTCAGCGCTGGCGCAGCGGTCCGCCGCTCGGGCAGCCGTCGTCCCGGTCGACTCGGTGCCGGTGCCGGTCGGTGTCGGCGGTCCGGCGGCAATCGGTCATGGCCATGGACACGGGCATGGACACGGGCATGGCCACGGGCACGGGTACCGGGACCCGGAGCTGGTGGTCAGCCGCTACGGACGGGGCGCTCTGGTCGCGATGGGGGTGGCTGGCGGCCTGGTTCCGAGTCCGACTGCGCTGGTGGTGCTGTTCAGTGCGGTGGCGCTGGGACGGACCTGGTTCGGCGTGGTGCTCGTCGTCTGTTACGGAGCCGGCATGGCCGCGACCCTGACCGCGGCCGGGCTGATCCTGGTGCGGGTCCGGGACCACCTCCATGCCAGCCACTCCGGTGCCCGGTTACGCCAGCGCGCCGCGGTTCTTGTGGCGGTGCTACCCGTGCTCACCGCGCTGCTCGTCCTGGTCGTGGGGCTGGGACTGGCCGTCACCAGCTTCGGCGCAGCAGGCTAGGAAGACAGCGGTTTAGGAAGGATGGCAATCGTGCGTTCCCACCGGCTCCTGCCGTCTGTCGCCGGCCTCACGCTGTTCGCCGTGGCCTGCTCCGGGTCCGGGAATTCGGCTGCCCAAGGGCCCGGACCGGTGTTCGACGGCGAGGGTGGCCGCACGGTGGCCTGTATGGTTCACCAGCCGGCGCCCCCTGGTAGCCGCTACACCGATCCGCAACGCCGGGACAGCGCCCAAGTGCTGACGCTGCTGCACTACTACACGGTCAACGGGTCCAAGCCATACTGCGACGGGCAGCCACCCAGTGCCGTCGACCGGCGCTGGGCTCAACTTTACGTCGGCCTCGGCGCCGATCCCGCCGCCGTACACCGACTGCTGCCACCCGTGGGGGGACGATGATGCTCAGTTACCGCGCTCGGGACGGAGCCGCATCCGCGGTCGGCATTCTCGGGGAGGGTAGCGTGGCAGTAACCAGCATGACTGTCGGCAATGGGTGTTCCGCTCTGTTATCGGATCTGTGGAGCTGCTGGACCAAGTGTGGCATCTAGGCGGCGCCCGCTGTGCCCTGGCGGCTCTGCAAGGTATAAACCGCTACCGTGCGTTCGTATGATGCACATCTGGGCCACCGTGTCGGGTTGGTGGGTTTGGTGACAGCGCTTGAGGGTGAGACACCCATCACCACGGCGCGCAACTCGGCGACCGTTGCCGGGTGGACGCTGGTCAGTAGGGCCACCGGGTTGCTCCGGGTGGTCGTGATCGGCGCGGTGCTGGGACCCACCTATTTCGCCAATTCCTTTCAGTCCAGCTACTCCGTGCCGAGCATAGTGTTCACGTTGATCGCCGGGCCGGTACTGGCGATGGTGCTGGTGCCTGGCATGGTCCGCGCCATCGGTGCCGGGGGTCTGCCGCGGGCCCGGGAGGTGCTCAGCCGGGTAACGGGGTGGCTGCTCGCGGTGTCGTCCGCGGTCGTCGTGCTGCTGGTGATCGCCGCCCCGGTGGTGGCCTGGACGCTGAGCCTCGGGATCCCCGATCCTGCGCAACGAACTCGGGGCCTGTGGCTGACCACGCTGTTGATCCTGCTCGTCGCACCGCAGGTCCCGCTGAACTGCCTGGCTAATCTCGGCATGGCTGCCCAACGGGCACGTGGGCGCTTCGCGCTCGCCTCGGCCGCACCGGCCGTAGAGAACGTCGTCTTGGTCCTGACGGTGGTACTGGCCGGCTGGTATTACGGGACGGGTCTGGACATCGATCACGTGCCGCTCGCCCTGGTGATCGTCTTAGGGGTGGGCAGCACGTCGGCTGTCGCGCTGCACGCGGCGTTGCAGCTGTTCGGTGCGGCGCGGGTGGGCTTGTTGACCCGCCCGTCGATGCGCTGGCGCCAGGACGCCGAGGCGGTCGCGGTGACCCGCAGGCTGGCGCGTTCGGTCGGCGTGGCGGCCTGCCCGGCGCTGGCGATGTACGCGCTGTTCGCGCTGGCCAGCTCGGTGCCCGGTGGCGTGTTCGTCGTGCAACTGTCCTACGCGGTGTTGTTCTCACTGTCCTATCTCAGTGCCCGTGCGGTGTCGATGGCCGCACTGCCCGGGTTGGCCCATGCCGCCCATCGCGAGGACTCGGTCGCGTTCGGCTCGACGTGGCGGCAAAGTTTGTCCTACGCCGTGATCGCCAGCTTGCCGCTGCTGGTGTTGCTTGCAATGCTCTCGGGACCCATCGCGAACATTCTCGCCAACGGTGAGTTGCGTCATGCGGCCCTGATCGGTCCACTGGCCACCTGCTTGGCGGTGGTGGCGGTAGCCCAGCTGGTCGGCGGAGTGTGCGATCTCGGTTCCCAGACGCTGTACGCGCGGCTGGACGACCGCATTCCGCGACGGGCCAATGAGGTGGCCCTGGGCGTGATACTGCTGGTCGCCGCCGGGGCCCTGCTCGTGCCGGCCGGTGGGGCGCGCCTGGTCTGGCTGGTCGTGGCCATCCTGGCCGGTGAGTGCACCGCCGCCGGGATGGTGCTGACTCGGCTGCGCGGGGTGATCCGGCCCGAGCGGTTCATCGAGCTCCGGACCCTGACCAGCGCGCTGGTGGCCACGGTCGCGATGGTGCCGGTGACTGCCGTGGTCTGGTGGGTTCAGCGTGTCCACAGTGGCGACCAGCTCAGCAACCTCGCAGTTCTCAGCGTCGGCGGCCTCGTAGCGCTCGGGGTCTATGCGCTGGTGCTACGGGTCACCATGGCGCGACGGACCAGCGCGGCGTCATGATTCGAGTTTCTAGGTTTTCCAGATTAAGGTATCGAGAGAGGTCGGTCAGATGGTGCTTTCTCACGCTTATCGCATGTCCATTGAAGCCGAAGGTGTAGCTGCCCGTTCCGCTTGGGAAGGCATAGTCGCTCATGACGACAGCATCGCGCTCTCGAAGACTCCCGAGTGGATTGACTGCATATGCAGTTCCGGTGGCTTCTCGGACGCGACTCTGCTGTTCCGGGGAGAAGATGGGCGTCAGCTGATCCTGCCGCGCCTGCGGAAAACAGGAATTCCTTCCTTTTTGGGATTATTCGAGTCACCGCCGCACGGATGGGGTCTTGGTGCTGATGCGAGTGGTGTCCTCAGCGAAGGAGGCCCAGCGTCGCCAGCACAGACCCGGGCCCTCATCCAGGAGCTCCGGCGCCATCCCGGTCTGCGCACCCGCGTCATGGTGGGTGATGACGACGCCGTGGTATGGGCATCCGTGGTTCCGAGCGCACTATATTCCACCGCCCGGACTGCGCAGGTGCTCGATCTCCGCGGGGGTTTCTCCAGGGTGTGGTCGGAACGGTTCACGAGTAAAGTGCGATCCAATTCCCGGAAAGCAGAACGGCGGGGCGTCGTCGTGGAGTCAGACAACACCGGGCGGCTCGTTCCCGTGTTCGACGCACTGTATCGGAACTCCGTTGACAGGTGGGCTCAGGAGCGGGGCCAGCCATTATCATTAATGCGCTGGCGGGCGCAGCGCCGCGAGCCACAGAGTAAGCTCGCGACAGTGGCACGGTGGATGGGTGAGCGTTGCACCGTATGGATAGCGTGGCGGGACGGTGAACCTCTCGCTGGTATTTTCGTCCTCACGAAAGGTCCGCGGACCACCTACTGGCGTGGGGCGATGGACAAGGAGCGGGCGCGGGGCACCGGCGCGAACGAACTTCTCCACCGGTGCGCGATCGAGGCCGCATGCGCCGATGAACGACAGAGCTATGACTTTGGTCTGTACCAAACGGAGGAGCTGAAGAGATTCAAGAGTACTTTTGGAGCGCACGAAGTTCCCGTGCAGGCCTACTTCTTCGAGAGACTTCCCACAGCGGCTGCCGAAGCAAAATGTCACCACGCCGCCAAGCAGGCCGTACTGCGGTTCGCGCGCTCCGGTAGATAAGCGGCTTGCATTCCCTACCGTCCTCATCAGGGTCAACGCGCGGCGTGCTGGCGTGCTGGTGAGGAGTCGCGGAAACGTCGGGTTGCTCGGGCAACCAACCGGCGGCCGCCGGCCCATCGTCGTGAGAGGTCATATGCGGCCCGTACCGGTGCCGGGTTGATCATCTCGACGGCGCTTGGGTACCGGTAGGGGCTGCCTCCGAACGCGACCTTGGCCTGGTCGGCGCTTGGCCAACTGTCGCTGTGTCCGTCCTGCCCGGCGAGCAGGGCTCGCAACGTCTCGTCGTGTAGCCCTCCTAGGTCATACCACTTATACCCGCGTGCCTTGGCCCACCGGATGATCTCCCAACGGATGGCGGCAGGAACGCTGAGGTTGGCCGTCTGGCCGGTGCGGTCGAATCCGGCCAGCCGACCCCGGACCATTGCGCCGCACCGGGTCACCAGATCCGCCGCGACGGGCTCACCGTGCACTTCTCCCACGAACAGCGCCGCCTGGCCCGAGGGAGCCAGCTCCGAATACATCGCCTCAAGGTAGTCAAGCGACAGCGGTTGATAATCCTGGTGGCGCGCCGAGTGGGTCATCAACCCGGCGAGCAGCGCGACGTCCTGGCTATCCCCGAGGCGAACGGTGACGCCTCGAGCCGCCCACTTGTTGGGCCACGAGCGCAGCCGTCGAGCGAAACGGCGGCGGATCTCGTCCTCGGTGGCGGTGAGGTCGATGCGGACCGAACCCGCTGGTGCGATGCCGGCGGAGGAGGTGCGGAAGCCGCGCCGGAGCAGCTCCCCGCTCAGGTCATCAGCGGCTTCGGGCGGTTGGACGAACAGCATCCGCAACCGGTGCCGGCCCAGAGAAGCCAGATTGCTGCCGAGCGCTCGGCAGAGTCCGTGGCGATCCGCCGCGGCTGGGGAGATTACCGGTCCGTAGGGTAGGTAGCCGACGCTGCCGAGTACTGGCACGTGTCGGTGCATGATCTGCGCACCGGCGACAACTTCTCCCGCCTGGAAGGCCAGCAGATACAGCGGTGCGAAGCCCATCCGACCGCGCAGCCGTGCCCAGGCAGTGAGCTGGGTGACATCACTTCCCGGGGTGCTGTCCACAAGCCGGTCCCAGCTACGCAGCATGCTCGGATCCGGCTCGCGACCGACCATGATCGAGATCGTGGCTTTGCCGCGCTCGGTACCCACTCCGACCAGCCGACTACTCACCTCAGGCTCCCCCCGACGCGACCTGGCTGCACCCTGATGTGGTGATTCGATTACCTAGTGTTGCGGACACCCCCCGATCCGTCCCGACTACGAGGATCATTCACCTAATAGAGGTATGTTTCGTACACTCGCCAGTGATCCCGTCGAAGCGTCGCGCCCGGGAGCTCCTCAAGCACCCCACGGGGGCTGAAGGCGCACCGCTGCAGTGGCAACTCCTCCAACGCCGGGATTGTCACTACCCAGCAACGCCACCCGCATCGCTGACTCGGCGACCGCCAGCACCCGCGGCGGCTCCCCCACCGCGGCCACCCACTCTCGGTTGAACTTCCGATACCGGTTTCGCGCGACGCGTCGCCGTGGGAGGGCCGGCTATAGCGGCGGGCGGCCGAGGAGTTCGGCGATGATGACGATGTCAATACCGGAGCGGTCATGGTGGTGCCGACGGTGTGGCCCAGCACGATGTGTAAACGGAGCGGGTTGCATGGTGGTCATCTCATCTCATCGCAGACCAGCTAGCGACGGCCCGGACCAGCCCGGCGGTGCACCCCGGCCGGAGACATTGACGCCGCCCGCCTCTATTTCGTTCGAGCTGTGTCATCCAAACGATGCCTCACCCGAGAGGCTTCTCTTAAGAGCGCCGCTGTGAACTTGTCAGCCCGACGTGGTCCGTGCAGGCTCGGCCGAGGGCC